>WNFA01009367.1_pt1 | contig 10683 bp, 11 predicted proteins | sample 5400481 | NCBI WGS metagenome assembly WNFA01 (sample SAMN13153340, study PRJNA577476) | soil metagenome | isolation source: 120 cm saprolite under Douglas fir tree site 2 hole 1 replicate 2 | place: USA:California | collected 2015-04-18 | reverse complement strand
GGCGCGAGGCGCGTCGCAAACAATTGCGCTTCCGCAAAAATCCCGCTGCCTACCTTGCGGCGTTGGAGGAGATCCTTCTCAAGATAGGCTTGCCATCCTAGGTTTTTTTCTCAATGGGACGATTTTTGCCACCTGGGCGGCACGCCTTCCAACGGTGCAAGCCAGACTTGCGCTGCGCCCAGGCGAGCTTGGCTTCGCTCTGCTTGGAACATCTGCCGGTGCGCTCGTAGCGATGAATGTGGCTGGCTATCTTGCTGCTCGCTTCGGGAGCCGGTCTGTGACCACGATTGCGGCATTGAGTCTCTGCCTGATCCTTCCCCTGCTGGCGCTCGCACCGACGCTGCCGGTTCTCGTCACGACCCTGATCTTCTTTGGTGCCAGCAACGGATCGATGGACGTCGCGATGAATACGCAAGGGGTAGCTGTCGAGCGACACTATGGCCGACCTATCCTCAACTCGTTTCACGCTTGCTGGAGCCTGGGTGGCTTCGTCGGCGCACTTGTCGGTGGGCTTGTAGCCTCTCATGGCATGGCTCCCTTGCCGCATTTTCTGGGCGTCAGCCTCCTGTGCATCATACTGACCCTCTCTACAGCTCATTCCCTGCTGCCAGCACGAGCAGAGGCACACGGAACGAGAGTCGCGTTTGTCCGTCCTACACGTGCACTCCTGGCCCTGGGCCTGGTGGCTTTCTGTGTGGTGCTTGGGGAAGGGGCCATAGCCAATTGGAGTGCCATCTACCTCAACGGAACGCTTCGCACCGGTGTAGGACTCGCCGCAGTTGGCTATGCTGTCTTCTCCGCAGCGATGGCTGTGGGCCGAGGGGTGGGGGATCACCTCACGGCTCGTCTTGGACCAAGGACCATAGTGCGGCTGGGAGGACTCACGGCTGCGCTAGGGCTCATGCTTGCTCTCATTGTTCCCTGGATTCCGATGGTTCTCCTTGGTTTTGGCTTGGTTGGCGCAGGATTTTCTGTGGTGTTTCCCCTCACGCTTAGTGCTGCTGGCCGCCCACGGGATGCGCAACGAGATAAGCTCAAGTAAAAGAGACAGAAAATCACCCTTGACCTTCCGTCAGAACAACAATTGAGAAGAGTGCCAGTAATCGAACCGGAACAATGCAAGAAAAGTGGCCAGAAAAGATCTGCATCGAGGCCAGAAACAAATCCGCGGGGATCGGTTAGGCGGTGGCGAGCAGATCAAAGCCGAAAGAGGAGGCAAAGATGGCTGGCAGTCCGTGAAGCGTGACGACCAGTCGGGGAACATTCGATGGACGAGCATTACGCGCCAAGCGTTGGCTCCAGGAGAGACGCCAATGTGCGCGCTCCGCTCGGATCACTCTCTTCTCCGTGGCGCAAGAGCCTCGTGATGGCGAGAGCGGAGAGGAGCTTTCCAGGCACATGGTCTGGCTGCGGATTACCTTGAGCCAGGCACGCCGGATGCCACAGCGTGGCCAATCTTTCCAGAGCACAGGAGCAAGGGGCTGCGGCTGGGATACGGTTTCAGGTAGGATTGAAACAGGGGAAGGAGAGGGACCAAGCGGCCAGAGCACCGCGCTCACTCGTCGCGGTTTGATGGCGGTGCTGCTCTCTTGACACTGTGCATGCAAGGGGCAGGCGCGACAGTGGCCAATACGTGCGGCATACAAGACCCGCAGAGAACCATTTCGTTCAGGCCGCCGCTCTTGGGGATAGAGGGGGTGGTTGGCAGGACAGAGCAGCGTCCCATCTGGTTGTGAGGTAAACGCCGAGCCAGGAAAGCCATGAGTAAAGGAAGAACGGGCCCATTGGGGAGGTCCATACACTGCCGCAGGTATTGACGAGCTTTGAGCCATGTTCTCCGCCAACTCCGCAGGCTCGTCCGCGTGAACCGGCTCGGCGACATAGGCAGAAGCAAATTCGGTCGTGCATAGCTCAGAGGGAGAGAACGTCTGCCCCAGTTCCAGGCGGAGGTTCCACACCCACTGGGCCAAGATTTGAGCAAACTCCTGGCCGCAAGGGGTATGCGAGTACCAGCGGTCAGATTCCTGTTCATCGTCTTCATCGGCCAGCACGGTTTCAAACGAGCCGCGATGGAGGTACAGATCCAGCACATCCGAGGCGGTAAACGCTGGGGTGGGAAGGGTGCTGACAAAGAGCTCGTAGACTACCCCGTCCCGCTCGACGCCGACTGAGGGAGAAGAGGACATGGCGCCATGAGTAGCGACCACCAAGCGCACCTCGGGTCCAGCAGTGGTTAAAGGCACGACGGGGCAATCGTAGAGTGCGCGCGTCATCCCACTTTCTGGATGCGTGCTCACCTGATCCGGGGTCCGCAGAAGTTGAAGCTTCACTACCTCCAGTTCCAGCAAATGGTAGGCACGACTTCTGGCAAGCACGCCAAGGCCAGTTGTGAGGACATCAATGAGGGGTGCTGCGTCGCCATATAATCCGTCTAGACGAAGGAGCACGTGGGCTGGGGGAAGCCCAAGCTTGGCGGCATAGCTGGTCATCACCGCAATAGCCCGTCGCAGTTCGCCTCTGTAATCCCCATTGCCTGATCCACCAAACGTGCCGAAAAACTGATGTGTATGTGCCTGGAGCAGGACCGTACGGGTTCGGACGATTTCTCCCCTCTTGCGTCCTTGATAGCCCGGCGCACATACCTGATCAAATCGCCGATGGGGAGCAGGCAAGGCGTCCGTCTGCGGCAATGCCCGTTGGCGGGCGGTAGCCCTGGTTCCGTCTACATCGGCGACTACCCACTGCGCGCCTGTCCGGTCAAACAATCCACCAGGGAAGGCAAACGGTTTGCGTGCAAGCAGATCCTCCTGAAAGAGTGAACGAAGCGCTTCCACGCTGGCTTGATCCAGGGCCGCAAGAAAGCGGGAGAGCGTCGAGCGATGGGGAAGCTGATTTCGCCCAAACAAGGCCATGAATGGCTCGGCAAACGGAGTGAGTCGTTCGTAAAAAGCCAGCAGGGTCGGCTCGCCAGACACCACATAGCCGATCAGGACCACGACAAAATCGATAAGGTCATAGTGTCCAAAGCGTGCGCGGGCAAAGCGGACGTGCATCTGGATCGCTTTGAGCAGCCCCAGATGCGTCAAAACTTGAGCGAATGCAGCCACTTCTCCCAGCCAGGATGGGGTTGAAGGCCGAGATTCTGGGACAATTTGGATGGTTACCGATGATTGGGACATAGTGATGAGGTATCCTCCTTGTGGAAAACGACTGAAACCCCGCCAGGACCGGCGCGCCGGTCCTGGCGGGGTTTCAAACCACAGGTGTTTCGCTTGTCGCACGCGGCGATCGAAGCCGACTCTACCCAGGAAGCTTGGCCCCCAGGATATCAACCTTCTCCATGACCAGTGATCCTTCGACAAACTTGACGTTCGCTCTCGACGCTTGAGCAAGGATTACGAAATGCTCACTGAAAACAGTAAAGGCATCGTCTATCTTGCCTCGATTCAACGCCTTCTCAAGCACCTTGTTCCTGCTACTTAATTTTCAAATGCGCTCTAGGGAAGAGTCAAATTTTATTATGCGCTACGTAGCGTACTGAGCCACTCTGTTGAGGATAGGACATCGGCGTGCCTTGGAAACACTTTCTCAGTTAGGACGCGGTGTACTTCTTCATCGCGATCTGCACACAGATCGGATAATACTGTCAGTATGTAGTCTTTGTCGACTGCTTCACGGACTGTTGAAAGCACGACACCGCTCGTCGATATGCCAGTGAGAACAAGGTGGTCTATATTTTTTGCTCGGAGTATTATTTCAAGATCGCTTCCGGTAAACGCGCTAACTCGACGCCTCGTTACAACTACATCCGTTTCTGTGAGTGTCAAAACGGGTATTGGGTTGACCAATGCGTCGGCAGCCCCGGTATCACGCAGAGCACGGAGTCCTTTGCTGCGAGGATTGAATTCCGGCATGTTTGGTCGAAAACCTATGACGACGTAGATAACTGGGATATTGTTTGCGCGTGCAGCATCAATGGTTAGTTGTATTTTTTGTAAATACTCCTCTTTATTGGCTAGTCCGTCCACCATGGGACCTTGTATATCCATGATAAGTAATGCGCTATTGTTTTCCATGTCTATCACCTCTTATATTTATTTGCACGAGATGCCTGAAACCCGCATGAACGTGAGCTTGTCTTTCTCGCAAGAACAGCTCTCGCTCATTGGTAGGTGAAGCTTCTGCTGGTCCTCTTTGAGAGCGCCTCTTCCAGGCAGTCACGCGCATCTGCTCACAGGGAAGAGTATACTAGGGGAAATGTGTTGTACCAAGTGTAAAACTACACCTGGATTGGCAAGAGATCGTCCCGCCTATTCGCGGATCGGGTCTCTCCCAGTTCCAACAGCAGGAGAGAGGTATGATGAACATCGAACCTGACGCTTCTCACACGCCAGATGTGCTGCGTGATGTCCTTGGCGAGATTGAAACACTGCGGAACATTCGCCAGGAGGAGGTAAGGGACCGTCCTCATCCATTCCTCAAACGGTTTACTCAGCAAGAGTTAACCGATGAAGCGTGTCCCACCTATAAAAATTTGCTGGTTGGGCGCTCACAACGGATTCCCAGCCGCCAGACGTTGATGCAGATCGCTGATTATCTCGAATGTAGCATGGAAAGCCGCAACAACGTGCTCCTGGCTGCTCGTTATCTCCCTGAAAGCCTCGAATTGGAAGGAGACGCGCTCAGGCTCACATTAGAACAGGCCAGGCAGTTGATGGAAACACTCCCCTATCCAGCCATGCTTGTGACGCACACCCTGGCAATCGAAGCGCTCAACGAGCCTTTCCAGCGATTCTTTGCGTTTCCTCCACTCATGGCGCTTCCACGAACACAACGGTACGTCCTCCCTGTCTTTTTTCGAGAGGACTTGCCGATCCGAGAACGTTCGAGCTTCAATGACCAGGCAGTCAAAGCCTGGCAAGCTGGGGTATCTCGCGGCATTCAGCTCTTTAAGCAAAGCAATAGGCTCTCCCAATTTGAACCGTGGTATCATGAATTGGTCAAACAGTTTTGTGCCGTCGCCGATTTTCGTCGGTATTGGGAACGAACGCCTTCACTCGTTGATCAGCATGATGTCCCATCAAAGCTGCTTCTGGGGAGAAATGCGACGACGGAAGAATGGTTGCCGATTCAACTCCAGAATATTCGTATTTCGGTCTGCAGCCACATATATCCTTGCATTATGGCACTTCGCCCTTTGGATGATGCTGCCCGTGACGTCTTTGCATCCCTGAGCAGTGCTGAGGGGTCTCCTTTCAATGCTGTGAGGAGACGCTAATCCTGGAGAGTAGGGGCCACGTTCTCCCCCTTCAACCTCGTTGCGCATCCCGTGGGTGGCCGCACCTCCAAGCAAGCTGCTGGCACGGCGATCGCAGCGGTCGCGACCTGTGGATATGTGGGCTTTCTTGTCGGACCACCTGTCATCGGGTTGGTTGCGGACGCCCTGAGTCTGGGCGTCGCCCTCGGCTTTGTCGTCGTGTTGAGCTTGTGCGCTGCTGGATGCGCCCGGGCAGTAGATGGGAACACATCGACTGCGAACGGTCAGGTTCTCGAGGCTATTGAACGTTCTGAACCATTGATCCGCTGACCTTCACCCCCTCTCCAACACCAGTAAAGAAGAGGAGAAAAGAAAGGTGGATTTCTCAAAGAGCAGTCAATGGTGGCGCATTCCGGACTTTGTCGTGAGCTTCTCATAGGGAATCGTCATCGCCGAGAAGTTCCTGCAGAATGCTCCGAAACTGTTGCATGCGCTCAGGTCCGAGAAGAGCCGTGTACTCGCCCTCGATTTCTTTTTTCACCTGATAGGCATCAACTAAAAATTGCCGTCCTGCATCCGTGAAGACAATCATGCTCGCACGATGGTCGGTCGGATCGGGAAGCTTCTGCACATATCCCTCACGCTCCAGATCGGCGATGACCCGCCCTGCTGCTTGTTTTGTGATCCCCGCTCGCTCAGCGAGCAGAGTCGCCTGGGTACCGTTGACATCAAGATGTGGCAGCAGCGTCGTGTGAACCATGCTCAGGCGCGTATGTCCCATTTTCCGCAATTTACGCAACGCCCGCTCGCTAAAAGCACGATGAGCACGCAGCAACAGACGGCCAATATACTCCTGCCGAAGCTCTTCAAGCTGTTCAAAGGTCAATGGCTCCACGTCTTTCCCTCTTGACATTTTAGTAACCTTCGTTTACTATATCTACATAGTAACCTTTGTTTACTATATCGCAGGAAGACGTTTTCGTCAAAGGGAAAAAGGAGAACATTTCATGCCCATCACACGCGCTGCACAGGCCCCACGCTTTGACCTCGATGGATTTCACTTTCTTGGGTTCACCTCCCCAAGTCGTGGTGCCACAGAACTCTGCACCTGGCAACTCGATATTGACCCAGGAGCAGCCAGCGACGCCCATCGACTCACCCACGAAGAGGTCTTTATTCCGCTTCAAGGCACGCTCTCGGTCATTCTTGATGGAGAAGAAATCGAGGTGACCACTGGAGATGCCTGTGCGGTGCCAGCACACTGCTTGCTCCAAGTCGCAAACCGCAGCAACGAAGCAGCTCGCGCCCTTGTATGTGTTTCAGCGGGCTTCAGAGCCATGCATGCCGATGGACAGGAAATAGGCACGCCACCTTGGGCTCAATAAGGAAGGCTCATCATGCTGGGCGTCAAACAGATGCTCTCTGTGGGCGTCTGCTTGACACCCAGCATGATGGTTGTCCCATGAAGTGGATTCGTTGAGATGTGACGCCAGATCTGACTCCTCGTGTCGAGCGGGCTCATTATGTCAGGTTTTATTAGCTCAGCATCACGAAATTTTCAAAGATGGTGTTCCTGTCAAGGCATGAGACGATGATACACTTGTAAGGTGTAAGCGTTGTTTGGTAATCGATACACAAAAGTCAACACGAGTAGTTCTACAGGGAGAGCTACTCGTGTTGGAACCAAACCGGGAGTAACTGATGCAAAAGAACAATGACATAGAGGAGGCAAACGACAGAGATGATACCAGCGTTTTGCTTCTCTACACCCTCACAATGAACGAATTTGGCTCTCAACACGATATAACGCTCAATTTCCAGGGGTATCCTGGCGGATATGATAATGGAGAGGTAACCATTATCCTCGACAGATGCCTATCTCACGAGATGGAAAGATATCATCTCTCTCAAGAAGCTTCACTGTTGCCTGACCTTGAGATGGGAGTGAATGATGTTATTACCATCTACGTGAGTAATAACGGGTACGCCTTTGTTGGTGGAATCTGGCAAGTAGGAGAAGCTCCCGATGAAGCTCCTGATTCAGAAGCGTTCGTGTTCAATACCATTAGTGATGCTGGTATCGATCTCATTAAAGTTTTCGAAGTCTTGTCAGGAGAGGAATTAGGACTCGTTGAAGAGGCCATAAGTCAGGCCGAAACATTCTTGAAAAACCGCTTTAGTTCTTGTGTGCTTCTTTCTTGCAGGGAAGTTGGGGAAAACGCCCCCGAGATCTCTCATCAATCTGCTTCAATCAGGGAGGATACCAGATCCAAAGACCACCAGTGGCAGATGGTCTGGAACTGTTTTTTCTCCAAGCTGCCCTGGGTAAGATGTCGTGTTTTCGTTTCCTATCATCCTCAGGCTACAGGAACCCCTTTCTCCGTAGAAATCGTTGAGCAGTGGACGTGGGAGCCCTGAGGAGTTGAGCCGTGATCATACGGTGACCTATCTCACCACCTCCAGCACCAGGCTCTCATCGGAACAGTACAGTTACGATGAGAGCCTGCGCGCGACCGGAGCGACCGCTACCTGGCTCTCTGGCAGCGGGACCAGTGGTACCATCCTTAGCCAGAGCCGCAGCTATGATCCGGCCAGTATCGTGACCAGTCTCTCGACCACGCTGGCAGCCGTGCCAGGTGTGTAAATCACAACATTAAACGGGTCTCCGTCATCTTCCGTGCTAAGCCCTTGCCTGGATACAAGTGGTCCACGCCGATTGGTTCCAGCGGCGAATTTCCAGGTAGCACCCTCAAGAATTGCATCTCCTTGCACAGAAGATGATGGAGACCCTTGTAATCCCGTGATTTACCACATGCCTTACCCCCGCTCCTCACGCGGCATTTGCCGCCTTGAGCAATTCCACTGTGCCCTGCTTACCGTCGACGCGCACCCAATCCCCGGTGTGCCGGGGGAAAAGCGGCGTCCAGCCGACATTGGTCACCATCGTCACCAGGACCTCACCGGGTTGTAGTTGCTCGCCCTCCTCGGCTGTGGCAATCACCCGCACTCGACCTTCGATGACGCCTTCTACGCCGGGAAAGCCGGTGATCGTATCGCTGGCGGGTGTACGGGTGCTCCCACTCGCATCGAATAGGTCACTACGATGCTGCGGGTCTGCCGCCCATTGCACTGGGTCGAAGTGCCCGCGTATGTGTCATTGCGTGGGCGGTTGCGTCGCTTGCATATGGTCTTGGCGGTCAGGATCAGGCATACTTGGAGCAGACGCGAGTTTCCACCGAAACGCAAGCGTCTGTGCAAGAACGCTTTCCCGGCTGTGGAGGCCGTGGATGGCAATAAGATGATACGACCCTCCCAATGAAAGTAAGGTGAACCATGGCTTTACAGATCGAATTACTCGAGACCAGCTTTCAGACCATTGCCCCGCGGGGCGAGGCGTTTGTCACGGCCTTCTACGAGCGGCTTTTCACGCGCTTTCCCGAAACGAGAGCCTTTTTTGCCTCAACGAACATGAAAGAGCAACGCAAGAAACTGCTGGGCGCCCTGGCGCTGGTGATCCAGAACCTCAGGAAGCCAGAGGTGTTGACGGGTGCTCTGCACAGCCTGGGCCAGCGGCACGTCGCCTATGGCGTCCAGGCAGAGTACTATCCCATTGTTGGAACCATCCTGTTGGAGACCTACGCCGACATGCTGGGAGACGACTGGACTCCCGTATGCCATCGTGCCTGGGCAGAGGCCTACGAAGCGGTCTGCTCGCTCATGCTGGAGGGAGCCAACATGGAGAAGGCCGCGTGACCACGTCTCGTGATGGCAACGCTTTGCTGGCGTTTTGAACATCATGGAAACGAGAGTCTGCTCGCAAGAGCAAGTTCAACTGCTTCCACCTGGGTACTGCTCGCCACGCTTCTCGGCAGGCCACCTTGCGCGATGCGCTCCCACCCCGCTTGAAATGGGTAGTGAGAATGTGTAGAACTACACATGCGCGTTTCCCTCCCATCAGCTAGACTAGGAGCAGTGACTCCCTGTGGAAAAGCCGTGCTGAGAACGAACAAGCACCCTGCCCCGGCTCGGTGAGCCACGGATAGCACCGAAAGAGCGCGGCAGGCGCAGAAAGAAACACGACCTATGCATGATCGAGAAGAGAGGCGTATCGCCTCGTTAGAAGCCAAAGTGATACGGTTGGAAGTCATACTGGTGCAGTTGCTCACTCTCCTGGAAACTTCTGGCGCAGCGGTAGAGCGAACGATGCATATGCACACCATGTTGCAGCAGATGCACCTCAGCCCGGACACCTCCATGGAAGCCATCCGCCAGGCCTTGCTATCGGGCGACACACTAAAAGCTATCACACTCTACCGCAGAGTCTATGGCGGTAGCCTGAAAGAGGCCGAAGCCGCTCTGGGACTGTTACCATCATTTAGATAAGAAGGGGAAGAACCTTATGACTATGTTATCCCGCGGGAAAGTGCTGGCAGCACTGGCAGTGCTGACCATCCTCATCCTCCCGCCAGGCCTCCTGGGGGCGACGAGCGCTCCGGCCCATGCGGCAGCAGCTGGCACCCTGTGCAGGCATACCTTTATCCCCAGCCCCAATGTCGGAACCGGTGACAACGGCCTGGATGGGGTGGTCACCATCAGCAGCAGCGACGCCTGGGCGGTGGGCGAGTTCTCCAACGGCGTCGCCGGCCAGACGCTGGTCGAGCACTGGGACGGCACCAGTTGGAGCGTGGTCGCCAGCCCCAACGTCGGAGCGGGGTCCAACTTCCTGGACGCCGTGTCGGCCGACGCCCCCACTGACGTCTGGGCAGTGGGCGCGTTCGGCTCCGGCCCTGGCGCCAGCCAGACGCTGATCGAACACCGGGACGGGACCAGCTGGAGTGTGGTGCCCAGCTTCAGCCCCGGAACGGGCTTCAACTTCCTGTACGGCGTGACGGCCGTCGCCAGCAATGACGTGTGGGCGGTGGGCGACGCTCAAAACACCGGCGCCGCCAGCCAGACGCTGGTCGAGCACTGGGACGGCACCAGCTGGAGCGTGGTGTCCAGCCCCAGCCCTGGCTCGAACGCCAACGAGCTGCGCGGCGTATCGGCCGACGCCGCCAATGACGTGTGGGCGGTGGGCATTACCTCCAACACCGGCAGCAGCCAGACGCTGGTCGAGCACTGGGACGGCACCAGTTGGAGCGTGATCCCCGCCGTCAATTTTGGCTCAGCCCTCACCGAGTTCTTCGGCGTGACAAGCATTGCGCCCGACGACGTGTGGGCGGTGGGCGACTTTCAAAACACGGGCCCCAACCAGCCCGACCTGCCGCTGACCGAGCACTGGAACGGCACGAGCTGGAGTGCGCTCCCCGCACCGATCTCCGCAGGCCTGAGCGGCAACCTGCACGGGGTCGCTGCCGCCAACAGCCTCAAGGTCTGGGCAGTGGGCGAGCAGTTTAATAACAGCTCGATCGATCCAGCGCCCACCG
>WNFA01006561.1_pt1 | contig 10687 bp, 8 predicted proteins | sample 5400481 | NCBI WGS metagenome assembly WNFA01 (sample SAMN13153340, study PRJNA577476) | soil metagenome | isolation source: 120 cm saprolite under Douglas fir tree site 2 hole 1 replicate 2 | place: USA:California | collected 2015-04-18 | reverse complement strand
TGCGAGGAGCCGCATGTATCCGAAGCCGAGGAGTTTTATTTTCAACAGGACTCAGTGAAGGACCTGGTGTCAAAAGCCGATGTCTGCGTTTCAGAAGGTATGCTTTCCATCCGGGTTCTATCTTTGAGAAAGAAGAAACAACACAGCGATGAAGATGATGAAGCTGACGAAGCGGATAGCAATGTTGGCCGAAAGCGAATGGAAGTGCAATGCGGAACAGATGTCGTTGTGCACGATCTTCCCGGTCGCGACTCGTTTCGTTTTTCCATTCTGAAACGCAAGCAGCCGAGACTTGCTGCGCTTTGGGACCTTGCCAACGATTTGGACCAGCGCGTACGGGAGATGAGGAGGACTGATCTTAGTGAAGCAGAACGTGAGCTGGCGAAAATCTCCGATAGAGAGCACGAGTTGTCGGCCGCCGTTGATCTTCGTGGAGGAAAGTTCGATCTAGTGCTGGAAGACGTTGCGAAATGGCATCAGAAAGACGGGCGGACGAAGTTGTCACAGTTAATGCCTTCCCCGGAAGACGCTATCAATCGCGAGAATTACGGTGAGGTTGAGAATTTTGATCAACTTGGGATTGCACGGAGGCGACGTCCAGGTGGAGATTTCAGTTGACCATGTATCCGGTCGCGTATTGTCTGCGACAGCAAGTTCTGGCCATCCGATCCTGCGTTCTGGTGCGATCGATGCGATCAATCAGTGGCTATTTATTGCTCCCTATTCAGGCCCGAACCCGCTTTCCGTCAGCGTACACTTCAAAGTGCGCTGCGCGCCTATGATCGAAACTTCATTCAGCCGTGTTGCTAAGAAAGTCACAAAGAAAAAGAAGAAGGCCAACCACTAAAGTCTCTGCTTCTTAATCGTCCAGCAATCCTCAGTTCTTCTTCTCGAATCTTAATTTGTCAGAGGTGCGCCATGCCCATTGATCTCTGTTCGATCCAATGCCAGAAGAAGTTTGAGAAAGATCCCGAAGGCTACATGCGGGATATGACGGATGAGGAGCGCATGGCCGGCTAGATGGCCGTCCCTCGCGGAAGCAGATCGAGGAATACAATAGGAGAGTGCTTCGCGTTATTAACGTCGTCTATCTCGGTCGCGTGGACTACGCTACCGGCCTGGAACTTCAGCAGACCGTTGTTCATCTGGTGAAAGAAGGGCGAATCGGCCACACGCTTCTCTTGCTGGAGCATCCGCCTGTCATCACGCTGGGCCGCAATGCCGGAATGCAGAACATTGTGGCCTCGCGGGAATTCCTTACCAGCCAGGGTGTTGAGCTGTTCGAAACCAATCGCGGCGGCGATGTGACTTTTCACGGGCCGGGACAGCTTGTCGGCTATCCAATTTTTGATCTGCGGGCTTTCACGCCGCGCATCGGAGCCGTAGATTTTGTTCGCCAGTTGGAAGAGACGCTGATACGCACCTGCGGTGATCTCGGCGTGCCCACTCAGCGTGTGCCTGGCCTCACCGGAGTTTGGACGCAACAGGAACATACGGCAAAGATTGCAGCTATCGGCGTCCATATCTCCCGCGCAGTGACGTCGCATGGCTTCGCGTTGAATGTCAGCACCAACCTTGATTATTTCAAGATGATTGTTCCCTGCGGCATCTCTGACAAGCCAGTCACATCGCTGGAGCGAGAGATGGAGCAGACTTTTGCCGGCCAAGCCAGGAAATTACCTTCTCTGGAAGAAGTGGCGGAATTGACGTCACGCAATTTTGGTCGCGTTTTTGAGGCGCAGACTTTGTGGCTGGATTCGCTCAATGATCTCCTGGCGACAGTTTCAGCCGAGCCCGGCAATCAAGACACGCCCGCGCGTGCGCCGGAAGCAGTTCGCCGGATTGCGGGCGAAGAAGATATTTTTTCTGCTTGATCCGAAAAGATTTTCAGGGGTTGAAGCCCGGAGTTTTTGTTAGTTTTGACGGCACGGCTGAAGCAATACAGCTGAAGCCGTGCCCTGATATCTGCAGGGGGCTAAAGCCATGTGGACGCAGATATTCTGATGCAGATATTCTAAGGCGCATGCAAAATACATAGATCCTTCGACTGCGTCGTCGCATTCGCTCCGACTGCGCTCAGGATGACAAGTCAGTTTCAACGCAGGTTTCGAAAGCCCCAAAGATTATTTCTCCATTGCACGAGTAAAAGTACGTGTACGACACGGCTGGTGCACTGACACTTGTTTCGCGTGAACGATCATTTGGGAGCCGCAGCAAGCTGTTAGCAAGCTACGTCTCTACGCCTGGGACCACATTTCGATCGCAAACTTTCTCGAAGGTCGTAGGGATCCCTCCTTGCACTCGGGATGAAGAGCACTCGCACAGCCAAGGGCGGGCTGTGAAAATACATTTGCGCAGATCCGTAGGGATCCCTCGTTGCACTCGGGAAGAAAAACAACCCGCTATTTCAGTGTGGTAACGTTGGGCGGTTCTTCGGTCGTTGTTGTTGTATAGAGAGCAGGAGCGGGCTCCAGTGTGGTGGGCGTGGCAACGGGTATATCGTCACGAAACACAATCTTTAATAAGGCCGGAGCAATCATCGTGGTACCCGCGGTCATGAAAATCACCAGAGCGTAAGCTTGTTCGGAGATCACGCTCATCTGCAAGCCCACCAGCGCCACGATCAATCCAACTTCACCGCGCGGCACCATGCCAATGCCGACTTTCACTGCGTTGTTCCAGCCGGAACGCAGCACGGGGAGTCCGCAGCCAACCAGCTTGGAAATCACCGCCAGGATGGTGATGATGATGGCGGAAATGATGAGGCGGCCATTGAATACGCCGATGTTCAACCTGGATCCCATACTGAAGAAGAAGAATGGCGCCAGAAACTCATTGATCGCGGAGACGCGGGGGCGCAGGTTCCATCGCGGAGAGTATTCCGCAAAGGCCAGTCCGGCGAAAAAGGCGCCGATAATCGCAGCCATGCCGATCTTTACTGCGCCGTAGGATAATCCAATGCAAATTGCAAGGGCGATTACCAGTGGCGCGTCATGCGTGGACATGCGTTCCAGACCGGGCTCCATGCGGCGAACCACGCGCGGCGCATAGAACAACATGATCACGGCGAATCCCAGAGCTTCAATGGACGTTACCAGCAACTGCGCCCAGGCCAGGCCCGTGGTTGACACCAGTCCTACAACCACGCCGAGCAAGATCATGCCGAGAATGTCGTCAAAAACCGCGGCGCCGAGGATGATGCGCGCGGGAAGCGTCTGGAGGACATTCATATCGCCGAGTACGCGGGCCGTGATGCCAACACTGGTCGCGACCATCGCTGCCGCCATGAAAATAGCTTCATGTGGGGTATGGTGCCGCAACAGCATGTAGCTGAAACCAAGCACGAAGGGTAAGGCGATTCCCGCAAGCGCAACATAGAGCGAAGTTCTACCCACGCTGAGAAGGTCTTTGGGCTGGGTTTCCAGGCCAACGGTGAATAGCAGGAAGATTGCGCCGATTTCGGCCACTGCATAAATCGCGTCAGTAGGAACAACCAGAGCCGCTCCATATGGACCCACCAGCACGCCGGCCAGGATTTCCCCTAGGACAGCGGGAAGAAACAGCCGTTCGAAAATCTCTCCAAACAGCTTGGCCCATACAAAGATGAAGAAAAGCTGGAAGAGGAATGGGTCGGCACTGTGCATAATAGATGTGGGCTAAGTTTGCAGGTGGGCGGGCCTGAAATTCAACGATGGATTAGGACCTCAGCAATGTTAATTGGATGCGTACGGGCAAATGGGCGCGAAACCAGAACCAAACATTCAGCCTGGGATTGAGAGTTGCTGCCTTTCATCATCCCTCTAAAACTCACGGTTATCAAAAACGGCTTTCAAAAATAAAAACTGACGTCCAGCTCTCGAATTTTCCCACAGCAACCCTGTGTTTTGTCATTCTATATCTGGCAGACAGGTGCCGCTAAAACAAACATGCTCAGTGGTATACATCGAGAGTCGGAACGGGAAGGTCACGTGAGTACGAGAGAGAATCGTGGACAGGAGAGCGGCTGGCTTGCAGCTTTAAGAAACCTGTCATCGGTGCCCGGATCGGGTACTCTGGCCGGCGCCTTTGTTTGCTTCGTGGCCGCATTAGTGACCGGCACCCTTGCCAGTGGACACGCCTGGCGAGCTGAAGTTCCTTTGATATTTACGGCTGTGTTGCTGGTGGTAGCCCTGCTGTTTGGCGCGTGGGCTGGAGTGGTTGGGACTCTGCTGTCAGGTCTGGTTTTTGCAACACATCTCTTTGCCCCGCTGGGAAATCTTCGGGTCGCCAGCGATGCCGCCCGTAGCAATCTTGGCTGGATGCTGATGATTGGCATGGCCTTTTCATTTCTTTTTGCACCGCACAAATCTGCTTTGCGACGTGAGTAACTCTGACGCAACAGCGGTTATTGCCGGAGCATCTTACAAAAACAAATTAAGCGAATCGGGTAGTATCGGGGCCCCGAAACGCCGCGAGGAGCATTCATGGCGACCACGCCGCAGCCTGTCTCCGCCCAGTCGCGCTGGGCGAAGGCGCCTTTTTACTTCAATTCAGCCTCGCACCTGATGAGAATCGGACGGGAAAAAGCCAACAATTTACGGGAACTCCTCGAAGCCATCAAGACATGTTCGGATGCAGCGATTTTCCAGCACACCTTTCAAACGCTTGAAGAGCATCATTTTATTCTTGCCGGCTTCTCGAATGATTTTTCGCACTGGGCATTCGCCGCCTGCAATGAGGTCGAGTTGGCTGAGCGGCTGGCCGCCATCGATGTCCGGGATTTCACGTCCATGTCTGCGCTACGTGAGCGCCTTGTGCACATCATCGAAAGTTATTTGCAGAAGAATCCACGGGCCGGTACGCGCATTGCCATGGAACCTCTCTATCTCATGGCCGCAGACCTGGTTGTTGTTCCCACGCCGTACGTGGCCAGGAATCTTGAGGAGTTTGCCGACTGCCTGCACAAAGTGAGCATTCATAGCATTTATTACCACTTCATTGACGCGCGTCTGCGGCTCAAGTTGAACAATAACGATTTTTCGGTCTGGCTGGAGCAGGAACTGGATATGGCCGGTGCCGCTCGCCGTTTGAACCAGATCGATATCTACACCTCAACACTGGAAGATGTCAGGCAGAGCATCCTCAGGGCGATTGATGCTGAGATTAGCGCTCATTAGGTGCGCGGAAGAGTTTGCGAGCAATAGAGGACGAAGAGCGGCAAGAAAGATGGGCAACCAGGAAGTAGAGCAACCAGGGGAATTGAGCCATGGCGGAAAAAGAGCGGCAGCACGGAAAAAAGAACCAGACACAACGGGACGCAGAGCGTGCCAGAGATGTTGCCGTGGCTGATGGAAGGGGGACCGTGGAGCCGGCCAAGCCGCAGGACCGTGTTGTTACGACCAGCGTGGCGCAGGAAAAATCTGAAAGATCTTCTGAAGGGTCTTCTAAAGGTTTTGGGGTGGAGTCCCCTGAAGTTACGCCGCAGAATGAACCGCGGGAAAGACGCTTTCGGCAGACAGATCTGTCGCCTCATTTTATTGAGCGTCGCAGGCGTCCGATCATCAGTACCGAGCCTCCTCTGCCTCCGCCTCCGCCGCGGCTTGAAGATTTCAGCCGCATCATTGGCATGCCTGAGTTGGATGAAATCCGATTTTTAGCGCGGCATCTCCAGACCAAGACCGTGAAGATGGTGAATTCCACGGCTCTAGGCGGCGGCGTGGCTGAAATTCTCAGTCGTCTGGTGCCTCTGTTGAATGAGCTCGAGATTCATGCCAAATGGGAAATCATCACCGGCGGTAATGATTTTTTCGAAGTCACCAAGGGCTTCAATAACGCCCTGCAGGGCGGCGATTATCCCATCACCAAAACGGTCCAGGACATTTTCATGGGTTACAGCGAACAGAACCGCCAGCGGATGACCTTTGATGAGGACGTGTTCGTCATCAATGATCCGCAACCGGTAGGTCTGGTTCGTTCCCGGGACAAAGGACACGGCAAATGGATTTGGCGCTGCCATATTGACCTCTCCAATCCGAACCAGGGAGTATGGAATTTCCTCAAACCCATGGTGGAGCAATATGATGCCGCCATCTTTTCCGCGCCCGCGTTCTCCCCGCAGCTGAGCATTCCGCAATATCTTTTCTATCCCTCGATTGATCCGCTATCAGAGAAAAACAAGGACCTGGAAGAAGGTTACATAGATAAGGTATGCGATGACTTCGGCATTGATCGTTCCCGTCCCATCCTCACCCAGATTTCCCGTTTTGATCGATTGAAAGATCCCGTGGGAGTGATTGAGTCCTACAAGCTGGTGAAGAAATATGTTGACTGCCAGCTTGTGCTGGCCGGTGGCGGCGCCGGGGACGACCCCGAAGGCGCGGTGGTGCTTGATGAAGTGATGGACGCGGCCGGCGACGATCCGGACGTGATCATCCTCAATCTTCCTCCGTGGTCAGCCCTGGAGATCAACGCTCTGCAGCGCGCCTCCACGGTCATTATCCAGAAGTCTCTGAAAGAGGGTTTTGGTCTTACGGTGACAGAGGGTTTGTGGAAGGAAAAGCCTGTTGTGGCCAGCGCAGTTGGTGGCATCCCAACGCAGATTGTGCACAAACTTACGGGCGTGCTGGTGCATTCCGTGGAAGGTTGCGCGTACCAGGTCCGCTATTTGCTCACGCACCCTGAGTTCGCCAGACAATTGGGAAGAAACGGGCGCGAGCACGTGAAGGAAAATTTCCTGATCACGGCAAATCTTAAGCGATGGCTGTTGCTCTTTCAGATCATGCTGGGTATGGCCAAGCCAACCAGGACGATTTAAGTCGCGCACTCAATTTAAAGAAATCTATCCAGCCTTCGTCAGCCCTGCCAGCTCATCCAGAGGCATAGCCGATCTTCAAATAGCCGATCTTCAAATAGCCGATCTTCAAATAGCCGATCTTCAAATTGCCGATCTTCAAATTGCCGATCTTCAAATAGCCGATCTTCAGGATGTGGTGTGTGGTTTGCGAAAGGTATAATTGCGCCACATCACCACACAGCTCAGTGAAGTTCAGTCTGGAATATTGATCAGTTAGGCAGATTGTGTGCACTCGTAGATGCGATTGAAGTGGTGAATGCCAGGAGGATGACCAACAATGAGAATGGATGCGGTAAGCCGCTGGATGCGGTTCGTGTGTGTCTGCGTTATGTTGATTTCGGGTGCGGTCGCCAGCGCTCAAGATGCGACGAAGGAACAGCCAAAAGAAGATTACGTGAGGTCTCACTACACTAAGTATGAATATCGTATTCCCATGCGCGATGGTAAGAGACTCTTCACCTCGGTGTATGTTCCTAAAGATATATCGCAGCCTTATCCCATTCTGATTGATCGTACGCCATATAGCGTGGGGCCGTACGGTGAGGACCAGTACAAAAAGCAGATCGGCCCTTCTGATGAATTTGAAAAGGCCGGGTACATCATTGTGTATCAAGACGTGCGCGGGCGCTACATGTCAGAAGGCGATTTTCTGGAAATGCGGCCCCACGTCGACGTAAAGAAAAGCTCGAAAGATGTGGACGACAGCTCTGACATGTATGACACCATTGAGTTCTTGCTGAAACACGTGGCCAACAACAATGGCAAAGTCGGTATATGGGGAATTTCGTATCCTGGTTTCTACACTTCGGCGAGCATCATTGATTCTCATCCCGCGTTAAAGGCGGCTTCGCCGCAGGCCCCCATGACCGATCTCTTCTTCACGGACGACGGCTATCATGGCGGCGCTTTCATGCTGGCAGCGAATTTCGGTTTTTATGCTTTTTTCAAGCCATTCGCCGAACCCACCACCCCGAAAGCGTCTGTCCCGTTTGACTTTGCCACGCCGGATGGTTACAGCTTCTATCTTCAGGCCGGCCCTACGCGTGAACTCGACCGCCGCTACTTGAAAGGCGCCAATCCGCTGTTCACGGACCAGTTGAGCCACACCACTTATGATGATTACTGGAAGGCCCGCGACATCTCTCGCCATATGAAAAATATCAAGTGCGCGGTGATGACAGTTGGCGGCTGGTTTGACGCAGAAGATCTTTCCGGCCCGTTCAAGACCTTCCACGCCATTGACCAATACAATCCTGGCGCAACCAACTCGCTTGTGGTTGGACCGTGGGTACACGGTGGCTGGGCCCGCGGTGAGGGTGACCACCTTGGTGACGCACAGTTTGACGCCAAGACCGCTGAGTACTTCCGCGCCAAGATCCAGTTTCCATTTTTTGAATATCACCTCAAGGGAAAAGGCAGCGCCATGCCCAAGGCATATGTTTTTGAAACCGGGACGAACGTGTGGCGAAAATATGATTCCTGGCCTCCCGCGCAGGCTGCGGCCAAAACGCTTTATCTGCACGCCGGAGGTAAATTGTCATTCGATCCACCTGCTGCCAATGAAGGTTCAGACGAATACGTGAGCGATCCAGCGCATCCGGTACCATTCATCAACTACATGGCCACGGCTGTTCCGCAGCGCTATATGACCGACGATCAGCGCTTCGCAGCGCGTCGCCCAGACGTTCTTACGTACCAGACTGATCCGCTTGATGAAGACATCACCATCGCCGGGCCGGTCTCACCCAAACTGAAAATTGCTTCCACCGGTAGCGACTCAGATTTTGTGGTGAAGCTGATCGATGTGTATCCCAACGACTATCCCGATCCTGAAATTGCCGACGCCAGCAAGCGACTGCTTGGTCCGCCGCCGGTCCGTATGGGTGGATACCAACAGCTTCTGCGCGGTGAGCCGATGCGGGCAAAATTCCGCAAGAGCTGGGAGAAGGCGCAACCGCTGGAGCCCGGTAAGACCACTGAGCTCAACTTCACCATGCCGGACGTTGATCACACGTTCCGTCGCGGGCACCGCATCATGATCCAGATACAGAGTTCGTGGTTCCCGCTGGTTGATCGCAATCCGCAGACGTTTACTGAGATTCCGGACGCCAAGCCCGAAGATTTCAAGAAAGCCACCGAACAGGTGTTCCACAATGGTGGCGCAGCGTCAGGCGTGGAAGTGATGGTGTTGCAACAGTAAACTTTGAATTGTAAGTCTGCTGCTCCGCCGGGCGTTTCATAAAGAAGCGCCTGGCGGAAGCCTTTGGCTCGCGAATCGCTAGTGACGTTACACATCCCGGGGATTTCTGTTAGCTTGAAAGCAAGGATGATCTCTTTTTCCAATATCAATAAGCAGTATGGCAGACAGTTAGTTTTTGTGGACGCTTCTTTTCAGCTGAATCCGGGCGAAAAGGTGGGTCTGGTAGGCCCGAACGGAGCGGGTAAGACCACGCTTTTCCGCATGGTAGTAGGCGAGGAAACTCCCGACGAGGGTGAAGTCTCCGTGCCCAGGCGCCTTACCATCGGCTACTTCCGCCAAGACGTGGAGGAAATGGCCGGACGTTCCGTGCTCGACGAAGCCATTGCCGGAAGTGGACGTGTGGGCGATCTACACCACGAGCTCGAAGCTTTACAGCATGAAATGTCAGACCCTGACAAGGCTGACGAGATGGACCGCGTGCTGGCCCGCTTTGGTGAAGTGCAGGAAGAGTATGAGCATCTGGGCGGTTATGCGCTGGAAGCACAGGCGCGTGAAGTGCTTCACGGGTTGGGCTTCAAAGACGACCAGATTGACGGCGACGTGGGCGCGCTTTCCGGAGGATGGAAGATGCGCGTGGCGCTGGCCCGCGTTCTTCTGGGTCGCCCGGACGTTCTCCTGATGGACGAACCCACGAACCATCTTGATCTTGAATCCATCATCTGGCTCGAGCAGTTTCTGAGATCATTTCCCGGCGCATTGCTGATGACCTCACATGACCGTGAGTTCATGAACCGGCTGGTTTCGAAAATCGCTGAAATCGATTCCGGGGAAATTGTCGCCTATTCCGGCAACTACGATTTTTACGAGCGCGAACGCAACATTCGTGAGGCCAACCAGCAGGCGGCTTTTGCGCGGCAGCAATCCATGCTGGCGAAAGAGCAGCGATTCATTGATCGCTTTCGCACACATGCAGCCAAGGCGGCGCAGGTGCAGAGCCGTATTAAGGCGCTGGATAAGATCGAGAAGATTGAACTTCCCAAAAAGCGCCAGATCGTGAAGTTTGAATTTCGTCTTCCGCCGCGGTCCGGCGAGCAAGTGGCTGTGATTGAAGACCTCCACAAGAGCTACGGCCCGCGCGTGATCTATGAAGGTTTTAATCTCACCATCCGTCGCGGCGAGCGCTGGGCGGTGATGGGGAGAAACGGGGCAGGCAAGAGCACGCTGCTAAAAATGATCGCGGGGGCCACACAGCCGGACGCAGGCAACGTTAAGCTGGGCGCGAGCCTGGTGATGGGATACTTCGCTCAGCAGTCGCTCGACGTACTTGATCCTGACCTGACCGTGATTGAGCAACTGCAACGCGACTTTCCTCACGATGGCCTGGGAGCTTTGCGTACCCTGGCCGGCGCATTCCAGTTTTCCGGCGACGATGTGGATAAAAAGATCCGCGCGCTTTCCGGCGGCGAGAAATCGCGACTGGTGATGGCGTTGATGCTTTATAACCCGCCGAACTTCCTTGTTCTCGATGAGCCAACCAATCACCTTGATCTGGCGACCAAAGAAATGCTGGTGGACGCGCTGAAAGATTTTGAAGGCACGATGATTTTCGTATCGCACGATCGCATGTTTCTGCGCGGGCTGGGTTCCCGGGTGCT
>WNFA01008580.1_pt1 | contig 10691 bp, 11 predicted proteins | sample 5400481 | NCBI WGS metagenome assembly WNFA01 (sample SAMN13153340, study PRJNA577476) | soil metagenome | isolation source: 120 cm saprolite under Douglas fir tree site 2 hole 1 replicate 2 | place: USA:California | collected 2015-04-18 | reverse complement strand
CGGGCACTTCCCGTAGCGATCACCACCGCGAGGAACTCTCATGAAATCACTAAGACTCATCGGCCTGGCATTGGGCGCATCGTTGGCGCTGTCGACGACAGCGCTGGCGCAGGACATCACCATCGCCGTGGCCGGCCCGATGACGGGCGGCGAATCCGCATTCGGCCGGCAGATGAAGAACGGCGCCGACATGGCGGTGTCGGATCTCAACGCCGCCGGCGGCGTGCTCGGCAAGAAACTGGCGCTGGACATCGAGGACGACGCCTGCGATCCCAAGCAGGCGCGCTCGGTGGCGGAAAAAATTGCCGGCGCGAAAATCCCATTTGTGACGGGCCATTATTGTTCGTCGTCGTCGATCCCGGCGTCGGAAGCCTATGCAGACGGCAACGTGTTGCAGATTACCCCGGCCTCGACCAACCCGCTGTACACCGAGCGCAAGCTCTGGAACGTGGCCCGGGTCTGCGGCCGCGACGATCAGCAGGGCCTGGTCGCCGCCGGTTACATCGCGAAGTTCTACAAAGGCAAGAACGTCGCCATACTCAACGACAAGACGACCTACGGCAAAGGCCTCGCCGACGAGACCAAGAAGGCGCTCAACAAGATCGGGTTCACCGAAAAGATGTTCGAGTCCTACAACAAGGGCGACAAGGATTTTAACGCCATCGTGTCGCGCCTGAAGCGCGACAACATCGACCTCGTCTACGTCGGCGGCTACCATCAGGAATCCGGATTGCTGGTGCGTCAGATGCGCGATCAGGGTCTTAAGACCGTTTTGATGGCTGGCGACGCGCTGGCCGACAAGGAATTCGCGTCGATCACGGGGCCCGCCGGCGAAGGCACGCTGTTCACCTTCGGTCCCGACCCGCGCCACAAGCCGACCGCCAAGGCCATCGTCGAGCGGTTCAAGGCCAAGAACATCGATCCCGAAGGCTACACGCTCTACACCTACGCCGCGATGCAGGTCTGGTCGCAGGCGGTCGCGAAAGCCGGCACCACCGATCCGAAGAAGGTCATGGAGACGATCAAGGCCGGCAAGTGGGATACGGTGATCGGCAAGATGGAGTTCGACGCCAAGGGCGACATCAAGCAGATCGACTATGTCGTCTATAAATGGGACGCCCAGGGCAACTACACCGAGATCAATCCGAAGGGCTCGTAAGGCCTTTACAAATTCCGTCTCGGCATCAAACGCCCCGGTTCGCCGGGGCGTTTTTGTTGAGGGGGTTGCCGATGAGAAATGTGCATCGTCACGGCCTGGTAGAAGACCCCGCTCGCACCTCGGAAGGGCTCACATCAATTTCGTCACGAAAGTGCCAGGCCCGCACGAATTTGTGATGCCCGGGTTCCGAGGTGTGCGCGAGTTTATTGCCGAAAATCGGCGCGAGCGGTCCGAGAACGACGTCTTCAGCTGTGCTCGGTAACTGTTCCTATTGCTTTTGCGGGTGTGCCGAATTAATAGTCTCGCAGGGGAAAATGCAACACTCAATTTCCCCACACGACCTTTACGCGCGGCTCGGCTCCGAAGCGGCACCCATCATTGTCGACGTGCGGCGGGACGCTGACTTTGCCACCGCCGATACGCTTGTTGCTGATGCGTTTCATTGCTCTCCCGATGATGTGGAAGAGTGGCGGAACGATTTGCCGAACGGCCGCCAAGTCGTCACATATTGCATTCACGGCCAGCAGGTCAGCCAAGGCGTCGCCGCTGCACTACGCCTAATGGGAGTCGAGGCGAACTTCCTGGAAGGCGGCATTGCCGGCTGGACCGAACAGGGACTGCCGACACGCCGCAACATCGGCGCTACTCCGAGCAAATGGGTGACGCGCGAACACCCAAAGATCGATCGAATTGCCTGCCCCTGGCTGATCCGCCGCTTCATCGATCCCAATGCAGAGTTCATCTACGTCCCGAAGGATCAGGTCCTCGCTGTTGCCCGACAGACGGGCGGGGTTCCTTATGACATCGATGGCGTGGAATTCACGCATGAGGGCGAACGCTGCTCGTTCGATACCATCCTGCGCATCCACGAGATCAAGGATCCGGCGCTTGATCATCTGGCGACGATCGTCAGGGGCGCTGACCGAGACGCACAACTGGCCCGCGCGGGCAGTGGGAGCCTGACGGTGTCGCTGAGAGGCAGACTGATGCCGAGGCGGGCATGGATTCTTGGTGTGCTTTTGGCTGTTGCGTGCGTCATGTACCCAGAATTGGGAGCAAGTGCTCAACACGCAGCAACGCACATCGACATCGGAGCGAACAAGATTGGAGCTTCGCCGGCCGAATTCGATCTATCACAAGGGCAGTGGACGGTAGTCGGTGACGCGACGGCCACAGCCGGCCTTGCCATCGAACAGTCCGGCGTTCAGACGTCCGAGGACGGATTCCCGCTCGCAATTTCCAGAACTCGGTCACTCAAGAATGCAGAGATCAGTCTCCGCCTCAAAGCCGACGGGGGCAAGTCAGATCAGGGCGGCGGGGTCGCCCTGCGACTGAGAACACCGGAAAACTACTATCTCGTCCAACTGGATGCGCTGAGGGATAGAGTTCTGTTCTCGCTCGTGAGCAACGGCGCGTCCGAGGAGATCGTAGGCGTCGATGCGGATATTGCTTCGTATAGTTGGCACACGCTGACCGTCCGGGCCAAGGACGACGAATTCGTGGTCTCGCTCGACGGGAGTTGGGTGTTCACGGGGTTCGATAAAACTCTATCCCAGGCGGGCCGCATCGCACTTTGGACCAAAGGCGACAGCATCACGCGATTCGATAGCATCGCAATCAACCCTCTTCCAGCGGTGGAGGAAAGATAATGATGACCTACACAATGAAACCGCTCGGGTGCGATCCCGTGCGAATCAAGGGAATGTCCGAGCGGCTGATTATCAGCCACTACGAAAACAACTATGGCGGCGCCGTGAAGCGGCTCAATCTCATCGGAGAGAAGCTCGCTGAGCTCGATTACGCCAACGCTCCCGGCTTCCTGATCAACGGGCTCAAGCGCGAAGAACTTGTCGCCATGAACTCGATGATTCTTCACGAGCATTTCTTCGACAGTCTCGGTGATCAAAGCGAGCCCGATGCAACCCTCCAGGAAGCGCTGGCTCGCGATTTCGGCTCGTTCGAGCGGTGGCGTGCGGAGTTCACCGCCATGGGCAAAGCCCTCGGCGGAGGTTCCGGTTGGGTGCTGCTGTCATGGTCGCCGCGCGACCGCAAACTCGTCAATCAATGGGCGGCGGACCATTGCCACACCTTGGCTGGCGGCACGCCCATCCTCGCGCTCGATATGTACGAACACTCCTATCACATCGACTTCGGCGCCAAAGCGGCCGATTATGTTGGCACCTTCATGGCGGCCATCAATTGGCCGGCCGTGCAACGCGCCTATGACGGAGTTCGGTCATGAACCGCCGAACGCCACAAATCGTTGCGCTGACAATCCTGATGCCTACGACGATTTGTGGACCGATCGCACACGCGCGGGAAATGTTCAAATTGCTTGGCGAAAAGGAAAACCGCACCAGGGTCGTCGGCAAGGACATTACCGACAGCTCTCATTGGGTGAGCTATCTCCGACCCGATGGCGTGCTTCTCAGCAGCGAAATGGGTCGGAAATGGACCGGGACATGGAAAATCCAGAACAACAAACTCTGCTTGTCGAACCCAAATCTGGAGTCACCCGATTGCAACGAAGTCTGGATGTCCGGCGCCAACATAAGGATGCGCGCGAATAAGGATCAAGAAACTTTCGACGCAACGGTCGAGAAGCACAGACCAAACTGACAACTTGACGCGGACAAGAACAAGAACGGGGCGATCAACCCAACAAAGGAGGACCGAACAATGCGTAAGATGCTTTGGATTACAGTTTCAATTTTCGCAGCTTCGTTTGCCGGTGGCGCGAACGCACAGAAAATTGACTGGCAGATTTTTTTGGAACCGTTTGTCACTTCCGCACATGCACAGGAAGTCGACTGGCAGAAGGTCGACGACGCCTTTGGCAGGAAGCCCGCCGTGTCGGGTGACGTGCATCGTTATGGCTTTCCACGCACCGATCTCACGGTGGCACTCGACGGCGTCACGATCAGGCCGGCGCTGGCACTTGGCGGCTGGATTGCGTTCAAGCCGATGCATGGGGAAGCCATGGTCATGGGCGACCTCGTGCTGCTTGAGACCGAAGTCAATCCGGTGATGCTCAAGCTGATCGAGGGTGGCCTGGAGATCACCGCCGTGCACAATCACCTGCTGCGCGCCAGCCCTGCGACGTTCTACTTGCATGTCGGCGGCCATGGCGACCCGGCGAAGATGGCGGCTGTTATTCGTGATGCGCTTGGCGCGAGCAAGACCCCGCTGGCGACTCCGGCTACGGCCGGCCCTGCGCCGGCGGTCGATCTCGACACGGCGCAGCTTGATCAGATCATTGGCGTTAAGGGGCAGGCGAACGGCGGTGTCTATCAATTTGCTGTGCCGCGCCGCGATCCGGTGACCGAGAACGGAATGCAGATAAGTCCTGTCGGACCGATGGGCGTGGCGAATGCTATCGGTTTCCAGCCGACCGGTGATGGCAAGGCAGCCATCACCGGAGATTTTGTTCTTACAGGCGATGAGGTGAATCCCGTGATCAAGGCGTTGCGAGCGAATGGCATCGACGTGACGGCTGTCCATAGCCACATGCTGGACGAGCAGCCGCGACTCTTCTTCCTCCATTTCTGGGCCAATGACGATGCATTGAAGCTTGCCAAGGGATTGCGCGCCGCGCTCGACAAGACAGCGAGCACGAAGAGTTAGACTCTACTGTCTCAGCACCAAGAGGAAATCTTATCATGCGAATCTTTGCGTTGGCGCTGCTGGTGCTTGTTGCCTTTTATGGCGCCAATCGTACAGCACAGGCTCAACAATCAAGCTGCAAAGTGTGCGGCGAGCAGCGACAGGCCTGCATGAAAAATTATGCCGGCCCGACGTGCAAGTCTGAATATCAAATGTGCATGAAATCTTGCGGGAAGAAATCGTGAAACGCGGACCTCTTCAAGATTAGACGCCGCCATGAAGAAAGGTATTGAGGATAGTTGCCGCGGCGACAGTGGCTGCAATCGCGGTCGAGATCAGCGCGCTTGCCGCACCTGGGTGATGGTCTACTAGCTGAAGCAAAAGAAAAATGGGGCGACATTAACCCACCGATGGAGGTCAACATGACCCGAAGAAAGTTGTTGCTGATGACTGCCGGCGCGACGGTTCTTGGACTAGCCGCTTTGGTAGGCTTCGCCGACCACAACGCGATTTTTGCGGGCGACGATGAAAAGGAAGGTCAGGAGGCGCTGATCAAGACGCTTGGCGCTGCCAAGATCAGCTTGCAGCAAGGATTGGCGGCCAGCGCTCAGGAGGGCCAGCCGATCTCGGCCAAATTCGAGGTCGATGAGGGCAAGCTCCAGCTGTCGGTTTACACGGCGAAGGACGGCAAGTTCTCCGAGCTGCTGGTCGACTATGTGAACGGCAAGGTGACGAAGGCCGTACCAATCACCGAGGGGGACGACCTCGGTGCGGCCAAATCACAGAGCGCGGCGCTGGCGACGGCAAAGATCTCTTTGAAGGAAGCCGTCGATAAGGCCGCGGCCCAGTCAGCCAGCGCTCGCGTGGTCAGTGCGGTGCCCAGTCTGAAAGTTGGGCATCCCGTTGCTTCAATAGTTCTCCTCGATGGTGAACGGTTCAAAACAGTCCAACAGCCTTTGGATTAGGGACGTCCCCACTGAAACAACGCATCGGACGAGCGGTTTTTTCGTCCGTCAAGGATGGTGCGGCCATGTTACGTCCACTCCGGACGATCGTAATGGTGTTAGCCGGCGTCATGGCGCTGGCTAGCACCGCAGGCCAAGCGCCTGCTCAGTCCGCGGATACAGGCCTGCTCCAACTCGAAACCAAGATTCTGTTGGGCGACGTCCGCGGCCGCATCGATCACATGGCCGTTGACTTGAAGCGGCAACGACTGTTCGTCGCCGAATTGGGCAATGATTCCGTCGGAATTGTCGATCTGCCAAATCGAAAATTGATCAGCAGGATTCCAGAACTGAAGGAGCCTCAAGGCGTCGGCTACGAGCCCACGACCGATATGCTTTATGTCGCCAATGCCGGCGACGGCTCGGTGCGATTGTTTGAAGGGAGCGATTACAAGACGACGGGGCGAATCGATCTCGGCAGCGATGCCGACAATATTCGTATTGATGCCGCCGCCAAGCGCGTCTTCATTGGATATGGCAGCGGAGCGCTGGCCGTGATTGATCCTTCAACTCGCAGCAAGGTCGGGGACATTTCACTAAAGGCGCACCCCGAAGCATTCCAGATTGACCCGGACACCAGCCAAATCTTCGTCAACGTTCCAGGGGCCCGCGCCGTCGCGGTCGTGGACCGTGTATCGCAAAAGCAAATCGGAGAATGGCCGCTGGCCGATCGGGGTGCAAATTTTCCGATGGCCCTGGACCACGTTCGGCGCCAGGTCCTCGTGATCTTTCGGGCTCCCGCCGCGCTCGGCGTCTTCTCCATGACGGACGGCAAGCGGATCGCGACCGCCGAAACCTGCGGTGATGCCGATGACCTGTTCATCGATGCCAAGCGCGGCCGCGTTTACGTGAGTTGTGGCGATGGCTTTCTTGATGTTTTGGAAGCAAGAGAAGCGACTTATCGACGGATCGCGCGTATCCCCACGGTTTCGGGTGCGCGCACTTCGCTCTTTGTACCCGAGATGGATCGTCTGGTTGTTGCTGTCCGGGCGAACTCGGGAGAGCCAGCAGCCATCTGGATGTTTCGACCAATGCCTTGAGAAAGTAGCCGCGGCACTGAGGACCAGCGCATGCTTGCGAGCCGGCAGGGTACGAAACTGAAATTTCCGAAATGGCCCGTGTCGGGACCAGTCATCGCCTTGTGCCTGACCGCATCGTCCGGTCCTGCCTGGGCTTATCGCCCATTCGACGGAACCGATGCGGCGATCGCAGCGCCGGGAGAGATGGAAATTGAATTGCAACCAGCCGGCCGCCTGCATGAAGGTGGAAATACCAGTCTGGTCGCCCCGGCAACGGTCATTAATTACGGATTGAGCGAGGGATGGGAAGCCGTGCTTGCGGGCCAGGGCGAGACTGCTCTTTCACCCTCTGGTCCCACCAGCCTGACGTCTGCGGGTGCATTCCTCAAACATGTCCTCCAGCCCGGCAGTCTGCAGGATAAGACCGGACCGAGTATTGCGACGGAATTTGGCATGCTGCTTCCCGACAGCACCGGCAGTTCGGGCGTCGGTGCAAGTTTGGCTGGAATCGTCTCGCAGCGCTGGGACGGGCGGACGATCCACTTGAACGCCGCGACCGCGCTCACGCGCGATCATCACGGCGATCTGTTTCTGGGCGGCATCATCGAGGGGCCATCAAAGTGGTCGATCCGGCCCGTTGCAGAGTTTTTCTACGAAAACGAGTTTGGCAAATCTGAAACGATATCGGGTTTGATAGGCCTCATCTGGCGGGTGCGCGACAATCTCAGTTTCGACGTCGGGCTGCGTCATGCTCTCACGAATGGTCATCAGGTAAATGAAGTGCGTGCAGGGCTGACGTTCGGCTTTCCCCTGGGGCAGTTCGGTGGGCGCTCGGCCCAATCCAGATAATCTTAACGTTCGAAATCAAAGCGCCTGCATGTAAAAGGCGTCCTGATTAGATCAAACGTGACCGTCCCTCCCTGTTGACGCACGCGATATCAACGCGGTATCCCCCTCTGGAGAACAACTTCCATCGTCCACGACCCCTCCTCAAGAACGTAAGGAGTGAGGGAAAGGGAGCCGGTCCTCTCCTTTGAAAAACCTCCTCACCGATATCGCGGGCGTCCGCGTCGGCCACGCCGATGATGCGGCGCTGGCGTCCGGCGTCACGGCGGTCATGTTCGACAAACCGGCGGTGGCCGCGATCGACGCGCGCGGCGGCGGTCCCGGCACCCGCGAAGGCGCGCTGCTTGACCTATCCAACACCGTGCAGCGGATCGACGCCATCGCGCTCGCCGGCGGCTCGGCATTCGGGCTCGAGGCCGGCGGCGGGGTGCAGGCCTGGCTCGCTGAACAGGGCCGCGGCTTTGCGGTGCGCGGCGCGATCATTCCGATCGTGCCGGGCGCGATCATGTTCGATCTGCTCAACGGCGGCAACAAGGCCTGGGGCCGCTTCGCGCCCTACCGCGATCTCGGCTACACCGCTGCCGCCGCGGCCAGCACCAATTTCGCACAGGGGAGCGTCGGCGCCGGTCTCGGCGCGACCACCGCGAATTTCAAGGGCGGGATCGGCTCGGCATCGGCGCTAACACAAAGCGGCGTCCAGGTCGCAGCGCTTGCGGTCGTCAATGCGGTGGGCAGCGTCACGGTCGGCGATGGACCGTGGTTCTGGGCGGCGCCATTTGAGATCGACGGCGAATATGGCGGACGCGGATTGCCGCCATCATTCACGCCGGACATGCGCACGATGCGCATCAAAGGTGGCGCGGCCGCGACATCGGTGGAAAACACCACGCTGGCGGTGGTCGTCACCGACGCCGATCTGACCAACCCCCAGGCGAAGCGGCTGGCGATGATCGCGCAGACCGGATTTGCCCGCGCGATCTATCCGGTGCACGCACCGCTCGATGGCGATGTGGTGTTCGCCGCCGCGACCGGCGAAAAGCCGATCGATCCGCTGGTCGGCCTCACCGAGCTCGGCATGGTCGCGGCCAATGTCGTGGCCCGCGCCATCGCGCGCGGCGTTTACGCGGCGACCGCGCTGCCCTTCCCCGGCGCGCTGCCGGCGTGGAAGAACCGCTTTGGCTAGGTCAAGGTGCTCCTAACAGACGGTTCGCCAAGCTGTTTCAGACGCTCATCGAGAGCGATGAGGTCGCTCCGGATGAAATCGCCTGTGCCTGACGCTGAATCATCTGCTCGATGATATTGTAGGATGAGGTCGCGCTGCTGGATGAGGTGGCGGAGCTGGACGACTTCGTCGCTGGCATGGTCATCGTCACCTTGGACCCATCCGCATAGGTCATTGATGTGGTGGTCGAGCCGTCGCTGTTGGTTGTCGACGTGCTGGTTGCGCCGTCCAATGCCTGCAGCAGGGGATCGGAGCTCGATCCGCTGGTGCTGCTGGAATCACCGGTAGCGCCGCTCGATCCATCCGAACCGGCGACGTGATGATGGTGATGGTGACCGCCTCCCTTCAGCGCCGACGACATTTCGTCGAGACTGACCGAACCGTCGCCATTCTTGTCCATTTTGCTGAACACGTCGTCGGCCTGCGCGGTGTTGGTACCGCCGGCGCCGAGGGCGCTTTCAAATTCGGATTGGCTGATCTGGCCGTCGCCGTTGGCGTCGATCTGCGAGAACAGGTCTTGCAGGGCGCTGGACGGGCTGGTCGATGTCGACGTCGTTGTCGCGGTCGATGACTGGCTTTGCGCCGCCAGCAGCGCGCTCATCGTCGACGGCGATATCTGCGAAACCCCGGTGGACCCGGACGCCGGGGCCGGGCTGGCCGAAGTCGAGGTACTGCTGGAAGCATCGAACGGGTTCGTCGAGCTCTGGGTAAAGCCGGTGGCTTGCGGAGACGACGATTTCGCTTTCGTTTGGGTCAGCGACTTGAAGGCGTCGATTACGGACGACGCGGCGCCAAGGGCGAGCAGCATAGCGGAACTCCGAAAAATGCCGCATCGTGCGGCTGTTACTTCGACACCGATTGATCAGCAAACGCCGTGCCACCGCGAAAAACCCAGTAAAATATGGGTTTTTGTATCCCGAACGGTCCACCCTCCCCGGCAATTGATGCCGCCGCGGCAGAATTTTCCGCCCATCGACGTGCCCCCGATGCTGCTTAATGCGCTGGGGTCCGCGCTCCGCGTGGCGGTGCTCGCGTTCCCCGCGGCATACAAGGAACAAATAGCGCCGCCAAAACGAGGCGGTCCACCAAATCAAGATTGAAGGAACAGTTTCCGAGGGAAAAAATCAGGACGAAGTATCGTCATCTTCGATTGGCGCGATACTGGGGGTCTCCGTCGGGAATATGCTCTCGTATATCGCGCGGGCCTCTTGAATGAGACGGGCTGCCCGGTCGGGGGCAGGCTTCGGGATGAATTGCACGACTTCGCCCATTTTGCTCACCGAGGCAGGAAGCTCGGAGGAAATATTCCGCCAATGACCGCCAGCGTCAGTGACGATGCGAATATCGTGCCAAGGGCATCCCATGACAATTTGCAAGCCAGAAAAACTGGGATCGGAACCGAGGCGAGCTATCGCGGGCGGGGAAACTGCGGGGGTATGCTGAAACAACGTTACTTGGACCCAAGCCCGAGCGCCCGCGCCGGACGAGCTTCGCATCGCCGGGAGCGCGCGCCGCGTCCGAGACACAGGTGGAGTTTTCCCTGCATTGCCCCCGAGCTTTGCGCATGTTACCCGAAAACTGCTCCACGCTTCGAAAATGGTTCGGGAAAGCGCACATGTCTCAACAGTTTGCGTCACGCCCCCTCGTCATCGCGCCGTCGATCCTGGCGTCCGATTTCGCCAGACTGGGCGAAGAGGTCCGCGCCGTGGACCAGGCCGGCGCCGACTGGATCCACCTCGACGTGATGGACGGGCATTTCGTCCCCAACATTTCCTACGGCCCGGACGTCATCAAGGCGATGCGCCCGCACACCAAAAAAATCTTCGATGCGCATCTGA
>WNFA01005385.1_pt1 | contig 10691 bp, 10 predicted proteins | sample 5400481 | NCBI WGS metagenome assembly WNFA01 (sample SAMN13153340, study PRJNA577476) | soil metagenome | isolation source: 120 cm saprolite under Douglas fir tree site 2 hole 1 replicate 2 | place: USA:California | collected 2015-04-18 | reverse complement strand
GAGATAGTTGTCCTTATCCACGTAGCCGATATCGCCGGTGCGGAACCAGCCGTCTTCGCCGAGAACTTCGCGAGTGGCTTCGGGATTCTTGTAATAGCCTTGCATCACGCAAGGGCCTTTGACGAGGATTTCTCCGTCTTCGGCGGCGCGGACTTGCACGTCGGGAATTGGTTTGCCGGAACTGCCCATGCGGTTCTCTGGATAATTACTGGAGACGATGGGAGAAGTTTCCGTGAGGCCGTAACCCTGATAGATTGGAATGCCGATGGTCCAGAAAAATTCGGCGAGCGCCTTGGAGAGAGGAGCTCCGCCGGAAGAAACGATGCGCAGGTGGCCGCCGGTGCCCAGACGGATTTTCTTGTAAACCAAGGTATCGGCGAGCTTCCACTGCGCTTTCAGGGCGATGCTTGCGGAGGCTCCCGTGGCGCGCCAGGGAGTTGCTCGCTCGGCTACGTTCATGGCCCAGTCGAAAATCTTTCGCTTCACACCGGTGGCCTTCGAGCCTTGTTCGACGAGGCGGGCGTAGATTTTTTCGAAGAAGCGCGGAACGGCGGCGATGATGGTGGGATGGACTTCGAGGAGCGCCTGGGCGACGGAGTCGATGGACTCGACGTAGGCCAGGGCGGCACCGTTGAAGATGTAGATGTAATCGAGCGTGCGGCCGTAGACGTGAGCGAGAGGAAGGAACGAGAGCGCGACGTCCGTGGCGGGATCGAGACTGAAGTCGTGGCCAACGCCGTGGACGTTAGAGCAAAAATTGTTGTGGGTGAGCATGACACCCTTGGGCTCGCCGGTGGTGCCGGAGGTGTAGATGAGCGAGGCGAGCTGGCCGGGGAGAACTTGCGAGGCGCGCATGCGGTACGAGGAAACGTCCGCCGCGGTCGCGCTGGCAATGAGAGTTTCGTAGCGGAGACATTCGCTGGGGATGTCGGGGCCGCCGTCGGCGACGATAATTTGCTCGAGTTCCGGAAGGCTAGCGCGGACGGTGAGAAGCTTTTGTAATTGGGGCGCGCCGACAACGAAGACGACCTTGGCGCCGCAATGTTTGAGAATGTAGGTCATGCGGTCGGGCGATTCGTTGAAGTAGACCGGGACGGTGACGGCGCCAGCGCCATTGATGGCGAAGTCGGCGGTGTGCCACTCGGGACGGTTGGCGGAGAAGAGACCGACGCGGTCGCCGGGCTTCACGCCGAGTTCGACAAAGGCCGTCGAGAGGCCGGCGACGCGGCGGAGGAATTCCTGGGAAGAGATGGCCTCCCAACGGCCGTCGCGGCGAATCATCTGGACGCGTGGGTTCGGAAGATTGTCGATGGCGTTCAGGAAGCGTGAGGGAAGCGTTCCGTAGTTCATGGCCTGAGCGTCACTCTACCTTACCCACCTAGATGGCGCAATGCGGGACGCGCTTGCAGTTTTTACGATGGGCGTAGCGCATTGGTCGTGTCTGGAGCCGCAGAGCTGAAAAGGCACGGGTCTAAAGACCCGCCACCACGGGACTGGCAGGACTTCCAGGGTCAGGAGGGGCAGCCTGCGCGGTATTGGTTGCTTGTTGATTGCGACGTGCGGCAAGTTCACGGTTTTGCTGCCGAAGGAGGGCGTTGAAGCGAGTTATCTCCGCTTCCTTCTGGGCGGCCTTCTCGGCCGCAGCGGCTCTCTCTACAGCAGGGAGGCTATTGAGGAGCAACTGGGAAATGTAAGCCAGGGCAATGGCGTCGCGGCGGGCGATGCGTTTGCGGGCGAGTTGCTTGACGAGATTACCGAGGAAGAGATTTACGGAACCGGCCGTGGAGAAGTCACGGATGTCGCCGAGAAAGTCGGCGGCGAGAACCTCGGGCTCCACTGTGGGAACACTCGACTTGAGACGTCGGCGTGATAGGCGCAGAGCGTCGGGCGCGCAGTTCCATTCGCGAGAAGCATTCGGGACGCAAGAGGCGCGCATTAAACTATAGGAATAAGGTGGGCCAACCCGGGGGTGTTCAAGCGGGACGAGGGTTGGTCACCTATCCAGTCTAAGGACGGCAGCCTAATTAGTTGTTGACGATGAATAATAAGTTGTATACGATGAAGATGGAGGTGTTTTATGCGAAGCCCAAAGGAACTGACACGAGCAGAGATCGTTCGCGCCGCTGATCATTTCCGCTGGACGAGAAAAGGTGCGAAATGGACGGTGATTGTGGGTGAAAGAGAGCTCCCGGCGCGCCCGCTCGTTCTTGAGGCTGCGGGTGTTCCTCCGAATGACCCGACAAACTCGCACCAGGCCGTGGAGATATTGCGGAGACTCGGATTTGAGACTCGCTACGCCAGGGACCAAGGGGAGACGGGAATAAAGGAGAAAGAGGAACCTTCGGAAAAGGAATCGGGCTCGATTCTTGAGATGGTTTCGGCCATTACTAGGGAAGTACCTGAACGCGAATGGAAACGCGTTCCTGCCGACCTGTCAAAAAATGTTGACCATTATCTTTACGGTAGCAAGAGGACGGATAAATGAGGCAGGTCTTCGCCGACACTAGCTATTGGATCGCCCTAGTGAATCCGCGGGATCAGATTCATGCGAAGGCCGTCAGCGTAACTCAGCAGCTTTCTCCGGCAAGAATCTTGACCAGCGAAATGGTGCTGGCGGAAGTCCTCAACAGTTTTAGCGATGCTGGTCCGTTGCGCCATGCTGTTGGCAGCATGGTTCAGAAACTCCGCAGCCATCGGGATGTAATCATCGTTCCGCAGACATCGGAACAATTTGAGAGCGCGCTGCGGCGCTACAAGCAAGCGGCGGATAAGAGTTGGAGCCTAACAGATTGCGCGAGCTTTCAGGTGATGGAAGCGGAGCAGATTCAAGCGGTGTTGACGCATGACCAGCACTTTGCGCAAGCGGGATTTGAGACGTTGCTGCGCTGAGGGGAGTTATGAGTCGATTTCGGTCAGGGTTGAGGGTTCTTTAAGAGATCAAGGAGGCTCTGGTGGACGCGCTGGACGGCTCGGAAGAATTCATCAATCCCCACGGTTTCGCGGGCTATTTCGTGAGCGGCCAGGCCCGTGGTTATGGCGTCGCAGAGTTGAGTGGCGCGGCGGATCCCTTCCGCAGTCAGCAAGGGGAGCACAGTGAGTGGATCCTGTTTGCGGGATTGGCGCTCTTGCCACTCTTGGACGGCCCACGCCGTCTTGCGCACATTATCCACTGCATCGCGGAATTCCTTGAGGATGCGCGGATCGAATGGGCCCGAGCGCATCTCATACTCCAGCCTGACCAGGTCGGCGCAGGTTTTCTTTAGCTGGAGATTCTTGCCCCAGAAGGTCTCACTGGGGACGAAAAGCTCGACGGCAACCCCCAACAAGCGGCCCTCGCTATTGCGACGAACGCCGACAACGCGAGCTTGCGAAGTTTCATGCGTAACGAGATTCGTCAACTCAATCTCAGTGCCAGCGGCAGGGTAAATCTTCATCTCCAACAAACCACCCTGAGCGTTCACTTCAGTGGCCTGGCCCGCTTCACGGAAAATTTTACCGTTAGCCTCCTGCCAGGTCGCCTCCACCGGGGAGATGAAGGGAAAACGTCTGCTTCGCCGCTTGCCGACTGTTGAAGAAGGTTGATTCGCGATCGGCTGTGCCATCGAACCGCCTCCATCGAGCTGATTGAGGGGATTTATAGCACCATATAGTTCCCTTTGCCGAGCTAAACGAAGCGCAACGTTAATTTGGAATTTGGCTGAGTTTGGGGAGAGGTGGAAAGAAGCGGAGAATCCGGCTTAGGGAAACGCGGAGCGAGGGCCGCCGCACTCCACGTCAGGAGAGGCGGGTAATTCCGGGGAAACCGTCGAAACCAGAATCAAAGCTCAGGATTCGTTTGATTCCATGCTGCTCCATGACGGCCAGGTGGACGGCATCACGCGCAGACATCTGCCGGCGTCCCATCACAATCTCTTTCGCTCGCTCGGCCGTGGCCCGGTCTATCGCCAGCACTTCATCGGCGATGCCAAGCAAAGCATCGAATGCGGCTTGGATGGCATCTCGCCGGTTTATTGCCACATAGCGGTGCAGGATCTCCTGTAGGACCTCGGCATCCGTAACCAAGCGTTGCCGGTCGCTGATCAGGTTTTCCAGCAGACGCTGCGCATCGGCCTTGTGGGGATGGGGTGCGCCAACGAGGTACATCGGGATATTCGAGTCGACCAGAATCAAGGCTGGGTACCAGCGCCGTATCCGCTCTCGATCTCTGCAAGCATACGGTCGATATCAGCCGAGGGAAAGTCGTGCCGCGCTGCGGCACGAACCACTTCGAGCTTCTTCCCCACTCCAGCGCCAGGTTCACGACGGCGCGCCAGATCGAGAGCCTGGCGGACCCACTCGGCGATCGACATGCGACGGGAGCGGGCTGCACGCTGAATTTCGCGGTATTCGGGATCCTTTAGAATCACCTGGAGCCGCTTGGCCATGGGTATGAGTCTATCTGACTCATACCCATGAGTCAAGATGAGCAACGGCTAGCGAACGGCAGCCCCATCCCTTTCCGCACACACCGCAGAAAGGATGGGCCAACCGGGAGCGTTCAAGCAGGACGAGGGCCTGCCACCCGCCGATTTTTGTTTCTTGTCTGTACGCGCACCTTGCTACGGCAAAAGCGCTTGCGGCAGGCACTACATTTGGTGCTAGCGTGCCATTCGCTCGTATCGAGGGCACCCGGCGATTTCAGGACAGATCGCGGGACACTTCTTCTACGGCTTCGAATTCTTCGTATGGAACTTCAAAGGTTTCGCTCTTCCACGTTCCCGGCCGCGTGATTTTCACGGGCAGGCGAGTACGTCTAAGGACCTCCGCGTGAAACAGGCTTGGATCGGCGTTGAAGCCAGCGTGAGTGATCTGGCGGCCGTCGTTGGCACCCACGGTGAATTGTCGGTTCCCGGTGTTAAAGTGCAGGCCAGCGACATCTTCCCAACGGATCTTCTTCTTGCTGCCGAACCAGGTGCGTGATCCAATCCCGTCCACCTCGATCGTCAAGACCGGCGGAACCATGAGTGGAACCAACGCAAGGAATACAAGGAACAGATATGGCACCCACCTTTCTTCGGGCTTGTGCACGGAATAAGAAGACCAGAGCAGGAGCATCTCCTCCTCCCCTTCGAGCTGCATCCTTTTGCACTAGGGCTTTACGGCCAAGGCTGCCTGCGTGCCCACAGTCTGAGCCCTGCGGAAGGCGTCGAAATCCGCCCAGACATGCTGCACGGTCTTCTCGTCGAAAGTCTTGACGGTAGGTTCCCCGCCCTTCGAGGAGTAGATTTCCAGCTTTACCTGACCGCAGCCCGGATTCACGGCGTCTGGCGAATACAGGTACACGCCTTTGTAGGTGGAATCTTCCATCTTTACCGCCCGGTTTCGGACCGACACTGTCACCGGAACCCGGCCAGGATGGATCGGCAGTACTTCCTTGTCTCCACAAAACAGCTTCATCGTCTGGAAATCGGTCTTGAACTTGAGCTTAACAGCTGAGTTTACGCTGAACGAGCGGCCCAACGCCGATCCAAACCCCTCCTTGGCCTTCGGCATCGCATATATTCCAAATACTGCCGGATGCGCGCCGGCTTCCTCTTCCCACTCCTTCGGCTCATCGGAATTGCCCGTGTTCTCGTCAGCGCTTTGTTGATTCTTGTTGCGCTTCTTATGCTCGCGCTCGGCCTGCAGGCGCCTTTCCTCCTGCTCCCGGTAATCCAGGGGAGGTGTGGAAAGAGCGATATTGAAATCTCCGGCCGCGAAATAATACGGGCGGGAATCGTATTTTTCCGCCCGCAAGGCTTCCTTGAGCCCTTCGATGGGATAAGACGTCAGAGGCTCGACCGGAAGAAGCGCACCCGGCGGTGGAGTGCCCGTCGCTTTCGCGCGATTCTGCTCGAGCAGCGCAAGCGCCTCCTCAATACGCACGGTGCCCGACACACCCGGCCCGTCTTCTCCGCGCGTGCCAAAGGTAGTCAACCCGATGACCTGGCCCGCCCCGTTGAACAGCGGCCCGCCGGAATTTCCCGGGTTAATGTTGATGTCCGACATGATGGTGTGCGGCTCGACCTTGCTGACGATGCCGGTGGTGATGATCTTATCGAGGCTGAGCGGGCTGCCGATGGTGAACACCCGCTCGCCTTCCTGGACGGGGGTCCGGCCCGCCCCGGCCCGATACAACGGTGCGGGTGAAGCGTTTGGCAGGGCGGCGATGTTGACCGACAGCAATGCGACGTCCTTCTGGGGATCGGCGGCAATCAGCTTGGCCACGATTTTATGCGTGCGATCAAATTGCACGGCCAAATACTCCGAATTGGCCACGACGTGCTGATTGGTGAGGATGAGCCCCTTCCCGTCCACGAAAAACCCGGTGCCGTGCCCGGATTCGCTCCTCACAGTCACCACGGTGTTCTTCAGCCGCTTGAACTGTTCAGTAAGGTCGTTGGTGGCGGCCTTTGCCGACGATGCCGGAGCAGCAATCTCCTCCACCTTGGCGTTATCATTCGTCAAGTCAATGTTCTGCGCGGTTCCTGAAAGCGATACCTGAATATTCCAAGAAAAGCGCCTACCGCCCAGCTCGGCGGACTTCAGTGACGAAACCGTGCACCGTCCCGGCGGAAGCTGTGCTTCCGCGGTTCCGTCCAGGGTGGTCTTCACCTCCGCGGCCTTTGCCCCGCTCTTGAGCGATACCAAGAAGAATGGCACCGGCTTCTGATTGAGCTCTTGGTCCACGAGGAGCACCCGGACCCGAACTTTTACCAAATTGGGCTGTGCCAGCGTTGCCGAAGCGCAAATGAGTCCAAACAAGGACACCGATAGGTAGCGTTTCATGACCTGCCTTTCGACGAAGGAGTGATGCTTCCATGATCGGCCCACTTCCGGCACGGATCAACGACGGCAAAACACTCCGATTCCAATGAGTTAATCTGAATCCTGCGTGAAAAATGGCCGGAACATCGTTTGTTCAATCTTTGCAGTTCTCGCACGGTGCTTGCAGCTTACGGGACTTCGAATGGTAGGCGCACGCGGAGGATGCGAGCGAGTGCAAAAGGGAGTGGCGTGCGCTAGTATGAGCGGCGGAGAGGGAAATTCATGAGCGGGACGGTACCGGGAACAGTGGCGGAGGCTGGATTGTCAAGGGGGCCGTTTCGGGCGCCGCGCGGGACGGAGATTTCGTGCAAGGGATGGCAGCAGGAGGCGGCGCTGCGAATGCTGCTGAACAACCTTGATCCGGAGGTGGCGGAGAGGCCCGAAGAGTTGGTGGTGTATGGCGGGACGGGCAAGGCGGCGCGGAATTGGGATTGTTTTCATGCGATGGTGCGGTCGCTGAAGGCACTGGAGGCGGACGAGACGCTGCTGGTGCAGTCGGGGAAGCCGGTGGGGGTTTTCCGGACGCATGAATACGCGCCGCGAGTGCTGCTGTGCAATTCGAATCTGGTGGGACATTGGAACAATTGGGACAAGTTTCATGAACTGGACCGCGCGGGATTGATGATGTACGGGCAGATGACGGCGGGAAGCTGGATTTATATTGGGACACAAGGAATTTTGCAGGGAACTTTTGAAACGTTTGCAGCGGCGGCGAAAAAACATTTTGACGGAAGTTTGGCGGGCAAGCTGGTGGTGACGGGCGGGATGGGCGGCATGGGCGGGGCGCAGCCTCTGGCCGCGACGATGAATGGCGCAGCGTTTCTGGGGATCGATGTGGACCCGGAGCGGATCAAGCGGCGCGTGAAGACGGGCTATTGCGACGTGATGGTGACTTCGCTTGATGAGGCGCTGCGGATTCTGAAGAATGCGGTGCGCAAGGGCGAGGCGACTTCAGTCGGACTGGTGGGAAATTGCGCGGATTTGATTCCGGAGCTGGCAAAGCGCGGCGTGGTGCCGGATTTGCTGACGGACCAAACGAGCGCGCACGATCCCATCGGCGGGTACGTGCCGAATGAAATGACGCTGGAAGCGGCGGTGGAGCTTCGGAAAAAGAGTCCTGAGGATTACAAGAAACATTCGATGGCGGCGATGGCGGCACATGTTCAAGGGATGCTGGATTTGCAGAAGCTGGGCGCGGTGACGTTCGATTATGGAAATAACATTCGAACGCTTGCATTCGAACAGGGCGTGAAGAACGCTTACGACTTTCCGGGATTTGTGCCGGCGTACATCCGGCCGCTGTTTTGCGAAGGTAAAGGGCCGTTCCGATGGGCGGCGCTTTCGGGAGAAGCTTCAGATGTTGCGCGGACCGATCAACTGGTGCTGGAGATGTTTCCGGAGAACGAGCATTTAAATCGCTGGATTAAGCTGGCGCAGAAGAGGGTGAAGTTTCAGGGGCTGCCGTCGCGGATTTGCTGGCTGGGGTATGGGGAGCGGGACAAGTTTGGGCTGGCGTTGAACGATTTGGTGGCCAAGGGTGAACTGAAGGCGCCGATCGTGATTGGACGCGATCATCTGGATTGCGGGTCGGTGGCTTCGCCGTACCGCGAGACGGAAGCGATGCTGGATGGGTCGGATGCGATTGCGGACTGGCCGCTGCTCAACGCGCTGATCAATACGGCGAGCGGGGCGTCGTGGGTGTCTATTCATAACGGTGGCGGGGTGGGGATCGGGTATTCGCAACACTCGGGACAAGTGACCGTGGCGGACGGAACGAAGGAAATGGCGAAACGCATCGAGCGCGTGCTGACGAACGATCCTGGGATGGGTGTAGCGCGGCACGTGGATGCGGGGTATCCCGAAGCGATTTCGTTCGCGAAGAAGGCTGGCATGAAAATCCCGATGGCGTAGCATGGTTTGGAGCGTTTGGATGGGAAGGAGCGCGGCTGCCCGCGACTAACGTGGCTTCGCGCCTTCGATCGGGGCCACCCCCGCCGCTGTGCCGGCTTGAGCGGGACTGGTGGAAAGGTTCGCTTGCGCCCCGGCCCGGATTAGCTGGGTTTCGCCGGGGCCTTGGAAAAACGTGAAGCCCGGTCGATCCTTCCAAGCCTGAGGTCCTCCCAGCCTGAGCCCGTGTTGCAACGTCACGTCATGGATTCTCGTGACCAGGGCTTCGTACTGTTTGTCGCCCTGGCGATGCCCGGAAAAATTGCCCAGGTCGGTACTGGCGGCGAAGATCACATCGATCCCGGGAACAGATGCAATCTTCTCGGCATTTTCTACGCCGATGGGGGTCTCGATCATAATCACCACAACGATGTTGTCATTGGCAGTTTGGCGATAGTCGCTTCCCCACATGGCCCCATATTGGCCATTGCCTTGGCTGCGCCGACCCTCGGGCGGATACTTGGACCACTTCACCGCCGCCTGAGCCTTCTCGACGGTGTCTACGGTGGGAACGATGATTCCCAAAGCGCCGATATCTGTGGCCTTCTGGATGTCGCTCTCCGTCGCGTCCGGCACGCGAATAAATGGCATCGCCGGAGCTCCCCTGCAGGCCCAGATCATTCTGGCTACGTCTTCAAAGGTGAGCGGGCTGTGCTGCATCTCGATCCAAAGGAAATCGTAGCCGGCATTCGCCATGGCGCAATAGATGTTCGGGTCGGGAGAGAAGACTGTGGCGCCGACAATCTGCTTGCCGTCTCTCAGTTTCTGCTTGGCAGTGTTGTAGAGGCGCGTTGGCGCCTTTTGCTGTTGCACTTGGGCTTTTCCTGGTGCGATCCAGCACAACATGGTACAAATCACCGTGAATGTGAAGATTCGCCTTGCAGTCATCGGTTTCTCCTTAAGCGTAGGCGTCACTCGGGCGGCGGGAAAAGACTATACTACGCAACGTAGTAGGGCTTATCGATTTTCAGCGTAGGCTGAGGCCCTTGCTACCTAAGGCAATTCCGGCATAATACGAAAACCTTGAGCCAAGCTCTTCTTTTGACAGGTGCGTCGGAACTGCTGACCTTGCGTGGGAGCGGTCCGCGGCGGGGCGATTCCCTTTCCAGCTTAGGGCTCATCGAAGACGGGGCGCTGCTGGTGCGCGATGGCTTGATTGCGGCGGTGGGGACGCGAGCCGAGGTGCAAAAACTGCCGGAAGCGCGGGCGGCGGAAAAGCTGGACATTGGCGGGCGCGTGGCGCTGCCGGGATTTGTGGATTCGCACACGCACCTGATTCATGCGGCGAGCCGGGTGGAAGAATATGAATTGAAGATTGCGGGAGCGAGCTACGAAGAGATTGCGCGCAAGGGAGGCGGGATCCTCAATTCGGTGAAGAAGGTGCACGCGGCTACCAGCGAGGCATTGAAGAAGCGCGCGCTTGCCGCGCTAAGACGGTTTGCGGCGCACGGGACGACTACCCTGGAAGCAAAGAGCGGGTACGGGCTGGACGTTGCGAGTGAATTGAAAATTTTGCGGCTGCACAAAGAGCTGGCAGCCGAGCAACCACTGGAAATTGTGTCCACGTTTCTTGGCGCACACGTGGTTCCGGCGGAGTTTCGGGGAAAGACGGGCGGAGCGGAACGGTACATTCAGTTGATGGAGCAAAACATGCTGCCGGAAATCGGCGAGAGCCGGCTAGCAGAATTTTGCGATGTGTTTTGCGATCGCGGCGCGTTTACCGTGGAGCAATCGAAACGCGTGCTGCAGGCAGGCCGGCAATGGGGGCTGACACCGCGAATGCACGCTGAACAGCTTTCGCGGACGGGAGCAGCGCGGCTGGCAGTCTCAATGAGGGCGGCGAGTTGCGATCATCTGGAGCAGGTAAACAAGAGCGACATCCAGGCGCTAGGAAAATC
>WNFA01005384.1_pt1 | contig 10691 bp, 12 predicted proteins | sample 5400481 | NCBI WGS metagenome assembly WNFA01 (sample SAMN13153340, study PRJNA577476) | soil metagenome | isolation source: 120 cm saprolite under Douglas fir tree site 2 hole 1 replicate 2 | place: USA:California | collected 2015-04-18 | reverse complement strand
AGCGTTGCCACAAGCTGCAAGCGTCGTTATTCCAAGCAGTGCCAGTAACAGCAGTATGCGCCGCACGCGTTTGCCTTTCAGGAAAAGGTCGATTTGCCCAACTAGGATTCTTCCATATGAACGGTCCTTTGTGGGTTTTTCTCGCTATATGCTGCGCACACTAACTTATGCAGAAGACGATTTATGCCTCTGCCAGGGCCATCAAGTTCCAAAAGTCACCACCAACCCCATGTTCCAATACTACCCGTCTGCTCGCCGGTGAACTCGATGGTCTCTCATCCAGCGCGCCTGTTCCACTGCCGCTCTCGTTCAATGACGGCCTGGCAGCAACAGCGAAGGATGTTCCCTGCTGTGAACCGATCATCTGCTCCTGCATGAATTGTGCGGCTGTGACCGAGTGAGACTCGAGTCCTTTGTTCTCTCGCGCGAGCTGCTCGTCCATCTCCTCACGTGAGGAGGAGGAGAACACGCGCAGGTGATCTTGCGAAAGATTACGATAGCGTCGAAGCAGCTGAAACAAGGCATTGAGCGAACTGAGCGTCGTTGATTTCCACTGCCAGGCAGGCGACGCATCCGCCTGGATCGCTACGCGATAATACATACTCTTTCTCCTCTTGCGCGAAACAAGGATGGTCTCTCTGCTTGCAACGCGGATATTAACGTTATCTTGATAGCATCGTAACATACCTACCGTTACAGGATCGTTTCGAAGAGCGTTACGAAGTTCCAGATCCCGGTGAAATTTTCAGCATGAACACAGCTAGGCATGGGATAAAACATCTGCTGCGACGATATCGTGCTGCACCGATGTGTTGCCAACCATGAAGTAGCTCCCGTGTGCGTCACCCCCGCCAAAGTTCGGTACCGCATAGTCCTGATCGGCCTGGAAACCTGGTTTGAGCCAGGAGCCAATCAAGTCGCCCAGCGCATGAACATTCACCCAACGCCCAACATTGCGAGGTTTGCGCCCTGAACGGTCATCCAGTAAGGGCTGCACAAGCCAAAGAGGACTCCCCAGCGTGAATAAGTTGGCAAGCCGAAATGCTGGCAGTTCCACCTCCAAATCGAGCAGACTTTCATACGCTACAACCGTGCCCCAACTATGAGCAATAATGGAGCAATCGTATGCGCTGTTGGTAAGGGGACGTAACTGTTGTTTTGCCCTCTCCTTGACTGCGTTGCGTATCGGTCTACTCACAAGGTACTTCACAAATTCGCCCAGGTATTGATCCGGCTGCAATACCCAGCCAGGGAGTAACGCCTCCCCCGCTGCCACCCCGCTTGTCAGCTCCGACCACTCACCTACTACCGGGGTTTGCATAGGCGCTGCACGTGCGAGCAACTGGGTTGTCAAAGCTTTACGCACCTCAGCTTCAGCTAACTGTTCCTGGGGAGTCAGGGGAATGGTGATCTCGTTCATTCCCAGGGTGCTGTTGCCGATGAACGAGTCAAACACCGCACTCCACAATACTTCAATATAATCAGCATGAGGGAATTGGAGGTACTGATTGAAGACATCCTCCCAGGGTTTCGAATATCCTGGAGGCTGGTGACCAATACCATGTACCCAAACAACGCGATAGTCCATTGCATCCTCCTGTACTAAGGATTGCCTAAAAATCCCTTACTGTGCTAATAATCCATCTACCTTGCTTCGTTCAACGAGTTACGTTTGCACTTACGATAAAGGCATAGTTTGTATCCTCAAGGTGGACGTCCATACTCCAGTTTTTTAGCGTATGATTTTATAGCGAGGTTCTCGTTTCTGACCGGGCAACAGCGGCATGAAGGACGTCATCGTCGTGGGAAAGGAAGGCTTGTGATGACAGAGTTGCAACTGAGCAATTTACCAAACCTGCCCCAGCGTGCGAGCATTGTGGAGGCGGCTTCCAACCTCTGGCCGGAGGCCGAGGTGGTCGCCCTCTGGGTAGGAGGAAGCCTGGCTCGCGGAGCAGGGGATCTTTTCAGTGATGTCGATTTTCGCGTCGCCGTCACGCCGGATCAGCTCGCGCCCTGGAAAACACCGCGCTTTGAGCGCATCTTCACTCATACAACGGTAGCCGGGCAAGGAGTTATGCAGTTTGGAGATGACGCCGTGCTTCATCACCTGGTGCTTTCAAACGGGGAGATCTTCGACTTCTTTGTGCAGAGCGCCACCCGGCTGCCAACGCGGGAGCCGCTGCTGATCCTGGGCTGCCGCAGCGAGGAGTTCGAGCGCAAACTCGCCGGGCAGAACAGCATACCTCCGGTGGAAAGGCAGGCGGTGGACGGGGAAGTGGTGCGAGACTTACTGGTCAGCTTCTGGATCAACTCGCATAAGCACCGCAAGGTGTTGTATCGCGGCCTCGATGTCATGGCAACGCTGGGCCTGCATATAGAACAGGGCCTGCTGCTGCGGCTCTGGTATATCGAGGTGAGCGGCCAGGACTGCGGGGATATGGGGCGTCAGACGATTCATAGCCTCACGGAGGTCGTCCAGACCATTGAACGGGCGATGGGGCCGCAAGCCCTCGCGCTGCTTGGCGCGCCAATGGGAGATCGCCAGGAGCTATGTCAGACCATCGAGCGCAATCGCCAGGCCGTCTCGCAGCACCTTGGGCGGCGCCTGGCCCAGCAATATGGGTTATCTATCCTACTGTTCTGGAAGAGACTGTGCTCCGGGGGTGGGAGGTATTTCTGGCGGGGCGGGGAGAGCATTACAAGGCATGAATGCTCAGGGGCTCAGGCTTCGTCGTGTTTGTCCTTCTGTTGGAAACTCTGCCATATCACTTCACCAATTGGTTGTAGGTATCAACGACAATACTCGTTGCCTGCTCCTCACCTACCAGTGACTTGAGTTGGTCACGGCACCTGTCCAGATTTCTATACCTTCTAGTGATAATGCGATGTGAGGCAAACGCAGAGAAGTGCGTCAAATGCTGTATGGCCTGGCACTCCAGTTCTATCTGTTCTCTCAGCTTGACAAGTTCACTTGTACTCAAGATGCCCTCCTTTTAAGTTGCGTCGATATAGCAACACATCAACAATCATCAAGGGTCGATATAAAGAAATAGGTATTTGACTCCATACGCTTTAATCTTAACCTTGTAATCCAGTTCTGTCAATCCCTTCGTTCTGATACACTGGCATTAAACGTACACGGAGAACTGGCATGATACGACTGAGAGTAAAAGAGGTCGCTGGAGAGAAAGGCATCAGTATAGCTAAACTCGCACGCAAAGCGGATTTAGACTATAAGACCGTGTACCGCATCGCCAATGACCCTTATGCAGAAATTAGTACCGTGACGTTAGGCAGATTGGCAGAGGCGCTGGGGGTATCGGTGAAGGATCTGGTTGAGGATGCTCCTGATTAAGGGTGTCACTTCAAGCATACTAGCTGGAACCCAGGAGGTTCAGATGCAAAATTCAGGGGGTGCCCCTGCATCTAGCGAGTCGACAGTCCTTCGTCTGTTCATCGCTTTCGTCCTCGGCTTGCCGATGGGTCTCCCCTATTCTTTCATTTCCTCGTCCCCATCCATAGCATGGTGGCGCTATGGTGTCCCAGTCGCTGTACTGGTAAGCGCTATGCTGCTGAGCATTCTCCTCGACCCTGATGTGCGTCAAGGTGCGATCACACCCACACGTACAGTTATCAGCCTCTTGCTGGTTCTGCTGCTCGCAGGTCTTCTCGTTGGGGTAGGTGTAATCCTGCCTACCTTGAATCAAGAGTTTAGCTTACTTGTAGCCGTGCTGATCCCATTTTCAGTTGGGTTGGCCGCGGTGTTCGCTGTGGGAAGCAGTGGAACGTGGAGACTAGTCCTTGCAAGCGCACTCGTGGCCTGGTTGGGCTCAGGTCTCTTTATCGTGATCGTTGCCATTCTCGGGTATATCGCATACGAGGCAAGAACACCCGGTGGCGACGCAGGAATTGTTCTCCCACTCACCATTGTCGGGGTCATCATTGGATTTGGCCTCGCTGCACTTGGTGGAGCGTTGGGCAGGTTTCTCCGCCACCGGTTCTTGGGGACACGATCGGTCGCTGCTTGACTTCGGTCAAGGAAGAGGACAGTGTGGATACACTTGATAACTCCTTCCAGAGGAATCCAGGAGCTTGAGAGCATCGCGCTAGTCAGCTCTTTTAGCTTCGGCATCTGGTCCCTTTGGTTCCCGTCACTCCCCCTTAGAAAACCGTCCTCCTCTGTCCGCAACCATACACCTGTTTAACAATGTACCATCTCGAAATCGGATGAAATGCCTTTAGTAAAAAGATGCTCTTTCAAATCCCTGCAAATTTTACACCAAAGCTGCTTGATGATATAATAGTTTTAACCTTAAGGGTTAAAACTATCTCGAGGGGCTAGAAAGGTGGATATTCTCTTTCAAGATAGGAAACTAGAGAAAGCGTGCAATAATCAGTCTACAAAATGAATATCACCCCGATTATGTCTCTTCTCCTGGAGAGACCCTTTTAGAAACTCTAGACACAATAGGCATGTCCCAGGTGGAACTTGCAAAACGCATGGGACGCCCGGTTAAAACGGTTAATGAGATCATACAAAAGAAAGCAGCTATTACAGCTGAAACTGCGTTGCAACTAGAGCAGGTACTGCATATTCCAGCGTCATTCTGGTTAAAACGAGAGCAACAATATCGAGAATCTCTTGCCCGTCTTGCTGAAGAGCAGCGCCTAAAAAGCTGGGTAGGATGGCTAGAGGAGATCCCAATTCGAATTATGACGAGGCGAAATTGGATTCCCGCCTGCACCAACAAATCTCAGCAAGTGTTGGAAGCCTTGAAGTTCTTCGGTGTAGCCTCTCCAGATGTATGGCGAGCTATTTGGGAAAGTAAAATTATCGCATATCGAAAATCTACTACTATCAAAAGTAATTTTGGAGCAGTAGCAACATGGCTGCGTAAAGGAGAGCTAGAAGCCCAAAAGATCGATTGCGCTCCATACAATGCAGAGGCGTTTCGCGATGCATTAAATCGCGTCCGCTCTTTAACGGTGGAACCGGTTAGCTTTTTCCAGGAAGAATTGATGCACTTGTGCGCAAAAGCTGGCGTGGCTGTGGTTTTTGTGCAAGAGCTATCTCACACTGGAATTTGTGGTTCGACACAGTGGCTAACACCGGTGAAAGCATTGGTGCAGCTTAGCCTGCGTTATAAAACCGACGATCAACTCTGGTTTACATTTTTCCACGAGGCTGGTCACATTCTACGACATGGTAAGCGACAAGTTTTCCTGGAAATAGACCAGAAGGATAGAGAAGAAGACGAAGATGATGCGAATGCATTTGCCTCCAATATCCTTCTCAATCATCTCCAATGGCACCGATTTATAAAGCAAAGTTCTTATCGTACAAAGGTGGGTATCAAAGAATTTGCTAAAAAAGTAGGTATAGCACCAGGAATTGTAGTAGGAAGGCTTCAGCATGAAAAACAGTTGCCTTATGGTCATTGTAACGACCTTAAACGTTACCTTGAATGGAATATCGAGGAAGTTCATGATGTCGTTAGAAGAGCGGGATCGTCAGCGGATGGAGCGGATTAAACAAATGGAAGCAAGCCAGCCCTGGCTTGAGCAATACCATGATGACATGTTTTGTTGCGTTTGACAGCAAAAACAGAAGCTGGAGGTGCAAGGATGACCTTATGGCTAACACGTGCTGGTCGAAATGGTGAGGGTGAGAATCTTGCTCTTAATGAAGGATTGGCGGTGATTGGTTGGGGAGAGCTACCTGATTTATCGACCGTAAAATCCAGGGACGAATTGGCAGAAATATGCCATCGAACCTATCCTGAGGCGAAACCAAATACTGTCTCAAATTGGGCCGGACAAATTTGGGCATTTCGTGAGCGAATACAGATGGGGCATCTTGTTGTTCTCCCTTTAAAAACCCGTAATGCTGTTGCTATTGGCAAGGTCACAGGGCCTTACCAGTACCGTCCCGATCTTCCTGAGGATGCACGCCATACTCATCGTGTCGACTGGATGAGAAAGGATATTCCCCGCTCTGCCTTCGACCAGGATATCCTCTACTCTTTGGGGTCGCTCATGACGGTATGCCAAATTCAGCGAAATAGAGCTGAAGAGCGTATTCAGGCGATGCTAGAAGGACATGCAAATACATCTAATAGCGAATCGTTACCATCGAAGAACGCTGGCACAGATACTGTTGCGGATGTTGCAGCCCCACCGGACTTGGAAGAGTATACCCGTGATCAAATTCGCACCTATATTGGACAGAAGTTCCGCGGACATGGGTTGGCACGGTTAGTCAATGCTTTACTCAATGCTCAGGGGTATAAAACGCAGGTATCGCCTCCCGGCCCGGATGGGGGCGTAGACATTGTTGCGGGATGGGGGCCTATGGGATTTGACCATCCACGCTTATGTGTACAAGTAAAGTCGAGCGATGGGCCTATGGATGTGAAAACACTTCGAGAACTCCAGGGGGTGATGAAGAATTTTGGTGCTGAGCAAGGACTGTTTGTCTCCTGGGGTGGGTTTAAACAATCTGTATTTACAGAAGCTCGTCAGCGCTTTTTTGAAATTCGCTTGTGGGATGCGGGTAACTTAGTGGAGGTGCTCCTAGAGCAGTATGACCGATTGCCAGAGGACCTGAAAGCTGAACTCCCGCTCAAGCGCATCTGGCTGCTCGTTCCAAACGAATAGAGAGCAATGCTTGGAGGCGAAATCCCCGGACTTGTCTGGCATTCCTTGACTTTTCCGCTTTCATGCGCAATAGTGACAGTGGTACTACTGACTCATAAAAACAAACAGGCAAACAGGTAGGAGTAGAATAGAGGAGCAGGCTATGGCACTTCCTGAATACCGATGGGTAAGCGTCGAAGAATATCTGGCGATTGACAATGCCAGTGATGTACGCTTTGAGTACGTCCATGGTCAACTCCGTATGCTCGCCGGGGGTAGTCGTAACCACTCATTAATCGCGCATAATCTTCACGGCTTACTCCATGACCACCTGCGTGGAACTTCGTGCGCGGCCTACACCTCTGACATGCGTGTCCAGGTAGCCAAAGATCGCTACTACTACCCCAATGTTACAGTAAGCTGCGATGAAAACGAGGAAGATAACGCCGAATTTCTCATGGATGAGATTTATGAACGCACCAGGTTCAAGTAGAAGTATCGCGCCTGCGAAGGCAAATGAGCAAGCCCCAGGCGCCACAATGGAGATGAAGAAATTCATGCGGATTTTGCCCCACCCCGGGCGCGATGAATCGCGCGGCTACTCCCATCCCGTATGCCGCATTATGTTGTGAAAGCGCATAATGTCGCGGCTACGCCCCGAAAAACCACTTTCAGCAATCCTTGATGGACTCCCCGAACTATATGCTCCCCCACTCAAATTCCCTCTATGTCACCCCCAAATTAGTCATGAAGTCTGCCAATTGGACGCCGTGTGCCTGTTTATCTAGAGAGAACAATATGGCAGATGCCAGGTAAACAATTTGGAGGATAGCAATTCATGGGATTGTCCAAACGTATGGGGAAGCTGTCTCTACTGGGAGTGGTGGGGCTTATGGCAATAATAGTGGCACTGGCCGCGTGCGGTGGAAGTGCCGCTTCTACTGCCAGCGCGCCTAAAGCGGCCGCTACTATTCCGCCAACGAGCACGCCGGTACCGGCGACCGCGACGGTTTCAGCGCTGGTAAAGATGATCATCCAGGTAGGCCAGCCAACGGCTAAGATGCTCAGCGGGGCGACTTTCGAAGTGGATGGACAGATCAAAAATGGCGATAACCAACAGCATGATATCACCTTGCAGGTGATGCTGCTCGACGCGTCAGGGAAAGCGGTAGCAACGGCGACAAAGCTCGTCGACAATGTACCCGGCGGGGCAACCGTGGCCTATTCCATTCAAGGAACGACAACGCAGCCGACGTGGCAGAGTGTGCAGGTGACGGTGATCAAGGTGAGCGAAAACGTCAACGGCACCGGCCAGGATTGACGATAGTTAACGTAAAGCCACACATAGTTAGGAGTAAGTTGTGCAGAATAAGACTCGCAGCCGCTCGAATCAAGATCGCAGGGCTATCGCAGCTATTTTTACGATACTGGTTACTGCGCTGCTCGTCCTGTCAGTTCTGATTATTCCACGCGCTATTTCTACGTATGCGGTATCCAATATAGGACCCAACCCGCACTACGTCCCTTCCAGCGCCTTTGGCGACAGTGACGATTTGCCGGCCAGCGCACTCAAGCCTGCGGCACGCGGGCTGGCAGCGGGCAGCTCAAGCGTCAGTGGCACGGTTACTGATGCCAGCAGCGGGCAGCCCGTCGCTAACGCCCTGGTGGGTATCAGCGCCGGTGCGGTGGGGTCTGCCGCCCAGTATGCCACTACGGCTAGCGATGGCAGCTACAGCTTCAGCGGCATCGCTAATGGAACCTACAACCTGGCGGCGAGCCGCTACAGTATCAGCGGGACGCAGCCTTTATACAGGGACGCGCAGCAGATGCAGGTCAATGTGATTGGAAGCGCCACCGTTAATTTCAAGCTGGCGCCCATCCCTGTTCCAGGCGCGCGCAGCGTCCCGGCAGGGCGGGCAAAAAACCTGATCATCGTGGATTTCGACGAGACTTACTATGACTCGTGGTTTGCCGACAGCCAGTCCATGGCCAACAAATCTCCCGCCACGCACCAGCTTGCTCAGAGCGGCGTCGTCGCCTCCGAAACCTGGACGCAGTACGGCTGGTCTCCCATTGACCATTACCAGATCGCCACTGGTTCTTATCCCGCCTGGCGCAGTCCCGACGCGCCCGGCAAGGTGTGGGGTCAGCCGGATGGCCTGGACACAAATATCTGGTATAACGGGACGGAAAAGTTCGGGCAGGAGTCGATCTTCGACGTGGCTAAAAGCTATGGTATGAACACAGCCGTCATTGGCGGCAACGATTACCCTACCGGGCACATCACCGACGCCAATGTTGATCAGATCTCCCTGGGCAAGAACATTAACGGCGTGCCCACCCAGTGGGTGACCGAGGTGCAGAATTTCATTACAGCGCACGCCTCCAATCCCAATGGTTTCCTGGTCTACATGCCCGTCACCGAAGCTGAAGGGCGCTCGGTCGAAAGCACGAGCCCACAGGATGCCAGTGCGCAGGGTCTCTACCAGCAAGCAAGCACGTGGGATGACCAGGCTTTCGGGCAACTGCTGGCGTGGCTGCAGCAGAATAACTACATTGGCAATACGGCGATTTCCATCACCTCGGACGAGGCGCAGAACGATCACACCCAATTCGATAACTTCTATGGCCTGGGCAGCACGGGTCAGGGCAGTACACGGCATCTGCCGTTCGTGTTTGCGGGACCTGGCATAGTCAGCGGGCAGACATATGGCACTACGATGGGCATCGATGACATGAGCGCGAACTACATGTACGAACTTGGCCTGCCTGCGCCCGTCGATAGCCGGGGAAAGGTTATCTCCAGTTTCTTCACGGCAGGCGGTACACCCGTACCGCAGCCGACTGCGACCAATCCACCGCAACCCACGCCGACCGATACGCCCACCTCAGTACCGACGAGTGGGCCTGCGCCCACTTCGACTGCCGCGCCGAGTCCAACCAATGTACCGCCATCAAGTCCGACGCCTGCTCCCGGCTCTAACCTGGTCCAGAACGGCGGGTTCGAGACGAGCGGCGGCTGGGTCTACGCGGGTGGCTACCATCCAAGGCGCAGCAAGACGCAGGTACACAGCGGCGCGTACTCGTTACGGCTGGGGAATAGCAGCGGGCAGCAGGGCGACGCGATTGCCTACCAGGTGGTGACTATTCCGGGCGGCGCTAAAAAGGTCAGCCTGAGCTTTTACTACTGGCCTGCCAGCAACGACTCCAGCACCTACGGCTGGCAGGAGGCCGACGTGATTGACAGCAGCGGCAATGTCCTGCAGCAGCTCTTCGTGAACACCACGGATGACCAGAACTGGGTGCAGCTGTCCTTCGACCTCTCGAAGTACGCCGGGCAGACCATTGGCATCCGCTTCCTGGATCACGAGCAGTCCGGCGGAGGGTCGTATTATACGTACATGTACGTGGATGATGTGACGGTGAATGTGAGTTAAGCGTTAGAGGGCGACCCTTGCACATGGCTCCGTTTTACCCATCCAAGGAACTGGTAAATCAACTCCAGAGTGGTTAGATGTTGAACTGAAAGGTGGGAACAGAAGCGATCATGTGGTGCTTGAGCACCTCTCTTGCCACACCTTCTGAAGTGGCTTGTAGCTCAGCAGCACAATCCCTTCCTGCTCGATGATCGAGCGAGCTTCCTGCGAGATCAGAAAGTCAACATCCGTCGGGCGCGCCTGCCAACTCTCAGGTTCTATCGCTCGCATCTCAGGGGTACCTAGAGCAGGATGGACCGCCCATTCGCTCAACCCAATCGGGAGTTCTCGCAATGCTCTGGCATACCATGCTGATTTCTCGACGATGTCAAGCTTATAGCTATCCAGCACATTGTGTTCATTGGTAGGCAAGCCCTGGCGCCGCAAGGCTTCGCCCGTCGATCGATCAAAGACACGCACAGCCAGGCCGTATTCTTTTGCCAGCTTGACTGTCATCTCGAAAATATCTGCCCGGCCACCATTATACAAGCAATGCCAATCCAGATGGGTTGGCTTGAGCGAAGTCGCCAGCACTGCCTCAATCTGCGCCCGGAATTCGACTTCCAGCTCGGAGAGCTT
>WNFA01018959.1_pt1 | contig 10692 bp, 9 predicted proteins | sample 5400481 | NCBI WGS metagenome assembly WNFA01 (sample SAMN13153340, study PRJNA577476) | soil metagenome | isolation source: 120 cm saprolite under Douglas fir tree site 2 hole 1 replicate 2 | place: USA:California | collected 2015-04-18 | reverse complement strand
CTGCGAAGTCCTTGCCATCATCAACAAAGGCCAGGGCGTGCAGGAACTCAAGCCTGGCGAAGAAGGCGAAGTCATCCTCGATCACACACCCTTCTACGCCGAATCCGGCGGACAGGTTGGCGATCGCGGATGGTTTTACAGCGACGATCACAACACCATCGTCGCCGAAGTGAAGGGCTGCTACTACCCGATTCAGGGAGTGCGTGCGCATCAGGTTGTCGCCAAACAGCCAATTCGTGTCGAGCAGAAAGTCGACGCAGTGGTTAACACTGAGACTCGCCAATCCACCATGCGCAACCACACCGCCACCCACCTCCTGCAGGCGGGGTTGCGCGAGGTGCTGGGCAAGCATGTGAAGCAGGCGGGGTCGCTGGTGGCGCCCGATCATCTGCGCTTTGATTTCTCGCACTTCACCGCCATCGAAGACGAGGAACTGCAGGACGTTGAAGACGTGATCAACAAGGAAGTGCTGCGTAACCAGAAAATCGAAGTCATCGAGAACGTTCCGATTGACGTCGCGATCAACGAATACAAGGCCATGGCGCTGTTCGGCGAGAAGTATGGCGACAAAGTGCGCGTGATCAAGATTGGAGATTTCTCCATCGAATGAAGGAAGGCAGTGTGTCTTCGGGCGTGCGTCGCATCGAAGCTGTCACCGGCGAAGGCTCGCTGCATCACTTTCAGGTAGATCATCGGCTGGAGAACGTTGTGGCAGGCCTTGTCGGGCCCACGCTTTCGCAAAGAACGCGAAAGGATGGGGCACCCGCACTCGGAGAGGCCTCCCTGTCGCCGGCCGAAGCACTGAAAGCCGAGCTCGAAAAGAAAGACGCGGAGATCAAGCGGCTGGCCCGTGAACTGGATCAGGTACGGATGAAGTCGGCGTCATCCACTGTGGCCTCGGTAACCGACAAGATAAAAGATGTCGCCGGCGTAAAGGTTCTCGCGCACCGGGTGGACAATCTCGAACGCGCGCAGATGCGTACTCTGGTGGACCAACTGCGCGACAAGCTCGGGTCGGGTGTGGTGGTACTGGGCTCAGCGACCAACGGCAACGTCGCCCTCATCGTGGGCGTGACCAAGGACCTCACGAGTAGAATCCAGGCGGGCAAAGTGATCGGGCCGGTGGCGCAAAAGGTCGGCGGGAAGGGTGGGGGCAGGCCCGACCTGGCTGAAGCCGGTGGCAAGGATCCCTCGGCACTGGATGCGGCATTGGGCGAGGCCTATGGCGTGGTGGAAGCTTTGCTGGGAAAATAGAAGGAAATAGGATCAGTTGTCAGATTTCAGTTTCTTGTTCTCAGATTCTGGTTCTCAGCTACTGGAGGGCGGGTGAAGAATCGTATCCGGTTCATCAGCCACAAGGATAAGGCCATTCTTCTGGTGGATGGAACCAACTGCTCAGCCGAGCAACTGGTAGAGTTGGTTCCCCTTGTTCCCGCCCGCGTTACCAAGCAGCCTCGCGGCACGGTATTGCTGCTGGCGGATTTTACGGGTGCAAAGTTCGACAGGAAACTTGTCGAAACGATCAAGCCTTTGTTGGTGGTGGATCGTCCTCATATTAAACGTTCGGCATGGGTGGGAGCGGAGATCCTGCCGAAAGTCTTCTATGAGCATCTGAAGTCATTTTCGCAGCGGGAATTACCGACGTTCAAGACGCGCGAGGAAGCTTTGGATTGGCTGGTGCAAGACTGACGGGACAAGACACGCCCGGCGTGCGATCCTTCGCTGCGCTCAGGATTTCGGCAGCGGGCTCAGACGCCCGCTAAACGCCTCAACTTCTCCACTTCAGCGTGACCGGACCTGCCATCGGATGTTTCATCTCGGCGCCGGTTTTCCGCGACTCAAGATAGGCCGCTTTCAATCCGAAGTACCACTTGGCCGGTCGATCGGCGTCATCGATCAGCATCAGGTGGGGATTGTGTTTTAACCCTTCCGACTGCTGTTCCATCGTCCGGCGGTCCTGTTCCACAAACTTGGCAAAGACAAATTTGAGCAGCTGTGGTCCGAACGGCACCCAACGAAAGAGGTTCCACGCGGCCACCACGTCAATGCGGCAATGGCTGCGCGTGATCGGCGTCACCGTGGTCAACGATGAGAACCAGTACTTGCCGGCGCGGATGGTTTCCAGCCGCAGGTTGGGCAGAACAAAATCAATAGTTGTGGTGATGGATTCGGCGTCCGCATACAGACGCAGCAGCTTGTAGGGCGCGCTGTTGGAACTGGGCGCGTGTGCGCTCATGCGGAAGCCGTTGGGGATCGGCTCGAAATTCTTGTGTTTCTCATGGATGCTGTCGCGTGATCGCCACCACCAGGCTTGATGTACGAACGGGCCATGTGCGGGATCCATCAGCCCGATGATTCCGTGGTCCACGCTGCAGGGCAGATCGGCGGTAAGGTAGGCGAGCTTGTAGTTCTCGCTGAAAGTGGGAACCCTGGGCGCAGGCAGGGATGGGTCGGCCGCTTTGGTGAACCCGGCGCCGGAGGGCGCGGGCTCAGGGATGAAAACCCAGATGAAGTCGTCATGTTCCTCACAGGCGTAGCTGCCGGCGTAAATGCGGTCGATCTTCAGCTTCTGATCCGCGGTGAGTGACGGAATAAGCTGGCATTGGCCGGTGTGCGCCTCGAACCTCCATCCGTGATAACTGCATTCCACCTGCTGGCCATCGAACCGCCCGTGGGAAAGTGGCATGCCGCGGTGTGGGCAGGCGTCATGCAGGGCGAAGGGCAGGCCCTGGCGATCGCGTCCGATGGCCAGTGGCGTCTCCAGCAGCATGGTTTTGCATAAGCGATCTCGGTTCACCTGCTTTCCGGGCAGGGCGCGGTACCAGAAGCCATAGAGCATCAGGGAATCCGGGGTTTCGCGTGGCGGGAGGGGGAGATCGTTCATGATGTGATGGACATGGGGACGGAGGCAGCGTACTACAGCCAGCGAAGCAGGCGAAAGTCGGCCTTGCCCGGCACCCGACTTGACCGAGCCATGCGAGGTAACCTTTTCGCGCGGTAAATATCTATGTTTTCAATAAATTGCTGTATTACTTCCGTGGTTCGATTGGTCTTCCGATTCGTTGCTACGTCGTTCCCGGCAGCCTATAATTGCTCCACTCTGGTAAAGGGTTCTCCGTCAGGTTCCGGGTAGGCAGGCGCGGGGTATTTGTCTGTCCGCGCTCAAGTGCTAACCCGGCTATGCGAAAACGCCTGCAAATCGCCCTGATGGCTAGTCCCGTAATCGCGACCTTCCTTTCTCTCACTACGCCACAACTGCAGGCACAAACCGGTTTCGGCACGGCGAGTATTACCACCGCTACCGACGGCTCTGGACGCAAGATCTATGTGAACGACGAGGCGCCAGCGGCGCCGAGGCGGGCACCGGCCCCTGCGTTGCAGACCAGCGGGCTGGTTTACTGGAGTCCGACCGCGCACCGGTGGAAGCAGATCCCATCGGCCAATATCCGGGCAGCGCGTTCGGCCGCGGCCGAGGTAAGCAAGACGGAGCAGGTTTCCAGCTATGTGCGTGGGCAGCCATTCACCCAGCAGGAGATCGATGCCGCCATTGACCAGGCCGCGTCCCGGCACAACGTGGACCCCAGCCTGGTGCGCGCAGTCATCAAAGTGGAATCGAACTTCAATCCTAACGCCGTTTCCCGCAAGGGGGCGATGGGACTGATGCAGTTGATGCCACAGACGGCGCGGCAACTGAATGTGGTCAATCCCTTCGATCCGCAACAGAACGTGGATGCGGGGGTTCGTCACCTGAAGAAGTTGATGGAGAGTTACGGCGGAGACGTCAGGCTAAGTCTGGCGGCCTACAACGCAGGCGCGGGCGCGGTATCGAAAAGCGCCGGCATACCGCATTTTGGCGAGACCCGTAACTACGTGAGGCGGATCACCCAGTTGTACTACGGTGGGACGGCTTCGGGATATCGCATCCTGGGCAGTCCGGTACAAGAGCCGGTTCGGGTTCGACGGGATGAGCGGGGCGTTCTGAACTTCAGCAACACGGACTGAGAGACCGGCATCTGTAACTAGGTAAGCAGCGGAATGCTGCCCAAGATAAGTTGGACATGTCTGGGCTAGGCATCTCAGGCTGAGCGATTTACGGGCAAGAACAATTGAAGACCTTCGATCGAGGCCACCGCGCAAGGCGTCTGGGCACGGCTCTGCTCCTGCTGCTGCTTCCGGTGCTGCCCGCCCAGGCCCGGGGCAAGCCTGAGGCCTGGGCCTACACCCAATTTTCCAGTGCCGAGCGTATGCGGGAGGTGCTGAACAGCCTTTCCCCCTCGGAATGCAGCCGGCATGAATACCAGCATGTGATTGCCGCGTATCGGCGGGTGTATTACGGCTCGCCCGCCTCGGGCAAGGCGGACCCCAGCGTGGTGGCAGTCGCAGAGCTGCTGGCGGAAATGGGCCGGCAGTGCAACGATGACAAGGCTCTGCGCGCGGCCATCGGCCAGTACAAGTTTCTTCGCCGCGAATATCCGGGCAGCCTCGACCGCTTCGACGCCCTGCTCGCCATCGGCCAAATCTATCGGGAAGACCTTCACGATCCAGCCCAGGCCAAGCCTGTATTCGAGGAATTTCTCCGGCGTTACCCCCACCATCATCTCGCGGATGCGGCCCGCAAGGCTCTCAGCGAGTCAGTCCAGCAAGCGGGCCTAAGATCGAAGGATCTGAGTGATGCGGATGACGATTCCAGCGATTCCCCGAAAATGCGCGCGGGGAAAGAGATGTCCGGCAGGGCAGCGGTGGCGCCCAGCGCGGGAAATGGCACAACCGCGACCGAGGCGGAAAGCCACAACGGAACCCAGAAGCTTTCGCGGGTCACCGGCATTCGCCACTGGTCCAATCCGGATTACACCCGGGTCACCATCGACCTGGAACGAGACACAAAGTTCCAAGCACAGCGCATCGATCATCCCGAGCGAATCTTCTTCGATCTGCTGGGTGCGAACCTCGCATCCTCGCTGGTGGGCAAAATCTTCGACGTGGATGATGGCCTGCTAAAGAAAATTCGCGTGGCACAGTTCGAGCCGGGGAAAGCCAGGATTGTCCTGGAGGTGGCGGATCATTCCGACTACGAAACCTTCCTGCTGAACAATCCGCCGCGACTGATCGTGGATATACGGAACAAGGATAATCAGGGCAAGGATAGTCAGGGCAAGGACAGTCAGACCAGGAACATCCAGACGAGGCCCCCGGTCGTTGAGGCTGCCAAGGATTCCGAGGCTGCGAGTTCCAAGCCTCTGAAGGCATTGCCAGCGAAGCCCGAAGCCTCGACGGCCGCTTCGGCGGACAAGCTACAGGTGAAGGCTCCAAACAAAACGCCTTCGTCCTCCAGCGCGGCGAGCACCAGTGGGGTCAAAAAAACCGTCATCGAGGCGGACGACGATGACGATGCAGTCACGGTGGCCAAACTCGATCCGCCAGAGCTAAAGCCCGCGGCCAAGGCGCCGCTGGCCCTGCCGGCGCCGGTGCTGACTTTGCCCACGCTTTCTAAAAATTCCGCCCGAAACAAGCGCAAGATTACACCGGCCATAACTTTTCCGGATGTTCGGGAAGCGTCGCCCACGGCGAGCGGCGACCGGTCGCTGATCCGCGCTTTGGGCTTGAAAATCGGCAAGATCGTGATCGACCCCGGCCACGGGGGACACGATACCGGCACCATCGGGCCTAACGGGCTGGAGGAAAAAGATCTGGTATTGGATGTCGGCCGGCGGCTGGGCAAGCTGCTGCAGAGCCGGCTCGGCGCCGACGTGGTTTTCACCCGCAAGGACGACACTTTCATTCCGCTGGAGAGCCGCACCTCCATCGCCAACCAGGAACAGGCGGACCTGTTCGTTTCCATCCACGCCAACTCCAGCCGTGATGCGGACGCGCGCGGCGTGGAAACCTACTACCTGAACTTCACCTCGTCCCCGGAAGCGCTGGACGTGGCGGCGCGTGAGAATGCGGCCTCGGACAAATCCATCCACGAACTTCAGGACCTGGTAAAGAAGATCGCGCTGAAAGAGAAGATTGAAGAGTCACGAGAGTTTGCCACCAACGTGCAGCGCGCCCTGCACAGCGGGCTGGCGGCGAAGAGTCCCGGGATCCGCGATCGCGGCGTCAAGAAGGCCCCGTTTATCGTCCTGATTGGAGCCAACATGCCTTCGATCCTGGCCGAGATCCGCCAGCGCATCGCGGAATCGCTCTACCGCGGCATCTCCAAGTACGTAAGCGGCTTGAGCGGAGTGAAAGTCGCAAGTAAGGTGGATAAAGGCGAATAGATTGTCTTCGCCCTTGACGGATTTTCTCCGCGACCTCTGTGGTAGTCTTTTGAATTTCCCGTAGGCCCTGCTGGAAACTTTCCCTGCCGGTCTGTAGTCTAATAACAGAGGGCTTTCGAGCACCGTCCTCCGTTTTCATGAAGACTGTCAGATTGATTTCCGTACTGGTTTTGTTTGTAGGGGCGGCCTTCGCGGGCGAGGGCGCCCGCGCCCCACAAACCACCCCGACCACACCGACTACATCTGCCATTCTGCCCCAGCAGTTCGCCGGATGCCGCCCTGCTGAGAGAATACGGCTTTACCGACTTTGAGTCGGGTACATATACCCGCGACGACGGGCGCAAGCTCACCATCAGGGCGGCACGCTTCGCGGATGCCAGCGGAGCGTACGGCGCATTTACCTATTACAAAATGCCGCAAATGCTCAAGGAGACGATTGAAACTCAGGGCGCTTCTCTGAACGAGCGTGTGCTGTTTTATCGGGGCAGCGTGCTGGTGGACGCGGTCTTCGAGAAGTTGAGCGCCATGTCCACCGCCGAACTTCGGGACCTGTCCGATGCATTGCCTTTGCCCCCGGGGAACGCGCGCAATCTGCCTGTCTTGCCTCAGTATCTTCCGAAGCTGGGTTACGTAAAGAACACCGCCAAGTATGTGCTGGGGCCGGTCGGACTGGAAAAAATAAGCTCACCGCTTTCAGCGCAACTGGTCGACTTCAGTGTGGGCGCGGAAGTTGCGCTGGGCACATACCAGACCGAAGATGGTTCCGCCACGCTGATGTTGATTTCGTATCCGACTCCGCAGATTGCCGCGGAACGTCTGCGCCAGATTGATGCAGCCCGGGAGTCGAATGCGCAGCGGCAGGGAACTCCAGCGATCCAGAATGCCGGTGCGATCTTCGACAAACGCACCGGTCCCATGGTCGTCCTCGCGGCCGGCACGATCTCGCAAGCGGAAGCTCGCGCTCTTTTGAGCGCAGTGAACTACGAAGCCGACGTCACCTGGAACGAGAACACCTACACCGGCAGGAAAAACAATCTGGGCAACCTGCTGCTGAACGTCTTCCTGCTGTGCGCGATTCTGATCGCGTTCTCCGCCGTCGCCGGGCTGGCGTTTGGAGGGATCCGGGTACTGTTTACCCGCATCCTGCCGGAGCGCCTGCTGCACCGGGAACAGGAATTGGAATTCATCTCCCTAAACCTGGCCGAGGGTCAGGTTGGGGGGTCTGATTCCAAGGTAAGCCCATCAATCAAAGCCGGTTAAGGACGGGAAACAGGGCCTGCGTCTCAAAATGAGTCGATTCCCGAGTCTGTTAACCCATTTCGTAAATTACTGAAAACAAAGATATTTATTTCCCAAAAATTCCTTGACACCCCCCTTTTTCGGCTCATAAGATTTCGCCAGAAAGTTTTGACGGTTTTTTGCCCCGTTGGAACTGTTCTCCCTAAAAGAGAAGGCCGCCCATTGCCAGGGTGGCCTTTTTGTTTAGCAGCAGTCGTCGGTCGTCAGTCTTCAGTCAAATCAGGTCCGACAGGAAACTGAACCGGCAATTGCTAGATGAGCTCGCGCGACCTAGCCTTCAGAGCGTGCGACGAGCACCTCTATTTGTTCTTCTGCTGGTTGCCTGCTTCGGGTGCCACAATCCGGCTCAACAGCCAACTGTGCAACTCGTCTCCGACGACCATGCGGTGGCGGTCACAGACGTCCGCTTCCCTAGTGCCAGCATAGACGGCCTGCTCTGGTATCGCGCTATCGTCCCCAAGGTTGGACTGAACGAACGTCTTCCGGTGTTGTACCTGCTCCACGGTGCAAATAGTGGACCGGTTGAAATGATCGAGCGCTCGGAGGTCGTGAAGCTTGCCAGCGTCGAGCGTCTGATCGTCGTGATCCCGGATGCAGAGTATTCCTACTATACAAACGCGAAGCACGGGAGGCATGCACGCTGGGAAGACGCGATTACGCTGGACCTTCCACGTGATGTCGACGCACGATTTCCGGTGTTGAAAGGCCGCGAGCACACCGGCATTGCCGGGATTTCGATGGGAGGATACGGCGCGGTCAAGCTGACGTTGAAGCACCCGGACCAGTATGGATTTGCCGGAAGCCTGAGCGGAGCGCTGGACATCACCCGGCGTCAGGCGAGCCTGCGGCGCTGGGGGCAGACGTGGAGGATCTGGACCATCTTCGGTGCGCGGGCCAGTGCAAGACGCGATGAGGACGTGTTCGAACTTTCTGATCACATGCGAGACCCGCACAGCGCAAGATGGTTTGAGTCATGCGGGCAAGACGATCCGTTGCATGAAGTCAACGGGCGATTTGTGCGGCAGATGCGCGATCGCGGAGTGGACCTGGAAGCGATTACGACGCCGAGTGGCCACGACTGGCAGAGTTGGAATGCTGCGATGCCCGTGTTGTTCAGGACCGCAGCAAAAATCCTGCACTAGAGGTTGTTCATATCGCGGCGTGGGCAAACCGCTGATTTCAGCTCTGATTCCCGCCCGTTGCTATCGTGGTCCATCCCAGGCTCGTGCACGCGGCCACCAGCGGCTCACGTTCCGGCAATACTCTTCGTAGTCTGCCCCGAATTTCTTCCGCAGAGTTGGTTCCTCATAAAAAACCACAAACAGATGTATTGCGAGGGCAACGGGTGCCACGGCCGCGATCGCTACCGCGTTGGCGCGTCCGAAGACAATCCAGAGCCCGATCCATCCGACGGCGAAGCCCACGTACATGGGGTTCCGTACGAAGCGGTAGAAACCTACCACTACTAACCGTTGCGGCGGAGCGATCGGAGCGGGGGTTCCGCGTCCCGTCCACCCGAAGTCCCAGATGCAGCGGAGGGCTACCGCGAACCCCAACACCGACGGAAGCGCAGCCAGCCATCGCCAACGTGCTCCGCCCGCTATTTCCACCATGAAACCCAACCAACGCGGCAGCAGCCAGAACCACAAGGCGAAGAACGCGCCGCCTACTAACAGGGAGGCGATCGTGGTTAGCCAGGGATTACCGTTTCCGTCCGCTGGAGCCCGCGAAGACTGTTCATCCGTCATGTTCATCTCGATCTTTCTCTCAGTCTTTGGCCTGACCGACGCCACAGTCTACCGCAACATTACTCAGACGGCTTGTAGAGCGGCAACCGTCACCGTCATGCGATTTGGTAAACTGAAGCAGGCAACCAGAAGCCGACGTAGCTCAGTTGGTAGAGCAGCCGATTCGTAATCGGCAGGTCAGCGGTTCAAGTCCGCTCGTCGGCTCCAGCTTTTCAATGACTTGCGACAGGTCTTCACTGCACCCTCACTTCACTGTGACGTGGATTGTGACGTGAATTGCGCAGGTCGATGGCTTCGCGCACCGGATCGAGAATCGGGTGCTGGTAGCGCATCGCTGTTCTTACATCGGTGTGCCCCATCACCTTCATCACCATCGCCAGGTTCCCGGTTCCCTCGTAGATCGCCGTGCCAAACGCAGGGCGAGCACAGTAGAGTAACGAGCGAGGCCGGCAAGCCTGCCTTTGACGGGCCTCCTGGAACTGCTTAGCCACTGTCGTCAGATGGCCGCTCTTCCCTTCGCACTCGGAAATAGCCAGCCTTCGGTTTTCCCCGCGCATCGAACTAGAAGAATATCGCCCCCCTCCTGGAAATTACTTCTGGTTTGCCCGTGATTCGCCCGTTACGCTTACGACTCAGATGGTCCGCACGTCGTTCGAAAGTATCCCGTTGCTCGCAGCGCCTTATTTAAGACTGTCGCAAGACGCTTGTCTAGCCAACCTTCTGGTTGCTAACTAGCCATCTGGCGGATGCGCTTTCCGTTCCTTTCCTCGATCCTGGTGTCAGAGTTCAGGAAAGGGGTTTTTACTAGACATGACCAATTCAATATTAGAAACAATTTCAAGCGAATTTGCGTCTGTGGCGGAGAAGGTGGGCGGTAGCGTGGTTGCCGTCCATGCCAGACGCTGGATGCCGACCAGTGGCATCGAATGGAAGAAGGGTGTGGTCGTAACGGTTCATCACGGCGTGCAGCGCGATGAAGACATCAAAGTGCTGCTCGATGGTGGTCACTCAATTTCTGCGAAACTAGTTGGACGAGATCCCCGTACTGACCTGGCTGTCCTAAGGATCGAGGAACGATCTTCGAGCGCGCCCCAACTCGGCGACTCGACAAGCCTGAGGCTCGGCCATCTTGTTCTCGCGCTTGGCCGCACGCGGCGCGGGGATCTAGTGGCGAGTAGCGGAATCATTGGCGGCATCAGCGGCGAGTGGAGGAACCGGCGTGGGGGACAACTCGATCAGCACATCCGGCTCGACCTCGCCCTGTACCCGGGATTTTCCGGCGGACCGCTGCTCAATGCCAGGGGCGAGGTTGTTGGCATCAATACGCGAGGCCTAGCCCAGGGACGAGCCGTGACCGTGCCGGTGGCGACCGTCAATCGGGTTGT
>WNFA01010161.1_pt1 | contig 10692 bp, 8 predicted proteins | sample 5400481 | NCBI WGS metagenome assembly WNFA01 (sample SAMN13153340, study PRJNA577476) | soil metagenome | isolation source: 120 cm saprolite under Douglas fir tree site 2 hole 1 replicate 2 | place: USA:California | collected 2015-04-18 | reverse complement strand
CGAATATATTTGAGGCGAGGGAAAGCGACTTCCAGAAAGCGACGCAACGGATCTATCGTTCGAAGCGCTTTCCGTCGAGCGTGGAGATCTCCGTTCTACCGAATGCCCTGACACAAACCGCGGCGAAATAGGCGGCAGCGAGGACTCGTTCGTAGGGGCCGCGGAGCCAGCGAAAAAGAAAGTCGAGGGAACCTAAGATTCCCTCGCCGGTTGTGTTAGCCCTTGTGGAGTTCGTGCTACCAAACAAATCGCAATCCGAGCTGCATATTGCGACTGCCCCCATTGAACGCCTTGTTTTTCAGAAACTGGGCGTTGGTGACCAGAGCGTATGCCAGGTCTTGCGGGTTGCCGTTGGTGTTTTGGTCCAAGGCACCATTGTTGGTGGGCAAACCGAGGCTGAAGTTGCGATGGTTGAAAGTGTTATAGGTTTCCGCGCGGAATTCCACGGAGTAACGTTCCGTAAACCGTGTGCTCTTGAGGATGGACATGTTCCAGATGTTGAGTCCAGGCGTGTTGACCGTGTTCCGGCCGACGTTTCCGAAGGCTCCGGGTCCGGCCTGAACCCAACGTGCACCGGAGTTGGTCGCCAAGTAGCCGACGACGTTGCCCGCGGGGCAAGCTGCTCCACCGGCACGCGTCGCGCCCCCACCGGAACCGTTCGGATTGAAGACTGCTCGGTCGCCCGCAGTGTCCCCGTTGAAGTTAGAGTCCGTACCGGAGAGCACCGTGATGGGCTGCCCGGATTGAGCCAGGTAGGTTCCGCTCCACTCCCATCCATTTGCAATACCCTTCAGGAAACCGTTCCCGCTTTGCAGAGTCGGGAGATCGTAGACCCAGATCATTGCAAACTTGTGGTTGATGTCGAGAGCAGAACGACCGCGCTCATTGGGCAGGTCGAAGCCGTCCTGTGCGCGGCGCGGATTCACCTTGCTGCTATTCAGTTCGTTGGTAGCATTGTCGATATTCTTTTCGAACGTGTAGTTCGAACGGAAATAGATGCCCTTGGTGAAGCGATGCATGAAGTCGCCGGAAACGCCGTGGTAGATCCCTGAACCAGATGCCGGAAAGGATGTTACTGCGCCGAGAAATCCATCGACGGAAAGCGGCTCTGGATTGAAGTTTTCAAATTGCGATAGCGTGCTCGCGGGTGACGTCACCGTGGCGGGCACATCCGACGCCTTAAAGTAAGTAGGTAACGGCGTCAAGCCGCCACCGAGACTGGCAAACCGCGGATCAAACGCCGAAGCGGAATTGAGCCTCACCTGGACCGGCAGTTCGAGGCTGCGCGTGCCCACGTAGCGAAGTTCGAAGCTTGTGTCACGCAGGAATTCGTGTTGAACCCCCAGCGACCAAGTGATCACCTTGGGTGAAACGTGGTCCAAGATGAGGTTCGAGGTCTGAATCCTAGCATCCGTTTGGGTTGCCGGAGGCACGTTCACCTGCAGAAGGCCGCCACCTTGCAAGAAGCCCTTACCGGCGGCAGGACTTCGCGGGTTCGTGGGATCGAACGTCGCGCACCATGCCGGAGGATTGGAGAGTCCGCAGGTAACGGTCGGACTTTGCTCGGTCTGCAGTTGTGGAGGCAGTCCATTGATTGCGAAGTTGTTGGGAGTCACGTCATACGCGAAACCTGCTCCGCCGCGTACGGACCACTTGCCACGGCGGGTGGGATCCCAAGCGAAGCCCAGGCGCGGCGCAAAATTGTTCTTGTCCGGTCTGGGCTTACGGAAAATCAGACCCAGCGTCGGATCGTTGGAGATGGCGTTGAGCGCCTGATCGCCCTCGGCGCGCGGCGTCCCGCTGTATTCGTAGCGGAGGCCAGCGTTCACAGTCAAGCGTTGCGTGACCTTGATGTCGTCCTGCAAGAACCAGTAGATCGCGTTGTAGTTGTCCGCCACATTGCCGGAACCGGCGCCGCGCAGGGCACCGTTGACTCCCGTGGGGACGAAGTCATTAAAGAACTGGTTTAACGAGACGTAGTCCCACTCGCCGCGCGAACGCTGCAGAACGTTGGTGGGCGCTATGTACTTACGCCCTTCGACGCCGCCTTTGAGAGTGTGACGCCCACGGATGTAGGTCAGACTGTCCACCAACTGATAGACGTTCTGCCCGTAACCCTGGGGCGCATTGTTTTCCGGGCCGGTGTTGGAGTTCAATTCGTCGATTTCAATGTTCGGGAAATTGGCGAAGGCAGAGGGCACTGCAAGGATGGGGCCAATCAGCCGCGAATACGAGGCGCGAAACTCATTGATAAGCCGGCTGTTGATGGTCCACGCATCGGTGATGATGGCTTTGCGCGAATCCGAGGCCTGCGTGCCGGCAAACTGCGTCTGTGGCTGCGTCTGGTTAAAGTCCGGAATGCGCAGCCGGTCGTAGAGGAAGCGCACGCGAAGCTGATGTTTCCCAAGGTTTGCGTCGCCGTTCACGGTGAAATCGTGCTGATTGGAGAACGCGGGCGCCAGAGACTGGAAGTCACCCACCTCGATCGGTGTGCCATTCACACATGCCAGGATGCGTCCGGTTGCCGCGTTGCAGTTTGCCTGCTCGTTCGCCGTCGGAGCCACGGGAAACGTCTTGAGAAATCCTGCGACGGCTGAATCCGGATTCATGGCCGCCAGCTGGGCCATGCCATTAGCCGTAGGGAGAATGACCGACGTCCCTGAAGAAGCCAAGCCTTCGTTTTGAAACTCATAAGCTCCATAAATGAAGAACTTATCTTTCTTGATAGGGCCTCCCGTGCTGGCTCCGGCACGGTTGTAATCAAAGCGGCTTTTCAGGGTGTCCGTCACGCCGGTCGCGACACCGGAACCGAGGACACCGGCGGTCTGCGTGGTCGTGCCGGGCGCGAAAACCGCGAATTCCTTGACGTCTCCGCCCAAGGTGTTCACCGGCAACGTGTTCGTGACGCGTCCATCAATAGTCGTGCTCAATTCCGAGGTGGCGGTCTTGATTAACTCCGAGCCTGCTTCGACCTCAACGACCGCCGAAACCGCGCCGACCTCCAAGTCAACCTTGGCCTCCGCAACTTGGTTGGATTCAACTCTTGCGCCCTTCTGCACGGATTTCTTAAATCCGTCCCTTTCGACGGATACCGTGTAGCTGCCAATCGACAAATTCGGAAAGACATACGTCCCCGCGCTGGATGCTGTGGAGGAAAGGGCAACATTGGTTCCCTCATTCGTCACGGTAACCCTGGCATTTTCCACGCTCGCCCCGCTCGAGTCGGTCACCGTGACGCGGAGGGTGCCGTCGAGGCGCTGCGCTTGCGTTAGCGAAGCCGTAAGAACGCACAACAAGGCCAATAACGCGAACCGGATCAATCTGCGCATAAATTTGGTGCTCTCCTTGAGGGATTCGCTGTGCCGAGTGCCCCGCTCCACAGCCCAACTACGGACTAAGCGTTGTCAACCCGCGCAAAACGTTACGAACCAAATTGGCAGGCGAATGCCCAGCCGGGAAAACTTCTGCCTTACTTGTCGCTCAAGAGCGAATTAGGCGGTAAGTATCTTTTTATTCAGATACTTGCGGCAAGGAGGGTTCGAAGAAAAGTTGAAACGTACGAGACGGCAAAGCCGAACGCCATGTGTGGCGTCTGAAACTTATACAGTTTCCACGATAAGGCTTCGTAGATTTGTAGAAGAGCGCTTTCTGATGCTAAAGGGGAAACTTACCTCCGGTTTTTCTCGTATCCAAGAAAAACAGTTCCGCAGTTCGTACGTCTATTGGAGTAAAGGCGGGGTGTATGGGACCCAATTTAAGCTCAACACTGGAGCCTGACTTGGCAGCGGGGCCCAGTCGCGTTCTTGCATTAACCTCGCGGTATATCCGCTTTGGACCCTTCCAGATCGATCAGCAGCGCCAGGAAGTGAGCAAGAATGGGGCGAGGCTGAAGCTGCAGGGCAAAGTCTATCAAGTTTTGCTGGCGCTTATTGAAAAGCAAGGCGAGGTCGTGACGCGGGATGAGTTGCGCCTGCGGCTGTGGCCGGCGGATACGCACGTCAATTACGACGCGAACGTCAACACCACGGTGAACAAACTGCGCCAGGCGTTGGGGGATTCCTCGGACAAGCCTCTATACATCGAAACCATACCACGCAGAGGCTATTGCCTTGTAGTCCGGCCGGAATTCGCTGACGTGCCGATGGCGGTTGTCGCCGTGGCTCCGGCAAATGGGGTCAATGGCAAACCGCAAATGGAGAGCGCGAAATCGGCCAACACAGATATATGGATGACGCTCGGCATCATTGGGCTGATATTGGGAGGCATGCTGCTGGGCGCGGCCATTACTAAACTCTGGATTTATCACTTCGCGCCCACGCCGGGCGGCTACTGGTTCTGACTTCTCCTCCCTAATTTCCTGCAGCTTGTTTCCGCTGAAAAGCGACTCCCTTCGTGCGCCCGGCATCCAGGGTGAATGCCGAGGCGGGCTGCCTGGCATCGCGCTGAAAATGCAGAATGACCCTGGACTTGCCTACCTCGAATTCATCGGCGCCGATGGGGCGCAGCGCGTCGGTGGCGAAATTGTTTACGCGCGGCGATCCCGAGGCATCGACCACCGAGAGCACCTTGATTCGGCCGTCGCTTACGCCGAGGCGGTAAGCGGCGCCGAGCTCCTCGCTCCAATAATCGCCGGAGTAATTTCTCAGCTGATCCGTGTCCACTGCGATTTCGCTCTTTTCCTTGTTCTCGCTTTCGGCCGATTTGTTTTCCCTGGGCTTCATTAAACTGCCGAGGTAGATGTCGGCAACCTGGTGGGCGCGCCGGGTGGGGCCGGCATTTCCGACATTGCAAAGACATGCGATGGAAAAATGCTGCTCCGGAAAGCGCAGCAGCTCGGCGCGATAGCCGCCCCACGCGCCGCCGTGGCTTACGGTCTGCAGGCCACGGTAATCGTGAAGACGGAGGCCCTTGGCGTAGTCCAGAACCTTGCCATTGTTCAGTTTGCCGGGTTCCTGGATTTCGCCGAGGAATTCCTTGCCGCCGACACGAGCGCTGTAGAAGTTTTCGTCCCACTTGAGCAGGTCTTCAACGGAGGTATGCACGGCGCCGTCGCCTGTTTGCTCGAAATACGAGACATCCAGCTTATAGCCGTCCTTGTTCTCTCGTTCCTCATAAGCCAGCGCGCGATTGGTGATGAGCGCGGCATGGCTGTCGCGATATTGCGTGTGCGTCATTTCAAGCGGGGCGAAAATATTTTCCGTGGCGAATTCGCGCAGGGTCTTGCCGCTGACGCGTTGAACAATTACCGAGAGCAGGAAGAATCCGGTATTGCTGTAGAGCCATTCGTTGCCAGGGGCGAAGTTGAGCGCCTTCTGGTGGGTAATCAGCGCGAGAGCGTCGGCGTCGGTGGTCACGCTGTCGGTATTGATTCCGGCGAGTTCCATCAGCGCGAGGTAATCGCGGAGGCCGCTGGTGTGATTTAGCAACTGGAGAATGGTGATTTTCTGGCCGTAGGAAGGCAGCTCGGGAATGTACTTCCGGACGTCATCATTGACGGAGAGTTTCCCTTGTTTCTCGAGCAGCAGAATGCTCGCGGCGGTAAATTGTTTCGAGGTTGAGCCAATATCGAAGACGGATTGCGGGGTGATGGCGACATTCTCTTCGATGTTCGCCAGGCCGTAGCCCTTGGCGTAGATGATTTTGCCGTCGCGATAAACGGCCAGCGCGCAGCCGGGCGAGCCGGGTGTCGTGAAGTCACTGAAGACTTCATCGACTGCGGCGGCGGATTTTTCGTCGGAAGCTGCACCGTATGCAGCGCCGGCGGCGCTCAATAAAAGGAGAACTGGGGTGATTATGTTGGAGGTATGCCGCCATGCTGGCATCAGCTCCTCCCTTTCCATTTTTCAGGCACAAGGTTCTCCTGAGCCGAGATCGCGCCCCGTTTTGAGGTTGAATATTATCATGCAAACGCGGAGGCTGGCGGGACGCGGGGCGCAAAGCGTTTTCATGTACACTTTGCGTCCATGCTCACCGCCATTACGCGCGCCGTCAGTCCCAGCATAGGTGATTGCGAGTTGACTTATGTTGCCCGGCAGCGAATCGAGCTTACAAAGGCCGAGGAGCAGCATCGCGCCTACGAGGCGCTTCTCGAAAAGTGCGGCGCACGCGTCATTTCTCTTCCGGCGGAGCCGGCACTTCCCGATTCGATGTTCGTCGAAGATCCGGCGATCGTCCTTGACGAAGTGGGCATTATTCTTCCGCTTGGGACCGAGGCGCGGCGTCCGGAGGCGGCTTCGATCGCGCAGGCGCTTGCCAAATTTCGCAAACTTGCTCGCGTGGAGTTGCCGGGCCAAGTCGAGGGAGGCGATGTTCTGCGCATCGGTCGAAGGTTGTTCGCCGGGCTTTCGAGCCGCACGAATGCCGAGGGCATTCAGCAGCTTGCGTCTATCCTCGCACCGTACGGTTACGAGGTGGTCAGCGTTGCGGTGATGGGCTGCCTGCATCTGAAATCCGCCGTTACTTACATCGGACGCAACACGCTGCTGGCGAATCGAGCTTGGTTTGACACGAGGGCGTTCGCCGGCTTTGAGTGGATCAATGTCGCCGCGAAGGAACCGCACGCAGCCAACGCGTTGGCAATTGGAGGCGCGGTGATTTTCCCGGCGTCGTTTCCGCGGACGCGTGCGCGCCTGGAAGCGCTTGGATTTCTGGTCACGCCGCTCGATATCTCCGAACTTCAGAAAGCCGAGTCCGGCCTCACGTGCTCAAGCCTGTTGTTCGATGCGTCCACCGCCTGACGTTGGAGGCTGTTGACCCCGGACTATCGGGAGGACATATCGGTTGCCCGCTTCGTCTTTTATTCGCTTGGGAGGGGAGGGCGCCTATGCTAATCTAGCTGCCGGTATGTTTTCGTCCACCACCACGAAGCGAATTACCAGCGCGACGTCGTCGATGTCGACCACCTCGACTAAGACTACGTCCACTAAGACGGCTTCCGGCGCGTGGAGAAACAGCTAGCAAGCTAGAAAAAGTTTCCAACCCACCGCCGAAGCGAACCTGGCGGTGGGTTTCTTGTTTCAGCCCCCTCCAGAGTCGCTCCCGCGGGAAAAACAGGAGCGGCAGTCATGAACCCGGAGAACATCGAAGAAGAATTGTTGGCGGAACGCCACTTGGCGGGCGCCCGCGCGGCGGCGCACGATGCGCAGGCAAGCTCGCCGGCCGTTCGTGAACCACTGGTGGCCTTCAAATTCGGCGGCAGCTCCCTGCTGGGTGCCGAGCGCATGCTGCATGCGGCCGGTCTCGTGCGCCCCGCAGCGCAATTGATGCAGGTTGTGGTGGTGGTTTCGGCGATGAAGGGCGTCACCGATCGCTTGCTGGGGATCGCGCAGGCGCTTGCTGAATGCAAGCACGAACGGGCGCGCGCGGAGGCGGAAGCCGCGTTGCGTCTGCATCTTGATGTGCTGACTGACCTGGCTCTTGGTGCGGGCGAACGGGACCGCGTCGCTCGCGAACTCAACTCTCTCGGCCGCGATCTGCTTCACGAAACCTCCGCGCGCCGCGATGGCGTATGGGCAGCTACAGCAGCAGAGCGATTTGACCGGCTGGCATCCTTCGGGGAGCGCTTCAGCGCGAGGCTGTTCGCTGCGGCGCTCGAGCGTGCCGGCGTGCCCGCCGTTCCTGTCTCCTCCTCGGAATTTGTGCTGACTTGCGATACCTTTCGCGATGCCAAGCCGCATCTGGAACAAACCAGGCAGCGGGGCCGCGAGGTTTTGCTTCCGCTGCTTGCCGACGGCATCGTGCCGGTGGTCACCGGCTTCATCGGAGCGACTCCGGATGGGCGCATTACGACGTTGGGACGCAACAGCTCCGATTTTTCCGGCGCGATCATCGCTCATGTCGTCGATGCCGATGAACTGGTGATTTGGACGGACGTCGATGGAATCTACACCGCGAATCCGAACGAGTCGGTCCAGGCCCGGCTCTTGCATGATCTCAGCTACGAAGACGCGCACGCGCTGGCCTTGAGCGGGGCGAAGGTGCTGCATCCACGCGTTCTGCCGCTGGCGGAGGAGACGGAGATGACCGTGTGGGTGCGCAACACGTTCAAGCCGCATGTGCGCGGGACGCGCATCGGTCCCGTAGGGGCGCAGCACTGCTGCGCCCCTGTCAGCAAGGAGCCAGCATGAACGCCACTCTTCCTCGATTTGAGAAGAAGCTCCGCGTCGGCGTGCTCGGCGCGACTGGCCTGGTGGGTCAGCGTCTTGTGAGCCTGCTCGCGGATCACCCGTGGTTTGAGCTTACCGAAGTCGCGGCTTCAGAGCGCTCGTCCGGCAAAACGTATGCAGAAGCGGTGTGCTGGCATCTGGATGCGCCGATTCCGCTGGCTGCGCGCGACCTGGTGGTGAGGGGCCTGGATCCTTCACTTCAGTGCGACTTTGTATTCGCGGCACTCGATGCATCGGTGGCAGGCGGCGCGGAAGAGGATTTTGCGCGCGCCGGCTATCCCGTCGTCAGCAATTCCCGAAATCACCGCATGGATGCGGATGTGCCGCTGCTGATTCCGGAGGTGAACGCCGCACACCTCGATGCTATTCCGCTGCAGCAGAAAAATCGCGGCTACAACACCGGCTTCATTGTCACCAATCCGAATTGTTCCACAGCGGGGCTCGTCCTGGTCCTCAAGCCGCTCGCGGATGCGTTTGGACTGGAGAAGATATTTGTTGTGACGCTGCAGGCCATGTCCGGCGCTGGGTATCCCGGCGTGGCTTCCCTGGATATTCAGGGGAACGTTGTGCCGTTCATCGGCGGCGAAGAGGAAAAGATGGAGTCCGAGCCGCAAAAGCTGCTCGGCAAGTGGAATGGCGAGCGTTTCGTGGATGCGGGCCTGGGTATCAGCGCGCACTGCAATCGCGTGCCGGTGATTGACGGTCATCTGGAGTGCGTCAGTGTCAGCCTGAAAAAAATCGCTTCTCTTGGCGAGGTGTGTGAAACGCTTCGCAATTTTGAGGTTAGCTCCGAGCTGGCCAGCTTGCCGTCGGCCCTACGCAATCCGGTGATCGTTCTTGATGAAGAAAATCGCCCGCAGCCGCGCCGCGACGTAAATGCCGGCAACGGTATGGCCGCCGTAGTAGGCCGCGTCCGCGAGTGCCCGCTCCTCGACGTAAAGCTCACGCTGCTCTCGCACAACTTGGTGCGCGGTGCCGCCGGCGCTGCTCTGCTGAACGCCGAACTCCTGGCCGCCCGCGGCTTACTGAATCGTAGGGTGAAGATGGAAAGCCGAGAATCTTTGACGGAATCAGTTTCGCCCTGAACGGTTAGCTGATGATTTGAGTTCCGCAGCTGCTTCCAAGAGCATACTGCGCAAACAACCCGCTCGTCCGTTGCGCCCAGCGATCGAGTCCGTCTGCTCCGCCAAACGAAATAATCACCGCGAGCACGTTTTTTGTCTTGCCCGTCACCATTGTTCGTTCCGAGTCACTCGTCGGGCTTCCGTACGGACCGAGCGCGTCGCAGAAGACCGGCAGCCCTTCCAGATTCAGATGGTATTTGCCGATGCCTTTATAAGTTTCTCCCGCGCGGCCGGCGCGAAACACAATATCTCCCTGCACGTGAGCCAAGTCGTACAGTCCGATCGACAAACGGCTCTCGACGGAAACCAAATTGATGATGTCCACCACGACGTTGATTCGCGGCAAGCCTTTTCCTGCGATCACGCGTCGCAGCAACGCCTCCGCCGATCCGCGATAGCGCGCCGGATCCTTGCCCAGGGCCTTATAAGCTGCACGCGTTGCGAGAATCTGCGGCGATTCCAGCACCGCTCGCGGTTCGGGCAGCCGCACTATTGCTTGCTCGCAATTATTTAGCTCAGCGATCAGGGCTTCCGGTGAAACGGCAGCCTCGACCTTAGCCGAGACGCACCCGAGCGCAGTCTTCCGACACTTCGCCTTCAGCATCTCATCGATCGTTAAATGCACAGGTTCCTGGTCTATTTTCTTCCCGCGAAACGGACACGCGCGGTGAAGGCTCGGCCCTGACCGCCGGAAAACTGGCCAAAATTGGGCGCGTCAATGTTGTTTACCACCACGTTGGGATTTTCGTGGTCGAACGCGTTGACCACCTCGATGCGCGCGGCCCACAAGTATCCCCGGAAGGCGAACTTCTTTTCCAGCGCCAGGTTCAGATTTTTGTAATCAGGAAAGCGCGATGAATTCGGCGCGCCGACCAGTTGCTGCTCGAGATTCACGATGCTGTAGGGATAGCCTGTCCGGTACTCAAAGAAATAACTAAGTTGAATTTTCCAGATGTGCGTCGGTGTCCAGCCCCAGGTGAGCAGGCGGTTCGGAGCGTCCCAGGCGAGCGGGGCCGGTTGTTGCGGGGCAAAGAAGATTGACCCCAGGACGGGATTAAGCACTTGATTGGTGTTCGCGCGCGATCGGGTGTAAGCGCCATAAATCTCCGTGTCCTCCGAGAAAATATGACGCAGCGTAAGCGTCGCCGCGCGATAGCGGTCCTTGCGCGTGTCCTGCAAAAGAAAAATTCCCCCGACCTGCGCCGGATTTTGATCGACATACGCAAAGCCGTGATAGCCGTTGCGCGCCAGCAATTCGACATCGACAATCGTGTTGTGGCGAATTTTTTGCTGCCACCCCGCGCTGGTGGTGGTGAAGCGCGGCTGCCGCAACCCGCGCGCAGGAAGCACAAACTGGCTGATCGCCGGGGCGCCGGCCGGAGTCGTGCCGATGCTATTGAAAA
>WNFA01009543.1_pt1 | contig 10693 bp, 6 predicted proteins | sample 5400481 | NCBI WGS metagenome assembly WNFA01 (sample SAMN13153340, study PRJNA577476) | soil metagenome | isolation source: 120 cm saprolite under Douglas fir tree site 2 hole 1 replicate 2 | place: USA:California | collected 2015-04-18 | reverse complement strand
GCCACGTATGGCCATTGCTCCAGGCACACACCTTGGCCCCTATGAAATCACCGCCGCTATTGGTGCGGGCGGGATGGGAGAGGTGTACCGTGCGCGGGATGCGAAACTTGGGCGCGATGTCGCATTGAAGGTCCTGCCCGAAGCGTTCGCGCACGACGCCGACCGCATGGCACGCTTCCAGCGCGAGGCTACGCTGCTCGCCGCGCTGAATTCCCCTAACATCGCTTCAATTTACGGCCTCGAGGATTCCGGCGGAACGCGAGCCTTGGTGATGGAACTGGTCGAAGGGCCGACGTTGGCCGAGCGCATTAACCAAGGTCCCATTCCCATCGACGAAACGCTGCGTATCGCGAAACAAATCTGCGAGGCCCTAGAATATGCCCACGAGCGCGGAATCGTTCACCGAGACTTAAAGCCAGCGAACGTAAAGCTGACGCACGGTGATACCGTCAAGCTTCTAGACTTTGGATTGGCCAAGGCACTCGACGGATACGTTACTTCGGTCGATATCGAGAATTCCCCTACAATTACTCAAATGACGACCCAAGCAGGGGGCTTATTTGGAACCGCCGCATACATGGCACCCGAGCAAGCGAACGGCAGGCCAGCTGATCTCCGATCCGATATTTGGGCTCTCGGTTGCGTGCTGTATGAATTGCTGACGCTAAGGATGGTATTCCACGGGGAAAGTGTCGCGAGCACACTTGCTGCTGTGCTCAAGGAAGAGCCCGACTGGTCCGTACTTCCCGCCGCAACGCCAGTGCGCGTTCGCATTCTCCTACGTCAGTGCCTGCAGAAAGATCCGAAGCAACGGTTGCAAGCGATCGGCGACGCCCGCATAGCGCTCGACGAAGTTCTCTTTGGCGTGCCTGATCTGGCTGATGCTATTCCGCAACAGACACGGTCGAGACAATTGTGGCTCGTATCCGGGCTTGCGTGCCTGGTCACGGCTGTCGTCGCCGCTTTCGGCGTTTGGAATCTGAAGCCTTCACCTCCGCCGCGGAACGTCACACGCTTTACGATCACTCTCCCATCGGGGCAACAGCTGGCAGGTTTGCCTGCCCCCGCTTTGGCCCTTTCGGCCGATGGTAGTCAACTCTGCTACGTTGCGGCGAGTCAAGCCGGCACGCAGCACATTTATCTGCGAGCGATGGATGACATAGTGGCCAAGCCAATTCCCGGTACGGAGGGTGCTACTGATCCTTTCTTCTCGCCCGACGGCCAGTGGCTGGGGTTTTTCGCTGACGGAAAGCTAAAGAAAATCTCAATGAGGGGTGGGACAGCGCAGACTTTGCTGGAAATCGTGAACCCCTTGGGGGCCAGCTGGGGCAATCACACTATCGCTCTCGCTCCCTACTCGTCAGTTCTCCAGCAAATATCCGACGGGGGAGGTGCTTCCCAGCCGTTGACTCATTTTGAGAAGGGGGAAACCACTCATACGTGGCCCTCGCTCTTGCCAGACAGCAAAGCGGTCCTCTTTACCGCACTCTCTGCTAGTCCACCAACGATTGCCGTTCAGCCGATCCGCCTCGGCGAACGTCGAAACCTGATTCAAGGGCAAGCAGTGGGTATGCCCCGCTACGCATCCTCCGGGCACCTGATTTACGCGCAAGCTGGCAATCTGATGGCCGTGCCGTTTGACGTCGAACATATGGAGCTCAAGGGCGAGCCGATCTCGGTAGTGCAAGATGTTCTGCAATCTCCGGATAGCGGGGCTGCGCAATTCAGCATTTCATCCATAGGATCGCTCGTCTATGTTCCGGGTACCCCACGGAACCCGCAATGTAAACTCGTGTGGGTCCGCCGCAATGGAATTGAGCAAACCTTGGGCGCTCCTGCGCGTAGCTACAATCAGCCCCGGCTTTCGCCCGATGGCAAACGCGTGGCCGTGGATGTCATTGAGAACATACAGGGCATGCAGGTGTGGCTGTACGACTTCGCGCGGGATACGCTCGCCCCGTTTACATTTGAGGGAGTCAACCGACACCCAGTTTGGACACCCGACGGAAGACGGGTCGCGTTCATGTCAAACAGGGAGGGCCCGACGCAGATTTTCTGGCAATTGGCTGACGGCAGTGGTGGGCCGGAGCGACTAACAAACAATGCTGCTACTTCCATTGCTGATGTTCTGCCCATTCCGTATTCCTGGTCACCTGACGGTGAAACGCTAGATTTCGTTCAACTCACTCCAACGACCGGCGCCGAATTCTGGGCGTTGCACGTCCATGACGGCAAGACGCAGCGATTCCTTCAAACCCGAACCGTGCAAGATGGCGCTCCACAGTTTTCCCCCGATGGCCGTTGGTTTGCCTATGTCTCGGACGAGTCGGGCCGCAAGGAAATCTACGTAAGGCCCTATCCTGGCCCGGGCGGCAAGTGGCAGATCTCGACCGATGGCGGCAGCGAGCCGCAATGGAACCACAACGGGCGGGAGCTGTTCTATCGCAATGGGGATAAGATGATGGCGGTGGACATCACCGCTCAGGCCAGTTTCGCTGCGGGGAAGCCCCGGCAACTCTTTGAGGGTCACTACCTGACAGCTGATGCTCCGGCCCGTCGAAGGCGAGCAGGCGGCGCCGACGCAGATCAACGTCGTGCTGAACTGGACGGAAGAGTTGAAACGCCTCGTGCCAACGGAAAAGAAGTAGTGAAGTCCGTATCTCGACGCGGGCGGAATTGGGCAAAGACTGTTCTCCCGAGAACGACGTGCGAATAAGCTGCTTTCTGAACTTCAGTGCCTGGCAAGCGCACTTGCCGGATAACTGGCATTTGTGTGTCCAAACGCGCGTAAACGCAGGGCGAGAGTAGTAGAAAGACCAAAGCGATTGCAGGACTCATCATCAGCATTTGGACACCGGACGATTATAGTCGGCTCCTAGAGGGAGCGATGAGGTCAAGTCCTGGTAAACGCGGTAATCGGTAACTTAGAATCTGTCACTTCACCTTGAAGCAGCGTTCCGATTCATCCCAGTAAATGAGGGTCTTATTCTCGCGCCACGCACTCGTCCACCAATCCTGAACATACTTTCTTCCGTGCTTCGCGACGAAACTTTGCCAAGCTTGTTCCGCTGAGGCTCCAGCGGGAGACTCCGACTGTATCGTGGCCCATGCCGGCATCCCAGTGAGAGTGGAATGCCGCCACGTCGAATCAGTAAATAGATCCGTCAAAAACACAAATGCAACATCTCCCACAGCCGTTTCTGTCCAGTACTGGAACACGGGATATTTGGTCATTCTCTCATCTGTCAGGCACGAAATCAGTGCGGGAATTGCTCGCTTGCCCATCTTGAGGATTCTCTGGGCGGCTTTGGTATCCGGCACGTCCTGCATGCGGCCCTTTGCAGCGATGCTCGGCTGCATCTCCGCCAGACCAAGTTCGTCACACGGAACGGTCCGGGTTTGCGATGAACTTGCTGTTGGGCTGAGCAAAAAGAGAAGAAGAACCCACAACGAGGTGAACGTGCGATGCAGGCTCATGCTCTGCATCATACACTCGGTTTGGTGCCCCACAAATGTCAGCTCCTGGTTAACGGGCAACCCTTCTGTAATCCTGTAAGGTAAGGTTTGCCGACCATCCTCCAATTGACCGTCAACTTCAGCTTGCGCGTTGACGATCGGGGATGCAACATCGTGCACGGATCCCAAAGGCGCGTATCGAATCGCGCTAGGAGTAAGGGTTATGAAAGCTGCAGTCGTACCCGCTATGAGTAGTTCCTGGCTGATCAAAGACGTTCCCCAGCCTCAACCTGGTCCTGGTCAAGTGCTAGTGAAGATGCACGCAAGCGGCATCTGCTATACCGACGTGCACCAAACGCTCGGACACCTTCCAGGGCCATTTCCCCGAATCCTCGGCCACGAGCCGGTCGGCGAGATCGTTGCCACGGCTCCTGACGTGACCGCACGGAAGGTAGGCGACCGCGTGGGCTCCGCATGGATTCAATCCACCTGCGGACGCTGCGAATGGTGCCAGCGCGGCCGCAGGATGTTCTGCCCCTATCTGAAGGGCACGGGGGGCGAAGCGCAAGGCGGTCACGCCGAGTACATGCTGATGAACGCCGACGCTACGTACCTGATTCCCGACAAGGTTTCCTACGAGCAAGCCGCACCGATCTTCTGCGCCGGGTATACGGTTTATAGCGGGCTCCGCTGGGCCGATCCGCAGCCGCACGAGCGCGTGGCCGTACTTGGAATCGGCGGGCTTGGGCATCTGGCGGTACAATACGCGAAGGCTGCGGGCTTCGAGACCATCGCGATTTCGCACTCCCCCGATAAGGACAAGATGATTCGCGAGCTGGGCGCGGATGAAATTGTCCGCGACGGAAAGAGCCTTACCGCAGCGGGCGGCGCCGACATCATCCTCAGCACCTCCAACTCGACCAAATCCATGGTGGACAGCATTCAGGGTCTGCGCCCAGACGGCAGGTTCATCGTTATGGGTGCTGACGCGGAACCGCTTTCGATCTCGCTGATCGAGCTGCTCTTCAAGCGCATCAAAATCATCGGCAGCCAGCAAAATGGCCCTGAATACCTTTACGAAGCCCTGGATTACGTAGCCCAAGGAAAAGTTAAATCGATAGTCGAGACCTACCCGTTGGTCGAAGCTGCGAAGGCTTATCAACGCGTTGTCGAGGGAACGACCCGGTTCCGCGCCGTCCTCACAATGTAATAGCTGATCCGAGCACTCACCGCCGGTTTCGGGCGGATCACGGGCAACCCGGAAGTTGGGCAAGGAGCGACCCTATCTAACAGTTCCGACCAACTCTGACAGCTTTGGATGTAAGGCCCAGCCTCGGCTATCACAAGTTTCGGTGCCTCGAAGCGCCAGCGCATTGCGGGCCAGCTTTGCGCCAGCCCGGCGCGACGCGCGGTGATCCGATGACCGCGCTGCGTTACGAATGAGCTTTGCTTCTTAAATCGCGAGCCACCCTCTTCGTGGGCGCAAATCCCATCGCCTACCCCAACTATCTTGTGCTTTTGTTCCGGTAGGTCCCGAGAGGGCGTTCGGCGACAAACGCACAGATGGTGATTGCGAGCACGATCAGCAGGAAGAGGTTTGGACGCATCGGCACCAACCCGAACGCAGCCAGCGCCACATAAATCGCTGCGAAGAGATAGACGGGACCGGTCACGAAGCAATGCAGCCTGCCGCACCGGACAGCGTTTACCAAGCACGCTACGCCCATAACCAAGAAGGCCGGAATCCACAGCCACGCTCGCGCTGCGGCCCAGTTCAGGCCGATGATCAGAGCAAACGCCGGGAGATACCAAAGCAAAATCACGCTCTTGCCGCACACCAGGTCCGCTTTCTGGCTCCCCTGCTTGGAAGTGACGGGGAGTACCGCTTCTCCAGCTTTCATGTCAGAACCTCCTTGCTTTGCGAAAGAAACTCCTTCACCTTGGCGCAAAACAGTCCGCCCGCAAGGTACACCCTGGAGTATGGTCCAGAGTCAAGTGCCATGTGGCCGAGTGGCCCATGGACCGTGTGTCCGGGTTTGGATGCCGGTATCGCTCCGTGGGAAACCGGGAGGGCCAGGAGTAAACTCAATGCCCTGCAGGGAATCTTTTCTTTTCGAAACTGGATTACTGCGCGCTCGGCGTGGCGCCGATGATTCTAAACTTGTACCACGCCGTGCCCTCCGGATAGAGCACGTCGCGAATCTCCGCATTTCTTTCTTCGCCCGGCGCCAGCTTAAAGGGAATCGTGCCTTTGTTCACCACCAGCGCGGCGTTGTTCGCGCCCACATACGTTGTCTCGTACTGAATGCTGCTGTACGTGTACGCCTTCGACTTGTTGTCGATATCCACCAGCCACACCGCCGTCGTTCCCGTGCGGTCCTTTTCCATGCGCGCGCTCAAAATTTTCAAATCGTGCTCGGCATCCGCTTTGCCCGCGGCCACGGGCACTGCCCCTGCCGCGGTCTTCGCCGCGGAAGGTGCCGAATTTTTCGACATCGTGTACAGTACCGCGCCCACCGCCACCGCCGCGACGACCACAAAAATTCCCACCGCCATCTTACTTGTGCTGGATTGCTTCTGCCCTTGCGCCGCCTCGAACATTTTCCCCTCTCCTTCTTACCCCAATTAGCGTTCGCTGCTCGGTGCCCGCGCATTCCGGCACGCCAACGATGTCGTTCTTATGCCCAATGCGTGAAGCGCCAGAAACACTCCCCTGCGAACGGAGGGACTTCGTGGAATTCGGAAATGAAGGGTCGGGAAGCCCCTCGCCCTACGCTTATAGCGCATCCCGCAAGCCTCCACAAGCGCCAGCTTGCCCGCGCGCCGCTTGCGCCGACCGTCCGCCGACAGACTCCAACTGTCCTCTCGTTTTGCTCTCCTCGCCTCGCGATTTCCCGCAAGGCTCAGGCCTACAGCGCCGTTGCAAATCGAACACGTTCCGCCATTTTGTGCTGTACCAAAATCGAATCGAGGCGCTAATCTGCCCTCAGTCCCCTCATGGAAGAAGTCCTCACGAACCCCCCGCGCACGAAAACGGAGCAACGCCGTGGCAGCCGCTTCCCCGTAGTGGTTCCCGTCCAGGCCAAATGGCAAGAGACCACCGGAAAAACCGTGGTGGAAACCGCGCAGGCTCGCGAAGTCAACGCGCAGGGCGGCCTGCTCGACATGAAGACGTTTCCGAGCGTGGGCAGCCAGTTGGAGCTGACCAATCTCCTCTCCGGCGAAACCTATCGCGCTCGCGTGGTGGCCATTCGCCGCAAAGAAGGCGCGATTCTCGGTGTTGCCGTGGAGCTGCTGATCCCCAGCGAGACCTTCTGGGGCGTCAATTTTCAGCTGAAGAAGACTAGCGCGGAGCTGCTGAAGCTCGAGCACACCATTCGCTCCGGCGGAATCGACCAGCGCATCTTGACGGATTTTCGCGACGCCGTCGATCACGTGCGCAAGACCGCCTGGGCCGTGCAGGAGTGGCAGGAGCGGGAGATCACCCACCACGATCCCCACACGCTGATTCCCCTGCTCACCAGCGAACGCATCCGCCGCGCCGCGCAGCTTGGCAACTCCATCATCAGGGACCTAGCCTCGCAAGAGGTCAACCGCGATACCCCCGGCGTCGAGCAGCTTTTCGAGGCCGTCACCCGCATGCACCAACTCCTCGCCGACCTCTTACGCGAACCGCAACCATGAATTGGAAGCTCGAACCCTCGAGCCGAACGAAGCCCTTGGAAAGTGCGAACGCCGGATCGTTTGAACGTCCGAACGTGCACGGGGAACTCTAGGCAATTTGTTTGGTGCGCACGGCCTGCAGAGGATGAGTTATCAGTTCGCCTACGAGGGCCAGGAAGCGCTTCATGTGAGGGAGATGCGCATGGGTATCGAAGGCAGCTTCGTCAATCCACTCGGAGTGAATAAAGAAGGCCAACGGATCGCGCGTGGACTCGTAGAGGTGGATACGAACGCAACCAGGCTCGGCTCGTGTGGGCTCCAGAATCAATATCAGCTCGTCGTGAAGTTGCTGCCGCTTTTCAGTTAGGGGCTCAAACCGAATAAAAACGTGAAGCGGCACGATGGACCCCTTGGGAGAGAATATACATCAGCCCACTCCCGAGAAAAGTCAAACCCTGCAACCTTAGCTACAAGGCGCGACCACAAATTCGTTTAGGCGGATGGCCCAGACGTAACTCCAATGACCGGGCTATACTCAGCATCAGCCATGACCATTACCTTACTGGACGTGAACTGGACGGGACGGGCGCAGTCGATCGCCGCGGCGCTGCTGGAATCGGATGGGCAGCGTGCAATTGTCGATCCCGGGCCGGGCTCGACGCTTGCGACGTTGCGGGAGCGGCTGCGATCGCGCGGAATTGGAGTTGCCGATCTCGATGCGATTCTGCTGACGCATATTCATCTGGACCACGCGGGGGCGACAGGATCGCTGGTGCAGGAAAATCCGCGGCTGGCGGTGTATGTGCATGAATTGGGTGCGCCGCACATGCGCGATCCTTCGAAGCTGCTGGCGAGCGCGGCGCGGCTGTGGCCCGACACCTTGCACCAACTTTTTGGCGAGACCCTTCCGGTGCCGGCGGAGAATCTACGGATTCTGCAAGGAGGGGAGACGCTGAAGTTGGGCGCACGCAAACTGGATGTGGTGTACACGCCGGGACATGCTTCGCACCACGTGAGCTACTTTGATGATGCGGAAGGCGTGGCGTTTGTGGGAGACACGACGGGCATTCGCATCGACAATGGGCCGTACATTTTGCCGCCGACACCGCCACCCGATATTGATTTGGACATTTGGGATAAGTCCATGGATACGATCCTGGCGCGGCGGTCGGCGCGTTTATGCCTGACTCATTTTGGTTACTCTGATAATCCCGCGGCGCATATTGCGGAGTTTCGCGAACGCTTGCACCGCTGGGCGAACGTTGCGGCGGAATGCCTGCGCAGCGCGCCGAACGAAGCCGCGGCGCTAGAGGCGTTTATGGCGAGGTCGCATCGTGAGATGGAGGAGCGGCTGGGCGACGTGGCAACGCAGCACCACGCGTTCACAGCGGGGCTGAATTTGTCGTTCCTAGGGCTGGCGCGGTATTTGCGGAAGCGCGCGACGACGGCGGCTTGAGCCGCGCGAGCCTCGTTACGAGAATTCGAAGCTGGTTGACCGCGTAAGAGCGGCGGCCCGCCTGCGGCAGTCAGGCAAGACCCCGCACTCCAAAATTGTTGTGGCAGGTGCGACGAAAGCTACCACCCGTTGCGATAGGCTTTACAGCGGCGGGGGATCGTGTTAGTGTTTTTTCCCGTACCGCCATCTACGCGCCAGGCGGCTGGGCCTCTGATCGAGAACCTGCCAAACGTTTTGACGGGCGACCGCGTCACGGTTGGGTTGTCGTCGACGGTAACTCCTTCCCTGAAAATAAAGCTTCGTTTCTCGTTGCGCGAGCGGTCCGTGGTGTTTGTTGCGCAGGGGTGTTGCGCCCCCCACCAAGGGGCGGGAAAGAATGGTTGCGCGAGTTGGGGTGGCGTGCCAGTCTGAGATTAGGCGTGCGATGAGAGACCAAAGGGGAGACCTTGCTTAAGCTGCGAAAAGTGGAAATCGTGGGCTTTAAGTCGTTCTGCGAGCGGACGGTGGTGACGTTCAGCGGGACGGGGACGACCTGCATCGTGGGGCCGAACGGATGCGGAAAGTCCAACGTGGTGGATGCCATTTCCTGGGTGCTGGGCGAACAGAGCCACAAATCGCTGCGCGCGGAGCGCATGGCGGATTGCATTTTCAACGGGACGACGAAGCGGCCGCCGATGGGGTTAGCGGAAGTGATGATCACGATGGAGGACCCGGAGCTCGCGGAGGCGGCACGGTTTGTGCTGGAGAGCGCGGGAGAAAACCAGGAATTAACCACAGAGGGCGCAGAAAAGAGGGAAGGGCCGATCGAGGGAGCGGCTGACGGAATACAGGATGCGGCGCCCTCGGAGGCGGAGGTGGCACCGAGCGCAGAGGAAACGGCTGCCGAGCCGGAATTTGTTAAGGGAAAGCGGCGGAAGAAGACGGCGGACAAGCCGGTTTTGGCAGTGAAGCCGGGCGAGGTGGTGGTTAGCCGGAGGTTGTACCGTTCGGGGCAGAGCGAATATCTGATCAACGGGCGCGTGGCGCGGCTGCGGGACGTTCAGGAAATGTTCATGGGCGTGGGGCTGGGGCCGGATTCCTACGCCATCATCGAGCAGGGGCGCATCGGTTTGATATTGTCGACGAAGCCTTTGGAGCGGCGGGCGATTATCGAAGAAGCCGCGGGCGTGACGAAATTCAAGACGAAGAAGCGGCTGGCCGAGGCGAAACTGGAATCGTCGAAGGTGAATTTGTCGCGCGTGAACGACATCGTGGTGGAAGTGGAGAAGCAACTGGGTTCGCTGAAGCGGCAGGCGGCGAAGGCGCGGCGGTATTCGGAGATTCGCGAGCAGATGCGCGGGATTGTGCGGCAAATGCTGGCCGGAAAGGCGCGTGAACTGGACGCGGAAGCGGAGCGCGTCGGGAAACGGCTTCAGGAATTGACGGCGGCGGAAGCGCAGCAGGCGAAGGAGATTCAGCAGCAGGAGAGCGAACAGGATTTGCTGAATCAAAGGATTTACTCGCTGGATGCGGAGCTGCGGCAAAACCAGAATCACTTGAACTTGACGGCGCTGGAAGTGGATCGCAGCGAGAACCGTATCGCGTTTAACCGGCAACGCGCGGACGAGCTTGCGGGGCGCCACGGACAGATTGCGGCGGAGATTGGGCAAGCGGGGGCGCAGGCGAGCGAATGGGAAGCGCGCCATGCGGCGCAGCAGCAGTCGATCATGGCCGTGCGCGACGAAGCGGGCGTGCTCACCGAGCGCGTGGAGGAGCTGGCGGCGCGGGCGGAATCACGCGCGACGCAGATTCGCGACGCAGAATTGAGGGTTGAGGCGCTGCGCGCGTCGGCTTCGGAGGCCGGAGAAAGCTTGCTGCGGTTGCACGGCGAGCAGAAGCAGGCGGAAGAAGCGCTGGTGCATCAGGATGCGGCGCTGCACAAGCTGGAAACGAACGAGACGGAGCTGCTAGAGGCGTCGATCAAGGTTCGCGACGATGCGGAACGCGCGGCGCTGGAGTGGGAAACGGCAAGCGGGCAGTTGCACGCGCTGACGGTGAGGGCGGCGGAGCTGCAGGCTTCGATTGGGGCGCTTCGGCAGGAGCGCGAGCGGATGAGCGCGGAGGCGGATGCGCTGCGCG
>WNFA01018332.1_pt1 | contig 10698 bp, 7 predicted proteins | sample 5400481 | NCBI WGS metagenome assembly WNFA01 (sample SAMN13153340, study PRJNA577476) | soil metagenome | isolation source: 120 cm saprolite under Douglas fir tree site 2 hole 1 replicate 2 | place: USA:California | collected 2015-04-18 | reverse complement strand
GATTTGCCGGTGACACTCACGCAGGGAGACCGGGTTTCGATCCCCGTGGCGGTTTACAACTATTCCGGCGCGGCTGGTGATGTGAACCTGCAACTGCAAGCCGACGATTGGTTTTCGCTCGTGGATGACGTTGGCGAGAAGAACGTCGCTGTGGAATCCGCGCGGGTGGGCGGGTCGCAGTTCACGCTGGAAGCAAAGCGCATCGGGAAATTCAAGCTGACGCTGGGCGCGCGGATGAAAGGCGGAGCAAATCGAGCGGACATCGTGGTACGCGAAATCGAAGTGATTCCTAACGGCCGCGAACAAAGCGTGGTGTTTAACGGACGGCTGGAAACCACGGCACAGCATGAGGTGGCTTTCCCGGCGGAGTCCATTCCCGAAGCGAGCAAGATTTTCGTCAGGCTGTATCCGGGGCCGCTGAGCCAGGTCATCGAAGGAATGGATAGCCTCTTGCGCATGCCGTATGGGTGTTTCGAGCAGACTTCCTCGAGCACGTACCCGAATGTACTGGCGCTCGATTACATGAAACGGACGAAAAAGCTGACTCCGGAAGTGCATGCCAAAGCGGAAGGATTCATTGCCAACGGGTATCAACGGCTACTGACATTTGAAGTTTCAAGCGGCGGCTTTTCGTGGTTTGGAAATGCGCCGGCAAACAAAATCCTGACGGCGTACGGCTTGATGGAATTCAGCGATATGTCCAAGGTCCATGACGTGGACCCAAAGCTGATCGCGCGAACGCAGCAATGGCTTGCCGGACAGCAGCAGGCGGATGGGAGCTGGAAGCCGGACGCTTCGTTTATCAATGAGGGTGCGACAAACCGGTACAACAAAGACGTGCTGCGGATTACGGCGTACCTCGCCTGGGCGCTGGAGAACACTGGCTACCAGGGACCGGCGGTCGAAAAGGCGCGGCAATTTATCGAAAGTCATATGAGCGCGAAATCTGACCCTTACACGTTGGCGGTGCTGGCGAACTTCGCGGCGGACTATGCGAAAGACCGGGACTTCACGCGCCAGGCCGTGCAACTGCTCCTGGATGCGCGCACGGAGAAAGATGAGCAAGCGTGGTGGAGCGCGGATGAAACGGCCGTGTATGCCACGGGCACCAGCGCGAGCGTGGAGACGACCGGACTGGCGGCGCAAGCGCTGCTGAAATGGGGTGGAGCTTCGGGCACGGCACGGAAGGCGATGACGCACATTGCGGCGAAGAAAGACGCTTCTGGCGCGTGGGGGACAACCCAAGCGACCATCATGGCGTTGCGAGCGCTGCTGCTGGCGACGGAGAAAGGCGCGGCGGACGTGCGCGGCACGCTGGAAGTTGTGGTGAACGGCAAGACGGCGGAGAAACTGGTGTTGACGCCGGAGAACAACGATCTGCTGCATCAATTTGCATTCAAAGATGTCGATGCAAAGGGCGGGAACACCGTGGAGATCCGGTTTGCGGGGAAGGGCGGACTGGCGTACCAGGTGGTGGGGCAATATTTTCTGCCATGGGATAAAAAGCCGGAGCAGGAGGCTCTTTCGATCGACGTGGCGTACGATCGCACGCATCTGGTGCAGGATGACATCGCCACGGCAACCGCTACTATAAAGAACAATTTGCCAAAGGCCGCGAATATGGTGATGGTGGACCTGGGGATTCCGCCGGGGTTTGACTTGCTGAGCGAAGACTTGCAGGAATACCACGAGAAAAGCGCGGGGCAGAAAAGCGGGCGGCTGGAGAAGTTCAGCTTGACGGCCACGCAGGCCATTCTATACTTCGATTCGTTTGCGCCGGGCGACACGGTGACACTCAAGTTTCGTTTGCGCGCGAAGTATCCGATTCGGGCGCGGACGTTCCGGTCGCGCGTGTATGAATACTACGATCCTGAAGTAAGCGCGGTGGCGCGGCCGGTGCAGGTTGAAGTCAAACAGCGATAGGGGGAAAACGCCGCGCAGCACGTCGGGCTGTTGGAAGATCATTCAGAATTATTTGGAAGTAGTCACAAGCTTGGCGACGGGGGAAGCGGCGCGTTGCTCGGCACGTCTTTCTTGTTCGACGTGCTGGGTGCAGTCGGCGATTTCGTCGTCAAGAGCCTTGATTTCCCGAGCAAGGGAAGTGTTTTGAGGGTCTCTTGTGTAGACTGCGAATAGCGAGTTTCTTTTGGTTTTCAAGTCGTCGCGTTTCTTTTTCCAAACACCGGCAGTGGCAACCATGGGTTTAACCTCGGGAGTAGTGTGCGCTATTTTGTGGTTTGGGGATAGGGGCAGAATGAGAAGGCGGAGCTACGTTGACTTGACGATGTGCGGGCCACTAGTGATCATTCTGCGAGGGGAGCCGGTATTTGCGCCATTGCGGCCGGAGCCGCGGTTTCAGGAATTGCTACGGAAATTGGATGTGGCGGAATAGGCAGCTGGGGCCCGAGGGTAAGACTCGCGATGGGCAACGACTCCTTCCTTACGCAGGTCTAGATTGAAGTTCACACCGCAAAAGCGGGAGCAGGGCTCCCGCACTCCAAATTAAGAGCGGAAGAGGACGGATTCGCGCTGGAACATTTTTATGGCGAGGAAGAGGGCGACGGCGGCGTAGAGGCAGGTGGAAAGAAAAATGAGCGCGATGGAGTTCCAGTGGTAAGTGCCGGCGATAAGATCCTTGAGGAGCAGGCTGACATTGAGGATGGGGACGAGCGCAAGTTTGGGCGTAAGCTCGACGCCGGGCAGCATGGCGGCAATCGCGGGGATAACGATAAGGAAAACGAGAGGCGTGATGTAACTCTGCGCTTCCTTGTGAGACTTGGCGAAGAGGGCGATGGTGAAGAGCGCAGCCGAGAACATAACAGCGAGCGGAAGTGCCATTAGGAAAATAGAAAAAATGGCACCGGCGCTGACGTGCAACTGGAAGGAACCGCCGCTAGAGGCGCCGGGAGTATCGAAGGTATGAAGTTTCTGGGTGACGAAGAAGGAAACGCCCATGGAAGTAACGGCGAGAGCGGCAGTGGTGATAGCGGCGGTGAGGATAAGAAAGAACTTGCCGAGGACGAGATGCATGCGTGAAATCGGGCTGGAAAGAATGGTTTCTATGGTGCCGCGTTCTTTTTCACCAGCGGAGAGGTCGATGGCGGGGGTCATTGCGCCCTGGAAGCAAAGAATAATGATGAAATAGCCGAGGAATCCGCCGACAGCAGCACCGCTAACTTTCTCGGGAGGAGCGACATTCTCCTGCTTGATTTCGAAGGGAGTAAGAACGGAAGTAGGCATGTTCTTGGCGGCCAGACGGTCCTTGACGATGCTCTCGCTGTATTTCTTAAATGCTTTTTCGACGCTGTCGGCAGCAAGATCGGATTTGATTTCGTTTTTATACTTGTAGATCTCTACAGTGCCAGACTTTTGCTGTGCGAGGCTGGCTTCAAACCCATCCGGAATCTGCACGGCCGCGCCAACTTCTTTGTTGATGATGCGATCCTTCCAATCGGGAGTGGAATCCACGAATTGAAAGCCTTCGAGTTTCTTGATTTCGGCGACCACGTGCGGGGAGTCCGCGCCACCAAGGATGATGACCTTGGGAGATTCCTTTTCCATTTTGTTCATGAGCGTAAAGGCTACGCCACCGAAGCCGACAGTGAGAATGGGAAACATTAAAAGTGGTACGACGATGGTGGAGATGAGGGTACGGCGGTCGCGGAGCGCCTCAGTGAGTTCTTTCTTGTAGACGATGCCAATGTTGCGCAAGGACATGTCACTGTACCTCCGAGGCGACGAAATGGGGTGCGACAACTTTCACGAAAATCTCTTCCAGATCCTGTTCGTGGTGCTGCTCGCGAAGTTGAGGGAGGGTTCCTTCGGCAAGGAGTTTGCCGTTTTGGATGATGCCGATGGTGTCGCAGAGTTTTTCGACTTCGCTCATGATGTGAGTGGAGAAAATGACGGTCTTTCCCTTGTCGCGGCACTCGCGAATGAAGCGGGTGATGGTGCGGGCGGTCATCACATCGAGGCCGCCGGTGGGCTCGTCGAAGATCATGACGGGCGGGTCGTGAACGAGGGTGCGGGCGATGGAGGTTTTCTGTTTCATGCCGGTGGAGAGCTTGTCGCAGCGACGGTCGCGGAAACTGTTCATGTCCAGGCGGTTGAAAATATCGTCGACGCGCTTTTTCAAGGTGGCTTCGTCTAAACCGTTGAGGCGACCGAAGTATTCGACGAGTTCTTGAGCTGTGAGACGGGGATAAAGGGCGGTGGCAGTGGAAAGGAAGCCGACATTAGCACGGACTTTTTCAGGCTGCTCGACGACGTCGTGGCCGCAAACGATGGCGGTACCGTCGGTGGGCTCGAGGATGGTGGCGAGCATGCGAAGAGTCGTGGTCTTTCCGGCGCCGTTGGCCCCTAGGAGGCCGTAAATCTTGCCGGGTTGGCAAGTGAAGCTGACGTTGTCGACGGCCCGGATTTCACCGCGCTTTTTGTCCTGGAAGCGCTTGGACAGGGCACGAGCTTCAATCATCAAAGGACCCCTTAATGGGAATTCGTAAAACAGGGCGCAGAGCGTTCACAGTGTACTACGCAGCCTGCGAGGAAATGTTACGGTTCAGCCTTTGTGGCAGTTGGGGCACTGCTTGGCATCAAACCTGTCGGGAGTAACGCGGAACATGTTATTGCACTGGATGCAGACGCGGTGAATGACAGGACTAACGATCGCCCCGGGCTGGATGGGCTTGTTCAAGCCACCAGCAGGCGGAGCGGCGGTTTTCTCGGGGCTGCTCTCAATGGACATGGGCGAATTCTAGCACGACGAGGTCCTCCGGCCATAAAGAGTGGGCGGCATCCCAGGGATACAAGAGAGGCATCACTTAAGAATGAGGGATGGGCCGATCCGGCCAAGGAATCTAGAGAAAGCCGCGCTGCTCTTGTTAGAATGAAGTCCTTGGCGCCTTCCTGACAGGGGTCAAGCAAGCCACGGACAAGTAAGGGAAACACTGGGCCCGAGGGATGTGTTCTTGCGTCTCGTTAGGTGCGGAGTGCGAGACGACGCAGGATAGGAAAATATGGATCGCAGGCTGCGAAATCGGATTTTGCTCTACCTGGCGCTGGCGGGAGTGCTGGCGTACGCGGGGATCAGATTCAGCGGGCGAAAGCCGGTGCCGAAGATTTCGGCCGTGACGCCAATGCGGGAAAACCTGATCTCGTCGATCAGCAGCAATGGAAAGGTGGAGCCCATTTCACCTTACGTGATACGAGCGCAACTGGATACATTTGTGGAGAAGGTGCGCGCGACAGAGGGACAGACCGTCAAGAAAGGCCAATTGATCCTGGAATTGGATGTAAAGGATGCAGCGGCGCGGCTCTCCGAAGCCAAGAGCAAGCTGCTCAAGGCCGAAGACGATTTGCTGGCGGCCAAGGCCGGCGGAAGACCGGACGACGCCGCCAGAGTTGCAGTGGCGAGCCTGGCAAAAATGCAAGCCGACCGCGACCGGCTGCAGAAGAATCACGAGGTGCTGCAACGGCTGATTGCGCAGCAAGCGGCTACGCAGGAGGAACTCGCTGCGAACGACCTGGCCTTGACGAAAGCGCAATCGGAAGTGACGCGACTGGCGGCGGCGAAACAGGAATTTGAACGAAGCCTGAAACTGGACACGGACCAGGCGGCGCTACACGTGCAACAGATTCAAAACGAAGCCGCCGCGCTAGATGAAAAAGTGCGCCAAGGTCGGATCACCGCGCCGGCGGATGGAACGCTCTACTCGTTGCCGGTGAAAGCGGGAGATTACGTCAAGCTCGGAGATCTTCTCGCAGAAATGGCGGACCTGCACAAGGTTCGCGTGCGGGCATTCATCGATGAGCCGGAACTCGGCGCGCTGGAAGTGAACGAGCCGGTGAAGATTACCTGGGATGCGTTGCCGAGCAAGACATGGGTGGGGAAAACAGAGAACATTCCGAAGCAGGTGGTACCGCACCAGAACCGCAGCGTGGGTGAGTTACTCTGCGCCGTGAACAACGACAAGCTGGAGCTGCTGCCGAATATCAACGTGAACGTGCGCATCAATTCGCGGGAACGCATCGGCGTTCTGTCCGTGCCGCGAGGCGCGGTGGCGGCTGAGGGCGGAAGGCGGTACGTGTTTGTGGTGCGGCAGAACCAGCTGGGCGTTGGAAAATCGACGCTGGAGAAGCGGGAGATTCACGTAGGCATAGCCGATGCCACGAACTACGAAGTAGTAAGCGGCTTGCAAGAAGGAGATCTGGTGGCCCTCCCTGGAGACGTCGATTTGCGAGATGGCATGACTGTTACCGTCATTACGACCGAAGTTTTAATTTTGCCGGAACGATGGAATGGTTAAGCGGATGAAGTGGCTACCCGCAGCCCTGTGCATTGCGAGCGGAGCGATTGCAGCAACGACCGTCAAGCAGGAAGCCAGCCTCGAAATTGGCCGGCGCGCGTACGAAGCCAGCGAGTATCCAAAGGCCATCCAGGCGCTGCAGGCGGCTGCGGTGGCGGATCCGCAGAATGGCGACGTGCAATTGTTGCTGGCGAAAAGTTATCTCGAACTGCAGCAGCACGACCCAGCGATTAAGAGCGCGGAGAAGGCCGTGGCGATCGACCCACAGAATTCCATCTACCATGAGTGGTTGGGGAGAGCGTACGGAGAAAAGGCCGATCATGCCAGCTGGTTTTCGGCAATATCACTGGCCAAGAAAACGCGCAAGGAATTCGAGACAGCCGTACAGCTTGACGCGAAGAATTATTCGGCGCGGCAAGTGCTGATCGAATTCGATTGTAGCGCCCCAGGACTTGTGGGCGGCGGCGAAGAGAAGGCCTGGCCGCAGATCAAACAATTAGCGGAGATGGACGCGGCAGAAGGGCATTTCGCGGCGGGGAATTGCCGGCGTCAGAAGAAGGACTTCGCCATTGCGGACGAGGAGTTCGCCAAAGCGCTGGAGAGCAACCCAAAGTCATCAGAGCTGATCTACGACATCGGGGATTACGCCGCAAAGCGCGCTGAACCGGAGTTAGTGCTGGCGGTCGCCGACTCAGGGGAACGCGTGGCGCCAGGTGATCCCAGAGGACAGTTTTACCGAGGCGTTGCGCTGGTCTTGAAGAAAGAAAACCTGGAAAGAGCCGAACGACTGCTGGCGGCATACGCAAAGAAAGCCCCGATTCGATCGGGATACCCGCGACCGGCCTGGATACATGCCTGGCTGGGCCGACTCTTCGAAGAGCAGAACAAAATAGAAGAGGCCGCCAATGAATTTGAGAGCGCGCTGAAATTGGATCCCAAGAACAAAATGGCGCAGGAAGCGATGAAAAAGTTAAAGAAGAACTGAGAGTATCGCATTAGCCGTCGAAATAATCCGGCCAAAGGTTGATGATGGATATCCGCGAGACGGTAACAGTAGCAATCGACGCGCTACGCGCGAATAAATTGCGGGCCATCCTGACGTCGCTAGGTGTAATTATCGGAAGCGCCTCCATCGTTTTGGTAGTCACCGTGGCACTGACCAGCAGGAAATTCGTGCTTTCGCAGATCGAGGCCGTCGGCTCGAACTTGATTCAGGTGGAGTTGGTCCAGCGGCCGGACAAGCCGCAGCCGCTCAACTATGAAATGACGCTGGAAGACATGGAAGCCGCCAAGTCCATTCCCAATGTAGTTGAAGTAGCGGGATCGCGCGAACTGCCCATGAACGTGGTTGCCGGGGGCGTGGAGCGCCCCGTGAATCTGGTTGGAGTGACGGAGGGTTACCAGGCAATTCGGCGGCTTGTCGTATTGCGCGGGCGCTTTCTCGATGCCGCGGATATGGAAATGCGCAGCAAAGTCTGTCTCGTCACAGCGCAGCTCGCGGACAAGATTTTTGGTCAAGACAATCCAGTCGGGAGACCGATTCGGATGGGAGAGCTGACGTTCACGGTGATCGGTGTTTTCCGTGAGCGCGTCGAGACTTTCGGCCTTTCGGATATTCAGGACAACTCTGTCATTCTCCCCTTTACGCTCATGAAGTATTACACCGGCATGGAAGTGGTGCGTCTGTTGGGCGTGCAAGCGGCCCGGGCCGAAGACGTGCCGTCCGTCGAGCGGCAATTGGGTCAACTGCTGCGGAGCAGGCATCCCTCGGAAGCGGAATACAAGGTGCTAACGCTGACAGCGATACTGAATGCGGCGAGGAATATCTCGCTCGCGCTCACGATTGTGCTAATCATCATCGCGTTCATCGCGTTGGTGATCAGCGGAGTGGGGATCATGAACATCATGCTGGTGACGGTGACTGAGCGGACAAGGGAGATTGGGATTCGCAAGGCGATAGGAGCGGCGCGGCGGGAAATTCTGTACCAGTTTTTGATCGAATCCTTCTTGATCAGCGGAGGAGGGGCGGTTATCGGAATCTTGATTGGAATCGCTGTGCCGGTGACAATCCAGTCTTTTTTGCCGGGAAATCTGCGCGTTCCGGTGTCACCGCTGAGTGTGATTATCGCGTTCGTGGTGTCGTGTTCCACGGGGCTTTTTTTCGGGTATTTGCCAGCGAACCAGGCGGCAAGCCTGCAACCTGTGGAGTCGTTGAGATATGAATGAGGGAAGGGACCAGAGGTCGGAGAACTTGAGCGGCCACGAAGGAGTGTGAAATGCAATTACTGAGACGAGTCGCGGGGATGACCGCCCTGATGGTGCTGTGCGGCGGCGCTGCGGGTGCGCAGGAGGCATCCGCCCAGAAAGCGAGCCAGCCTGCGGCACAGGAATCGCGCAAGGACGGGGCTCCCATGGCGCTGACCCTAAAACGGGCGATCGAACTGGCGTTGCAGAACAGCAAAGAGATTCAAGTGGCGAAGATTCAGGCCAGCGTGGCGGATCATGCCGCGCAGATCACGAGGGCGCAGTTCATGCCCAATCTGTACGCAGGCTCCGGGGCGGGGTACACCTACGGCATACCGGAAACGCCGGGTGGGCGCGCACCATCGATCTTCAACGTGTCGTACACGGAGCAGGTTTTCAACGAACCGCTGCGAGGCCAGGCGAAGGAGACGCAAGAGCAGGCCAAGGCTCAGAGGATTCTGCTCGAGGATGCCAAGAACAGCGTAATCACGCGAACAGCGATGGCCTATCTGGAATTGGGAAAGGTGCGGCATTCGCTGGAGTTGCTGCGCAAGGAGCAGGAAAGCGCGGAGAAGATTCTGCAAGTGACGCAGGAACGGCAGGGAGAAGGATATGAACTGCCGGTGGAAGTGACCAAAGCCCAGCTCACGAAGGCGCAGGTGATTCAGCGAGTATTGCAACTGGAGGGCCGGGAGGATGAGCTGGAAGTTTTTCTAAGATACCAGCTGGGATTTTCGGAGGCGCAAGCCATCGAGGTCACGCCCGAGGACTTGCCTGGGGAAGCTGAGCAGGCAGGAGACAACCTCGTAGCCCTGGCAATGACGCACAATGCGGGACTGCAGCTTGCGGAGTCCGACGTCCGCGGGAAAGAATTTCGGCTAAAGGGCGAGCGGCGCGGATATTTTCCGACCTTGGAGCTCGTCAGCGTGTACAGCGTGCTGGCGAAGTTCAACAATTACTCCCAGTTTTTCACAACGTTTCAGCGGAACAATTTCAATGCCGGCATCGACATGCATATTCCGATTTTCAGCGCGAAGATAAAAGCAGACATAGGATTAGCGCAGATCAACTTGGAGGCGGCCAAGGTCAACCTGACGAACAAGAAGACCGAATTGACGGCCGATGTGAGGCAAAAGACGCGGCGGGTGCGCGAAAGGGATGCGGCCAAAGAGGTGGCGCGGCTGGAATTGCAGCTCGCGCAGCAAAATGTTGCCGTGTTTCAATCGCAGTTTGCCGAGGGGAAGTTGAATCTCCGCGAAGTCGAAAGAGCGCGGCTGGAAGAGAACGAAAAGTGGATGGCCTATCTGGATGCGAACTTTCAGAAGCAGCAGGCGCAGCTGGAATTGCTGAAGACCGCCGGGCAATTGGATAAGGTGTGGCAGTGAGAAGAAAGGGGCTGGGCGTTAAGGAATAGGTGATAGGCAAGAGGCAGATCGCGGGCGAGGATCGGGATGCTGGATCAGAAGAGTCTGGAGCTGCTTATCCAGGCCGCGAAGACATTAGACGCTGGATTTTCGAGGTTGCGGCCTCTTGAGGGTCAGGCGCCCGGAATTGAGCGGCTTGCGGAAACCCTCAACGCTACGGCCGAAAGACTGCAAGACAACTATCCTTATTTTCATCCGTTATACGCTGGGCAGATGCTAAAGCCGCCGCACCCGGTGGCGCGGCTGGCGTATGCGCTGGCCATGTGGATCAATCCAAACAATCACGCACTGGATGGCGGGCGTGCGACGTCGGCCATGGAAAAAGAGGCTGTCGCGGAGATCGCCGGCATGTTTGGATGGAAGGATTTTCTGGGCCACTTGTGCGGCGGAGGAACGATGGCGAACCTCGAGGCCTTGTGGGTCGCGGGGCAGAGGCACCGGGGGAAGAAAATTCTCGCCAGCGAACAGGCTCACTACACGCACAGACGGATTAGCGGAGTTTTGCAGTTGCCGTTCGAAACGGTGCCGTGCGATTCGCAGGGCCGCATAGACGCGAATGCGCTGGCAAAGCGGCTGGAGCGCGACGATGTCGGGACCGTTGTCGCGACAATGGGCACTACGGCAACAGGTTCAGTCGACCCGCTTTCCGAAATTCTCGATTTGCGCGCTAAACACAGGTTCAGGCTCCACGTCGATGCGGCGTACGGCGGATATTTCGTGCTCGC
>WNFA01006203.1_pt1 | contig 10698 bp, 7 predicted proteins | sample 5400481 | NCBI WGS metagenome assembly WNFA01 (sample SAMN13153340, study PRJNA577476) | soil metagenome | isolation source: 120 cm saprolite under Douglas fir tree site 2 hole 1 replicate 2 | place: USA:California | collected 2015-04-18 | reverse complement strand
GGCCATGCGCATGGCAGTGCCGGCGGCGCCGGCACGGTGCTGGGGATGGAATGGGCCGGCGAAATCGCCGATGTCGGGCCTGAGGCAAAGGGCGTCAAGGTTGGCGACAGGGTGATGGGATCCGGCAGTGCTGCGTTCGCGGAATATACGCTCGCCGATCACGGCCGGCTGTTTCACATTCCTGCCAGTGCCAATATGAGCTACGAGGACGCGGCCACCCTGCCCGTCGCGCTGGCCACCATGCACAATGCGGTCGTGACCAACGGCGCCTTGCAGCCAGGCCAGTCCGTCCTGATTCAAGGCGCGAGCTCCGGCGTCGGCCTGATGGCGCTGCAGATCGCAAAACTCAAGGGCGCAAAAATCGTGATCGGATCCTCGACCGATGCGATGCGCCGCGGGCGGTTAAAGGAATTCGGCGCCGACCTTGCAGTGGATTCCAGCGATCCCGGCTGGGTCGATCAGGTGCGGGAAGCCACCGGCGGCGAAGGCGTCGACCTGATCGTCGATCAGGTCTCGGGCAAGGTCGCCAGCCAGAATCTGGCCGCCACCAAAATAAAAGGCCGCATCGTCAATGTCGGCAGGCTCGGCGGCACCCATGCCGATTTCAATTTCGACCTGCATGCGGCGCGCCGCATCAACTATATCGGCGTCACCTTCCGCACCCGTTCGATCGAGGAAATCCGCGAGATTTTTAGCGAAGTCCGCAAGGATATCTGGGGAGCGGTGGAATCGCGCAAGCTGCAATTGCCGATCGACAAGGTGTTCGCATTCGACGAGATCGGCAAGGCGTTCGAGCACATGGAAGCCAACAAGCATCTCGGCAAGATCGTCGTGACGCTGTAGCGCGCCTGAACGTATCCCGGACGCGGTGCAACGCTCTTGCGTTGCTCCGCAGAGCCGGGACCCATTCGGCGCTCAACAAGTGGACCCCGGATTGCGGTGCAACTCGTCGACGGCCACAGCCAGTAGGTCCGATTGCAGCTAAGGATGACGCGAATGAAGCCAATCCTCGACGGGGGACGCTATTTCGAGGGGCCACGCTGGCACTCCGGCCGGCTCTGGTTCGTCGACTGCATGGACCGGACACTGCTAAGTCTCGACGCCTCCGGCGCGTGCGAACAGCACGCGAAATTCGAGGACGACACGCCCTGCGGCCTCGGCGTCTTGCCCGATGGAAAGCTCGTCGTGTTGACCATGTTCCGCAAGCGCCTGATGACCTATGCCGACGGCCAGCTTTCGCTCTACGCCGACCTATCGGGGATAGCTAAAGGTACGATCGACGACATGATCGTCGACGGGCTGGGGCGCGCTTATGTCGGCGATCTCGGCTTCGATCTGCCACCGCCGCCTGATCGAGGCTCTGTCGGCCGCATCATTCTGGTGATGCCCGACGGCGAGACACGAATCGTGGCCGATGGGTTGCGGTTTCCCAACGGCATTGCGGTCTCCGCCGATAACAGAAGGCTCGTCGTGGCCGAGATGGATGGCGAGTGCCTGGCCGAGTATGACATCGAGGCCGACGGCGGCTTGAAGTTTCGTCGCCGATTCGGAAACATGAAGTCTCCGGATGGAATTTGCCTCGATCAGGACGAGGCCGTGTGGGTCGCATCCTTCGACGAGGACGCCTTCATTCGGGTCAACCGCGACGGCCGCGAGTTGCAGCGAATCGAAGTGCCCGGCCGCCGCGCCATTGCCTGTGTCCTCGGCGGCCCGGATCGGCGGACACTCTTTTGCCTGAGTGCCATGACCTCGCCCGAACAGCTCCGGCAACGCCAATCGTCTGCCCGCATCGACGTGGTCGACGTCGAAATTCCTGGTGCGGGTTATCCCTGAGCGTTGCCGGGACTCCTCCCGAAGCGGCAATTTCCGCAACAACCGCTCTAATATTGCGATAGTCTCGATGGTGGGTGCGGGAAAACGCAGGCAGGGCCGCTGAAGACAAGGGAATTCGATGGAAACGGCACTCCTTGTCAAAGATCTCCACAGCGCGTTCGCCGGCCCGTTCGAACTGAACCTCGGCACGGGCGCGTGCGCCGCCATTACCGGTCCGTCGGGATCCGGCAAGAGCCTTTTTCTTCGCATGATTGCCGACCTCGACCCCAACGAAGGCAAGGTCTGGCTGAACGGGAGAGAGCGCGCCTCGATCCCCGCCCCGCAATGGCGAAGACAGGCAACCTACGTATCCGCGGAATCCGGTTGGTGGGCTGACAGGGTGATCGAACATTTCGACGTAAATCGGCGAAACAAGGTCGCAGCCTTGGCGGCCCGTCTTGGGCTTCGCGCCGACCTTCTGGACGCACCGGTCGCGCAGCTATCCACCGGTGAGAAGCAACGATTGTCGCTTATCAGGGCCCTGCTGCCGTCTCCACCCGTCCTGCTTCTGGATGAACCGACCGGCCCATTGGATGAAGAGTCGGTCGTTCAAGTCGAGGCGCTGCTTCAGGAGCGAATGACAACAGGGACATCCATCCTGCTGGTGACTCACGATCCAAACCAAGCCGAACGCTTAGGGGATCAGCGTTATCGCATGGTGGCGGGACACCTGCAAACGCCATGAACCCGATTCTGCTGAGCCCGTTTGACATCTCCATCGCCGCCTCCCTGATCATTCTGGATGCGGCGCTGTCATTCTGGCTCAGGCTTCGGCTGCATCGGCAGATCGCCATCGCCGCGGCAAGAATGGTCGTGCAGCTTGTCGCAATAGGCTATGTGCTGCGTTTCATCTTTACGCTGAACAACCCGGCAGCAACACTGCTCCTCATTCTCGTCATGGTGCTGGTTGCCGCGCGCGAGGTGGCGGCCCGACCGGAACGCCGGTTCAAGGACTATTCAAATCTCGTCATCGGGTTTGTCAGCGTCGGCTTTGCCACATTTGTCACGTCGATCCTTGCGTTGACCACGGCGATCCGGCCGCAGCCCTGGTTCGATCCGCATTATGCGATCCCGCTGGCGGGCATCATTCTCGGCAACGTTTTGAATTCCGCCAGCCTGTCGCTGGATAGCTTTTTGGGGTCGGTCCGGCGCGAGCGACAAGCCATCGAAGCGCGACTGTCGCTCGGCGACAGCTATCGCGAAGCCATCGCGCCGCTGGTGCGCGAGGCCATCCGGCGCGGTCTGTTGCCCATCATCAATCAAATGTCGGCCGCCGGGATCGTGACGTTGCCGGGCATCATGACGGGACAGATTCTCGCGGGCCTCGATCCGCTGGAAGCCGTCAAATATCAGATCCTCCTGATGTTCCTGTTGTCGGGCGGCAGCGGATTATCGGCATTGGCCGCGTCGTACCTCGCGGCGTGGCGCCTGACCGACGATCGTCAGCGACTTCGTCTGGACCGGCTGCAGTAGTCTGCCGATGAAGCCTCACGCCTCGGCGTCGTACGGGGTCTGACCGAGCTCGGGAAGATTTTAAAATCGGAACAATTCGCAACAATCGCTGCCGCGATCGAGTGGCGGCTTTCGCACTTGATCGGCGCTTTAATGTTGCATGACGGGCTGCTAAACCCCGCCCATGATTCATCCCGATCACAACGCCAAATCCCGCGTCGCGGCGATTTCGATTTTCGCCAGCACCGGCATGGCGGCGGCCAAATTCGTGGTCGGTATTGCCATCGGCAGCCTCGCGCTGATTTCCGAAGCGCTGCACTCTTCGGTCGACGTGGTCGCGACCGTCATCACCTGGCTGGTGGTGCGGGTTTCCGACCGCCCCGCGGACCACGAACATCATTACGGCCATGGCAAATTTGAGAGCCTGTCGGCGCTCGGCGTCATCGCGATGCTTTATGTGCTGGCGGGCGGCATTCTGGTCGAATCCTACAGCCGCCTGCGCGAGGGTGCGCCACCGCCGACGATCTCGGCCATCCCGTTCATCGTCCTGCTGATCGACATCGCCGTCAATTTCTGGCGCGCCCGGGCGTTGCATCGAACCGCGCGCAACACCAAAAGCCAGGCGCTGGCCGCCGATGCGCTGCATTTTGCATCCGACGTGCTTGGTTCGGTCGCCGTGATGATCGGACTGGGACTATCGGGACTGGGTTATGCCTGGGGTGACGCCGTCGCCGCGATCGGCGTGGCGGTCGTGATCGCGCTGCTGGGCCTGCGGCTGGCGCGCTCCACCGTGGAAACCCTGCTCGACCGCGCGCCCGAAGGCGCGTCGGAGAAAGCCATCGCCGCGATCAGGGCGGTGCCCGGCGTGGTCGATGTCGAACGCTTAAGGATGCGGATGGTCGGCTCGACGCACTTCGTTGACGCCATCGTGCAGGTGCCGCGCACCTATCCGATCGACCGTGTCGAGGAAATCAAGCGAAAGGCGCAGGCTGCGGTCAGCAAAGTGCTCGATGATGCCGATCTGACGTTCACCGCCGTGCCGGTGGCGCGCAACAACGAGAGCATACGTGAACGCATCATGGTGATCGCCCGCAATTCCGGGCTCGCCATCCACCATGTCACGGTGCATGACCTCGGCGGCAAGTTGACCGTCAGCATCGACCTTGAAGTCGACGCCGATATGGCGCTCAACCAGGCCCACGACATCGCCCAAGAGCTGGAGCGCAACATCCGCGACGAATTCGGTGAGGACGTCGAGGTCGACACCCACATCGAGCCGCTGGAACCGGAATTGCCGCTCGGCGCCGACGCCGCGCCCGACCGCGTCGATGCCATCAAGACCGCTTTGTCACGCTTTGCCGCCGACGGCGCGATCCATGACATCCACAGCGTGCGGGTGCGCAATACCGACGCCGGCGAGATCGTGAACTTCCATTGTCGCGCCGCGCCGTCGATGAGCGTGATCAAGGTTCACGAGAACGTCGATGCGATCGAACGCGCGTTGCGCCGCGCGTTCCCGACCGTGAAACGCGTGATCAGCCACGCCGAGCCGCCGGACGCCTAGTAAAATCTGAAATCCCCGGCGCGTTCCCCTTTCGGACTCACTTTGCACCTCATTTCGGAGTTCCAATTCTGCAGTGGACAAGATTTATTTGCATTAACGATTCGTTGACTCTCGACAGCCCGCCAAAACTGGATTCAAATCGCTTTGATTCGGAAGTGACTGGGGTTCTTTCGAAGAAGGTGCAAAGAGATCTCCGAGGGGCCTACGGCATGGTGCGCGCGCACGCGGCGACCGGGTGCGTTCAATCCGATTCGATCAAGGGATTGGCGCAGTCGATCGCTAAACCGGCCTATCATCGGCTGTTGATAGCGGAGCCCGCACTTCGCCGCGCAGTGCCAACGCTGATCATTGCGTTCCTGATCACCATCTGTCTTGGCGCCTTCGTGCAGGTGGTCGATCAGAACCGGCAACAGCGCGCGGCCATGAAGCGGGATTTAGCGGCGCTGGCCGATTTGTTGGCCGAGCGCCTTGACCGCATTGGTTCGGCCCGAGAGGATCGCGCAGCGACCGTCGACCACCTGCAGGGCCTGGTGCCCGGCCTCATTCCGTCATGGGGCATCGCCGCCGGCCGGCACGTCATCGTCACCGGCGCGGACCAGCGCATTCTTGCCCGCGTTCCCATTGAAACAAGCCTCGGCGACCCCGACCGTATTCTCGACGCCATCAGCACGGCGCAATTGTTGGCCGCGCCTGCTCACCAGGGTGCCGTCACCGACATGATCCTGCCGAGCGGCAGCGTCGCGCTGGCGGCTCAGCACGTCGTCAAATCGCTGCCCGGTCACGTCATCATCGTCCAGGAAAAGGTCGACTCGCTGTGGCGGTCGGATGCGGCCCTGTCGGTGACGCTGTCCGCCACCACCGGCTTTGTCGTGCTGATCCTGGGGTTCGCATTCCACTGGCAATCGACCCGTGCGCGCGAAGGCGATCTCATCAATGACGCGGTGCGCGGCCGGATCGATACCGCGCTCAATCGCGGGCGCTGCGGGTTGTGGGACTGGGACCTGTCGCGCGGCAGAATCTTCTGGTCGCAGTCGATGTTCACGATGCTCGGCCTCGGCACCCGCAGCGACCTTTTGACCTTCGGCGAGGTCAACGCGCTGGTGAAATCCGATGACATCGATCTGTTCGCGATCGCCGATCAGCTTATCTCCTCGAGAATAAACCATATCGACCAGACCTTCCGCATGCAGCACACCGACGGCCACTGGATCTGGCTGCGCGTCCGCTGTGAGCTCAGCCAGGGCGAGGCCGATGCCGGCCTGCATCTGATCGGCATTGCCGTCGACATCACCGAGCAAAAAAGCCTCGCCGAGAAAACCGTGGAGGCCGACCTGCGGCTGCGCGATGCGATCGAGACCATCCCGGAAGCCTTCGTGCTGTGGGACGCGGAAGACCGCCTCGTGCTCTGCAACTCCCACTTCCAGCGGCTCCACAAGCTGCCGGACTCGGCGGTGACGCCGGGCACCTCCTATGAAACCGTGATCGAAGTCGGCAGCATGCCGGAGGTCCGCACCCGGCTGCATGAAGCCGGCACCCAGCCGCCCGGCGCGCGCACCTTCGAGGCGCAACTCGACAACGGCAGCTGGCTGCATATCAGCGAGCGGCGCACCAAGGACGGCGGCTATGTCTCGGTGGGCACCGACATTACCCGCATCAAGGAACATGAACAGAAACTGGTCGACAACGACCTTCGCCTGCGCGCCACCGTGATCGATCTGAAACGTTCGCAGACCGCGCTCGAGCAGCAAGCCATCGAGCTCGCCGACCTCGCCGAAAAATATTCCGAAGAGAAGAACCGCGCCGAGGAAGCCAACCAGACCAAGTCAAAATTCCTCGCCAACATGAGTCACGAATTGCGCACGCCGCTCAATGCCATCATCGGATTTTCCGAGATCATGGAAAGCGGCATGTTCGGAACGCTGGGATCGGAGAAATACCAGGAATACTGCCACGATATCCTCACCAGCGGTCACTATTTGCTCGAAGTGATCAACGACATCCTGGATATGTCGAAGATCGAGGCCGGCCGCATGAAGCTCGACATGGAATCGCTCGATCTGTCGAAGACGCTGGCGGAATCGCTGCGAGTGGTGTCGGGGCGCGCCGACGACAAGAATCTGCTGCTCGATGCGGACATCGAGGGAACCATTTCCGTGGTGGCGGATCGTCGCGCGATCAAGCAGATCATCGTCAACCTGCTGTCCAACGCCGTCAAGTTCACGCCCGAGGGTGGCAAGGTGATCGTCCGCAGCCGCGTGCTCAGCGATTCCATCCTGCTGATGATTGCCGATACCGGCATCGGTATCGCGGCGCATTCGCTGGCGCGCCTCGGCCGACCGTTCGAGCAGGTCGAGAGCCAGCTCACCAAGACCTATCACGGCTCGGGGCTTGGACTGGCGATTGCGCGCTCGCTGACCGATCTGCACGGCGGATCGATGCGGCTGCGCTCCAAGCTCGGCACCGGCACCGTGGTCTGCGTGTCGCTGCCGCGCGACGCGCGCATGGCCAGGGCGAAGATTTCCGTGGCGGCATAACTCGCAAGGGTGTGAATCCAAAACTTCAGGAGCGTCGGCAGACGTCCGGCGGTGTTGAACGAAGGCAATCCGCTACGCGTTGCCAACCTGTTTGACATTCCTCCAGCCCGTTGGGGCGGTAGGCCCTCAGGTGACAATTCGTCCAAAGCAGGTGATTTCCGTTCTAGAGAATTTCGGTCACAATCGCTAAGCTTCCTTTCGAAGAAGCAGAATCTGCACTTCTTTCATAAGCGAAGCCGTCGTTGCACTCGCCGAGTTGCCAGAGAACAGGCTGTGGACAGCGTTCGCCCTGGAACGATTGGATCACCGGGAAGCTTCTTTGAACAGCCCGACGGCACACCGATAGGCGAACTGGTCGGTAATTTCCTGTCTGTTGCAAGGCACGAACACGCACCGCGTGATGGCTCGGGGACGCGCCCGACGACTCGGCGCGTCCTCAAGGAAAGGCGCTGACACGTCGGCTACGGTTCTTACTGACAAAAAGGTTCAAAGAACGCCTGACAACGCTGCCAAGCGGTCACTGGTGGAAGGCGCGAATCTCTCGATGCGGGACGGTTTGGCGAACGAATTTCGGCTGTTTCGAAAAGCTCATCGCTACGAGCAGCATTTTGAAGGAGCGCGCCGCCGCGGGTGCAGCGGACTGAATGATGATACTTAGCCAACGAAATAAGTATTCTGGCGTTCTGAACGCGAGGAGGGCATAACACCCCGAATGGAATTTTTTGTAAGGCATCCAATATGGGCAAGACATCGGTTCGCTGGCTGATCGGGGTAGTTGTCGTCGCGGCGTTCGGGACGATGCTTTGGCTCGCGACGAGGCCGCCCCCCCTGATCATTCAGGGGGAGGTTTCGGCGGATCGGGTCGACATCAGTCCGCGGGTTGCTGCGCGGATCGTCACGCTGAAGGCGGATGTCGGCGACACCGTGGAGCGTGGAGCGGTGATGGCCGAGCTGGAAAGTCCGCAACTGGTCGCAGCCCGGCTCGCCGCTCAAGCCGCGTTGGCGGTGGCAAGGGCCGATCTGGATCGGATCAACAGCACCCGGCCCGAGACGATCGCGGCGCGCCAGGCTGAGCTCAATGCAGCAAAGGCCGACGAGACGCTTGCCCAGGAAACCTACAATCGGCAAACCGAGTTGGCGCGCACCGGCAACGCGCCACAGGCACGTGTCGATGAAGTTACGCGCAATCTCGATACGGCGGTCCGCAAACGTGAGTCCGCGGAGGCTGCACTGCAACTTGCGACGACGGGCGCCAGCAAGGAAGAGCGCGCTCTTGCCGCGGCTCAGGTGAAGCAGGCTGAAGCTACATTGAACCAGCGTGATGTCGACGTAGCCGAATTCACCATTCGTTCCCCGATCACCGGTCAGGTTACCGCACGTGTCGCCGCGCTCGGCGAGAATTTCAGCGCGGGGGCGCCGCTGTTCTCGATGATCGACATGCAGAACCTGTGGTTCACATTCAACTTGCGCGAGGATCTGCTCGGCGGGTTGAAGATCGGCGACAAATTCGACCTGACCGTGCCGGCTTTGAAGTCGCAGATTATTCCGGTCCGGGTCACCATGATCAATGTGCAGGGGCAATACGCTGCGTGGCGGGCCACGCGCGCCACCGGTGATTTCGATCTCCGCACCTTCGAAGTACGTGCGCTGCCGATACAGCCGGTCGATGGCCTGCGTCCCGGCATGAGTGCCATCGTTGCATGGGCCAATCGAGGGCGCTGACATGTTGGCCCGCAATCGCATTCGACCCGGCTTCTCGCTGGTGTTCTGGCGGGAGGTCGGCTGGCTGCGGCGGCGTCCTTTCCTGCTTGGCCTCGCGACGATTGTCCCGCTCGCCCAGATGGCCTTCCTCGCCGCGATCTTCAGCGCCGGACTGGCAACACGACTGCCGATCGGCGTGCTTGATCTCGACAGTTCGGATCTGTCGCGCACCATCATCCGCATGGTCGACGCCACCCCGGACTCCGCCGTGGCGGTTCGCGTCGGCGATCTGGCGGAGGGGCGCAATCTGATCCTGTCCGGCAAGATCCACGGGCTCTTGATGTTGCCCCTCTATCTCCAGCGCGATGTGTTCGCGGGCCGCCGGCCGGAGGTCGTGTTCTTCTACAACAACCAAACCCTGACGACCGGCAATCTGACGGCCCGCGGCGTGAACGCGGCAGTTCCGACGGCGGCAGCAGGAATTCGGCTGGCCCTGCGGAGCGCTCAGGGCCAGCCAATGGAGTTCGCGGAAGCCGATCTGCAGCCCATTCCGGTTCAAACCCATCCGCTGTTCAACCCGACCCTGAACTATGTCTTCTTCCTTCTGACCGCCCTGATACCGAGCGTGTTGCAGGTCATCATGGTGACGACATCGTGCTATTCCGTTGGCCTCGATGTCGAAACACCTCATCGCCTTCGAAGCTGGTGCTGGGCCTGTCGGATACGCTGCTGTTTGTCGGCTTCGGACTGCCGCTGCGCGGGCATCCCTGGCTGTTGATTATCGCGGGCCTGCTGTTCGTCTTGTCATGTCAGCTTCTGGGGGCGCTGCTGGCGCTGCTGCTGAGGCCGACGATCAGCGCGGTCAGCATCAGCACCCTGGTGACGGCGCCCGCGTTCGGCTTCATGGGAATCGGTTTTCCGCGCCTCGGCATGAACGCTTTTGCCCATGCCTGGGGCAACCTGCTGCCGGGAACGTGGTACCTGACCGCTCGCATCGACCAGACCGTGCGGGGCACGCCGGTCGATCTTTCCTGGACGCCGCTGTTGATCCTGGCCGCTTTCGCAGTCGGCCTCGCCGGACTTGCCGCGTTGAGGCTGGAGAGCATGCACAGGTCCGGTGATCGAATCGGCGGCCGCAATGCGCCGCAGCCGCTTGCCGAGGTGCCGTCATGAGCGGAGTTCTCGAGGTTTTTCAGGATGAAATTCGCCGCATCTTTACGGTCAAGCCTGCGTTCTCGGTGCTCATCCTGGGCGCCGCGTTCTATGCCTTGTTCTATCCGCAGCCCTATTTGAACGAGGCGCTGCGCAACGTGCCGATCGCGGTCGTCGATCGCGACGGAACCCAGAGCAGCCGGGACTTCGCCCGCCTCGTCGATGCCACCTCTGACGTCGCGGTTACCGAGGTATTGCCGGACTTCGCCAGCGCGGAGCGCGAGGTCAACGCGCGCCGGGTCGATGGCATCCTCGTGATCCCGCAATATTTCGAGCGCGATCTTTTGCACGGCCGGCCCTCGCCGGTCGCGCTCTATGCCGACGCCAGCTATTTCCTGATCTACCAGCGTGTGTCGGGAGCCG
>WNFA01021534.1_pt1 | contig 10702 bp, 9 predicted proteins | sample 5400481 | NCBI WGS metagenome assembly WNFA01 (sample SAMN13153340, study PRJNA577476) | soil metagenome | isolation source: 120 cm saprolite under Douglas fir tree site 2 hole 1 replicate 2 | place: USA:California | collected 2015-04-18 | reverse complement strand
TCGCTCGTCGCGCGGGTAACCGCGTTCGCCGCGAGCCTCGTCGCGCGCGCGTCGCGCCTCGCGTCACCTGCGCGCTCGGTCGGCAGCGTCGCGCCGAAGGCGCGTCCTCTGTCGGAGCGCGCCGCCGACTCCGCGAAGAGTGAGACCGCGAACGCCGGCGCCGTGCTCCCGGCCATCACCGCGAAGGTCGGGGCGATGCTGCCCGTCGCGCTGTCGATCGCGATGCGCGTGGGGTCGGCGTCGCGGCCGCTCATCGGTCGCGTGCGCGGAAATCCGGTGCTGAGCGCCATCGCGATCGGGACCCTCCTGTTGATCGTCTTCATCGCGTCGCCGCTCGACGACGCGATCGCCGACGCCTTCCGCTCCGCGCCGGCGCCGTCGTCGACGGCCCGGGCCACCGGCGGGCTCGCGCCCGCGCCGTTCGAGGTCCCGGCGCTCAGCGCGTACGGAGCCGCGTTCGAATCGCAGGGCGCCTACCCGACGACGACGCCGAACGGCACCGTCGAGTGGGTCGTCGCGCTACGCAACACTGGCTCGGCCGGCTGGTACCGCGGCATCGAGGGCGCCCAGGCGGCGCTCGCGCTCCCCGACGGCACCGGTGTCGCCGTGCAGTCGACGGCCTACGTCGCGCCGGGACAGGTGGGCTGGTTCGTCGTGCACTTCCGTGCGCGCGCCGAGCTCGGCACCTACAACGTGCAGCTCGTGCCACGCATCGACGGTCGCGGACCGCTCGCAAATCTCGGCATCTACGCGGTCGTCACGGTCACAAAGAACCCGTAGCGTCGCGTCATGCGACGCGTCCGGACCGCCTTCACGCTTTTTCCCTACGTCCTCGTCGCCGTGCTCGCGGTCGGACTCGGGGTCGCCGGCCGTCTTGCGACGCACGATGCGGTGACGGTCGGATCGGCGACGCCGACGCAAACGGCGCCGGCGGTGCTGCCGACGGCGAGCGCCGCGGTGACGGCGAGTCCGACGCAGAGCCCGACGCAGAGCCCGACGCCGAGCCCCGCGCCCACGTCGCTCGCGAACGATGCCGTGGAGATGCTGCGTGTGCACAACGATCTGCGCGCCATGGTCGGTGCGCCCGCGGTGCGCGCGGACGAACGCGTGGCGATCGCGGCGCAGCGGCATGCGGAATACCTCGCGCGCAACGACGCGCTCGGTCACGACGAGACGCCGGGTGCGCCGGGCTTCAGCGGCGTGTTCGTCCGCGATCGGCTCGCGGCGCAGGGCTACACCGACACGACCGCGAGCGAGGTCGCGACGTCGTTCAGCTCGGGCACCGAGGGCGTGCGCACGCTGTGGGTCCTTCCGTATCACCGGCTCGGCCTCATGCATCCGCACGCGATCGTGGCCGGATGGGGGCACGCGGAGATCTCCGGGCGGAGGATCACCGTCGGCGTCATCGTGTACGACTTCACCGCGCCCGCGCCCGACCGCGTGCGCGCGCCGGCGCCCGCGCAGCGTGTCGCGGGGACGTACTCCGGCGAGGAGGTCCCCGACGTCCTGCCCGCGGGCGCGTCGCGGCCGGTCGGCTATCCGATCATGGTCGTGTTCTCGAGCGCCCGCGAGGTCGACCTGCGGAGCGCGCGGCTCACCCAGGTCGGCGGACCGGATTTCGCGTACCACGTCGTGCCGCAGCTCTACGAACGGGATTACGTCGCGATCATCCCAGCGAGTCCACTCGTGCCGGGAGCGCGCTATCACGTCCGGCTTGACCTGACCGTCGCGGGCGCGGATATGGTGGAGGAGTGGGAGTTCGAGGCCGCGCTCTAAGCGGCGCCCTGCTCGTCGCCGCGGCGGTCATGCTCGTCGCCGCAACGCCGCTGCCGGGGCCGCCCTGTCCGAGCCCGAATCCGCCCCGTCCCGAGGCGCGTCACGCGAGCGGGCTTGCGCTTCCGACGCCGATCCCGCGTTGCTTCGGCCCTTCCATCGATGAGCCACTCGCGATCGCGTACAGCAGTGCGCGCTCGCTCGCGGAGAGCCACCCGCGCGACTTCGGTCATCCGTGGGCGGACCGAGCCAGAGGCGAGCTCGTCATTTCCGTGATCGGCCCGACGGGCGAAGCGCTGGCGCGCGCGTGGATGGCATCCGGCGCGACGTACGCAAGTGGCACCAAGGAGACCCTGCTACCGCGGCCCACGGTCCCGGTGCGCTTTCGGACCGTGACGCGCAGCTTCGCCCAGCTCGCTCAGCTCGAGGACGACATCGTCGCCACGCTTCGCGCGGGTCTGCTTCCGGACTCCAGCGTCCGCAGCTTCGGAGTGGACGACGAGTACGACCGCATCGTCATGGACGTCCAGTACCTCAGCGACGCGTTCGCGTCGGCACTGGTGTCGCGTTTCGGCACCGAGGCGATCGCGGTCCGAGTCGATCCGACCTACGGCCCGTTCACGAACATCGCACAGTCTCTCGAACGTGGCGCGGTCGATCCGGTCCTCGTGGCGGCGCTGCTGGCGGCGTCGTTCGTGGGTGCGGGGCTGGTCATCTTCGTCATGCGGCGCCGGGCCGCTAGCGCGTGACCGTCACCACCGCGTGGATGCCGAGATCGGCGAGCACGCCGCGCCCGTTGATCGCCGGACGGAGCCGGATGATGTGCGGTCCGGGCTCGCTCGGTGCGCGGAAGCGTGCCGTGAACCAGCCGATCTGACCGGGCCCGACATACTGCGTCGACTGCACGGCGACCACCGTGCCGTCGTCGAGGATGAGCGACGCCTGCGCGCCGTCGACGCCGCGATACCAACCGGCCGAGCCGGTGTTGCGGAGGGCGAGCGTCCATTCGACCGCGCCGTTCGGCGACGCGCTCGGATACGGCGCCTGCGAGTCGAACGCGGCACCGTACGCGCCGAGCGGCGGAACGTCGAACGCAGGCCGCACGAGAACCGGCATCGTGCCCGCGCTCGCCGCGCCGGCGTCGGCCCCCGGATGCACCTGCTGAAGGAATAGCCCGGCCACGATGAGCGACGCCGCGGCGACCTTGAACGACAGCTCGGGTCGCGCCTTCGCGAAGGCGAGCGCGCGACGCCCGCCCCCGCGCGAGAAGAGGCTCTGCGCGCCCGCACGCGCGCGACGCGTCGCCCGGTCAAGTGCGGCGAGCTCTTCGTCGATCAGCACCGCGAGCGCGATGCCGTACACGAACAGGCGCGGGCGGCCGTAACGGCGCGCGGGATCGGGATCGAGGCCGCGCCGCAGCACGCTCGAGACGCGCGGCGTCGGGTGCGCGCCGAGAAGCTGCTTCGCGATCGCGGCGAGTCCGTACACGTCGCTGGCGCGCGAGGCCGCGCGGCCCGCAGTCACCTCCGGCGATGCGTACCCNNNNAGCCGGGCGTGCCGCGCGGGACTTCGGGCGGATGGCCGATCGGCTCGGCGATGCCGAAGTCGAGCAGGCGCGGTCGTCCATCCGTCCCCATGAGGACGTTCGCGGGCTTCAGGTCGAGGTGCGCGAAGCCGTGCGAGTGAAAGGCCTCGACCGCGTCGGCGATCTGGATCAACAGGAGCGCGATCTGCCGTGCGCCGAGAGCCGGGGCCGTTTCCGAATACCGGTCGAGCGGCTCACCCTCAACGTGCTCGAACGCGATGAGCGTGTCGCCGAGTGCCTCGTGAACGCCGAGCACCGGGACGATCGAGGGATGGTCGAGCGTCTCGAGTCGTCGCGCCTCGGCCAGGAAATGGCGACGCGCCTCGGGATCCTTCCCCTCGCGGAGGATCTTCAGGGTGACGGGGCGATCGCGCGATTCGTCGTACGCGCGCCAAACGTCGGCCGTGCCGCCGGAGCCGATGTGGGCGGCGAGTCGGTAGCGCCCGGCCACGACCGTGCCGATCTCGCGACCGTCGCGAGACAGGACCTGGGTAACATCTGAGCGTTTCATCGCAAAACGCTTAACGGACGACCGCGCCGCGCGCTGCGTCGCGGCCTAGTGGGGCAGTACGACCGTACCTCTTGCCTTCGCCGGGAGCCCCGTCGCCGTTAGCGCGCCGTCGTCAGCTCGCGAGGCCGATGTCGAAGCTGGCGGCGTAGGCGTTCCCGTTCTTCGTCACGGCGAGGAGGAGCTGGTTCTTGTAGATCCCGTCGGCGGCGTTCTTCATGATGCGCTGCGTTCCCTTTTGCGAATACGGTGCCTGCGTGAACACCTGGGCGTTGAGCGCGTCATCGAAGAAGAGCTGCGACGTGAATTCGGACGTCGCTGTGCGGATCTTGAAGTGGATGTGCACCGCGCGCCCCTGGTACCAACCGGGATAGATCGTCGTGAACTGCGCCTTCCCGGTGGCATCGGTGGTCTGGTAGCCACGGAGGAACTTCTGCCCCTTGGTGTTGAAGGTCGGGTCGGTCGCGTCGGAGTACACGCCGAGCGCGTCGCAGTGCCAGATGTCGATGGTCGCTCCACTCAGCGCGGCGCAGGCGCTGCCGGTCACGCGCGACACGAGGAACGTGAGCGCGAACGGGGCGCCGTCCTTGACCGCCCCGGTCGTGGGATCGGAGCGGATGTCACTGCGATTCAGCTTCTCGTCGACGAAGTACGGACCCTCGGTCACCGCCGGACGGACGATGCACGACGGCAGCGTCGTCGCGGAGGAGGCCGCGGCGGTCGCGGTCGCGTTCGTCGGCTGCACGGCCGTCGTCGGTGACGGTGAGGCGAGCACTCCCGGAGCGCAGGCCGCGAAAAGCACCGCGCCGGATCCGCCGAGCAGCGCGAGGACCTCCCGGCGACCGAGGATGCGGCCGACCGGTGCGTCGTCGTCATCCAGCTGCCGCCTTCTCATCCGATCTAGCCCTTCACCGTCGCGACGAGGTCGACGACCAGACGGATCTCGTCGACGATGCTCACCACCCGGAACGGCACCGACGGCGCCGTCATGCCGAAGTCCGCGAACTTCCAGGTCGGGCTGGCGGTCGTCGTCGCCGTGAGCTGGTTCCCGCTGCGGTGCGCGGTCACATCGAAGGTCACTTCCTTCGTTTTGCCGTGGATGGTGATCTGGCCCGTGAGCTTGAAGGTGAAGTCACCGCTCGCTGGGAGCGGGAGCGCCAGGCCGCTCGTCTTGGTGGGAACGAATGTGGCGGTGGGGAACTGGCGCGTCTGGAGCGTGTCCATCTTCACGAAGTCGTCGCGATTGCGCTGATCGCTCGCGAGCGTGGTGACATCGAAGGTGATCTTGGAATCCGGCGAGAACGTGCCGTCGTCGTTCAGGACGAACGTTCCGGTCGCGCCGGTCGCGACCAGCACCGCATCGGACGGCAAGTTGACGCCCACGAGCTGCTCGCGCACGCGCACCGTGGCCTTCGACGCGTTGCTCACCGTCCAGGTGCCGGTGGTGACCGTGGTCGCGCTCGCGGTCGCGCTCGGCGCCGGCGTCGACGTGGTCGCGGCAGCGGTCGGCGCATCGCTGGTCACCGGTGTCGCCGCGCCGCCGCACGCGGCCAGCAGCGCGGTCACGGCCGCGAGCGGGGCTGCCAGGCGCATCAAGGACGGGGAGAACATCGGTTCCTCCACGGTGTGTTCGTCCGACCTTACAGGGCGGAAGGCCCTCTCGCGCTAAGGATTCACTAAGAAGAGCGCATCACGCACGCATGAATTCGGCGAGCAGGCGATGGAAATGGTGCACACCGCCCTCGCGCGTCGGCGAGTAACGGCCGCGGTCGTACAGCCGCGACCGCACCCCGCGCTGGACCGCTTCGACGATGGCCTCGTCCTCCCGCTCCACCCGGTCGAGGCTACCGCCTGCTCCCTGCTCGCGCTTGCTCGCGTCCCAGACGAACGGGAGGAACGACACACGCGTCCGATCCACAGCGAGCGGCACGACGACGTTGACCGAGATGCCCCAGGGATACACGTTGAACATCGTCGTCGGGAACAGCCAGTAGTAGTACGCCGCCACGTGCTTACCGGCGTCGGCGTGCGAACGCGGTGCCTCGAACGCGGTCTCGCCCGATCTCGCGATCGCGACCTGCAGGACCGTGTAGCGCTGGAGCTCGACCGCGTACGCGCCGTAGTCGATCACCGCGGCGAGGCTGTTGTGCACGTACGGGATGTGGAAGCCCTCGAGGTAGTTGTCGATGTACAGCGCCCAGTTCGCGTTCACGACGTAGTCGCGAGCGCCGGTCGCGTCGAAGATGAGCTCGTCGAAGGGCAAGTGGCCGAGGCGCGCGCGCAGCGGAGCGACGACGTCGTCGAACGTCATCGCCGGCGCCAGCGCGACCATCAGAAAGCGCTCCCACGTGCCGAGGGCGACGCGCGGCAGATCGTCGGCGGGCGAGGGAAAGTCGGCGGTCCCCTCGAACTCGGGCATCGAATGGAAGTGGCCGTCGAGCGCAAAGCGGCGACCGTGGTAGCGGCAGCGCAACTGCTGCTCGTGCCCGGGTCCGTCGACGACGAGCGTGCCGCGATGCGTGCACACGTTCGACAGCGCGTGCACGCGGTCGTGCGCATCGCGCGTGAGAAGGAGCGGCTCATCGATGCCGCCCGGCAGCAGCGTGAAGGGATAGACCTGACCCGCGACCTTCACGACATCGTCATGCGAGGCGTACTGCCAGGTGCGTGGGAATACGCGGTCGCGCTGTGCGCTGAAGAGCGCGGGATCGGAGTAGACGCGTGCAGGGAGCGTCCTCGCAACACGGATGTCCGGATCGATGACGAAGCCCGCGTCGCTCATGCGAGGCGATGCTAGCGAAGGCCTGGGCTCGTCAATTCAGATCGCCGGGCGGGCCCGACGCCTTGCTGAACGCCGACCACCAGCGCTCGGCCTCGGTCATGTTTCGCACAGAGGCGCTTGTAGCGCTGATCCAGCGGACCCGTGATGTAGTTCTCGTTTGATGTGCAGGGCGGTGCGCACGTGTCTCATGCCAGCGTCTCCGTGAATGGGATGGGCAACCGGAGACCATCCCGCGGCGCCAATTGGTATGAAATCCGTCTAAGACCTGGTCCTCGCCCGGCGCACGAGGCGCGCGGCGAGACGAACGCACCACCGACAGCCACAATTGGGGAGTGACCGAAGCTTTCGCGCTCGTGCTCCACTCGCATCTGCCTTACGCCCGCGGCGCGGGCCGCTGGCCGCACGGCGAGGAGTGGGTGCACGAGGCGATCCTCGGTACGTATCTTCCGCTGCTCGGTCTGCTCCACGACCTGCGGGAACGCGGCGTCGCGTACCAGATCACGATCGGGCTCACGCCGACGCTCATCGAGCAGCTCGCCGACCGCGACATCGATGCGCGGTTCATCGAATACTGCGACGATCAGATCCACCGCGCCGACACCGACGTCCGTCGCTTCGTCGACGACGGCAACACCGAGCGCGGTTCCATCGCGCGCTTCTATGCGTCTCTGTATCGCGCCCATCGCGACGCGTACCTGCGGCGGTTCGATCGCGATCTCGTCGGCGCGTTCGCGTCCCTCGCGCGCACCGGCCACGTCGAGATCCTTACGTCGGGCGCGACGCACGGCTATCTGCCGCTCCTCGATCGTGCCTCGGTGCACGCGCAGCTCGCCGTCGGTCGCCGCACGACGCGGCGCCTGCTTGGCGTCGAGCCGCGCGGGATCTGGCTACCCGAGTGCGCGTACGCGCCTGGCCTCGAGGACATCCTCGAGATGCACGGCCTCACGCATTTCTTCACCGACGCGGCGCTCCTCGGCGGCAAGCGTCTCGTCGCGGAGGGACACGCGTTCGAGCGCGAGCGCAGCGGAAGCGGGCTCGCTGCGCCGCTCATCGCGTCGGCTGACGACACGCTGCGCCCGTATCTCGTCCGTGAGTCGAACGTCGTCGCGATCGCGCGCCACGACAAGGTGTCGGGGCAGGTGTGGTCCGCGATGATGGGCTACCCGGGCGAGGCGGCGTATCGCGAGTTCCACCGGAAAGACGACCGCAGCGGCCTCCGCTACTGGCGTGTCACCGATACGAAGACGGGGCTCGGCGCGAAGGAGCCCTATTCGCCCGGCGCCGCGGCCGAGCGCGTGCGGACCCACGCGGTGCATTTCGTCGGACTAGTCCGCGAGACGCTCGCGAGCCACCGCGATGAGCACGGAGGCGACGCGCTCCTCACCGTCACGTTCGACAGCGAGCTCTTCGGGCACTGGTGGTTCGAGGGTGTCGACTGGCTGGGTCACGTGCTGCGCGGGCTCGCGGCGGATGGGCCGTCGCCGCTGAGCGTCGCGGAGTATCTGCGGCGCAACGCAGCCACCGAGCGCATCGATCTGGTCGAAGGTTCGTGGGGCAAGAACAACGACCACTCGACGTGGTCGAACGAGCGCACCGCGTGGATGTGGAGCGATCTCGCGCGCATGGCTCGCGAGATGGGCGACCTGCGCGCGGCCCGTCCGACCGATCCACCGCGCGTGCGCGCGGCGCGTCAAGCGGCCCGCGAGCTCCTGCTCGCGCAGTCGAGCGACTGGCCGTTCCTGGTCACGACCGGGCAGGCCGCGGACTACGCCGTCGAGCGTTTCCGCAGTCACGCGCTCCGCTTCCGCCGTTCGCTGGAGCTCGCGCGCACCGGCGCGAGCCGCGGCACCGGCCGCAGCGGGAGCGGCACCTTCGACCGGCGCCTCCGCGCCTTCGGCCGGGACCTCGCCTTCGGCGGGAACGGCGACGGCCGCCACCGGCTCTTCTTCGATGTGGACCGGGACGGCCTTCACGAGGAGCTCATCCGGGTCGTCGATGACGCGGACCATCGTCTTGTCGACGACGAGATCGCGGACGTAGAGGGCGTCGTCGATCTCGACCAGCGGCGACAGGTCGACGTCGATCGCGTGCGGGATGTCCTGCGGAAAGGCCTCGACGTTCACGTGGTCGCGGGCGTGGACGAGCACCGCGCCGAGCGTCTTCACCGCGGGCGACTCGTGGACGAAGTGCAGCGGCACTTCGGCGTGGGTCTTCTCAGTGAGGCTCACGCGCTGGAAGTCGACGTGAAGCAGGCGTCCGGTGAGCGTGTCGCGCGCCACGCCGTGGATCAGCGCGGGGATCGCGTCGCCGTCGAGGCCCTCGAGCGATAAGAGGGTGGTGTTGCCCCAGCGGCGGTAGGACCGCTCGAACGCCCGGAGGTCGGTCTGGACCGAGGCCGAGTCCTTGCGCCCGCCGAAGACGACGCCGGGCAGCACGCCCTCGCGCCGGAGCTGGGCCACCTTCTTACCCACCACCTGGCGGGGTCGGACGTCGAGCTTCTGGGCTTCAGCCAAGACGGAACTCCCCTAACGGATGCGTGCGAAGTCCTAAGTATCTCAGGGCGGCGTCGGGAAATCCAAGACCAGGCGCACCGGCGAGCCGAGCGTCAGGAGGGTCGGGCACTGCAGCCTCGCGAGACCGACGCCCCAGGTCATGACCCGCTCGAAGTCCTCGACCAGGCGGACCTCCTTGATGAGCGACGTGGCGGTCGGTTTGAGCGACGTCGCGCCGGTGTAGGTCTTGGCGCCGGTGCTCGGGTTCACCGTCGATGCGTTCTGGAAACGAACGCCGAACAGCGCGCTTCCGTCGATCGGTACCGGTTGGCCGCTCGGCCCCGACAGCGAGGTGGCGACCGCGATGCGGTAGGGAGGCATGCCATACACACCCGGCGCGGTGCTCGGTCCGAACTCGAAGACCAACCTGTCGAACCCCGGGTTGTGCGCGATCCGGATGGCTGTCAGCTGCGCCTGGTTCCCGGCCGCGCCGCCGCTCTGGTCCGGACAGGCGCTGGCGGGCGTGCTCCCGGGGCTGGCGGAGGCGGTCGGACTCGGCGCGGCGGTCGTCGGCGCCGCCGTCGTCGGAGCGGCGGTCGCGGTCCGGGTCGGTGTGGGCGAGGCGGTGGTCGGCGCGGCCGTCGCCAGGCCGCTCGCGCTGGGGCTCGACCGTGGCAGAACGACTCGCTCTGGACCACAAGCGCTCACCACGACGACGGCGATGGCGATCAGAAGGGCGCCGTAGAGAAGAAGACGGCCGATCAACGCCTCGATCGTGACGTATCCAGGATGCTCTGTCGAGTTCGCTGACAAACGCGCGAGCCCTTCGTACGCAGAGCGTACGAAACGGGCGTCAACAAGGGTTCTACGCTAAAATGACCTCAATTGGCCGACCGGCTGCGCGTGGCGCTGGTCTTCCACCAGCACCAACCCGCGGGGAACTTCCCGTCAGTCTTCTCAGAGGTGACCGAGCGCGCGTATGCGCCGCTCGTGGCCGCCCTCTACCGCCATCCCGAAGTGAAGGCGAGCCTCCATTTCTCCGGACCGCTCCTGGACTGGCTCGAGGCCAACCGGCCGGACGTCATCGGCGATCTCTCCGACCTCGTCCGGCGCGGCCAGATCGAGCTTCTCTCGGGTGGGTACTACGAGCCGGTGCTCGTAGGCGTGCCGCGCCGCGACGGCGTCGGTCAGATCCGCGCCCTTACCGACCGGGTCAACGCGATCTTCGGGCAACGGCCGCTCGGCGCCTGGCTGACCGAGCGGGTGTGGGAGCCGCACCTACCGTCGCTCCTGGCTGAGGCCGGCGTCGCCTACACCGTCCTCGACGACGAGCATTTCCTCCGCGCGGGTCTGAAGAAGGAGGAGACCGGCGAGTCGTACATCACCGAGGACCAGGGCCTGCCCGTCATCGTGTTCCCCGGCAGCATGAAGCTGCGCTATCTCATCCCGTTCCGCGATGTGAGCGCGACGATCAAGGAGCTGCGCGAGCGGCACGCGGCCGGCGCCCGCCTCGTCGTGTACGCGGACGACGGCGAGAAGTTCGGCGCGTGGCCGGGAACGTA
>WNFA01008842.1_pt1 | contig 10702 bp, 10 predicted proteins | sample 5400481 | NCBI WGS metagenome assembly WNFA01 (sample SAMN13153340, study PRJNA577476) | soil metagenome | isolation source: 120 cm saprolite under Douglas fir tree site 2 hole 1 replicate 2 | place: USA:California | collected 2015-04-18 | reverse complement strand
TCGTACCGGGCGGACCCGCGGATCATCGACGGATCGGAGCCGGCGCCCGGCTCCGTCATCGCGATCGAAAGAAGCTTGTGCCCGAACCGCTCGCGCTGCTCTGCCGTACCTGCATAGTTGACGATCTTGTCGCCCAGATGATGCTTGATACGCCGCATCCGAACATCGCCGCGCGCGGTCTCCATCAGGACCAGCAGCTCGGCGATGACGCGACCGCTCGTCTCACCTTCGATCTCGTCGAGCACCTCGAGAGGATCGGGCCTGCCCGCTACATCAGGAAAGACCTTTGGCTCGATCTCGTCTTCGTGCTTGTCGTAGTAGCGCGAGTAGGTCAGGCCGATCGCCGCTTCCTCGCGGGCGAGGGCAACGAGCCGTTTGTCGGCGTCGGTTAGGCTGAAATCGACCATGACATTCTCCGTTCGATCAAACGCCGGCGATGCCCTCAAGCACCGAGATGGAGCGGGCGTTGCGGTACCACATTTCGATTGGGTGAGCGCGGACGAAGCCATGGCCGCCGAAGGCCTGCATGCCCTCATCGGCGATGCTCATTACCTGTTCGGCGGCATAGGTGTAGGCCAGTTGCGCCGAGCGCGTCGCATTCTGCGCGGTTTCCATTTCCCACGCGGCGCGCCAGCTCATCCAGCGCATCGCCTCGACCTCGATGTGCATGTCGGCGATCCTGAACGCGATCGCCTGCTTTCTCGCCAATGCCGAACCGTGCACCACACGTTCCTTGGTATAAGGAATGACGTAGTCCAGCACGCCGCGGCCGAGCCCGGTCGCGATGGCCGACAGGCCTATCCGCGCCGAGTCAATGATCTTCTGGACGTCGCAACCATTGTGCTCGCCGAGACGCATCGCTGACGGCACTGCGACGCCCTCAAAGGACACCTCGGCCAATTCGAGGGCGCATAGGCCAAGCGTGCCCTTTGGCTTGCGTACAGTGACGCCGGGAGATTTCCGGGCAACAATGAACGCATCCGCCGCTCCGTCGCTTTCGGCAATCACCAGAAAGTGGCTGCAGTGCGAAGCCATGGGCACGAAGGCTTTCACGCCGTTTAACGTATAGGCATCACCCTTTCGGTGGGCTTTGGTATCGAAATGACCGGCATCGAAACGGAAGGAAGGCTCCATCATCGCAACGGCGGCCGCCTGATATTTGGGGCTGGCGAAGGGAGCAAGCAGTACCTGCCGCTGCTTTGCAGAACCCTGATCGGCAATCGCCTGGACAAAAGCCATCGGCGCTGCCACGGCCAACGCCAACGTCGCGTCCGCCGCGCCCAATTCTTCGAGCAGCAGCGCATTCAAAATCGGCGAGCGTCCGTCCTCCGCTGCCTGAGCCTGGACGATTTCTGTCGACCAGATCGCGTCGAGCTCTTTCTGTTCGATCTTGCCATCGGCGTCCGCGCGTTGCGCGGTTGGACGCAGAATGTTTTGGGCAAACTCGCGAATCGTCGACCGCGCGATCTGCTGCTCTTCCGATAGTTCGAAGGTGATCATGCCGGCTTTTCCTTATCCCGACTTCCGGTTTCGGACAGAACGCCCCGCTTGCCCCGCCCCTGTTCGGTTCACTCGACAGGTGGCCCGCCAGCAATTGGTGCGATCCGCGACCGACATACCGAGCCTACTGTGTCGCCAAGTCGTCGAGCGAAACCGGCTCGGCAACCTGGATCCAGGTCCGGCCATCGAACCGCGCCAGCTGCAGATGATGGATCGCCCGGTAGTCCGTCGGCGAATTGTAGACCTTGATGCCATCGACAAAGAGCGGGGGAACGATATCCCTCAGCGTCGTTGCCTGCTTCAGGAGGTTGTCGCGCGTCAGTTCGTCACCACACCGCCTCAACACCTGCTCGATCATGAACGCGTTGTTGTAGCCTGGCACCGTGGTCGTGTTGTCGAGCGAAATGTTCGGCAGATAGGTCCTCGCGAACTCGATGTAGGCTTTGACCCCGGGATTGCCGGCCTCCGCGGGGTCGGTGATGTTTCGCTCCCACCGCGCGGTGATCAGACCTACGGAATTCTCAAGTCCCGCCGGGACCAGAGTCGTTCCGATGGAGCTGTCGTTTCCGGCAATGATGTAGAGCGGATCCCATTGCAGCGACCGGACCTTGCGGATACCTTGCGCGGCGAACTTGGATTGGGTGATCTGGACGAAGACGTCGGCGCCCGAAGCCTTCAGTTCGACGATCTGGCCTTCGATTGTCGGCTCACTCAACTCGTGAGACAGTTCCTTCACGATCATGGTCCCGGCTCTGGCGCCAAGTCCGGCCCTGAGGCCGCGAACAAAATCGCGACCGAGATCGTCGTTCGAATACTGGACTGCGATTTTTGCACCCGGTCGTTGCGCAAGGATGTATTTGGCAAACACTGCCCCCTGCGCCGAATAGAGCGGATAGAACGGCACGATCCACGGGTAGTTCTTCGGGTCGTTTAATTTTTCAACGCCCGAGGTAAGAAACAGGCTCGGGACTTTCTTCGAGTTAAGATACTTCTGCACGGCCAGGCTTGGAGCAGTGCCGAAGAAGCCGGCGATGGCGAAAACCTCGTCCGACTCGACCAGCTTGCGGGTTTGCTCGACGGCTTTCGGCGGACTGAAGGCATTGTCGAGGGAGATCAGGTTCACCATTCGTCCGTTGATGCCACCGCGGTCGTTCACCATCTTGAAGTAGGCGACCTGGGCCTCGCTGTAGACCGCTGCGCTCGATACCGGACCGCTATAGGCGCCGGTCGTTCCGAGCTTGATTTCCTTTTCGGTAATTCCGATCTCGTATTTCGGAGCTGCGAATGCCGTCCTGGATCGCAAGCCGCACGACGCCGCCATAGCCGCGCCGCCCGCAACGATCGACCGGCGTGAAAACTGTGCGGCCATTTCTTTCTCCGAAGCCGTTGGCTGCGTTTCGCTTCCCTGCTCCTTTCCTAAACATCCCTCTCCCTCGATGCAAGAAATATTTGCACGATCGTGCAATTATTGTACGCGCCGGCCCGCGGGGCGCGGACCCATCGCTGGGCGACCGGCGACCGTCCCGCCGCGGCATGCCTCCTGCATGCCCGCAGGGGTTCCGGCGGCTTGCTTTTGGGGGCCCTCTAACCTCTACTGGCTAGCTGGGAATCATGGTTTTGCATGGTGCAAACGTCAGGAAAACAGCATGGCTAAGAAGGCAAAGGGCGCGCCGGGCAAGAGACCGGGGCGCGCGATAAGGCAACAGGAACTGCTGGGCACGGTCTACCGGGTCGTTTCCGAGCTCGGGATCGACGGGGCAAGCATGCGCCAAATCGCAACCAGGGCGAAGGTCAGTACCGGCACGATCAACTACCACTTCGAGAACAAGGAGAAGCTGGTCATGGCCGCCTTGCAGGCCGCCTACCAGATGCCGGTTCCGAACTACCACATCGACCATTCGCCTCTCGCGCGTCTCAAGGCCTTTGCATTCAGATACATCCTGCACGAGCCGAACGATCGATTCTGGCGGTTCTGGATGAACTATACCGTTTCGGGTTCGAGAAATGCCGAATTGCGACGGCACCAGAACACGTGGTCTCGCAAGCAAATGTCATTCTGGGGAAAGCTGATGCGCGATGCTGTCCAGGCGGGCGAATTGCCGGCGGATCTGAACGATGCGGAGGCGTCCGAGCAACTCTGGATCTTCACCCATGGTCTCATGATCCGACAAATCCTGCAGCCCGATCTCAAGACCCAGGCCCATTGCCGCAAGCTTCTCGAACAGCATTTCAAGCGATTGGAAGCCGGAATGAGCGAATCCGAGACCCTTCCCCGGCGCCGTTCCAAGGCGGCCTAGGCTTAGCGGCCTATACTCGTTTGCGCTTGTGGACGAACGCATCGACGCTCTCCTACCTATCCGCAAGCCCGCGTAGCGCGGTTTTACTCGGTTCCATCCATTGGCAATGAGCGCGATCCGAACCTGAACCCTCGCACTACCGCAGCAGAGAAAACGACGCAGGCAAAGCGATCATGCTCTTTGGCGGAGAAGAAGATCGCGCGTTCGGTGCTCGATATTCTCGTAAGGCCAGACCTCGATGATCTGGTTCAGCGCGCCGGCATCGCATCGCCACAGACCTCCAGGCGGCGAAAGCGATTGCCGTGCGGACAGCGCACGCTCGAACGTTGCCAGCGCTCCGGAAAGCGTGCGCGGCTTGACCTCTGTCGTAATCAGTTTCGACGATCACACCCGTTGCCCTGCCGCCCGGCGCAGGCTTTTCAAGCCCGCCTTCAGCGGTCCAGAAATTCCAGACATAGCCGATTGAAGAGCTGCGGATGCTCGATCATGACCCAATGGCCGCATTTGCTGACGACATGAAGCTCGGCATTCGGCAGGCTCTGCACCATGAACAGCGCACGTTCAAGCGGCGTGACCCGGTCGTCACGTCCCCATAGCAGCAATGTTTTCTGGGGGATCTTGTCCAGCTCGCGCCACAGCTCCTCGAAACGGCCGGGATTGGAGAACATCTTCTTCGTCCATTCCACGGTCTTCGGCTCGGCGGAGATTTCGTAACGCTGCTGCACCAGTTCATCCGTGACCATGGCTTGGTCGTAAACCAGCGTGCTCAGGAAAGCCCGCATCTTTTCTGGGCTCGCACCAGTTCCGCGATAATATCCAAACAGGTGCTTTGAGCCCTCCGACGGCGCCGGGGTGACGAACGTTACCTGCACAGCAGGCGCCATCAGGATCAGCTTGACGGTCTGTTCCGGATAATCGATCGCGAATTTCATCGAAACGTGGCCGCCCATCGAATTGCCGATCAGGTGCGCCTTGTCGATACCAAGATGCTTCAGCAGCTTGCTGAGTGCGCGCGCAGCGAATGCGCCGATGCGCTCCCCTTCATAGATCGCCCGGTCCGATTTTCCGAAGCCGGGTTGATCCATCATGATCACCCGATACTTCTTTGAAAGCTCACCGATGTTTCCACGAAAGTTGCTCCATGACGAGGCGCCCGGGCCGCCGCCGTGAAGCAGAACCACTGCATCGCCCTTCCCGGCCTCGTGATAGTGAATTTTCAGGCCGTCGAGATCGGCAAATTTGCTCGTTCCGCTTTCCGTCAGTTCGCTCACTTGTGCTCTCCTCTTTTCAACTCGCAGGCCAGCGGCCATTACGAGCTGCGCGGCATTCGCATCTTCGAACGCCGATTAATATTTGCACGATCGTGCGAATGTGTCGCACGGTACAATGACGGCTGTCAATAGTCATGCGTGCCGGTAACCCTTCGATAATTTCCAGAAGGCGGCGTGTAGCGCCCTTTCCAGACCAGGACGTATTCCGACGGCAGCCGCAGTTCGTGATTGAAGCCCGCTACGTCAACTGGCGCAGGAGTCGAAAATCAGAGCGTTTCGATCGTGAACTGGCCGGCAATCTTCCGGCCGAACGCGTAGGCCGACTGAATCGGATTGTAATATTCCTTGCAGTGCTTGATCTTACCGCCGACGAAGTCAAAACGCATGACGTACCGGTTGCGGTAGGTCTTTCCGCTGGACATCGTCAGGTGGCCTCGTCCCTCGAAAAAGACGCGCGATCCGTCAGCACTGACGGTGAGGTCCGTCTCGGTCACTCCGTGGCTCTTGCCTTCGGCCTTGAATGCTGTCGCCCAGAACCCCAGCACCTCATCGAGGCCACGATACACCCGGAACGACCCCTCGTCAGTTTTGCCGGATTCGCCGAACGGAATCTCGGTAACAACGTCGTCGGTCATCAAGGTCTGCAGCGTTTGGAGATCCTTTGCCCTGAGCGCGCGGAAGTATCGCTTGAGTGCGTCCAGCGTGGTCGCCCGCCCCTGCAGCGAATCCGCCGGATGAACGTAGCCATCAATGAGATTGTCGTAGTCTTTCAAATCGGCGCTCATTCGCTTTGATCCTTTGCGTCCCGTGGCGACATTTGGGGCCGTCGGAATATGGCGTTGACGGCTCAGGTATTTGACATCGCAGCGGATTTTCCCGCGCGCAGCCCGGAGATCGCGGCCTTGGGCAAAGCCGTCGCGCTCAGATACGACGCTCCATGAAAGCCTCCGACCAGTTCGCCTGCCGCGAACAGGCCGGCAATCGGCTCGCCGAACAGATCGAGCACCGCCATGTCGGCGTTTGCGGCGATGCCGCCGTAAGTCGACGTGATCACGTTGCCGGTCGCAGCGATATAGTAAGGCGGCGTATCGATGCGCATCAGCCCTGCCGAGGCCACCTTGCGGCCAAACTGGCTGTCAACTCCGCTGACTGCATCCTTGTTGTAGCGCTCGATCGTGGTTTCGAGATTTTTGGAATCGATCTCCATCAGCTTCGCCAGTTGGCCGATTGAACCGGCGGTTTGGATATAGCCGTCGGCCAAAGCCTGCTTGAAATTGTTCACGCTGGTGCCGGCAAGCGAGCCGCTCATCACCTTCTCGTCGAAGATCTGGAAGCCGAGTCCATCCGGCTGGGTCATGCAGATGCCGCTCAAGACCTTGTAGCTCTGCGCCTCGTTGACGAAGCGCTGCCCATTCTTGTTGACAATGATCGCCCCGACATTGAAGGCAAACAGCAATGGCGGAATTTCATTGTCGTCGCGAACGACGTTTGGATAGTTGCGGATCGCGCCACCGAAGGAGCCCGACACATAGCCCAGATCGGCATGCCCGGCACCCAGCGCAGTCGCCATCACCAGACCATCGCCGGTATTGGCAATGCCGCCATGCCTTACGGCATCGACGAGTTCTGGCGCGTATGTCTCCAGCAGCCTCTTGCTGCGGGAGAACCCGCCGGAAGCAAGCACCACCCCGCGCGTGACATCGATCCTTATCTCGCGGCCGCTGAAGGCCACGACCGTCCCGTCCACCCTCCCGGTTTCAAACGACCGGCACAGGCGCAAAGCCGGCGGTGTTGGCGAAGAAGCGAATCCGGGGATTTCCGAGCGCGGCTTCGTGCAGCGCCGCGGTGGAGCGTCCAGTGCCAGTATGATGCGACCTCGCGGGAGCGGGCGGCTTAGCGGGAGCCAACTGAAATTTCACGCCATGGTCGCGCAAGAACTCGTAGGCCTCCAACTGATTTTCGACGTAGAGATTCACCAGATCCGGATTGTTCTTGTGCCTGCCGGCCTCGAGCAAGTCCCGGCGCAGAGCCTGAAGGCTGTCGGTCCCGCCCGCCGCCTTTTGCTGGTCGGTGCCGGTAAATAGAAATATTCCGCCGGCCATCGCGGAACTGCCGCCTGGCTGAGCCGCCTTCTCAAGAAGCAGGACGTCCGCGCCGGCTTCTGCCGCGGCCAGCGCCGCGCAATGGCCGGCCATCCCCGCCCCCAACACCAGCACCTCGCAGCGGGTTGGCAGATCTTTCGGTTGGGTCATTGCTGCCCTCCACGGCTTTAATTTCGAACCACCGTCGTCTGGTGCAGATCGGCGACATGATATCCCTCGCCGTTTTCAACCCTGATCTCTTGAACGATGAGGGTCATCGCACCGTCTTTCTTGTCCTGGACATCAAGAATCCTGTGGTGAAACGTCAACTCGTCGCCGACGTAGATCGGCGAGTGGTATTCAAACCCCTGCTCTCCATGCAGCAGGCGGCCGACGTCGATGCCCAGTTCCCGGTACGCCGCATAGGCTTCTTCCGAACTCATCATCTGCAGACAAAACAGATAGGTCGGCGGAATTGGAAGGCCGCGAAAGCCAGCCTTTCTTGCCGCGTCAACATCCCGGTAGATGGGATTGGTCTCGCCCATCGCGTTCACAAATGCACGGCACTGGGCAGCTTCAACCTTCACGGTCGATGGCGGCCGGACGTGACCGATGTAGGACTTGTCGACTTTGTTCAAGATCGTGACATTCCAGCGTTGGGGTGCGCTGCGAACTGCGGCAAGCATTTCACCTTCGGCAGAAAACGTGGGTGCTGCATAGACCATTTCGCACGATCGTGCAACTATCCCCGATGAGCCGAACGGAGAACCGCATAGCCGTCCTGGCGTTCGATCTTCGACGCTTCGAACAATGTTCGTTCCACGTAATGCTTATCCCGTGCTGGGGGACGCGCCGGGGTCGACTAGCTCGCGGCGCGATCCAGGAATTGAAGATAGCGATCGCGCAGTTCGCGCTTCAAGAGTTTGCCTACGGCGCTGCGCGGCAATTCAATGATGACGCGGACGTTCGTCAACCGCTGGGTTTTTCCGAGCTTTAGATTGACCCAGTCCTTCAGAGATGGCGCTGAAGCCGTGCGTCCTTTTTTCAACACGATGAATGCAACCGGGCTCTCGCCCCACTGGACACTCGGCACGCCGATCACCGCCGCCTCTGCGACGTCAGGATGGGTCCGCAGAACCGCCTCCAGATCGCTTGGGTATATATTGAACCCGCCGGAGATGATCATGTCCTTCTTGCGGTCGATCAGCACCAGGTAGCCCTCCTCATCGAAGTAGCCGATATCGCCGGTACGAAGATAACGCTGACCACCGGCCGAGAACTCCGGTCTTACCCGCCTCCACCGGCTTGTTGTCTTCGCCGACAATGAGCATTTCGTGCCCTGGCAGCGGCTTGCCCACGGTATGAAGCTTGTCGGGCCGATCATGCGCCGCCAACATGCAGACAGCGCCGCCTTCGGTCATGCCATAGACATCGAAGAATTGCCCGGGCCAGCGCGCCAGGATCTCGCGCTTCAACTCGATTGGGCATGGCGCGCCTGCACATGATTTGGCACGGAACGACGATAAGTCGTAATCGTCGAAATCGGGGCATGCCAGAATCCGCTGGAATTGAACCGGCACCATGATCGTATAGGTAGCGCGCTCGCGCTGCGCCAGATCGAGGAAAACGGGTGCGTCGAACTTATCCATCAGCACGACGCGGCCTCCACGCGCCAGCGTCGGAAGCGTGCTGGTGAGTGTCGTGTTCGAATACAATGGCGTGGATGCGAGCGTAACCATGTCCGGTCCAAAGCCGCGGTCACGGGTCTGCCGCAAGCTTCCCCAGCGCAACGCGTGAGATTGAACGATTCCTTTCGGAACACCCGTCGTTCCCGACGAGTAGATGATGTTGAAGGCCCATTCCGGCCGCACCGTTACAGGGTCAGGCCGCGTTCCAGGCGGAGCGAGCCAGTCTTCGAAAGATCCTGCCTGCTGCGACCGGCTCATCCTGATCCAGCGGGTCGAGATCGATGGAACCACACCAGGCAGCCAGTCGGCCGAACTGGAATCGACAAACAACAACTTCGCGTCGGCATCGGCGATCATCGCGGCCAGCGTTTCCTGCGTTGCGCCGGTCACGAGGGGCGCAAAGACAACTCCCACCCGCGTCGCTCCGAGGAGGAGCACCGCGTAGTCGAGCGAGGATTGCGCACAAACCGCAACGACCGAACCGGCGACAAGCCCATCGCGCTGCAGCGCGGCTGAAACCCGGTCCATCCGTTCGTTCAGGGTCGCAAAATCCATCCGCTGGTCGTTGAGGACCAAAGCCGTCGCCCGAGGGCGTTCCTTTGCGTGCGCGGCGATCGCATCGGCGATGGTGGCAAACGGCAGGTTCAGGAGTTCGTCTGCAGTCATCGCTCATTCGACCTGCGGGATCGAGGCAATTGGTCGCCTCGATACATGGCTAGGTCTTGGCTCCGCCGATGGCTTCGTTGCAAGCAAGCCGTCAGTGAGCTATCGAATGGATCCGATGTTGGCCATCGCGGCATGAGAGGATTGATCGAATGACCAGGACAGATACATCCACGGCCAAACCAGGCACGCGGTTTTTCCATAAGACATATCCGCCGATCACGCGACATGCCTTGGCGATGTACTGCGCCGGTTCGGGCGATCACAATCCCATTCATGTCGACAGCGATTTTGCGAAGGCATCGGGCTATCCCGACGTATTCGCGCATGGCATGCTCGTCATGGCATATCTCGGACGCTCTCTCACGGACACGATTTCTACCTCGGCAGTGCGGTCCTACTCCGTTCGCTTCGTTTCGATTACGCAAATCCATGCTGAAATCACCTGTGAAGCCGTAGTTGCCGAAGCATTCGAAGAAGCCGGTGAACATCGGGCCCGGCTGTCTCTCGTGGCCAAGGATCAGGCCGGCGACGTCAAGCTGCGGGGCGAGACCGTCGTCGGGCTAGGTTGACGACGACCGGAACGGCTCCGCGCCTTGATCGATCTTTGACGATCGGCGTCGGTCGGCTGACATCCGCGGTTTTGTGCAAACCGTGCTATCAAGGCCGATCGAGAAATTCCGCAACCATCGCATTGAACTCCTCTGCCTTTTCCCATTGCGCCCAGTGGCCACACTTCGGAAAGACGTGAAGTCGGGCATTGGGTATTGTCTTCAATAGCAAAAAGCTCGAATCGAGCGGGACCACCCGGTCCTCCCGTCCCCAGATCAAAAGCGTCTGATGCGACAGCGAGGCAAGATTCTCGCGCCACAGATCGGCAGGCGGTCGCTTGAAGATATCGATAATGTCGGGACGCTTCGCGGCCTTGAGACGCTCCGCCAGCAACTGTTCCGTTATTGATGAGGCATCGAAGACCAATAGATCGATCACGCCCTTCAGCTTCTCCATGGTCGGGCCCTCGCCGCCATAAAACATTGCCATCCGGCGCAGACCCTCGGTAGGCATCGGCGAGAAGATGGCCTGGCTACCGCCGGTTCCCATCAAAACCAGCTTGTTCACGCGTTCCGGTGCGCGCAGCGCCACCATCAACGACGTTGCTCCGCCCATCGAATTCCCGACGAAGCTTGCTTTCCCGACTCCGA
>WNFA01020664.1_pt1 | contig 10705 bp, 11 predicted proteins | sample 5400481 | NCBI WGS metagenome assembly WNFA01 (sample SAMN13153340, study PRJNA577476) | soil metagenome | isolation source: 120 cm saprolite under Douglas fir tree site 2 hole 1 replicate 2 | place: USA:California | collected 2015-04-18 | reverse complement strand
ACTTGATTCCGAAAGCGCGCGAAGGTTACCGGATGGGCAATGGGCTGATGATCGACACGGTGATCCAGGACGGGCTGTGGTGTGCGTTTGATGATCAGCACATGGGCTGCACGGGCGAAGTTGTCTCGGAACGGTTCCAGGTTTCCCGAGCTGAGCAGGATGAATACGCGCTCAACTCTCATCGCAAGGCGAGCGCGGCGATCAAGGCGGAAAAGTTCAAGGAAGAAATTCTGCCTGTCGAGATTCCGCAGCGGAAGGGTCCGGCGATCGTCTTTGATACCGATGAAGCGGTGCGCGCAGACACTTCACTGGAATCGCTCGCGAAACTGAAGCCGGCTTTCAAGGAAGGCGGAACCGTCACGGCCGGCAATGCTCCGGGTGTGAACGACGGAGCTTCGGCGTTGGTGGTGACCTCGGCGGATCGCGCGAAGTCGCTGGGGATTGCGCCGCTCGCGCGCATTGTGGCGCAGGCGACTTCGGGAGTTGAGCCCAAGCTCGTGATGATGGCGCCGGTCGAAGCGATTCGAAAACTTCTGAAGAAGACCGGATGGTCGCTTAACGAAGTCGATCTGATTGAACTGAATGAGGCGTTCGCAGTGCAAGCTGTAGCGATCATCCGCGAACTCGATCTCGATCCTGAAAAAGTCAACGTGAATGGCGGCGCGGTCGCGCTGGGTCACGCGATTGGGCAATCGGGCTCGCGGATTCTGACGACGATGCTCTACGAGATGAAGAGACGCGATGCCCGTCGCGGCATTGCGGCGCTTTGTCTCGGCGGCGGGAATGCGGTGGCGATGGCGGTTGAGAGATAGACCGTGTTCACGAGGTAATGACGGCCGAAGAGCACAACAAAACGCTGGCCACGCTGCACTTCATTTACGGCGGCATGCATGGGCTGACTCTGTTGGGGCTGTTGCTTCTGGTCTTCGTCTTTATGATGACGGCGCCGGCAGCGAATTCGATCTCGGCATTTTGGATTGTGGTCAGTGTCGCAGTTTTTGTGATTCTTCTTTTCGCAGTAGGGCTCCTGCCGCTGTTAGTTGGTTACGGGCTGGCGAAACGCAGGCGCTGGGCGAAACCATTGGGTGTTTGTTTGGCGGTCATTTCACTGATCAATATTCCCATCGGCACGGCGCTGGGTATCTACACTCTCAAGTTTTTCAGGAGCGAGGGCGGGATCAAACTTTATGGTGGCGGCACATCCACTACCAGTGAGAGCGAATTGCACGACGCTCTGCACGGCGCGCGGCCATTAATGAATCTGGCCGATCGATTGAAGTAGCACAGACTTCAGTCTGTGACTTATTTTCGGCGCGTGCTGGATACCTACGGAACACAGACTGAAGTCTATGCTACCGTGAAAAATATGAGCGAAACGTTGGGCGTAGTTGGATCGGGCACAATGGGCGCGGGCATTGCGCAGGTGGCGGCGCGTGCGGGTTGTGACGTTGTGATGCGCGATGTGGCTGAGGAGTTTCTGGCGCGCGGCATGGCGGCGATCGACCAGAGCCTGCAACGCGACGTTGATAAAGACCGATTGAGCACGGATGCGAAGGGCGCGATCGTCGCGCGCATTAAGACGACTACCGACATCGGCGCGCTGGGCAAAGCGTTCATCGCTGGCGTCGAACACTTCCTCGATTTCGATTACGAAGCTTGGCGCGGTGACGCGAAGGCCGGACAAAGTGATCGGCATGCACTTTATGAATCCCGTGCCGGTGATGAAACTGGTCGAGGTGATTCGCGGCGCAGCGACTTCGGACGCGACTTACGAAAGCACGCGCGCGCTGGCGGAAAAGCTTGGCAAGACGCCCTTGGAGTGTCAGGATTCACCCGGCTTCATTTCGAATCGCGTCTTGCTGCCTATGATCAATGAAGCGATTTTTGCTTTGTCCGAAGGCGTGGCCACGCGCGAGAGCATTGACGGCATCATGAAACTCGGCATGAATCATCCGATGGGCCCGCTGGGGCTTGCTGATTTCATCGGCCTGGACGTTTGCCTCGCCATCATGAACGTGCTGTATGATGGATTCAACGATTCAAAGTATCGTCCGTGCCCGCTGCTCAAGCGTTACGTAGATGCGGGATGGTTAGGGAAGAAGACCGGCCGAGGGTTCTACGAATACTAGACATGCAGCAACGGGCAATCTCGCATTACTGTCAGAAATGCCGCGCGGCAAATCCGCTGGGCCAGGAGTTTTGCGTGCGCTGCGGCACGCGTCTGATGATCGTCGTGCATCCGCCTTCGGCGCGGGTGGATTTTACCGAGACCACGCCGCACGAAGAGCACCTGCTTGAACGGCTGACGATGCTCGAGAACACGCTGGCGCGTCTGGCTGAACGGTTGGAGCAGGGACTCAAGCTGCTGCTGCGACAATCGGAGACGGCTTACACCAATCACGCGCTGGTCAAGAGTCTCATCGAGATTCTGAACGAATGTGGCGTGGTCGATAATAGTCGCCTGGAATCGATGTGGCGGGCGGAATGCGAAAAGCTGAACGAGAAAACCACGGAATCCTCGCCCGCCACGCCCCAGCCAAAGAAAGCGCGGAAAGCCAAGCGAAAGGCGAGCACCAGCAGCTAAGGCCCGGCTGCGCTTTGAAAGCGCCCGACGCCCGGCTATAATTAGCGACTTTGTGCTCCGGGCTGTGACGCTGTCTGTGCGATTCAGGTCGGGTCGGCTATGCGGATCGAGTTAGACAGGCTGGAGGAAATGGGCGGCAAGTTCTCAGAGGCTTATGACGTTGATAGCCTGCCGCTGGACGAAGAAGACGTCCGGTTGACGGAGCCTGCGGAAGTTCGCGGCCGGATTAAGCGCAGCGGGGAAGAAGTTGAGTTGCGCGGAGAGTTGCACGCCAAGGTCGAAAGCCTGTGCAGCCGATGTTTGAAGCCCGTCGAGTTGCCGATTCATGCGGAGTTCGCCGAAAGATTCGTGCCCGCGGTCAGTTGGCGCGCCGAAGAGCAGCATGAATTGCAGGAAGAAGACTTGAATCTGGCGGTCTTTGACGGCGAGGCGATTGAACTCAACGACCTGGTTCGTGAGGAGATTCTGCTGGCGATGCCGGGACAGATTCTGTGTCGCGAGGATTGCAAAGGTTTGTGCCCGACTTGCGGGATTGATAGGAATGCGGGCAGTTGCCAGTGTGCAGACTCGGACGGTGATTCGCGCTGGGAGCAGCTGAAGAATCTGCGATTTTAGATTTATGATTTTAGATTCCTTTGCGAAATCGGGGGCGATCGCAAAACTGAAATCACAAATCTGAAATCTGGAATGCTCGTGGAGTAATCATGCCAAATCCAAAACGTCGTCATTCAAATGCGCGCCGCGGCAAACGCCGGGCGCACGATGCTATGCGCGGCTGTGCCCTAACTGTCAGGAGCCGCGCATGCAGCATCGCGTCTGCCCCAAGTGCGGCTACTACAAAGGCCGTGAAGTCGTGCACGTGGAACAAACTACCTAGAAGAATTTAGCGTGGCGCCGTTTAGAGGTTGCTTTCGGCAACCTGCTGGCAGGACAAGTCCTGCTTCTAAACGGCGCTTTTCCAGACGGAGAGGTCGTTGGATGTCGAAAATCAACGCAGGCATTCTGGGCACTGGCCATTCTTATCCGAAAGGCATTCTGACGAATGCCGATCTGGAGAAGATCGTTGACACTTCGGACGAGTGGATCACTACCCGCACCGGGATTAAGCAGCGCCGGAAAGCCGGACCCGACGAATATACCTCGCAGTTCGCGGTGCGTGCAGCGCGCAATGCGATCAAGCGAGCCGGCATCAAAGCCCATGACATTGACCTGATACTTTGCGCGACCGTGACGCCGGATCAAATTCTGCCTTCGACGGCGTGTCTGATTCAGGCTGAACTGGGCGCGAACAAGGCCGCGGCGATGGACATTGTGGCCGCGTGCTCGGGTTTTCTGTACGGCCTGGAGCTGGCGGATGCAATGATTCGCGGCGGGCAATCCAAATACGCGCTGGTGATCGGCGCTGAAATTCTGACTCGGTACGTGGATTACACCGATCGTTCGACGTGCGTGCTGTTCGGCGATGGCGCCGGCGCCGCGGTCCTCGGCCCCGTGGGCGCAAATCGCGGCATCCTGGCCGCAAAGATTCGCTCGGATGGCCGCTACGAGGACCAATTGTATGCGCCCGGCGGTGGCACCAAAGGCGGATTCAGCGCGGAGACGATTGCGCGCGGCGATCACTTCTTCAGGATGAAGGGCAACGAGGTGTTCAAGGTGGCGATTCGCTCGATGACCGAGATCGCGACCGAAGTGCTGGACGAGGCGGGATTGAAGACAGACGATATAAACCTTTTCATACCGCATCAGGCTAATCAACGGATTACGGATGCGGTTGCCAGCAAACTGAAAGTCGATGTCTCGAAGGTCTATTCGAACATCGCGATGCACGGTAACACTTCGTCCGCGTCGATTCCGATCGGCCTCGATGAATGCGTAGCATCGGGACGAATTTCCGAAGGCGACGTGATCTTGATGGCAAGTTTCGGCGGCGGCGTGACCTGGGGCAGCGTCGTTATGCGCTGGTGACGAGTATTGCCGATTTTCGATTGCCAATTGCCGATTGGTTTTTGGCCGCAGGAGTCGCAAGAGCGTTCATCAGACTTAGAGAGAAACCGTAATTGGCAATTGGTAATCGGAAATCGGCAATAGCGTTTCTGTTTCCCGGGCAGGGCTCGCAATATGCCGGCATGGGAAAAGACCTGGCCGAAAAGTTTCCGGCGGCCAGGCAGGTCTTTGAAGAAGCAGACGCGGCCCTGGGCTTCGCGCTCTCCGAAGTTTGTTTTAACGGCACGGCTGAGCAGTTGCAGTTGACTGAGAATACGCAGCCGGCGATCCTGGCAGTTTCCGTAGCGGCGCTGCGCGCGATGGAGTCAGAAGGCTTTGCGGCTCCGGATTATGTAGCCGGGCACAGTCTGGGCGAATACTCGGCTTTGGTGGCTGCCGGATCGCTTTCGTTGACCGACGCCGTCAGAACGGTGCGCGCGCGCGGGCGCTATATGCAGGAAGCCGTCCCCGTGGGTACCGGCGCGATGGCGGCCATTCTGGGTGCGGACCTCGGCGTTGTCGTGGCCGCGTGTGAAGAGGCCAGCCAGGGGCAGGTTTGCAGCGCCGCGAATATTAATTCGGCAAACCAGGTGGTCATCGCCGGAGACTCGGACGCCATCGACCGCGCGATTGTTTTGGTGAAAGAACGCGGCGCAAAGCGAGCGGTTAAGCTGAAGGTCAGCGCGCCTTTTCATTGTGCGCTGATGAAGCCCGCCCAGGAGCGCTTAGCGGCTGACTTGCAGAGGATTTCGTTCGCGGATTTGCAGGTGCCGCTGGTGACAAACGTAGACGCCGGCGTGGTTACAAGCGGGGAACAGGCTCGCGAAGCACTGATCCGCCAGGTGACTCAGCCGGTTCGCTGGCTTGAATCAGTTGAATTCTTGACTGGTCACGGTGTACAAAGCTTGGTAGAAATTGGACCCGGAAAAGTTCTGAGTGGGCTGGGACGCCAGATTGATCGCAACTTGAGTTGCGTGAATATCGAGGACGAGGCTAGTCTGCGCGCAGCACGCGAGGCGCTCGGTGCCTGATTATTTAAGAAAACGAAATTTCTTTTCATAGAGGAGCAAAACGAATGCCCGATCAAGAGATTGAGCAAAAAGTAAAGCAGATCATCGTTGACGAGCTGGGCGTGGACGAAAATGAAGTGACGCCCAACGCCCGCTTCATCGACGATCTTGGCGCCGACTCGCTGGATACGGTTGAGCTGGTAATGCGTTTCGAAGAAGAGTTCGGAATCGAGATTCCGGACGAAGACGCTGAGAAAATTCAAAGCGTGCGCGACGCGTACAACTATATCGACCAACACAAGAGTAAGTGACGGGTTACGCTGAGAAATAAGTAACGACGCTCGGCTGAGGGACCAGCTTACGGCTTGTCCGCCGGTCGCGCGTCACCTGTCACGAAAGGAGTTTGGTTTGAATCGTCGCGTCGTCGTTACGGGCCTCGGTCTGGTAACGCCTGTTGGAAACTCGGTCGAGTCCACCTGGTCGGCATTGTTGGAAGGGCGGAGTGGTGCCGACTTTATCAAGAAGTTCGACGCCGCCAGGTTTGCGGCCCGCTTCGCGTGCGAAGTAAAGAATTTCGATCCGCTGGACTATGTTGAGAAGAAGGAAGCGCGCAAGATGGGCGCCTTCATTCATTACGCCGTCGCCGCCTCTCAGGAGGCGGTCAACGACAGCGGCTTGAAGATTACCGACGACATCGCGGAAGGCGTCGGTACCTACATCAGCAGCGGCATCGGCGATTTCTGGGCCATCGAGCGCGAACACGAGAAGCTCTTGAAAGACGGCCCCGGCCGCGTCTCGCCTTTCTTTATCCCATCGGCCATCGTCAATCTCGCCTCTGGACAGGTTTCCATTCGCCATAACGCGAAAGGGCCAAACTCGGCGACGGCCACGGCCTGCTCCGCGGGCGCGCACGCGATTGGCGACAGCTTCAAAATTATCCAGCGCGGCGATGCTGACGCGATGATTTGCGGCGGTGCTGAGTCGGCCATCACGCCGATGAGCGTCGCGGGTTTCGCGGCGTTGCGCGCGCTTTCGACCAGGAACGACGATCCGGTCCATGCGTCGCGGCCGTTTGATTTAGAACGCGACGGATTTGTGATCGGCGAAGGCGCCGGCATCGTAATCCTGGAAGAGCTTGAGTTCGCCCGTCGTCGTGGCGCGCGCATTTATGCCGAAGTTGTCGGCTATGGCATGACCGGTGATGCATTCCACATCACCATGCCTGACGCCACCGGCTCAGGCGCGGTGCGCGTGATGGAGAAGGCCTTGAAGGACGCGAAGGTTAAGCCGGAAGAGGTCGGCTACATCAACGCGCACGGAACCTCGACGCCTTACAACGACAAGTTCGAATCGATGGCGATTAAGAAGACGTTCGGCGAAGGCGCCTACAAGATACCGATTAGCTCGACAAAGTCGATGACCGGTCATCTGTTGGGCGCGGCGGGCGGGGTCGAAGCGGTGTTTTCATTGCTGGCGATTACGCGTGGAATGTTGCCGCCGACTATTAACTACGTCACGCCGGATCCAGAATGCGATCTGGACTACATTCCTAACCAGGCGCGCGCGGCGCAGATCAACTATGCCCTGTCGAACAGTTTTGGCTTTGGCGGGACGAACGCAGCGTTGTTATTCAAGAGATACGAAGAGTAGAACGATCTTTGTGCTCTGATCTTTGACCTTTGACGGTTCGTCGTGCAGTCTCGCGCACGGTCCAGGACCAAAGATCAAAGTACAAAGATCGAAACCCGTTACTTAGCCATGAAGATTCTGGTTTTAATGAAGCAGGTCCCCAACCGGGACGCGATCCTGCGAATCAACAAAGACTCAACCTGGATTGAAGAAGCCGACCTTTCGTTCGAAGTGAACGAGTCGGACGGCTATGCGCTCGAAGAAGCGCTGCGCATAAAAGAGAAAGTCGGCGGCGAAGTTGTGGTTTGTTCCATGGGCCCGCAGCGCGCGAAGAGCGTGATCAAAGATGCGCTGGCGCGCGGCGCCGATCGCGCCATCCACGTACTTGGGGATAACGTTGGCCATCTGTCGCCGTTTGCGGCGGCGAGTGTTTTGGCGGAAGCGATTCGCGATGAGCAGGCGGATTTGATCATGACGGGCTTGCAATCGGACGACTATGGCTATGCGCAAACCGGCGTCATTCTCGCGGAGCTGCTCGGCCTGCCGCACGCGACGATCGTGATCGAAATCGACGCGACTGGTGAACAACTGCGCGTGAAGCGCGAATTGGAAAGCGGCTGGTACCAGTGGTACACGATGCCAAAGCCCGCGCTGCTGACGATTCAATCCGGCATCAGCCAGATTCGTTACGCGACTTTGAAGGGCATCATGGCGGCGAAGAAGAAAGAGATAAAGGAAGTCGCGCCGTCGGCCGAAATCGCCGGTCAACCTTCGCACCAGCGCATCGAAAAGATTTATCTGCCGCAGAAATCAAAGCAGACGCAGTTACTTGGCGGCGGCGACGCTAAGCGAGGCGCGGTCGAGCTGGCAGAAAAGCTGCGCACCGAAGCGCGAGTAATTTGAGTAGCACAAACGTTAGTCTTTGATTCTAGAATTCTTTCTCCCTTTCCCTTTGGGAGAGGGCTGGGGTGAGGGCGCGTAGCGTGCGACGACGTCCCCTTTTTGGTTCAGCAACTCAAGCCCTCTCCCTAACCCTCTCCCAGAGGGAGAGGGAACAGACTGAATCGGTTCGCATAAGTAAATCATGAGCAACGGCATTCTAGTCTTCATCGAACACAAAGCCGGCGAGCTGAATAAGACTTCGCTCGAGGCGATTGTGGCGGCGCAAAACCTCGCCGGCGACACTGGCCAGAAAGCCACGGCCGTCGTGTTGGGTTCAGGCGCGCAGACGCTGGCGCAGGAAATTGCCGCTTACGATCTGGATAAGGTCATCCTGGCCGATCATGCTCACCTGGGCGAATACACGCCGGACGCTTACGCTGCGGCGATGGAACAGGTTGTGCGAGCGGCTGACCCGCAATACGTCATCATGTCGCACACATATCTGGTGCGCGACTTTGCGCCGAAAGTAGCCGCGCGTTTTAGGAAAGGATTGATCGGCGATTGCATTCGTATGAACGTTGACGGGGGCAAGGCGACCTTCACGCGCCGCATTTTTCTCGGCAAGCTGGATGCGGTCGTCGCGGACGGCGCGGCCCCGACCTTTGTGACATTCCAGTCGGGTGCTTTCCGCGGCGATCAGGCACGGAAGGGAAGCGGCGCTGCTTCTGAAACTATGCCCGTCGATGTTGGTCAGATTCGCATGAAGCCCGAAGCCGCGTTTCAGGAAGCAAAGCAGGCAGTCGATCTAACGAAGGCGAATATCATCGTCGCCATCGGGCGCGGCATCAAGAGTAAGGACAACATCCCGCTCGCCGAAAAGCTCGCCGAAGTTCTCGGCGCTGATTTGGCTGCATCCCGTCCGATTTGCGACGCTGAATGGCTGCCAATAGATCGTCAAATCGGGTCCTCAGGCCAGACCGTCGCGCCGAAACTCTACATGGCCATCGGCATCTCCGGAGCAATTCAGCATCTGGTCGGCATGAAGAACTCGCGGACGATTGTTGCTATCAACAAAGATCCGGAAGCTCCCATCTTCGACGTGGCCGATTACGGAATCGTGGGCGATCTATTTGAGGTTCTCCCTGTGCTCACCGAGGAGATCCGCAAACTCAAAGCCTGACTCCTTCGTGACGGGTAGTGAGTAGTTTAGAGTTCAAGCTTTAGCTTGCGCCTGAAATCAGCAACCTAAAGGTTGAACTCTGAACCCAAATATAGGTGACTACACCTTCCCGCTCTCTTCGTGACAAGCCCGCCCTGCTGCGATAGAATTCGCGCACAACTTCCCGGCGTATTGCTTAATAGACTCTTGAAGGAGATTCGTCGTGCGTAATTTCAAAGTCTTGTGCCTGTGTCTTGCCATTCTTGCATTGCTGCTCTGCTTGATCGTCGCTGGTAATCACACCCGGCGCGTCAATGCACAGGGCGACGCGGCCGCGGTTTCCGACTCGACCAGCTTGCCGGCCGGCGACAGCCACAGCTTTGACATCGCGAATATGGATCGCAGCGCCGCGGCCTGCCAGAACTTTTTCCAGTACGCGAACGGCGGCTGGACTAAGAGCAACCCGGTGCCGGCGGCGTATTCGCGCTGGGGGCGGTTCGACGAATTGTCTGAAAAGAACCGCGACGTGGTGCACCAGATTTTGGAAGACGCGGCCAGGAACACCAGCGCGGCCAAAGGCAGCAACGAACAGAAGGTTTCGGACTACTATGCGGCGTGCATGGACGAAGCGCGGGTGGAAGCTGATGGCTTGAAGCCTATTCAGGCAGAATTCGATCGCATCAGCAAGATCAAAGATCAGCAGACACTCCAGGCCGAGGTTGCGCACTTACACGGCATCGGGGTGCCGGTGCTGTTTCGGTTCGGATCGGGACAGGATTTCAAAGATGCGACGCAGGTTATCGGCCAGTTGAGCCAGGGCGGATTGAGCCTGCCGGATCGCGACTACTATGTGAATCCAGACGAGAAATCGAAGACCATTCGCGCTAAGTACGTCGCGCACGTAGCGAAAATGTTTCAACTCCTCGGCGACGACGCGACGGCGGCGGGGAATGAAGCGAACGCGGTGATGTCGATCGAGACGAAGCTGGCCGAAAGCTCAATGAAGCGTGAAGACCTGCGGGTGCCGGAAGCGCGCTATCACAGAATGAATCTTGCCGACCTGAAAGCGTTGGCACCCAACTTTGGGTGGGACTCGTACTTCAAAGGCGTCGGCGTCAGTCTCGCCGACTTAAACGTCGGCATGCCGGATTTTGCGAAAGCGGAGAGCCAACTGTTGACGGCAACTTCCATCGACGATTGGAAAACGTATCTGCGCTGGCACTTGGTAAACGCGCGGGCCGCGGCCCTGCCGCAAAAGTTTGTCGACGAAGACTTTGATTTCAGGGGCAAAACGCTAACGGGCGCGCAGGAACTGCAGCCGCGCTGGAAGCGCTGTGTGCAATCAAGCGACCAGGCGCTGGGCGAAGCGATCGGGCCGATGTACGTGCGCAAGCAGTTCCCACCTGAAGCGAAAGCGCGCGCCGTAGCTATGGTGCAGAACCTGATCGCGGCCCTGCA
>WNFA01008449.1_pt1 | contig 10707 bp, 10 predicted proteins | sample 5400481 | NCBI WGS metagenome assembly WNFA01 (sample SAMN13153340, study PRJNA577476) | soil metagenome | isolation source: 120 cm saprolite under Douglas fir tree site 2 hole 1 replicate 2 | place: USA:California | collected 2015-04-18 | reverse complement strand
TGATCATGGGGAAATTGAGCGGGCTTGATGCGCGCTGTGAAGTCCTGCCGCTCGACAGCCAGCATGAGTAGCCGGTTGGGCACCCGCGCTGCTTGCACGATGTATACTCGTCCCCACTGATGCGCAAACCCACCAAGCCGCCCGCCCTTTTTCCGGGCTGCAAGGTCATCGTAGTTTCGCCGGCCTCACCAGCGGATCCCGCGCGGCTCGAGCGCGGCTGCCATGAGCTCATCCGGCTGGGCTATGAGCCGCGGCTCGAGACATCGGGGAGAGACCCAGTCGGCTATTTCTCAGGATCGACCGATAACCGCCGGACAGATCTGGTCAAAGCTCTGCAGGTCGAGGATGGTGGCGCGGCCTTCTGCGCTCGTGGCGGGTACGGCTCGAATTATCTTTTGGACGTTCTCGACCTCCGGCGGCTGTCCCGGCCTCGAATCCTGCTAGGTTACAGCGACATCACTTCGCTCGAAATCTTGCTTTGGCAGAAGCTGGGCTGGGTGACATTCTATGGTCCGATGGTTGCGGCGGGGTTTGATGCGGGCGCCGATGTTGCCGGCGGCTACGACGCGCAATCCTTTTCGCGAGCGATGACACAGGCGGAGAGCGGCTGGATGCTCGATTTGCGGGGCGTAAGCTTGAATGCGGGAGTCGCGGAGGGTGTCCTGCTTGGCGGCTGCATGACATTGGTCGAAACCTCACTCGGCACCCCGTGGGAGCTGGACACAAGCGGCGCCATCTTGCTCCTAGAGGACCGGGGCATGAAGCCCTATCAAGTCGACCGGGCGCTGATGCACCTCAAGCAAGCAGGAAAATTGAAAAACGTGCGTGGAATAATCCTTGGCGAATTCCCTGAAAGCGAGCCACCTATCGCCGGCGGGCCAACCGTGCGGGAAGTTTGCCAGCGCATCCTGGGCGAGCTTGGCGTGCCACTGGTCTGGGGCGCCCCCGTCGGCCACACGTCTCGGCCTGTGTTGACCCTGCCCCTGGGCGTCCGTGCGCGCCTCCGTGCCTCCGGCGCGGGCCAACTCGAGATCCTGGAGCCTGCCGTCACCGCATGATCCACTCCGCGTGCCCCCCATTCGATTCCGGAACTCGTCTTTCTCTGCGCCCTTTCTCCCTTTGTGCTCTCTACGTTAAGCTTTCTCTCCTTAATCCCGATCAACAGCGGAGCGCAAAATTGGAAAACCAACCATGATACTCCTGGAACGAATTCACCTAATCGGGATCGGCGGCGCGGCAATGGCTCCGCTAGCCGGGATGCTCAAAGAGCGCGGCTATCACGTCACCGGCTCCGACGCAAATGTGTATCCGCCCGCTTCAACTCTCCTGGAAGGGCTCTCTATTCCGTGGAAAGAAGGTTTCCGCGAGGACAATCTGAAGCTGCGTCCCGACCTGGTCGTCATTGGCAACGCGATCTCGCGCGGCAACCCGGAAGTGGAGTACGTGCTCGACCAAAAGATCGCGTATCGTTCGCTGCCCGAGATGCTCAAAGAGTTTTTCCTGCCCGGCCACACCTCAATCGTCATTGCCGGCACGCACGGCAAGACAACGACCACCGCGATGCTCGCCTGGCTTTTCCAGGTCGCCGGACGCCGGCCGAATTTTCTGGTCGGGGGCGTGGCGGAGAATTTCGGCCGCAGCTATGCGCTGGGTGGCGGCAACGATTTCATCCTGGAAGGCGATGAGTACGATTCCGCGTTCTTCGACAAACAGCCAAAGTTTCTTCACTACCGCCCGGACGAGCTGATCATCACCTCGCTCGAATTCGATCACGCCGACATTTATGCCGACCTAGCCGCCATCGACGTGCAATTTCGTCGCCTGGTCAATCTGATCCCGCGGCGCGGCCGCGTCGTCGCCTGGGGCGAGAGCCCCACGGTGGCTGGAGCGGTGGCCAAAGCCTTCTGCCCGGTGGAGACCTACGGCCTGGGCGGCGATGCGGACTGGGTGGCAGGCGATCTGGAGTTTCTCGAAGGGGCAATGCACTTCCGGGCGGCGCGACGCGGCGAGGAGATCGTCCGCGTTCGGTTACCCCTGTGCGGCCGCCACAACGTCATGAACGCGCTTGGAGCCATCGCCATCGCCCATGGGCACGACATTGAGCGAGAAGCGATCGAAGAGGCGCTGCGGACTTTTCGCAGCGTGCGCCGACGGATGGAAGTCAGGGGCGAGGCCGGCGGGGTGACTGTGGTAGATGATTTCGCTCACCACCCCACGGCCATCCGCATGACCCTTGACGCCGCTCGAAGCCGCTGGCCCCGGCGGCGCCTGGTGGCCGCCTTCGAGCCGCGGTCGAACACGATGCGACGGAAAGTCTTCGAGTCTGAGCTGAGTGAGGCTCTTGCCGCGGCCGATGTGGCAGCAATCGGCCCGGTCAATCGCGCGCAGCTACTCTCCGACGCCGAGCGCCTTTCGCCGGAACGCGTCGCCCAGCAATTACGGGCATGGGGCCGGCTCGCTGAGGCGTTTGCCTCGGCTGCAGAGATTGCCGAGTTCCTTGCTGCAGAGCTCAAGCCTGGGGATGTCGTCCTGGTGATGTCCAACGGCAGCTTTGACGGCCTGTGCGAGAAGCTGCTGGAGCGGCTCGGCGCAGCCCAAAACACGCCCGCGCGCGCCAATCCATAGGGCGTCTCGATGAGGCACCTCCACCGCTTACGGGCAGGTGAGCGCGTCGGCCGAAGCGTTCGCCCCTTTATCCTGCTGGCCTTGTCATTCTGGTTCGCGCTGCCCGCGCGCGCCACGATCGACTACCGCGTCGGGGTTTCTGAACCGGAACGACATCTGTTCCGCGTCGTGATGGTGATTCCCGATGTGCGCCGGGAAGTCACCGTGCGGCTTCCAGCCTGGAATGCGCTCTATCAGGTGCGCGATTTCGCTCATCATGTGCAGGACGTCACGGCGGCCGACAGTGCAGGCAAGCTCTTGAACGTCGCCAAGCTCGACAAGCAGTCGTGGCGGATCACTGGAACCGGGACGGTGGTGGTTCAGTACTCGACCTACTGGGACGAACCAGGCCCTTTCAGCTCCCAGTTGAATTCGACGCACTGCTTTGTGAACCTGGCCACCATCCTTTTCTACGTGCAAGAGCGCCGGAGCGAAGACATACGAATCATTTTCCATCACCTGCCTGATACGTGGCGTGTCGCTCTGGCCCTGAAGCTACAGGATCCGGGCGCCGAGCGCGCAGGCGTTCCGAGCACGACCAGGCCCACGACGGCCATGCGCGAAAGCGGGCCGTACCTCGCGCCAAACTACGACGCGCTGGTGGACGCCCCGGTCGAAATGGGCGTGTTCGAAGAATTCTCCCTCAATGGAATCAGCCCACCAGTTCGAGTGGTGGTTCACGGCGAGCGGTCGTCCGACTCAACTCGAGACCACATCCTAAGCACCTTGCGGCCCATCATCGCTTACGAAACCCAACTGATGGGCGGCGCCCCCTATGAGGAGTATCTGTTCATTTATCACATTGGCGCGCCGGCTGAAGGAGCGGGTGGCGGCATGGAGCATGCCAATTCGACGGCGATTTCCATCGATTCAATTGGTGCGCTCTCCGGCGTCACGGCCCACGAATTCTTTCACCTGTGGAACGTCAAGCGCATCCGGCCGGCCTCGCTCGAGCCGGTGGACTACGCGCGCGAGCAGTGGACACGCGCCTTGTGGTTCGCCGAGGGAGTCACCAGCACCTACGGTTCCTACACTTTGGTGCGCAGCGGTCTGTGGACCCGAAAGCAGTTTTATGAGGATTTGGCTGGCCAAATTACCGAGCTCGAATTGCGGCCCGCGCGCCGCTGGAAAAGCGTCGAGGAGGCCAGCCTCGATGCGTGGCTCGAGAAATACTCGCTCTACCGCGGACCGGAATTCAGCGTCTCCTACTACAACAAAGGCCAGCTCATCGGCGTGCTGCTCGATATCCTGATTCGCGATGCCACCGACAACCGCGCGAGCCTCGACAACGTCTTGCGCGCGCTCAATGAGAACTTCGCCCGGCGCGGCCGCTTTTTTCGAGATAGCGCCGACATCCGCGCCGCGGCTGAAGAAGTCGCAGGGCGTAACCTCCAGGAGTTTTTCGCGCGGTACGTTGCCGGCACAGATGAGCTCCCCAGCGCCGAATATCTGGCCCGCGCCGGCCTTGTATTGAAGTCGCTCGGGCGGTCGCGGGCGGAGTTTGGTTTCTGGGCGGGGCGCGGCCCCGACGGCGCCAGCGTCGCCACTGCGATCGATCCGGGCAGCCCCGCCGAGCGCGCCGGCCTGCGCGAAGGCGACGTCCTGGTCGAGCTCAACGGCGGCGCTTTTCCTCGACATCCGGACCGCTGGCTGCGTGAGCACCGCCCCGGCGAGACCGTGCGACTGCGTATCCGCCGCGATGGCCTGGAAAGGGAAGTGTCCTTTGGGCTTGGCGAGCGCCAGGAACACATGTACCAGATCGAAGAAGAGGCCAAGCCCACGGCCAAGCAGCGCCGCATCCTCGAAGGCCTGCTCCGCGGCACGACCGACGCGCGGCAGCCCTAGAAACAGAAAAGAGAGCGAAACTAAAGCCAGCTCATTAGTCGTTTCATACCTGACCTGCATGCCGCTTCCGTCAGCGCACGGCATGCAATGTCTCGGCTCAAGCCGCGCTGCGCTTGGCCGCGCCTACGTTAGCGACGCGGAACGCCGTAGGATCTTAGGACGGAAGATGGTTCATCTTTCCTTTTCCCATTTTCTATTTTAGTTTTTAATCACTCACGAACTGTGGTTTGATTCTGGCCGCATGATTCGCGCGACGATCGTCGCCATCTTCCTTGCGCTTTACACCTTGGTGCTCGGCTTGCCATTGATCCTATGCTCGTTTCTGACCGGTTCGGTGGACTTACTCTATCGTGTCAGCCTGGCCGCGGTTTTGTTCATCATGCGCGCGGTCGGCGTGCGCGTGCGCGTCGAGGGCCTGGAGAATATCCCGCCCGGGGTATGTCTTTTCGTGGCTAACCACTCCAGTAACGCCGACCCTCCCGCCGTTGTTGGCGCCATTCCCCGGCGTATTTCCATTCTCGCGAAAGACTCGCTCTTCCGGATTCCCTTTGTTTCCTGGGCATTCCGCTTGGCGCGTTTCGTTCCAGTGAACCGCACCAACCGCGAGGCGGCCGTCGCCAGCGTGGACAGAGCTACCGAGTACCTGGAGCAGGGCGTCTCATTCCTGGTTTATCCGGAAGGCACGCGCAGTGCGGACGGGCGTCTGCTTCCTTTTAAGAAGGGTTCGTTTGTGATGGCCATCAAGGCGGGGGTTCCGGTGGTGCCGATTTCAGTTGTGGGAGCGCATCACATCCTGCGCAAAAATGAGTTCGCCATCCACCCCGGCGAGATCCTAGTGAAATTCAGTCCGGCGATTGATGCCTCAGCCTACAAGCTAGCGCAACGCGACGCGCTCGCCGCGCGTGTCCACGCCGCGGTGGCCGCGGGCCTGCCCCCGGACCAGCAGCCGAAAGCGTAAGCCAGCGAGTGTGTTAGAGGCACGCGCCAACAAGCTCGCCTCGGCGACTCCCCCGAAGCGCGGAAATGGCGGGCCGTTGTCCGAACGAGGGGGGAATATTGACCGCTTAATTCTCTAGGCCGAGCGAGCGAATCTTGTTCAGCAGGGTCTTATAGGAGACACCCAGCTTTTCCGCGGCGCGGGTTTTGTTCCATTTAGATTCGCGCAGCGCGGCCTCGATCTTGAATCGCTCGACGTGCTCGATCGCTCGCTGACTCACTACTTGCAGCGTTCCTTCCCACTGAAAGCTTTCGTCCAGCATGTCGCTGGGTAACTGGCCATTGACGGGACGCGGAGACGGAAGTTGAAAGGCGGCGGCATTAATCGCGCCGCTGTCGGAGAGAATGGCGGCGCGCTCGATGGCGTTCTGCAATTCACGGACGTTTCCCGGCCAGGGATACGTGGTGAGGCAAGCCTTTGCGTCGGCAGTCAATTCCAGCGCCGGCTTGCGGAACTCCCGCCGGAAGCGCTCGAGGAAGTATTCCGCCAGCAGCAGCACGTCTTCGCCGCGCGCGCGGAGCGGCGGAATGGTGATGGGCACGGCGGAAATGCGGAAGTAAAGGTCCTCACGAAAGCTTTTGCCTTCCACTGCGGCGCGGAGATCTTTGTTGGTGGCCGCCAGGATGCGGACGTCCACATCCACCGGCTGCGTGCCGCCGACCCGATCGAACCGCCTCTCCTCGAGTACGCGCAGCAGCTTGGACTGGATGGCGAGCGGCAGCTCGCCGATCTCATCGAGAAAAATGGTGCCGCGGTGCGCCAACTCCATTTTGCCGATCTTGCGCGCGCCGGCGCCCGTGTAGGCCCCGCGCTCGTGGCCGAAGAGCTCGTTCTCCACCAGCCCCTCAGGGATTGCGGCGCAATTCAAAGCCACAAATGGCTGTTCGCGCCGCGGCGAAAGATGATGAACAGCGCGGGCAAAGAGTTCTTTGCCCGTGCCGCTTTCGCCCAGCAGCAAGACGGTGGAATCGGTTGCGGCCACGCGCTGGATCTGGTTGCTGGTTTCCTTCATGGAAGCGTGTTCGCCGAGGATGCGCGGGAAGCCATAGCGCGCGGCATACTCCTCGCGGAGCAGGAGGTTTTCGCGCAGCAGTTCCTGCTGCTGCGCGGCGCGCTCGACCAGCAGCTTCAGGTGGTCCAGGTCCACCGGCTTCTGGATGAAGTCGAAGGCTCCACCCTTCATCGCAGTTACGGCCTCTTCCACCGAGCCGAACGCGGTAATTAGGATGACCGGGATGGCCGGGTCGGCCTGCTTGGTCTCGCGCAGGATGTCCAGACCAGAGCAGCCAGGCAGCTTCAGGTCAGTGAGCACCACCAGGTAGCGCCGCGCGCGAATTTTGTTGACCGCGGTTGAGCCATCGGCGGCGTCGTCCACAGTGTAGCCCGCGCGCTCGAGTGCCTTGCGCAGCATGGCGCGTAGCTCATTTTTGTCCTCGACCAGAAGCAAAGGTTCCATCGTTCTCTGGGGCCTATTTCTTTTTTACCACGATCCCCCGCGCTCCGATAAACTGCGGGGAGTCGATGTGTGCTGTCTGGTAGGGGGGTAACCTTAGAGTCTTTTCCACGGCCATAGCCAATTGCCTGGAACTCAATTCGGAAAGATGAGCTCTTGGAAGGAATGACTCAACGGAGAGTGCTTGCGCCCTCAAGCCTGTCCGCTAGCCCTCGACATTTCTGAGTTTTGCCTTTTACCTTGACCCTTACTTGCTACGGCCTATTCCCAGTTTCCCTGCTACTCTCGCCCCCAGCCAGGGTCGCCCCCGGCGCGGCGCAATTCGTCTTCGAGGTCGGAGAGTGCTTGTTTGAGCCGGGCCACTTCCTGTTTCTTGTCGTTGATGGCCTTAAGATGGTTGTTGAGGTCGCTGCGGTCGTACTGCTCGCGAAGCGCCTTGTTGGGGTCGCTATAGTACTGTTGTTGCATCAGGTTGAACTCGCGCTGGAGGATGTCAAGTTCCTTTTCCGCAGTGCGGAGCTTTCCCCGCGCTTCGGCGAAGCGCTTGCGCCAGTAGGCCTCGCCTTTGGTTTCTTCTGGCTGAGCTTCTTTCTCCTGGGCAGCCGGCGCTTTGCCCTCTGCGGCGTCGGGTGCCGCTGCCTTCGCCTGCGTCTCGGTAGACGGCGGAGCACTACCTACCACATTGACGCGACCGGGCACGGTTGGAATGTTGTCGTTAGTGAAGACCTTGGCAGACTTGGGCTGGGTTTTCTTCTGCTCGCGCGCTTTCCGCGCCGCTTCCGCCACCGAGTCCTGCTGGGGCGAACCGTAGCAAAGAGGGAAAGCGAGTAGCAGAACGCTCACCGACGAAAGAATCGGCTTCCGCATGGCCTCCGCCTTTCCTGCGCCTGCGAGCGCATTGCCGGCGTTACGGCCGGAGAGTACTCCCTTGAGTGTAGATGCCTGCGGGGGCCGAATCAACTGCCTGAGGGAGCTTACGCTGCAAGGGTAGCCAAAGTATAAACTCAGCGCCGCCTTCGGGCTGGTTCCGTGCCTCGATCCCGCCTCCGTGCTGTACGACGATCTTTAGGACCACGGCGAGGCCCAAGCCCGTGCCGTTGGCCTTGGTAGTATAGAACGGCAGAAAAATCTTGGGCAGGTCTTGGGCAGGTATCCCCGGGCCGTTATCGAAGATAGAAATGCGCTGCACATCGTGCCCGGCGCTGCGATCCACCGCGCCGCGCAGCGTGACCCGCCCGCCAAACGGCTGCCCGGAAGCGGCCTCGGCAGCGTTGCGCGCCAGGTTGAGAATGGCCTGTCGCAGCAGGCCTTCGTCCCCGGAGACCTCGGCGAACTCGCCCTCGGTGATCACCTCGACTTGCGGAATGGCCTCGCGCACCTCCGCCACCACTCGCTCCACCACCGCCCGCACCGGAACTTCCTCATCCGCCAGTTCGAGCGGCCGGGCAAATTTCAAGAACTCGGTGACGACGTGCGTCAGTGCGCGTGTCTGATCGAGGATGCGCTCGGCGTGCTCGCCCAACTCCCCGCGCGCGATGCCGGCGGAGAGCTCGCCCAATGCCGCGAGGTTTTCCTTCATGTGGATCTGCTTTTGCAGCAGGGTCAGTTCAGTCAGATCGCTGAGCAGGCAAAGCGCGCCGGCTACCTCGCGCGAGCCGCGGAGAATGGGGGAGATGGTCATACCCAATTGCCGGAGCTCGCTGGACGGGGTGGTGTACTCGATCTCTTCACGACGGAAGGTGCGGCCCTCGGCCAGACAACAGGCCAGCATCCGCGATAGCGCCGAGTCCGGACCTAACGCCTCCGTGTAGCGACGGTAGGCCAGCGACTGCACCCCCAGCGCGGTTTCTGCGGCGGGGTTGGCGCTGATGATCAAGCCGCTGGAATTCAGCAGCAGCAGGCCGGCGGGCATGTTGCGCGTTACCGCTTCACTCAAGCGTTCCGTCTGTTCGGCGCGCTCCTTCTCGAGCCGGTGCAGCGTTTCCAGTTCTTTTTCCTGCTCGCGCAGCTTCTGGATCACGGCCTGCATCGAGGCGGCCATGAACGCAGTGGGGCTATCTCCGCTCGGCTTAAGCGTACCTAGCTCATCGCTCGGCCCCTGCTCGCCACGACGCAGGTATCGCCGCAGCGCGTACGAAAACAAGAAGGCCCCGCCGATGACGAACAGGACGAACAGAATCGCTCCGCTCTTCAACCAGAGCGACTCGGAGCCCGGCACTTGTATTGCCACCATCATGCGCTTGCCTGTTCCTTATCAGCCATTTTCTTCTGGGTCTTCTCAACGGATGGCGAAGAAGGATTGGTACCATGCCAAGGCCGGCGTTCCGAAGAAAACCGTCAACAGCGCGCCCGCGCCGAGAAATGTGCCGAAGGGCAGCTCGTAATCCCGGCCCTTGCCTGCGAACACGATCACCACCAATCCGATCACACTGCCCAGAAGCGACCCAACTAGAATCGTCAGCAATGTTCTCTTTACCCCCAGAAACGCCCCTGCCATGGCCATCATCTTAACGTCGCCCAGGCCCATTCCTTCGCGCCCGCGCAGCCGGAAATAGCCTTCCCCCACCAGCCAGAGCAGTCCGCCGCCGACAGCGGCGCCCAACAACGCATCGACAAGGGAAAGAACCGGGTCGGGCGGAGGAAAAGCAAACAGGCGATGCGACAGCCACAGCGCGGCGCCGTCCATCGGGCGCGCAAATAAACTGAGCGCGATGCCGAGGCCGAATCCCATGAAGTTGACCTTGTCGGGCAGGATGCGCCCAAGCACATCTGTAATCGTGAGCACAATGAGCAGGGAAGAGAAGACAGCCCACTTTAAGGCTTCGACGCTAGCACCGAATGCGAGATAACACGCCACGAACAACAGAGCCGTCAGGAGCTCAACCGCTGGGTACAGAACAGAAATCCCATTCTTGCAGTTGCGGCACTTGCCTCCCAGCAACAGCCAGCTCAGCACCGGAATATTATCGTAGGGCTTGATCGGCGCGCGACACGCGGGACACCGCGACCCGGGGGACACCACCGACTCCTCCGCGGGGATGCGCCGGAATGCGCCGGATGCAAACATTCAGGAAACTGCCAATCATCAATCCCAAGATGAAAACTGCGAGGGAAATCACGGTTTCACTTTGCCACAAGCACAAATCAGCCTCAAGCCGCCACCGACTGCCCGTGCCCCATGCCTAACACCAGTTACTGGTGAAGGCTATTCTTTCTGGTCTTGATAAGCAGGGGCAGGGCTTCGATGAAGCTCCGAGGACGGCGAAGATTTAACTTGACTGTGACTATCCTTCTGACGTATATGCGCCGGAAATAGATAACGTCTGCTACGAAACTTGGTGATTCATAGAAGGAGGAACCATGGCCACCGGTGTACAACCAGCATTGGCAGCAACGCCCCCGCCCCCCGCAGTTGGCGCGAGCCCAGCGTCCACGCAGACGGCGAGTTTCTGGGGAGCTCCGACAGCGAAGGTTGGTGTCGGGGCTCTCGCAGGGTCCATAACCGTCATGACTCTGGCGATTCTGAGAGCCAAATGGCCGACTTTGGTTCAGGATTCCCAGGTAGGCGCAGCCATTACGAGCCTTTTGACGTTCGTGGTTCAGTACTTGGTACCCGAGAGAAAGTAGGGTAGGTTTTGGCGTAAGTCGAGGGCTCTAGGTCGCCGCGATGAGCGCCCGTGCCGTTTTAGTGGTTCGGTAGCAGCTATAAATCCACAAGCGCGCTTCTACGTGGACGCAGCCCTGGCTC
>WNFA01015233.1_pt1 | contig 10708 bp, 5 predicted proteins | sample 5400481 | NCBI WGS metagenome assembly WNFA01 (sample SAMN13153340, study PRJNA577476) | soil metagenome | isolation source: 120 cm saprolite under Douglas fir tree site 2 hole 1 replicate 2 | place: USA:California | collected 2015-04-18 | reverse complement strand
AAGCCATCGCGTGTCACAATTTCGCCGGGTCTCACACGGATGGGCCAGCGGAACATGGGGCCCGCAAAGGCGAAGGTGTGGAACTCGCCCTTTTCGCCGCAGGGGTCCACGCCAGGCGGCAACTCTTCGAGCAGCGCGGCGTCAAATGTGCGCCCGGCAAACGTGGGACTCAATTGCTTGGGGTCCACGCAGGTGATTGCAGCGCGGACGCCCGAGGCGACCATCTCCCCCGCGAGCGCCCTCGTATCCCGGCCCCACAACGGGAAAACACCGTTCATCCCGCAGGCGGTGAGGTGCTTCTCGCGGTAGGCGCGCACGTCGGCGAGAAACAAATCGCCGAACACAACGTGGAACACGCCCTCGGCCCGGGCCCTGGCCATCGCGTTTGCCATCGCCTCCTCATAGACCGCATTGACACAGTTTGGCGGAATCGGAATCTTGATCACCGGGAGCCCCAGGGTTTCCACCTGCGCGTCAAGCAGCGCTTCGCGCACCGCGTGCATGGCCACGCGCTGGTGGGCGGAATTGAGCGTCGTCAGCAGGGCGACGACTTCGACCTCACCGCGGGCGCGCACTTCGTGCAGCGCCCAGGCGCTGTCTTTTCCCGTGCTCCACGACAGCCATGCTTTGGGGCGTCTCATGGATAGAGCAGGTATTTTGCGCGCATTTTCTTGAAAAATTCCAGGTCTTCCGCCCAGCCGGCGACGATGGCGGCCGGCGCGTCACCTTTCTTGAGGCGTGCGATCGCGGCTGCAGAGCCCAACAGCGGGAGGAGACTCTCGACGTCGAACCTGTCGGGGTAGAGCCGGGCCAAGGCGGCGGAAATTTCCAGGCCCATTCGCATCGAACGCAGCGAGGCGCGGCGTGTGATGACGATCGCGACGCCCTCACAGAGCTGGTCCTTGTGCAGCCCGGCGCGTGGCGTAAAGCGCGTGGGCACAAAGCGCACGCCGGGGACTCCGCGCCGGTTGAGGTAGCGAGCAAGTTCGGCCGCCCGGATCCACGGTGCGCCAAAAAGCTCAAACGGCTTCTCGGTGCCGCGTCCGACGGAGACGCCGGCATTTTGCAGGATCTCGAGGCCGGGATAGAGCAGCGTCGCATTGAGCGAACGCAGGTTTGGCGACGGCGGGATCCACGGCAAGCCGGCGGCCTCGAACAAATTGCGGCGGCGCCAGTTGGCCATGGCGATGACGTGCAGGTCGCAGCCGATCCGGTTTTCAGCGTTGAACATCTGCGCCAGTTCTCCCAACGTCATGGCATAGCGCACCGGCATGGGGAAATAGCCGACGAAACTGAGCCGGTCACGGTCAAGCATGGGGCCTTCGAGGACTTCACCGCCAAGCGGGTTTGGCCGGTCGAGCACGTAGAAGGCGATCTTGCGCTTTGCCGCCTCTTCCATGGCGTAGGCCATGGTAGTGATGTAAGTGTAAAAGCGAACACCAGCATCCTGGATGTCAAACACCAGCGCATCCACGCCGCGCAGCATCTGGTCGGTCGGCCGAAGCGTCTCGCCATAGAGGCTGAAGATGGGCAGGCCCGTCGCCGCGTCGGTGGACGACGCGACTCTTTCCTCAGCGCGGCCGGAGATGCCGTGCTCGGGGCTGAACAGCGCGACGAGCTGCACTCCATCCGCGTGGGCCAGCAGGTCGATCGAGCGCCTGCCATCGCGGTCCACGCCGGTCTGATTGGTGATCAGGCCGACGCGCCTGCCGCGCAGCTCGGCGAAGCCCTGTTCGACCAGCACATCGAGACCCGTCTTCGTGCGGGCGATCGGCGGAGGCTCGCGACCGGCGGATGCCGGGGCTGCTACCTGTGCGGGAGCCAGAAGCGAAACAAACCACAGAGGGGCACAGATCAACACAGATGAAAGAGATAGGCAGATGCCGGAGATTCTCCTGTTCTTGCATTTCCCCTCACTCTGCGCATCAGTTTTCAACTGTGTTTATCGGTAGTTACTTCCTGTTTCTGCGCTCGGTTGTGCCGCGGCAAGGCGTGTGCTATATACAGCCGCGGCATGCAGGCGTCAACCTCGGAAGCCGCGCTCGATGGCGATGGCTAAACGCTGGCTTCTGCTGCTGACCGTTCTCCTGTTGATGGCACACCCCGGCCGCACCGAAAAAGCATCCCGCCCGAAAGCAAGACTTTCCGCCGACGCCGAAAAATGGGTCGCGCAGACGCTGAAAAAAATGACGGTCGAGGAGAAGCTCGGACAATTGCTGGCGGTGTACTACTTCGGCGGCTTCGTCTCCACCGAAAGCGAGGCGTACCGGCAATTGCTCCAACAGGTGGAGCAGAACCACGTCGGCGGGTTCATCGTGCAGACGCGTGGCACGCCGCTGGGGATCGACCGCAGCCAGGTGTACCCCACAGCCGTGCTGGCAAACCAGCTTCAGAGCCATGCGAAGGTGCCGCTGCTGATCGGCGCGGATTTCGAACGCGGCACGGCAATGCGGCTGGAGGAAGGCACGTCGTTTCCCTTCGCCATGGCCGTGGCCGCCGCCGGCTCGCCGCAGGACGCCTACACCGTGGGAAAGGTTACCGCGCTCGAGGCCCGGGCGGCGGGCGTCCATTGGGTGTTCGCGCCGGTGGCCGACGTCAACAGCAACCCCGAAAACCCGATCATCAATACGCGTTCGTTCGGCGAAGACCCCCAGCGAGTCGCTGAGTTTGTCGCGGCGTTTGTGCGCGGCGTGGAGGAAAACGGAGCTCTCGCCAGCGCAAAACACTTTCCCGGCCACGGCGACACCAGCACGGATTCACACCTGGACCTGCCTAAGGTGCGCGCCGACCGGGCGCGGCTCGACCGGGTCGAGCTCGTGCCCTTCCGCGCCGCCATCGCCGCCGGCACGAGCACGATTATGACCGGACATCTCTCGGTGCCGGCCATCGAGCCGGATCCCGACGTGCCTGCGACCCTTTCGCACAAAGTCCTCACCGACCTGCTCCGCCGGGAGCTTGGCTTCGACGGCATCGTCGTAACCGACGCGCTGGACATGGCCGGCGTGACGCTGCGGTACCCGCCCGGAGAAGCCGCGGTGCGCTCGATTCTGGCCGGCGCCGACGTGCTGCTGGTGCCGCCGGTGACGGACGCAGCGCTGGCGGCGCTCAAGGACGCCGTCGCCTCGGGCCGCCTCCCGATGTCGCGGGTGGACGAGGCGGTGACGCGCATTCTGCGTGCCAAAGCCCGGCTCGGACTGCACCGGCAAAAACTCGTGGACCTCAATACCCTGAGCGAAAAGTTCGGCCGGCCGGAATTTGTCCGGCAGGCACAGGAGATCGCCGACCGCGGCGTCACTTTGCTCCGCGACGCGGCGCACCTGCTGCCGCTCGACGCGACCCGGCCGGTGCGCGTGTTGCTGGCGGATGTCTCCGCCGATGCCGACCCCAATCCCGCCGAGGACTTCGAACGCGAGTTGCGCTGGCGCGTGGACTCGCTCGAGGTCGTGCGCGCCGATGCGCGATTCGCGGCGGCGGATAAGGTCGAGCTCCCGCCGCCGGAGAGTTACGACGTGACGATCGCAGCGCTGTTTGTGCGCGTCGCCGACCGCAAGGGCACCGTCGGGCTGCCCGAGGCACAGGCGGCGCTGGTCAACCGCCTGCTCGCAAGCGGCAAGCCCGTCGTGGTCGTCTCTTTTGGCAGCCCCTACCTGATCGAGCGCTTCCCTGCGGCCCGTACGTGGCTCGCCGCGTTCAGCACCTTTGACGTCACGCAGCGCGCCGCGGCCCGGGCGCTGTTCGGCCAGGTGGCCATCAGCGGCAAGCTGCCGGTGAGCGTGCCGGGCGCGGCCTCCGGCGGACTGAAAATCGGGGACGGGCTTTCGATCGCCGCAAACCCGATGAAGCTGCGCCCGGCCGGAGCGGCCGCGGAGGCGCGGCTGAAACCGGCGTTCGATGTCCTGGAGCGCGGCGTCGCGGAGCGCGCGTTTCCCGGCGGAGTCCTGGCGGTGGGCCATCGCGGCGAGCTGACTGTGCACGCATTTGGCCGGCTGACCTACGACGCCGGCGCGCCGGCGGTCCGCTCGGAGACGATTTACGACGCCGCCTCGCTCACCAAGCCGGTGGTCACCACGACGCTGGTCGCCATGCTGGTCGCGACCGGGCAGCTCCAGCTCGACGCGCCGGTCGGAATCTACCTCCCCGAATGGGCGGCGGGGCCGAACCCCGAATGGCGCCGCAGGGTCACGCTGCGCCACCTGCTCACGCACACTTCCGGGCTGCCGGCGCACGTGGATTTTTTCAAGACCGCCAAAAACAAGCGGGAGACGCTCGCCAGGGTTTTTGCCGAGTCGCTCACTTACGAGCCCGGAACGCGGTCGGAGTATTCCGACCTGGGATTCATGCTGCTGGGCGAGATCGTCGAGCGGTTAACCGGCCATCCGCTGGACAGGCTTGCACGCGAGCGGATCTTTGCGCCGCTGGGCATGAAGGATTCGCTGTTTAACCCGCTGAAAACCCTGCGGGCGCGCATCGCCCCGACGGAAAACGATACCTCGTTCCGCAAGCGGTTGCTGCAAGGCGAGGTCCACGATGAGAACGCCTGGGCTATGGGCGGTGTGGCGGGGCAGGCGGGTCTGTTTTCGACCGCGGCGGACCTGGCGGCATTTTGCCAGATGCTGCTCAACGGCGGCATCTATGCGCACCAGCGATTGCTGCGCCGCGCCACCATCGACCCGTTCACTGCGGGCCAGTCGCTCGCCGGCGGCATCCGGGCGCTGGGCTGGAACGTCCCCACCGAGGGCTCCTCCAGTGGCCGGTATTTTTCATCGCGCAGCTACGGGCACACAGGTTTTACCGGCACCTCCATCTGGATCGACCCGGAAAAGGAGTTGTTCGTCGTCCTGCTGACCAACCGCGTCCATCCCACCCGCGAAAACGACAAGATCCGGCAGGTGCGCCCGGCGCTGCACGACGCGGTGGTTACGGCGCTGGGCCTTGTGCCCGAACGCCAAGCCGGACGATGAGCTGCCGGAGCGCGGATTTCGAGCAAATGTTGGCGAGTTCGCTTCCCTGACCCTGCGGCCCTGCTTCCGCAGTTATAATCGCCGCCTGTGAAACCCATTCGGGCAAGACTCAGCACGACCGAGGAGCGGAACCTGCGCTCGCTGGGGCTCGACCGGCTGTCCACCCGAGCCATGCTGCGCGTCATCAACCGCGAGGATGCGCGGGTGGCCACGGCGGTCGCACGCGAGCTGTCGAAAATCGGGCGCGCGGTTGAGGCCATCGTGCGCGCACTGCGCCGCGGCGGAAGATTACTCTACGTGGGCGCGGGGACGGGCGGCCGGCTGGCGGCGCTCGACGCCGCTGAATGCCCGCCGACGTTCGGCGTGGCGCTGCGGAAGGTCCAAGCCGTGGTCGCCGGCGGGCGGCGCGCGCTCGCAGAGGCCGTCGAAGGAGCGGAGGATTCTGCCAGGCAGGGCGCCCGGGATCTTGCGGCGAAAAAAATCACCGCGAGCGATGTGGTCGTGGGACTCACCGCCAGCGGCTCGACCCCCTACGTGCTTGGTGCGCTCGCTTATTCACGGCGGCGGGGCGCTGTGACTATCGGTGTGACCTCGAACCGGCGCTCGCCGCTCGGGCGCATCGCGGCAATCATCATTGCGCCCGAGGTGGGCGCGGAGGTAGTGGCGGGATCGACGAGAATGAAGGCGGGGACGGCGCAAAAATTGGTGCTCAACATGCTCAGTACCGCCGCGATGGTCCGGCTGGGCCGCGTTTACGACAACTGGATGATTCGCGTGGCGCTCACCAATCGGAAGTTGCGGCAGCGTGGCTTGCGCATCCTGGAGCAGGCCTCGGGTGCGAGTGTGGCAGAAGCGGAACGCGCGCTGCGTCAGGCGGGACACGCTCTGCCGGTGGCGTTGGTGATGTTAAAGACCGGCACAGGTGCGGCGGAGGCCAGGCGGCAGCTCCGGCGGGCCCGCGGCAATTTGCGCAAAGCGCTGGGAGAGTAGTTGTCCGTCGTCAGCCATCGGTGCTTCGTGGCACGGAGCCGATCGCTGAAGGCTAAGCGCTTTACATGACAAGACAGACGCATGGATAAGTTCCTCATCAAAGGCGGGCGGCGGCTGGAAGGCACGGTGCGCATCAGCGGCGCCAAGAACGCGGCGCTGCCGGCCATGGCCGGCCCTACGAGCTGGTGCGCACAATGCGCGCCTCCATCCTCATGCTGGGACCGTTGATGGGGCGGCTGGGCTATGCCCGGGTGTCGCTGCCGGGGGGCTGCGCGATCGGCTCACGCCCCATTGACCTCCACCTGAAGGCGCTTGAGAAAATGGGCGCGGAGATCTCCACCGCGTCCGGCTATATCGAGGCGCGTGTGCCGGCCGGCGGCCGGCTCCGCGGCGCGCACATCGTCTTCGACAAGATCAGCGTCACCGGGACGGAAAACGTGCTGATGGCCGCGACGCTGGCCGAGGGCGACACCCAGATTGAAAACGCCGCTCGCGAACCGGAGGTGACCGACCTGGTCGGGCTGCTCACCAAAATGGGCGCGAAGATCGAAGGCGCCGGCACGTCCACGCTGCGCATCCGTGGGGTCGGCAAGCTGCGGGGCGCCAGGCACTCGGTCATCCCCGACCGCATCGAGACGGGCACGTTTCTTGTCGCCGGGGCCATGACCGGTGGCGAGCTGGAGCTGGTGGGCTGCGAGCCGCAACACCTGACGGCCGTGATCGCGAAGCTCACCGAGGCGGGCGTCGAAATCCGCCAGCAGGCCGACCGGCTGCGGGTGCGCGCCGGACGCAAGCTCGTCGCTGCCGACGTGACCACCGAGGAGCACCCCGGCTTCGCCACCGACATGCAGGCCCAATACATGGCCCTGGCCACGCAGGCGACCGGCGCGTCGGTGATCATCGAAACCATCTTCGAGAACCGCTTCCTGCACGCAAGCGAGATGATGCGGATGGGCGCCAGTATCTCTGTCGAAGGCCGGGAGGCGGTGGTGCGCGGGCCGACTCCGCTCGGCGGCACCAGCGTGATCGCATCGGACCTGCGCGCCAGCGCATCCCTGGTGCTGGCGGGCCTGGTGGCGAAGGGTGAGACGACCGTCGACCGCGTCTATCACATCGACCGCGGATACGAGCGCATCGAAGAGAAGCTTTCCGCCGTGGGCGCGCACATCGAGCGCGTCCGCTAGCGCCGCATCGCGCGAAACCCTTGCCTCCGCGCCCCATCCGCGGGGCAGACTCCAATCCGCACTTGGTTTCTTGACACCGGCACGACTGCGTACGTAGAATCCCGCCCACCTAGCGGAATCCCTTGGGCTTTGGGCAAGAGTCGCGTCTCATTGTTTCCGGACTGCCTGTCTGGGCGCCGGGGCGAGCCAAGCAAGTTTCGGGGAAGTTTTCAGGAGGCTGTATGCGCCACCGATTTACTTTCCTTCTCGTCGGGTTGTTGCTCGGCATCCTGCCCGCAGCAGCGCAAGAAACGACCGGCACCATCTTGGGAACGGTGCAGGACGCCCAGAGCAAACCTGTGCCCAAGGCCAGCGTCACGCTGCTGAATGCGGACACCAATGTCATGGTCCGCGCCGTGCTGACGAATGACATTGGCCAGTATTCCGCGCCGCTGCTGCCCATCGGCCACTACACGGTGACGGCGGAGAGCAGCGGGTTCAAGAAGGCCACCCGGACCGGCGTCGAGCTCAACGTCAACGACCACTTGACCATCAATTTCACTCTCGAGCTGGGAACTGTGGCGGAGACGGTGACGATCCAGGCCGAAGCGCTGCAGGTGGATCTGCAGACGCCGACCGCCGCGGGCCTGATTACGGGGACGCAGATCCGCGAGCTTTCGCTCAACAACCGCAACTACATCCAACTGGTCGCCTTGATGCCAGGGGTCGCCACGGGTTTCCGCTCCGATGAGCCCGAGATCGGCGTGACCAGCTTTACCGGGTTGTCCAACCAGGTCAACCTCTCCGTCAACGGCAACCGTCCCACGCAGAATAACTGGACCATTGACGGCGCCGACAACGTGGACCGCGGCGCCAATCTGACCCTGTTGACTTTTCCCAGTGTGGACGCGATCGCGGAGTTCAAGGTGCTGCGCGGCCAGTACAACCCGGAATTCGGGCGTAGCTCGAGCGGCGAGATCAACGTGGTGACCCGCGGCGGGGGAAGCAACTTCCACGGCAGCCTCTACGAGTTCTTCCGCAACGACGCGCTGCAAGCCAACAACTTCTTCAACAACGCCGCCGGCATCGCCAAGCCGGCGCTGCGCTACAACAATTTCGGAGGGACCTTCAGCGGACCCATTTACAAGAAGAAGACCTTCTTCTTTTTTTCAGAGGACGTTCGCCGGGTGAAGACGTTCAGCACCTTCAGTGGCGTCGTCCCAACGTTGGCCGAACGCGCCGGGACGTTCGCTACTCCCGTTTGCCTGAACCGCGCGTGCACTGCCACCGGAACCCAGGTGACGAGTATCAATCCCGCAGCGGCGGCCTACATCAAAGACATCTTCTCCAAACTCCCCCCGCCGCAGGATCCCAGCACGGACTCGGCCACCTTCCTCGGCCAAAACATCTTCAATCACCGCCAGGAGATCATCCGCGTCGATCACGTGTTCGGCCCGAAGCTGAGTGCCTTCGGCCGGTTCGTCAACGATTCGATTCCGACCGTCGAGCCCCGCGGCCTGTTCACCGGCGCCTCGCTACCCGGTGTGGCTACTACGCAGACGAATTCCCCTGGGCGCAGCTTCACCGCCCGCGCCACCATGGCCTTCTCACCGACCATCCTAAACGAGCTGGGATACGCCTACTCCTACGGCGCCGTGATCAGCGATCCCACAGGCCTCGGCAGCACGGCGGCTTCGCCCGATGTCCTCGGGGCCATCACTTTGCCGCTGCCGTCCACGATCTCCCGCGTGCCAGATTTGAACTTCAGCGATAACTCCGGTCTGTTCGGCTTCGGGCCATACCGCGACTTCAACCGCAACCACAATTTCTTTGACAACTTCACGCGCATCCTCGGCCGCCACACCGTGAAGGTTGGCTTCAGCTTCCACTGGTACCAGAAGTCGGAAAACGCCGCCGGCGGCAACAACGGCAGCTTCAGCTTTGACGACTCGCCGCGCCCCACCGGGACCCCCAACTTCCGTCAGGAGTGGGCCAATTTCCTGCTGGGTCTTGTCTCCACTTACACGCAGACCTCAGTGGACTTCCACGCCGAGGTTCGGCAGCGCCAGTTGGAAGTTTTCGGGCAGGACGAGTTCCGTGTCTTGCCAAATTTGACGCTGACCTACGGCGTCCGATACTCCTACTTCGGTCCGGCCACAGATGCCTTGGGCCACGCCACGACGTTCGATCCCGCCCGCTTCGATCCCACGCAGGCCCCGCTCATCAACCAAGCAAACGGCCTGCTGGTGGCGGGGACGGGCACCCCGCTCAACGGCGTCGTGATCGGAGGCGCCAACTCGAAATTCGGTAACGCCGTGACGCGGCACGACAGCCTGGACTTCGCCCCACGGGTCGGTTTCGCCTGGGATCCGTTCAAAACAGGCAAGACCTCGGTGCGCGGAGGCTACGGCATCTTTTTCGATGCGCCCGCGGTGAACTCGCTCGAGCAGTTCCAATTCTCAAACCCACCATTCGTGAAGAACATCACGATCTCCGGCACGACTCTGGATAACCCAGGAAGCGTGGTGCCGAACCTCAACTTGGTGCCGCCCTTCCTGGGGGGACCTGCGCCGGATTGGCGCCAGCCGTACAGCCAGCAGTGGAGCCTGGATGTCCAGCGGCAACTCTGGGTCGGCATCATGCTGGATGTGGGCTACTACGGCAACAACGGAAAGCACCTACTTGGCGTGGTGGATATCAACGAACCCCTGCCCGGGGCGGTGCTGACGGCGGGATTCTCACCCGCGATCTCTCTTCCGATCACCTCCTCCGGAACACCAACTCGACGTCTGAACTTCATCCGACCCTTCCGCGGCTACGATGCCATCAACCTGTTCAAGACGATTTTTTCCTCCAGCTATCACTCCCTCCAGGTCAGCGCGCAGAAACGGCTCCGCGGCAATTCACTGCTCATCTTCAACTACACCTATTCGCATGACTCGACAACGGCGCAGAGCGACTTTTCCGCTCCGCAGAACAGCTACGACATCCGGGCCGAAAACGGCCCTACGCGGTTTAACCGGCCCCACATCTTCAACGCTAATTTCATCTACGAATTGCCCTGGATGCGAAACCAGGAGGGTGTCGCCGGACACCTGCTCGGCGGCTGGGAGGTCTCCGGGATCGTATATGTTTTTTCCGGCCTACCGCTCACGGTGACCCAGCGCAGCGACCCGGCGGGGTTAGGCGTGCGCGATGTAAACAGCTTTGCAGGCGGGCGACCCGATCGAGTCGGCGATCCGAACTCGAATGCTCCGCATACGCCGAACCAGTGGTTCAACATCTCGGCTTTCGCCGGCGTTCCAAGTGGCCAGGTCCGACCAGGGGACTCGCCGCCTGGAGCGGTGCGGGGCCCGGGTGCGCAGAGGTTTGATCTGTCGCTGTTCAAGAATATCCGCATCGTTGAAAGCATGAAGCTGCAATTCCGGGCCGAGGCCATCAACGCCTTCAATCACACGAACTTCGATGGGGTCTCGACGCGGCTGGGAGCCAGCACGTTCGGACAAGTGCTCAGCGCCCGCGCAGCGCGTGTAATGCAACTGGCGTTGAAGTTCTCCTTCTAAGCGCCCGGCTGGGTCGCTCTCCGCGAGACTC
>WNFA01005372.1_pt1 | contig 10709 bp, 9 predicted proteins | sample 5400481 | NCBI WGS metagenome assembly WNFA01 (sample SAMN13153340, study PRJNA577476) | soil metagenome | isolation source: 120 cm saprolite under Douglas fir tree site 2 hole 1 replicate 2 | place: USA:California | collected 2015-04-18 | reverse complement strand
GCCTCCGATCCAATTTTGGGTTTCGCGGAACTCACCCGGACGCTTCTGACTGCCGCGTCCCTTAGACAAGAGAATCTTGTGAATTTCTCGTATCAACCTCAGAGAGAGCGGAAAATCCCCCCCGGAGGCGGCGAAGTCCGTGATTCATCGCGGCCACATAATTTGAAACTTCCTGAACGTCTTCCAGTGGAACGCTGGGGGCTTCAGCGCTTTCGAATAGCATCAGGTCAGAAAACGACGACTGTGTGCCCTCGATCTGCGAAGAGAGCACGGCTTCCTTCCGAACGTAGAGGTAAATGAAGAGCGAGGGATCGGGGAGAATCGACGCCTGCCCATCTAGGCGTCCGAGTGCCTAGTTTGCCTGCTCAAGTAGTGGCAAAAGCGGCTGAAGAACTAGAGGAGGGTCTGGTGGCAATGGCGGGGGCACGTAGGCCCGGAAGGACTCCTCCTTGAAGGTCTTGACGACATATGTCCCGAGGCGGCTGTTCGGTTTGGTTGGTGTTGCCATCACAAAACCATCGTTTCGTTAGAAATTAGCTAACGAAATTATATAGACTTTTCCTTTCGTTAGCTAGAGAAGGTCAAACCCGGTCTGGGCAAGTTACATTACACGCAAGTTCCGGCTCAGGTGCGTCGGACCACGCGTCCAGGAAAGGAGACGAAGCCAAGACCAAAGAATCTGCGTCCACACTTGGGTCACATTGCTGCGAATCCAGTGCGGCGAGAAAAAACACGATGGCGGAATACTCTGCCACACCTTGCTAAACAGGATGTCGCGGGTCTGAACTCTTCTGGCAAGGCATCAGGTCCGCACAGTCTCGGCAACCGTATAGCCGAGTGCGGAGTACCCTGCAAGCCGCTTCTTGTACATGCGAGCCAGCATAGGCACCATCACATCCGCATAGTCGTAGACGTGGACCTCACTCTTGTTGTCGTGGAGACGATGCAGGCGGCCCACGTACTGTTGCAAAGTACCTTTCCACGAAATCGGCATTGCAAGAAGAAGCGTATCAAGACGGGGGTCGTCAAATCCCTCGCCGAGGTAACTTCCGGTCGCTAGGATCACGCGCGGTTCTTCGCAAGGAACGGCTGCTAGAGATTCAGCCAGTCTCTTCCTTTGCTTCGTGCCCATCCCACCCTTCAAAATGAAAATGTGCGGACAAATTCCACCCAAGCGCCCAGCCAAATAATCGAGATGTCCCGTCCGACTTGTGAGAACAAGTGGTGAGCGCCCGCTGGACAAAGCCTGCTGAAGGTCTCGGACGATCAGGTCGTTCCTCTCTTGGCTAACGATGAGAGCAGCATAAATATCTTGAATGGCCGTCTCACTTTCAGACCGATTCCAACCGAAATCAGTAATCCTTGGGAAAACCTTATGTTGAAGTGGTGAAGACTCGGCAGCCTTCTTCGCGCTGAGATGAAAACGAATCGGCCCGCATTGCATGTAGATAATGGGTTGATGCCCATCTTTTCGAGTCGGTGTTGCCGTCAATCCCAGAACGTATTTTGCTTTGACTTCACGAAGGATTCGTTCAAACGTCACTGCAGACAAATGATGACATTCATCCACAATCACGTGTCCGTAGTCCGCGACGAAATCTTCAACTGTCCCTTTACGCTGCAAGCTCTGAATTACAGCAACATCAATCAAACCGGTTCTCTTAGCTTTCCCTCCCCCGTACTGTCCGATGTGCCCAATCGGCAAAGCTAGAAACACAGCTAATCGCTCGCGCCATTGGTCCATCAATTGACGCCGATGCACGAGGATCAGGGCGTTAACCGATCGTTTGGCGATGAGGCAAGCCCCCACCACTGTTTTTCCGAACGCCGTTGGTGCACAGAGTATGCCTTGGTCATAAGCAAGCACTCGCTCCGTGGCGTCTCGTTGTTCAGGCCGCAATTCGCCGTGGAAAGAAACATCAATTTGCCGTCCTTCGGTTCGTTCATCATGAACTTCCACATCGATGTGATGTGACTTGAATACACGGACTACCTCTTCCATACACCCTCTTGGAAGGCCAAGGTGCTCGGGGAAGACTTCACTGCAGGATATGACCCGGGGCTTACCGTAAGTCGAGAGCCGCATCGATTGAGCTTTGTAAAATTCAGGGTTTTGAAAAGCAGCGATGCGAATCAGGCGATCCACCATCCCGGGCGGCAAGCCCTCTTTCTCGATATAGAAAAGATTGCTCACCACCACACGAACACTCGCCGGCAGCGGACCGGTGATTTGTCTTTCCTTCCGCTGCCGGGAAGGACGCCAGTGCCATGGGGCTTCGCCCTCGTCTTCATCGGGTAAATGAAGGTGCACTCCGATGGGATTTCCCTCGGGGGCTATTTCGTAAATCATTCGGGCGAGTCGATCGGTGGAGATTCTCTGAACGGACTCTAAAAACCTCCACTGATCAGGATGAGGCTGAAACAGTTCATCCAAGAACACGCTATTGCCTTGTTCTCTGGGACGCTTTTGTAATGGCAATGCAATCAAATTTCCAAAGCCGCCTTTGGGTAAGGTGTCCTGGTTGGGGAAAAGACGGTCGTATGAATCAAGGCCGATTTCATGCCTATTTTCCATAGTGCGTGTCAACAAGGCACATCCTAGGCTTCTCGCATCGATCGGCAGCGGATACCGGATGGTCAAAAAATATCCATACATGCGCGCCATTTCCTGATCGCGAGCGCTCGACGGCCGATGGAACCTGAAATCGCCTGCATGTTGCTGCAAACGCTGCCGCATCAATTACCCAGGACTTCTTGTCGAAATCCACTGCAAGAAACCAGCAAGTGTCGTCAAGCAGAAGTGGATAAATGCCGACAGTCTGCTTTCCAGTTAGATGATTGCGGATCGCGTCATCCGTCAGTGGCTGGAGCATTCTGGTTTTGCGGGCAACCTTCTTTCGCTCTTCCGGTCTCGCGACATGGACGGCACGCCAGTCCATAATGCTGGCAGGTGAATAGCCAGATTTGCCACTCTTTCCTTCCCACCGAATGGCGAAAACATCTTCGCGCCCACGAAACAGATCTCGAAAGAGCGAGATTTTCTCCTCTGGTGTGGAAACTCCGCTTCTCGTAGTGGACGAAAGCTTTGGGGTGGGTACGGCTTGCGGAACGGGCTCGTGGGGGTGCGATTGATTAATCCCGAGCATCGCACGGAGATGTGCATTCTCTTCACGGAGCCGTTGGCATTCATCTTGCACTGTTTTCAGGCGCTCTTGGAGATTGTCCTGATCAGGCATGCGGCTGTTCATTGCTATAAGCTCCGCGGAAGATCTTATCCGAGGAACGAAGCGATCAAACGGCCGATTTTGCGACCCAATAGTTGAGTCCGATTTGAGTCCGATTGCTGCCGAATACTGGCCGATATCAGTATGTTTGACGCAGAACAAAGCTAAACGGGCCAATAAGATAGTGTTTCTGCTGCTTGTTCGGGACCAGGAGGTCGATGGTTCAAATCCATTCGCCCCGACCATTTCATTCAGGTCCGGCCCGGACACATAGGTCCCTTCCGGCGGGGGCCGGAATCTTCGGTCACTCCGTTCGGGATTTCGCCCTTCCACTCTGCTCAGGGCAGGCCTGCAGGCTCACACGCCCGCACAGCAGCCCAAATTCAGATCCATTCGCCCAACCTTTAGTCGCACTCGTTCAGATGCTTACGACTGCGCTGCAACCGCTCAGGATTCAGGCCGATGGCTTCAACGCCATTTAGGCGATTTGAACTACGCTAGGAAACTAGCGCTTCGACAGTGGCCTGCTCGCGGACTTGCTTGCCGCCTTCGGATGTCAAGTCCTGCGGACCGAAGCCAATGCCGATCTTCTTGAGAAAGGCAGTGGGAGGGTCGCTGCCGGCGAAGACCCAGACGTCGTCGTTAGGAATTCGTTGCGACGAACCGTTCACGTCCAGGACAACCGAGTCCGGCGTAAATTCCAAAGGCTTGGAGTTGAGGATGACATTGAGTTTCCCTTTTCGGGTAAAATCTTGGAGGCGCTGCGCATTGCGCTGCTTGATGCGGGCGAAGGCCGCCTGGCGGTAGGAAAGCGTGACGGTGTTGCCGACCTGATGAGCAAGGCCCATGGCGGCTTCCATGGCGCTGTCGCAATTTTCGCGGCTCATCGTTGTCCGGACGGGTCTTCGTTACGAGAAAATCACTCGCCGTAGGGAACCCAGATGTTTTTCACCTGAACGGTGTGGTCGAGGAACCAGCGGCCTTCGCCTTGTTTCGCGTCGAACCAGTCGATGGCGCGGCCTTCATTGGTGAAGACTTGCTTGAGATTGCCAACTGAGAGAGTTTTCGCCGCCGCAGCGCCGGCTTCGTCGGTAAAACACCAGATGGCGTCGACGTCGTCGTGTTCGGCGAGCGTCTTCATCAGTTCCGCGGCCCGGCCGGTGACGATGTTTATGACGCCATCGGGCAGGTCGCTGGTTTCGAAAACTTGATAAAGATCGCCGGTAATCAGCGGATATTTTTCCGATGGAATGGAAATGACCGTGTTTCCCGTTGCAATGGCCGGCATCACGAGTGAAAGGAATCCGAGCAACGGCGCATCGGCGGGGCAGACTACGCCGACCGTTCCGATTGGTTCTTTCATCGCGAGGGCGACATTGCGGAACGGCGGGTTATGCACTACGCCGTCGTACTTATCGGCCCACGCGGCGTAGGAAAAGATGCGTTCGATGCCGAGGCTGACTTCGGCTTCTGCTTGTTTCTTCCCAACCACGGTGGACAACCGGCCGGCGATTTCGTCCCGCCTCTGAGAAAGATTCTCCGCAATGTAATAGAGGACCTGCGCGCGATTATGCGTCGTTGCTTTGCCCCAGCCTTCCGCCTTGCGTGCCGCTTCGACGGCGTTACGAATGTCCTTGCGGTTGCCGAGCGGTGATTCTCCGAGCAAACGGCCGTCGGCGCCGTGCACCTCGAAGCTGTAACCCGAATCGGGCCGCGCTTGTTTGCCGCCGATGTAGAGCTTCACGGTGCGGTCGATCGGGGGAGCAGCGAAATCGGCGGGCTCCTCCGCCGGCTGATCGAGCGCCAGAGGTGTTGGATGAACTGGTGGAGCGTTCTTAAACCATGCAGGTTCCAAGTATTCGAGAAGCCCTTCGCGGCCGCCTTCGCGCCCATAACCGCTTTCGCGGTAGCCTCCGAAACCGCAGGCGGCATCGAAAAGATTAGTACAGTTGACCCAAACCACGCCGGCTTTGATTTGTGCCGCAACATGAAGTGAAACATTGATGCTCTCGCTCCACACGCAGGCGGCCAGGCCATAGACCGTGTTGTTGGCGAGCTCCACAGCTTCGCGCGGAGTGCGGAACGTCATCGCGGCGAGCACGGGACCGAAAATCTCCTGCTGCGCCACTACCGAAGTTGGATGAACATTGCTCAGCAACGTCGGCGGAAAATACAGCCCCCGCGACGGCATGGGAATGGAAGGCTGCCAGCAGGTCGCTCCTTCAGCAACGCCTTGATCGACCAGCTGTTGGATGCGCTCGAGCTGCACGCGCGCGACGATGGCGCCAATGTCGATAGCTTTGTCGAGCGGCGGGCCGATTCGCAGCGTGTTCATGCGGTCTTGAATCTTGCCGATCAATTTGTCAGCAATGCTCTCCTGCATCAGCAGGCGCGAACCGGCGCAGCAGACTTGCCCTTGATTGAACCAGATGCCGTCCACCAAGCCCTCCACGGCGCTGTCCAGATCGGCATCCTCAAAGATGATGAAGGGAGATTTGCCGCCAAGTTCGAGCGAAAGCTTTTTGTGACTCAGCGCGGTAGCCTTGCGAATCGCGCGTCCTACTTCCGTCGAACCCGTGAATGCAATCTTGTCCACATCGGGATGCTTCACCAGCGCTTCGCCAGTCGAGCCGTCGCCGGTGATGATGTTCACGACGCCGGAAGGGAGCCCGGCTTCCTGGCAGATGTGCGCAAACGCGAGCGCCGTCAGCGGCGTAAACTCCGCGGGCTTCAGCACCACGGTATTCCCAGTGGCGAGGGCCGGGGCAATCTTCCACGCCAGCATCAGCAATGGAAAATTCCATGGAATGATTTGGCCTACGACGCCGCAAGCCGTGTATCCCGGGAATTCCTGTTCGAGGAGCTGGGCCCAGCCTGCATGGTGATAAAAATGGCGCGCCACCAACGGAATATCGATGTCGCGGCTCTCGCGAATGGGCTTGCCGTTGTCCAGCGTTTCGAGAACCGCCAGCCAGCGCGAATGTTTCTGCACCTGCCGGGCCAGCGCATAGAGATAACGAGCGCGCGCATGCGGAGTGAGAGATTGCCACGCCGGTAACGCAGCCCGAGCCGCTTTCACCGCGCTATCGACGTCGGCTGGCGACCCTTGCGCCACCGTCGCGAGTTTTTCGCCCGTGGAGGGATCCGCCGTGTCGAAATAAGTTGCGGCCGCAGGCGCTTGCCACGCGCTATCAATGAAATGTCCGAAACGCCGGCCGTTTCGGTCCAGCCAGGCAAGAGCTTCGCGCGGATCCTCCGGCGCGGGGCCATATTCCATAGTCATGAATTTTTCGACAATGCTCATTCGCTTGCTCTCGTTTCACTCGTCAACAAACCAGGGTTCTCGCGACTAAGCAATAGGATGGCGATACTCCGCCGAATAGCGTCCCGTGGCGTGATGCTCCAATTGCCGCTCGATATCCGCCAGCATGCCGCTGGCGCCAAAACGGAATAACTCCGCTTTCAGCCAGGAATCGCCCAGCTCCTCTTTCATCAATGCAAGCCAGTCCAGCGATTGCTTCGCCGTGCGAATGCCGCCCGCCGGTTTGAAGCCGACCGCCATTCCAGTTTCCTGCGCGTACTCGCGAATGGCGCGCGCCATCACCAGGCTCACCGGCAGCGTCGCGTTGGTCGCTTCCTTCCCGGTGGATGTCTTGATGAAGTCCGCTCCAGCCATCATGGCCACCATACTGGCGCGGGCCACGTTGCGCAACGTCAGCAAATCTCCGGTGCCGAGGATCACCTTCAGATGCGCCGGCCCGCAAGCGTTCTTGAACGCGGCGATCTCATCGTACAGCGCTTGCCACTTCGCTCCGAAGACGTGCGCGCGCGTGATGACCACGTCGATCTCGTCAGCGCCGGCTTCCACCGAGCGCCGAATTTCCGCCACGCGTTCCTCGAAGGGCGAAAGACCAGCCGGGAATCCCGTGGAGACCGCGGCAACATGAATACCGCTGCCTTCGATCGCCCGCCGTGCGGTTTCAACAAACGTGTGATAAACGCAGACAGCGGCGACTTTGATATTGATGCTCTCGACGCCAAGCTTCTGCACTAGTTCGTGCTGAATGGGCTGTCGCGCTTTGGCGCACAGCCGGCGGACGCGTTCGTCTGTGTCGTCTCCGGAGAGCGTCGTCAGATCCATGCACGTGATGGCGCGAAGAAGCCAGGCCGCCTGCCATTCCTTCTTTACCGTTCGCCGCGTGCCGATGGTTTGCGCGCGGCGCTCGACGGCGCTGGTGTTCACGCGCACCGCGTTCACCCAATCCAAATTCAGCGGGACACCGCGGTTGGTTTGGAGATCGCGCCCCGCGTAATTCGCGATGGCAGTATCCGAAGGCAATATCGCACTTCGCAGTACAGGGCGATCCAGGCTGGACGAGCCGTCAATTCGCGGATTGTCGCGCAGAGTCATCGGATTTCCCACCAAACCCCGATGGAGCAATCAAGAAAGCTTTATCTTAACACTTTGACAAATCCACTTCACAGGTGCCCGCCGCGACTCCGCCACTCCTTCTCGAATTCCGCCCGGTTCCAGAACGACTTTTGTGTCCCGACCTTGGTCGTAGAAAGAGCAGCGTAGAGATTTGCGCGCGACAGAGCTTCCTCCTCCGGCAAGCCTTCGCTCAAAAAGACTGCAAAGCTGCCAATGAAAGCATCGCCCGCCCCAGTGGTGTCTACGGCTTGGACCTGGAACGCGGGAATGAGGTCCATTTGATTCGGTCCGGCTGCTAACGAGCCGCGCCCTCCCAGAGTGATGACCACGCGCTGCATTCCCTGGCGGACCAAAAACTCCGCGCACTTCTTCGCCTCATCAACCGAGTGTACAGGCATTCCCGTAATTGCTTCTGCTTCACTTTCATTGGGGATGAAATAATTCGCAGCGCCGATCTCTTTAAAGTCAACCGGCCGCGCCGGTGCTGGATTCACGATGCAGCGAATACCATTGGCCCTGGCAAATTTTGCAGTGTGATAAACGGTGCGAAGCGGAATCTCAAACTGCAGAATGATGGTGTCCGCTTTGCGGAGCAACGGGGCCGATGCATCCACGTCTTCAGGTGATAAAACGTCATTCGCTCCTTTCACGACGATGATGCGATTTTGGCCGCTCGGATCCACAAAGATTGGAGCGACGCCGCTGGAAACGCCGTCGGTGATACGCACGCACGATGCATCAATCCCTTGGGATTCAAAGTTTTTAATCGTGGCAGGACCAAAAAGGTCATTCCCAACTCTTGCCACCATGCCCACGTTCGCTCCACACAGACGCGCTGCGACGGCCTGATTCGCGCCTTTGCCGCCGAAGCCAAGATCAAACTTCTTTCCAAAGATCGTTTCCCCGGGCCGGGGGAACGCGTCATTGAACGTGGTCAGGTCCACGTTGGCGCTGCCCACAACAGTGATAAAGGGTTGCTTGGCCATCATTTCATTTCTGGCGGATTCTCAACTCCGCCTTTCATGAGGCATGGTTTCGCAACGCTCATGAATGGATCACTCAAAAGTAGATTCAGGTGTCTCTGGGAATTGTTCGCATACACAGGACGCAAGCTACGCCGCCAAAAGGTTGCGCAACATGAACCACAGATTTGCGGGCCGTTCCGCCAGCCGGCGCACGAACCACGGGTACCAGTAGCTGCCGTAAGCGACAAGCACGATGGATGTGCAACCTTCGCCGGCAAGACGCTCTTGCTCGGCGCGTTGTATGCCGTAGAGCATCTGCACTTCAAAATCCTCCTTCGCGAAGCCCGCCGCGGTCGCAAAATCGGAGAGCCGCCGTATCAGCGCTACATCATGCGTGCCGAATGCGGCGCGCACGCAGCGATTCTCCTTCTTGGCCCGGAGCATCTGTTTCGCAAGCTCGAAATAACTTTTATCAACATCCTGCTTTCGGGCAAACGCGATTTCTGGCGGCTCGTTGTACGCCCCTTTGACCAATCGAATCGACGGCCGCAGCGGAAGTAGCTTCGCCAGATCATCTCTTGTTCGGTGGAGATACGCTTGCAAGCAGACGCCAACATTCGGATGCGCGATAAGCGTGCGGCGATAGAGATCCAGCGTCGCTTCCACATAGTTGCTCGCCTCCATGTCCACCCAGACGATGGAGTCTTTTTGCGCGCGTTCAATAATGGCATTCAAATGTTCGAAACAGAGATCCGGCGAGAGATCCAAACCGAGCTGCGTCAGTTTCACGGAAATCTCTGCTTGCAGACCTTTTTCTCTGATGCGCTTTAGCACTTCGATGTAGTGGTCCGCGACCTGCTGTGCCTCGGCGCGGTCCTTGATATTTTCGCCCAGGTGCGTGAACACCGCTCCGATCTTCTTTCCACGCAGAATCTGCGCCGCGCCAAGCGCGTCATCGAGCGTCTCGCCGGGCATGAATCGCGAAACCGTGCGCCTAACAAATGGGTAATTTGCCGCCCGGTGGCGTAGCCACTGATTTTGAGATGCTGCGAGCAGCATCGATCGCATCAGACTCATGAATGCATCGTCTCTTTGCCCCGGAATCCGCGCTATCGCGGCTTTGGACCGCGCACCATATAAAACTGTAATCGAATGCGAATTTTTTTTCCATTTTCCGAGGAACGCTGACTCATTCCACGTCCATCGCTGCAAGGAAATTCCCTACGGAATGTCGAATCGATTGTTGCTGACATCGCAGGAAGTTCAGGAAATAGCGAGCACGCGGAGAAGCACGCCCGCCAACACCCCACCGATGACGGGCCCCACCACGGGAATTGGCGCATAGCTCCAATCCGATCCGCCTTTCCCTGCAATCGGCAGAATCGCGTGCGCGATACGCGGACCGAGGTCTCGTGCAGGGTTAATCGCGTATCCCGTCGGTCCCCCGAGAGACAGACCAATGCCCCATACCAGGCTTCCCACGAGATAGGGGCCGAGTCCTGCCGCTGGGCCGGCGGCCGAGACGCTTTTTGAAAAAATTGCTCCCACCACGAAAACAAGCGCGAAAGTGGCAATGATTTCGCTCATCAAATTCATAGCGGTTTTGCGGATCGCCGGCGCCGTGCAAAAGCAGCCCAGCTTCGCCGCGGTGTCCGGCGTTTCTTTCCAGTGCGGAAAGTAGTGCAGCCACACCAGCGCGGCGCCTACGATGGCCCCAAGCATTTGTGCTGCAAGATAGGGAGCAAACTTTCCAAAATTACCGTCGCGCATCGCGAAGCCGATAGTCACCGCGGGATTCAGATGGGCATCGCTGCTCCCGCACGCAATGGCAGTGAAGACGCCGGCCATAACCGCGAAAGCCCAGCCCGCGGTAATCACCAACCAGCCGCTGCCCTCTGCTTTCGAACGTTTGAGCAGCACCGCGGCGACAACTCCATCGCCTAGCAGGATAAGAATCATCGTGCCGAGAAATTCACCGAGCACCGGTGATGTCATAGGTGAGTGCCTCCGTCAGGATTCCATCCAGTCAAACGATCGCGTAACCGCTTTCTTCCACTGCTTGTAAAGTCGTTCTCGCCTGGCTTCCTC
>WNFA01005370.1_pt1 | contig 10711 bp, 7 predicted proteins | sample 5400481 | NCBI WGS metagenome assembly WNFA01 (sample SAMN13153340, study PRJNA577476) | soil metagenome | isolation source: 120 cm saprolite under Douglas fir tree site 2 hole 1 replicate 2 | place: USA:California | collected 2015-04-18 | reverse complement strand
TGACAGCCTGGAAAGCCTGAATGGCGCTGGCGTTGCCAGTCAAGCCCGAGAGGAGAAGGCGTTATGAAGAGTTCGACCAGCGTTCCTGTTGAGGTCAGCACTCCTGCTACACGCGAGCGAGAAACTATGTGGCGTCCATTGCGTAAACAGGGGACGAAACTTGGATCCAACCTGGCCAGCGCGTTGGAGGCCGTGTGGAGCAATCGCCTGCGCTCACTGCTGACCACCCTGGGCATTATCATCGGCATCGCGGCGGTGATTGCTGTGATAACCCTCGCCCAGGGCGCCAACGCGTACTTCACTGCGCGTTTCTCCCAACTGGGCACGACGGTCCTGACCATCCAGGCGGGCTCATCCAGCAGCGGCGGCGCGTCCAATGGGGCTGGCTCTCGTGCCTCGCTCAGCGCGAACGACGTGCAGGCACTGGTGAATCTACCACATGTGCAGGGAGTCAGCCCTGTGATCAATACCGGCGGCGAGATTGCCTATAGCAATACGAACTGGTTCACCGGCGTCCAAGGAGTCTCCTCTGCTTACCAGAGCCTGGACAACTGGCCGGTCTCTGAGGGTAGCTGGTGGAGTCAGAGCGATGAGCAGATCGGCATGCCGGTTATCGTGCTGGGCCAGACCGTGGTGAAGAACACCTTTGGTCTGACCGGAACCAATCCGATCGGCCAGACCGTGCGCTGGGGCAGATCGCTCTATCGCGTGGTAGGCGTGCTGGCCCAGCGCGGGTCGTTGGGAGGCAATGACCAGGATGATATCGCCTTTGTGCCGTATACCAATGTCATGCACCTCTTCTCAGCCAAGGGGCTGGTTCAACTGGACAGAATCCTGGTGCAGGCCGATAGCATCAATAATGTGAGCCAGGTTCAACAAGAGGCGACCCTGGCCCTGGAGCAGACTCATCGTATTCCACCCGGTGGCCAGAACGACTTTACCATGAGCACGCCCCAGCAGTTGATCGACCAGGAAAATCAGAGCAACGCCGCTTTGGAGGACCTGTTGATCGGCCTGGCCGCGATCTCGCTGATCGTTGGCGGTATCGGGATTATGAATATCATGCTGGTTTCGGTGACCGAGCGCACGCGAGAGATCGGCCTGCGCACTGCTGTGGGGGCGCAGCCCTCCGATATTCGCAATCAGTTTCTGGTCGAGGCTCTGATTCTTTGTACGATTGGCGGCTGCGTAGCGGTACCGTTTGGTCTTGGCGGGGCCTACCTGCTCACCCATCAGTTTGGCTTCCCTTTTGTACCCAGCGTGCTCTCAATTCTACTCGCTATCGGCGTGGCGGCAGTGGTTGGGATCGGCTTTGGCCTCTATCCTGCGGCCCGCGCCTCCCGGTTGGACCCGATTGAAGCCCTGCGCAGCGAGTAGCTTTTCACGCCAGTTGATCCCTCCCATAGGTCTGTAAATTTTGGAATGATTGTGACGAGAGGAGTAGAAAGTATGGCAACTACATCTCCCCAGTTGGCGCGTCAACGCACTCCGGCGCTGCTGCCGGCTATTGCGAGGCTGGCCTGGTGGCGTTTCAAACGCATGTGGCTTGTGCTGCTGGTGACGTGGCTAGGCATGTTGACGATGGTGATGCTGGTCTGCGCGGTGCCGCTTTTTTCCCAGGTGGCGATGACGGCAGGTGTGCGGAACGCGTTGAACAGCGCACCGCCCTATGAGCAGAGGCTAACCTTCACGCTGGCAAGCAGCCAGCCTACGACGGCGCAGATTCAGCAGGCGGGGCAGAGCATAGCGCAGGTCGTCAATGCTAATCTCGCTTCGTACGCCAATGGCGCAGCGCACTTTTCGGTACAGGTGCCTGCGCTTACAATCACCTCCGGCGGGACGGTGGCCAGGGGAACGACCTCGCCGCGCCTGCTCAGCATCCACAGCTATACAATGGATCAGATCACCAACGAGGTGACCGTTGTGCAGGGACGGCTGCCGCAGGCGGCGGGCAATACGATTGAAATTGCGCTGACGCAGGATGCTGCACATAATCTGGGTGTGCATGTCGGCTCGGTCATAAGCGCGACCGTGCCCCAGAGCATAGGCGGGGGAACATGGACACTGCGCGTCGCCGGCATCTTCTCACCCAGGGCGAACTGGGAATCCGCAAACACGTTCCAGGTGCAGAGTAGCGCTGGTGGAAACATCTACCCGGTGCTGGCATCCAACTCGGCCATTTTGTCAAGGATTGCTCCCTTGCAGGTGCAGCTTACGATTGAGAACAAGCGCTTGTTTACAGCTGGAGGCAACGTCCCATTTTTCCGGCTGAATTGGAGCTATCCGTTTGATACTTCGCAGGTGACGGCCAGCAATGCCGGTACGCTCTCGACACTTGCTACTACTGTACAATCCGATATCGTCAACGGGCTGAGTAATTTACAGGGGACGTTCTTTGTACCCAATGCGTCGGGCGTGCTTTTTGATGTCCTGCCCGGCTATTACCAGCGCATTTACGCGGGAGAAGTCGTCGTATCGGCCTCGCTCATCCTGATTCTCGGCTTGATTCTCTTCCTGGTCAGCATGATGACGGCGGCCTTGATCGAGCGGCAGGCGGCCACCATCGCGACGCTGCGCAGTCGCGGCGCGACACAACGCCACGTCTACGGCGCGTTCGCAGCGCAGGGCATCGGGATGGGGCTGGCGGCGCTGCTGGCAGGGCCATTCATCGCCATCGTGCTGATACGGCTGCTCGTCCAGTGGCTCTTCCCGGCCAGCGAGCAATCCGCAGTCGGCATCCTGACCGGCAATCCGCTGCAGGCGGCGTTGAGCGCGGGCTGGTATGCCCTGGCCGCTGTGCTGATCGCGATGCTCGTGGTGATTGTAGCGATCCGGCGCGCATCGGCAATGGATATTCTGGCCTTCCGCCGGGAATCTGCGCGCGCGACACGCCCTTCGCTCTGGCGCCGCCTGCACCTCGATCTCTTTCTCTCCTTGCTCGTCTGCATTGGCTACGCCGCTTATGCCTACCTTACGCATTCCGTCCTTTCAGACAAATCTGACGTGAGAATCATCCTGGGACTGCTGGCGCTCGTTGCTCCACTTCTTTTGCTTGCTGCCGGTATCACGCTCTTTTTGCGCCTCTTCCCGCTCCTGTTGCGTTTGGGAACGTGGCTTGCCATGAGAAGGCGTGGAGCCAGCGCCGCGCTCGCCTTCGTGCAAATGGAACGCGCGTCGCGCCCGGCCTCGCGCATGATCTTGCTGCTGGCACTGGGAACGGCTTTCGCGCTCTTCATGCTCACCTCCATGTCCGGCCAGCAGCAGCGTGCAACGGGCGCAGCCGCTTACCAGGTCGGCGCAGATTTCAGCGGCCCGATTCCGTCGCCGGCGCAGGGACAAAGCCTTGCGCAAGCGGAGGCAACCTACCTGCACGCGGCCGGAGTCACCTCCGCCACTCTGGGCTATCGCGCCTCGATCGATGTCAAAAGCGGTCAGGGGTTTCAGACCGACAACATCGTCGCGGTCGATACAGATACCTTCGCACGTACTGCGTTATGGTCGCCACTCTATTCAGACCAATCGCTATCCAGCCTGATGGCGCTGCTTGTTGCTCATCGCGCCGATGCCGCCGCGCACGACGTTGTGTATGTGATCGTCGATGATACAACGGCGAAGGGCATGAATCTCTCGGTCGGTTCAGCGTTCATCCAGCCTACGTTTGACAACTTCAACACACATTTTATCGTGGCCGCAATCGTCCATGCTATCCCTGGAGTGTACAGCGACTCCGAAGATTTTGGTTTGCTGGTCGATTACCAGAGCTACGCAACCGCGTATGCGAAGGATAGCGGAGGCGGGACGCTCGCGCCGAACTACGCCTGGCTGCAAACGCGCGGCGACGCAGCCTCGCTTGCCAGCGTGCGCAGGGCTTATCCCATGCTGCAAGACCGCCGCACCTCGCGCCGAACGCTGCAAAGCGATCCGCTGCATATCAACCTCGTGAGCCTGCTGGGCGCCGGTATTGCTGTTGGCCTGCTGCTCGCGCTTGCCGGAACACTATTCTCGGCCTGGCTGAATGCGTCCGGTCGGCTGACCAGCTTTGCCGTGCTGCGCGCGCTGGGTATGGTTCCGCGCAAGATCGCCGCAGTCCTGCTATGGGAGTTGGGGAGTGTCTGTGCTGCCGCGCTTGCCCTGGGCGCCGGGCTGGGCTTCCTGCTCATGCAGTTAATCATGCCCGTCCTCTACATTACCGATTTCGTTGAAGGCATCGATAGCCGCACGCCTGCGCAGGTTGTGGTACCGGCATTCTTGATCGCCATTGTGCTGGGCGCGGTTGTCTGCATCTGTGTCGTGGCCCTGGCGCTCATGGCGCGGCTCGTTTCACGCCCATCGCTGAGCCAGACACTGCGGCTCAACGAAGACTAAATATTGTAGCGATGTAACAATACCGTAGGGGCGAGGGCGGATGATGTGGGGAAGGGCAAGAAAGATACGGGGTATCTTTACAAGGCCTTGATGGTCGCCCGGTGCTGGGGGTGTGAGCGCGTTCTCCTAATGAATTTTGACGACCGAATAGGGGAATGATAGAAAATGCCCGCCCGCGTCCTGTAGGGACAAGGGGCGGGGTGGAGTGGATGAGGGGGCCTTGTGCTTGTCCTGGTTGGGGTGCGACCATCTTGCCTCACGGAACCCCAACGAATCGAAGAGCGAGGAGGACAAGCACAAGGCCCCCACCCTGCCCCACATCCGCCCCTTGTCCCTACAGGACGGGTAACGCACATTACTCGATTCGGTCGTCAAAATTCATCAGGTGAGCACAGGGAACAGGACGCGGGCGACCGTAAAGGCCCTCCCCGCCCTCGCCCCTACGGATGGTGATGAGCTTTGTGTTCGGTTGATACCTGGTGGGTGTCCCTGGTGGCCGCCCTTTAGAGACCAAGTGGAGGTACCATGCAAAAAAATTTAGTAACCTGTGAAAATCTCATCAAAATATACAAAGTAGATGACCTTGAAAGCCATCCTGCCAACGAACTGCGTTCTAGCCTGCGGCTCAGGCAGGATGCAAGGAATTACATAGAAGTCATCGCTCTCCAGGGGCTTGACCTGGAGGTCGCGCACGGCGAAATGATTGCGCTGGTCGGTGCCTCCGGCTCCGGCAAGACCACGCTGATGAATATCCTTGGCGGCCTGGATATGCCGAGTGCAGGTCGCGCCCTGGTCGCAGAGTACGACTTGACGCGCCTGGCCGAGGAGCAGCGCACGCGCTATCGCAACCTTGTCGTCGGGTACATGTGGCAGCAGAGCGGGCGCAATCTCCTTCCCGACCTGTCGGCTGCTGCCAATGTCGATCTCCCGCAGTTGCTCAATGGAGCTGGCGCGGCTCGCTGCTCAAAGCGCACGAGCGAGTTGTTAGCACTGGTTGGCCTCGCCGAAATGGTGCACAAAAAGCCGGCACAACTCTCAGGTGGGGAGCAGCAGCGCGTTGCTATCGCCATAGCGCTTGCCAACCAGCCTCTCTTACTGCTTGCAGATGAACCGACGGGCGAGCTTGATTCGGTGACGGCACAAGAAGTTATCGCTTGCCTGCGCCAGGTAAACACGCAACTGGGACTGACCATTATCCTGGTGACGCATGATATCGCAGTTGCCTCGGTAGTAGATCGCACGCTTGCTATTCGTGATGGGCGAACGAGCACCGAGACCGTTCGGCGCAATAGTAGTGAATTGAATACCGGTGCAGGAAATAAGATAGGCAGAAGCGAGGTGATAGGCCTCTCTATGGAGACGCACCACGAATCGATCTTCATTGACCGCGTGGGCCTGCTACAGTTGCCGGGAGAGGCAATGGAATGCGTTGTATTACATGGCCGTACTGACGTCTATATTATGACCGATCATGTGGAACTCTGGCCTGCTGGAATGAGGAACGATTCTCAGAATGGTGCTGGCACAAGTGCAGTGATCGGACTTTCACTGAGTTCTCATCGTGAGTCCATGCTAGTTGATCGCGTTGGTCGCCTGCAGCTACCAAAAGAAGCTTTAGATCTCATTCCATTTAATGGGCGAGCAGAGCTACAGCTTACCGGCAATCATGTAGAGCTCTGGCCCATCGCTACTAGGGCCACAATGCAAGAGGTTAGCGTTATCTTGCCGCAACAAGATACGCGCAGAGAGGATGATATGCAATGATAACATCGACACTAGCCACAACAGCCATCGTCGAAGCACGAGGCATCACCCGCGATTTTCAAACCGGCAGCGGGATAGTACATGTGCTGCGTGGCATCGATCTACGCACCAGTCCAGGAGAGTTCGTCGCCTTACGTGGGCGTTCCGGCTCCGGCAAAACGACCTTACTCAACATCCTCGTGGGCCTGGATGACCCAACACGTGGACAGGTAAGCGTTCTGGGTCAAGATTTAGCAAAGATGAATGAAGCGGCGCGGGCCTCCCTGCGCCGTGAGAGCATCGGCCTCCTCTTCCAGAATGCCCATCTCTTCCCGGCGCTAACGGCTCTGGAAAATGTCGAGGTGGCGCTGCGCTTGTTGTGCCTCCCATCTACTGAGCGTACCAGCCGTGCCCTCGAGGCATTGGAACTCGTAGGGCTGGCGGCGCGGGTGCATCATCGCGCTATGGAGCTTTCGGGTGGGGAGCAGCAGCGTGTAGCCCTGGCGCGCGCACTCGTCCATAGGCCGCGTTTTGTCGCCGCGGACGAGCCTACAGGCAATCTAGACTCCGTGACCGGGCGAGCCATCATGAGATTGTTGCGTGACATCGTACAAAAGACAGAGATAGGGCTGCTGGTAGCAACCCATGATACGATGGTCGTGGATTCCGCGGATCGCGTATTGCAAATTCACGATGGAGGAATTATTGCGTATTGAGGCAAGGTTCAAACGCACTTGACAGTTCCTTACCACCAGCAAGGTCCAGCCCTACGGGGTGACTGCTCATGCAGATTAACTTTTAAATGCGGACACTATAACATCTACCGAGAGGGCCGATAAATCGGCGGTGTGCACGAAGTATTGATACGCGCTCCGCTTCGCTTCGCTGAGGCACCTACGATGTGGCCGGAGTATTTCGTCAATGTGCATAAACGGTCAAGGACGTTTCTTCACATTGAACCTTGCCTGAACGTATAAATCGTAACAATTTTGTCATACTTCTCGTACATGGTTTAGCTATACTGATTGTCTCGGCACCAACCCGTCTCGCCAACGACGCTACGCGTCTAGTGCTGCGCACTCAGGCGAGACGATAGGAGAACGAGAGACGGAGCAGCATTGTTCTGTCGCTGCTTACTTCTGCGACTGGTCTCGATAGCTAGATTTCTCTATGTCCGGACTCAAGGATGTCTAGTGCAACTCAATAGTTTAATCATCTCTAAAGACGAAAGGGAACTTTGTGTATGGCCAAAACACTTGATGGGACAGCAGTATTCAATGACTCAACCACTCTGGCACGCTCGCTGCGGGCCGTATCGACATTGCGCCTGGTCCTGGGACTGACTGCTCTGCTTGGCGCCATCATTTTTCTTGAGGGCACAAGCTGGGATATTCAATGGCATTCGTATATTGGACGTGATCGCACGCTCATCCCACCTCATATCATGATGCTGAGCGGAGTCGCCCTGAGTGGCATCTCCGGCTTGCTTGCCGTGCTTATCGAGAGTTGGTGGGCACGGCGCAATACGATCATTGCGCGGCACAGTTTAGGTTTTGCGGAGATCTTCTCGGGTCCGTTCGGTGCCTATATTGTTGGCTTCGCGGCGCTCACGGCCGCCGTCGCCTTTCCACTGGATGCCTACTGGCATGCCCTATATGGCATTGATGTCGCGATCTGGGCTCCTTTCCACGTGATGTTTGTCGCCAGCATGGGCATAGTTGCGCTTGGTGCCGCCTATATGCTGATTTCAGCCGCGCACCTGACGGACGCCTCCCCCTCTGCTCCCCCTCCACTGCGTGGAGAGGGAAGGGGTGAGGCGTCCGTCAGGCGCGCTGCCACGCTGGGAGTGGCCCTGGCCCTGGCAACGGTGCTGAGCCTCTTCACGCTGCTGCTCTTCGATGCCCTTGAGAGGAAGAATTTTATCGACCTTGGGTTCATGAGTATCAGCGTCTTCCCGCTGCTCTCAAGCATGCTGGTCGCCTTCACCCTCGTCGCAGCCGCCTATGCGATCCCCTGGCGCTGGGCTGCAACGTTCGTGAGTGTCTGCTACCTCTTCCTGGCAGGGATCATGGCCGTGTTTGTGCAACCTGCCACCGGCTGGTTGCTCGCCGCTGAACGCCTGCACTACCGGGATACTCCTCCCTTTACCTCGGTCGTAGCGCTTGAATGGTTCATCACGCCGCTCGTTGTCGCCATTCTGATCGATGTGATCATGCGCCGGACACGGCGCAAGCAGTGGTCCAGGGGCAGGCTGACGCTCATCCTGGCTCTCACCGCCTTGCTTGCCGGAGTGCTGCCGGTCGTGTCCATCTTTCCCCTCCTTCCCGTAGTGCTGCCATTGCAATTAGGGATAGCTGGCTACCTGGCCTCGGTGCTCCTGGGTTTGGGAGGGACGTACCTGGGCACTCTGTTTGGTCGCAACGTAGGCGAGTCGATCGACTCCCTGGAAAGGTAAGGGAAGGAAGATGGCGAAACCATTTCAATTTCTGCTGCTCGCATTTGGAGTGATTGCGCTGCTCGCGGTAGGAGGAGAGATCATCTATTCGATTGCCGCAACCACGCACGGGAGTACACCGGCTCGTGTCGTGCAGGTGCAAGCTGGCCCGTATCCGCTCAAGGTCAGCCTCTATACCTACCCTGCCCACGCGAGCTACGCGCTGCCCTTTGCGATTGCCCCTCAGCAGTCCATAAGTGGCGCCCTGACCTATGAGGTGTCCTCGATCCCCGATCCATCAGATGTGCCGGCGACCCCGGTGCGAGCAAGTCTCAGTCCAGATCCGAACGCGCGCAATGGCGTGCAGGGAGACGCGGAGATCACGGTGCAGGGAAAGTGGGCCCTGGATATCGTCGTCACCGGGAGTGCCGGTCAGGGAGAGGTATTCGTCCCCATCACAGCTACCGCACCGCCTGCGATTCCCACCTGGCTGGGTTGGGTCATTGGAGGTATCCCACTCTATGGGCTATTCGTCTTCTTGCTAATGCAACGAGGTCGCAAAGCAAGACAGAAACAGACAGCGGTAGTCGAGTGAGAGGGTCCGTCACAGTTGTGAACGTACTCCCCTCAGAGACCGGTGGTTACTACGCGGGCAACTGTGTAGTAGCCCCCGGTGCCATAGGGCCCGAAGAGCTGGTTGCTCTTCATCGATGCCCCGCCCTGCGCGTCGGTCAGGTAGAACTGCGTGCCGTTGCCATCCAGCGAACCCAAGAGCCGCCTGGCCAGGAAGTAGTAGTAGGTGTTCCACTGGTTGCTGCCGCTGTAACACTAAGAGCCTTAAGGCTCATTGTTGGAGCTGGGAGACACCATCACAAAAAATAGGAGGCAAGCTGCAAGATTGCAACTTGCCCCTTACTGCAAAGCAACTTCCACCTTACTTACAGATATGAGTTCACCAACTCCCAATCCACATCCTTCGCTGGATCAAACGGTTTTCTCGTGTTTTCCAGATGCACACGAGGTTCAGGCGCATGAAGCACATCCTGCATAGCATGATAGGCAGCTTTGCGAACAAATAAGTCATCGTCTTCATTGCTTACCACACGTGCAAGGGCTCGCAACACCAGTTGATCGCGCGTATTCATTTTAAACATACCGAGCACATTTGCAGCTTGTAAGCGATTATCATCTTCATGGTCGTGTTCCAACACCTCCAAAGCACTCTTCCAATGTTCAACTAACTGCCAATCGAATGCGAGGACGTTTAAAGCGATATATCGTATCTCGGCATCTTGATGGCTTAGCAGTTGCTCAACCTCTGGACGCGCTTCTAGAAACCGCATTCTACCGAAAGAAGCGACTGTGTGATAGATTTCGTCAGGGGATAACTTCCCCTGACGAAGCTCTTGCAAGCTCTGAACCAATTCCTCCCGACTCTTTTGTTTTCCCATCTTCTTCCTCAAGAGACCTCTTGATAACTCTACCAACGCTGACGATTACGGAAATGATGGAGGTATCCCTGGTGACCATGCATCACTGAAAATTGTGTTATACACATAATCAATAAATGTGCCCGCTTGATTGATGACACATTGAACAATACACTGATCTGACTCTGAAAGTATCCCCCGGTCTACCAGCTTTTGAAGGCTTGCCACCCGCCTTTCAGCCCCATTCAATGCGTTCTCAACCTTCTGAAGATGATAAATTTCTCGCTGTTGTTTTGCCCAGTAGCCAGAGCTTTCACCTTGCAATTCTTTCCAGGTTCCATTAAGAGAGCTTTCATCTAGCTGCTCAGAAAATGTATGTTGCAACCTTGTGACTTGATCTTGTGCTTCTCGGTTAGCAAGACCACTAATATCACAATTATGCACCACCCACTGCTGGATTCCCACTGTGAAGGTGTGATCCTGCGCGACCTCTAAATCATACATCATCTCGGCGCCAGGTACCACCTTCCAGCCCGTCACCACTCCATACGTCCCATCGGCGCGCAGCACGTGCATGCCCAGCTTGATTTGCCCCACCGGCAGGAAGCCCTTCTCCTTCGTCAGGAAGGGATGCTTCTTGTTGGTGTGGATGGTCTCGCTCGTCTTCGTGGCTGCTTTGCCATGTTGCGCAGCCGTCGTGGTGGTCAGGGTCAGATCCACCAGGTCGTTATCATGATTG
>WNFA01005366.1_pt1 | contig 10712 bp, 8 predicted proteins | sample 5400481 | NCBI WGS metagenome assembly WNFA01 (sample SAMN13153340, study PRJNA577476) | soil metagenome | isolation source: 120 cm saprolite under Douglas fir tree site 2 hole 1 replicate 2 | place: USA:California | collected 2015-04-18 | reverse complement strand
CTGGAGCTCGCCATGGTTCTGGCGCTTGAGCCGAAGGTGTTGCTGCTGGATGAGCCGACCGCGGGGCTGACCCGCGCCGAGCGCCAGGGGTTTGCCGAGATTCTCACCGGGCTGGTGGCCCGTGAGCGGCTGTGTGTGCTGATCATCGAGCACGATCTCGATTTCGTGCGCCTGATCTCGTCGCGCATCATCGTCTTGCACCAGGGCCGCATTGCTCTCGACGGCTCCGTGGCCGACGTCGTCGATGCACCCTTGGTTCGCGAGATCTATACTGGCCGGTCCGCATCCGATGGCTGCGAGGTGACACCGTGACCGCCGCCCTCGAACTGATCGGTGTGACCAGCGGATATGGCAGCTCGCCCGTGGTGCATGGGGTCTCGCTGCAGATCGCTCCCGGCGAGATACTGGCGCTCGTCGGCAAAAACGGCATGGGCAAGTCGTCGCTGCTGAAGACGATCCTCGCATTCCTGCCGGTGTGGGACGGCGCCGTGCGCATCGACGGCCGCGATGTCACCAGGTTTCCTCCGCATCGCAAGCGCGCGCTTGGGCTTGCCTATGCCCCGCAGGAACAGGCGCTGTTCCAGGATCTCAGCGTGCGCGACAACCTTCGGCTGGGGCTTGCCGATGATCGCAGCTTCGAGGCTCGGCTGGCCGATGTCAGCGGATGGTTTCCGGTCCTGACCGCGCGACTGTCCCAGCGAGCTGGCACGCTGTCGGGCGGCGAACAGAAGATGCTGATCGTGGCGCGCGGACTGATCGCCGAGCCGCGTCTGTTTCTCATGGATGAGGTGACTGAAGGCCTGCAGCCATCGGTCGTCGACCGGCTCGCCGACGTGCTGGCCACGACGCGTCGCGAACGCGGCACCGCGATGCTGGTGGTCGAGCAGCATCTGCCGTTCGTGCTCGGCCTTGCGGATCGATTTGCGGTGTTCAAGCGCGGCGAAGTGGTGGATGCCGGGCCGGTCGATGCCGGCTCTGCCGTACGGATCGACGAACACATGCGCCTGTGACGCCCCTAGAGCATGATCCGGAAAAGTGGGTGCCGGTTTTCCGAACAGATCATGCTCAAACAAAAAGATAGAGCGGGATGACGATTCGAAGAAAAGTCATCCCGCTCTTGTCAACCGACAACGGCAAGCAATTCCTTCAACTTCAGCACGGCGCTATCCGGTGTCGTGAGGACCGGCCGACCCGACGCGTCGGCGACCAGCGCCGCCGCAGGTGCCATGCTGTACTGCGCTAGCGCAATCAGATCGCAGTCGCGCAACTCCCGTGACGCTTCCGCCACGAGACGGTCGTGTTCGGCGCGCGCCCCCCGATCCAGCGCTGCGAGAGCGCCGGTCACCAGTTTTGGCACGATCTCGACGGAGCGGGGAAATTCCGGCGGCATCGAAACCAGTGTCGGTGCGAACGTCGAGAGCAAGCCGATCCTGCGGCCCTGCGCGACGGCCTGCTCGATCATCGCTTCATTGGGCTTGAGCACCGGCATCGGCGCGTGCTCGCGCGCGACGGCGTCGATGCAAGGGCCGAAGGCCGAGCATGTGAACAGGATCGCGTTGGCACCGGTACTGGCCGCGTAACGTCCGAGCGACAAGAAGCGTCCGGTCATTGCATCGGTAAGCCCGCCATCACGCGCCAAGTCGGCCGACAGGCTGTCGTCGAGCAAATTCATCAGGCGGGCGTCCGGCCAAAGCCCGGCGAACGACGCCTCAATCGGGGCAATCGAATGCTTCAGGGCATGGACGAGAGTGATGCGCATCTTGTTAATCCTGGCCGGGCGCAGCTTATGTCAATATGACCCGCCGAGCTGCGGGCCCTCATTTGAAGGGGATGGCGTACATCAAGCCGCCTTTGCTCCAGGTCGCGTTCAGGCCGCGATTGAGCTTCAGCGGGCTCGTCTGGCCCACGTTGCGCTCGAAGATCTCAGCGTAGTTACCGCCCGCCTTGATTGCCTGGACCATCCACTTGTTGTCGAGGCCAAGGCGCGATCCGAGTTCTCCGGAGTTGCCGAGCAGTCGCTGGATGGCTGGTACGTTGGTGGATTGTGCCATTTCGTCCGCATTGGATGCGGTTACGCCGAGTTCCTCTGCCTCGATGAGGCCATAGTGAAGCCAGGCGATGATGTCGGTCCACAGCTCGTCGCTATTGCGCGTGAACGGCCCGAGCGGTTCCTTGCTGATCGTCAGCGGCAGCACGAGGTAGTCGGCGGCGTTCGGCGCCGCCGTTGCAACCGCGCCTGCGAGCGCGGAGGCATCCTGGGTCATGGCGTCACAACGCCCGCCGAAAAACGTCTGATACATGGTGTCAATGCGATCGAACACCAGCGGCTTCCATTCGATCCCATTGGCGCGACCGTAATCGCCGAGCGTCACCTCGTGGGTCGTTCCCTGCGCGACGCAAACGGTGGCGCCATTCAGTCCCTTCAGATCCTTCACGCCGCTGTCGCGCCGAACAACAAAACCCTGGCCGTCATAGAAATTGACCGGCCCCTGCCGCAGGCCGAGGGTTACGCCGCGCAGATAGGTCTGGGTCGAATTGCGATAGAGCACGTCGATCTCGCCCGATTGCAGCGCGGTGAATCGGTTTTGCGCCGTGAGCGCGACATAGCGCACCTTGTTGGCGTCGCCGAGAACCCCCGCCGCCAACGCGCGGCAGTAATCGACGTCGAGCCCCTTGTAATTGCCCTGGGAGTCTGGAGTGGAGAATCCGGCAAAGCCCGCGCTGACGCCGCAGACGAGCGTGCCGCGCTGCTTGACCGTGTCGAGCGTTCCAGCGGTTGCTCCCGAAAACCATGTCGCGAGCAATCCTGTAGCAATGACGATTCTCTTCATTGTGCACATCCTCCTATTTGCCAACAGTTTTCAATGCGCTGTCTACCGCAGAGCCGAGCCTGTCGACGATCATGTCGATGTCGTCTGATGTCGCGACGTAGGGCGGTGCGAGCAGGACGTGGTCGCCGCGGCGGCCGTCCACCGTCCCGCCTGCCGGGTAACAGGCGAGGCCACTCTCGAACGCGGCGGCCTTGATCCGCTGGTTGAGCTTGAGGCCAGGATCGAACGGCTCGCGGCTGGCGCGATCGGCGACCAGTTCGATGGCCTGGAACAGGCCGCGCCCGCGGATATCGCCGACGTGCCGGTGATTACCGAAGCGCTCGGTCAGCCGTCGCTCCAGGTGAGCGCCGAGATCCCTGACCCTTTCGAGCAGTCTCTCCTCACCAATAATTCGCTGCACCTCAAGCGCCGCGGCGCAGGCGAGAGGGTGCGCGAGATAGGTATGTCCGTGCTGGAAAGCTCCCGAGCCCTGCCGGATCGTGTCGATGATATCAGCGCTTGCGAGCATCGCGCCAATCGGCTGGTAGCCGCCGCCGAGTCCTTTGGCGATGGCCTGGATGTCGGGCGCAATGCCCTCCTGTTGCCACGCGTGAAGCGTGCCCGTGCGGCCCATGCCGCACATTACCTCGTCGAGGATGAGCAGGGCGCCGTGCCGGTTGCAGATGTCGCGCACGGCCCTGAAGTAACCTTCGGGCGGTGGCACACATCCGGCGGTGGCGCCGACCACCGGCTCTGCCATGAATGCGGCCACCGTGTCCGGGCCGAGGCGCTGGAATTCAGCCTCCAGCTCGGCCGCCAGCCGCGCCACGAAATCCGCTTCCGATTCGTCGTCGCGTTTCTCGTGATAGGCGAAGGCAGGCGTCACGTGGCTGAAGGCCGGCGACAGCAATGCCGCATAAGGTTCGCGGCGCCAGGCGTTTCCGCCGGCCGACAACGCGCCGAGCGTATTGCCATGGTAGCTCTGGCGACGGGCGATGAAGCGCTGGCGTTGTGGCTGACCGATTTCGATAAAATATTGCCGCACCAGTTTGATGCTGGCTTCGATCGCTTCCGACCCGCCGCTGACGAAGTAGGCATAGGCGAGGCCGCCAGGTTCATCGCCGACGAGTTGGTCGGCCAGCGCCTCTGCCGGCTCCGACGAGAAGAAGCCTGTATGGGCATAAGCGAGCTTCGACGCCTGCCTTGCGATGGCCTCGAGCACGCGCGGGTGTTGATGTCCGAGACAGGAAACGGCAGCGCCGCCGGAGCCATCGAGAATCCGGCGGCCATCCTCGGCAATGAGCCACACGCCGTCGCCGCCGACGGCTTTTGGAGGTGTTTCGCGCAGGGTTCGGTGCAGCACGCGGCTGGGGCTAACGCCCATGAAGCTCAACCTTTCTCAGCAACATATTGTGACATTGCCGCGAGGCGGGCTTCGGTCTCTTCGAGGCGCCGCTTCGAGCCCACGCCACCCAGCACGAACGTGACCGCGGCCAGCGACTGCGCGATCGCAATCGCACCGGTCAGGCTCGGGAAAAATCCAGGCGAGGCGGCGGCTTCAAACAGCAACAGGTGATCGGCGCCTTCCGCCATCGGTGCGGCGACCGTGTCGCTGATCGCAATCAGTCTGGCGCCGGAGCGATGCGCCGCACGGGCCGACAATACGCTTGCCGTCGAGTAGGGCGTAAAGCCGATGACGACAACGGCGTCGCCGGCACGGAAGGCGCCGAGGTCGAGATCTTCGGGACCCGAGCCGCCAACCAGCTGCACGGTATCGGGCCTGAACAGCCGAAGCTGGTAGTTGAGCAATTCCGCCACGCCGCGGCAGCTTCGAAAGCCGGCAATCCAGATACGTTGTGCCGCATGCAGGGCCTTGGCTGCCCCGGCCACGGCACCCGACGAGATCCGCGCAAGCCCTGCCGCCTCGGCTTCGAGCTTGTCGGTGACCAGCGAGACGTCGGAATTGGGACCCTGGCGCCGCCCCTTCGTTCGGCCTGAGAACGGAGACGGTTGCGCGGGCCGGCGCGCCTCGGTCAAGGCGGCGCGGAGTCCGTCCCATCCCGAATAACCCAGCGCCTTCGCCAGCCGGGTGAAGGACGCGGGATCGGCGCCCGCCGCGGCGGCCAGGTCGCGCATCGAACGCGTCGTGGCGTCATAGTCGTTGGCGGCGACAAACTGCCCAACTTCCCGCAACCGCATCGGCAGCGACGGCAAGGCGCTGCAGAGTTCATTGAGGGGCGAGGATTTCAAGTGCGGTTGGGTCATGAAACGTATGTTGCATAAAATGACTTTATGTGCAACATATGAAGCGCGCTCGTTTGCGCATGGCCGAAGATCGCTGCTGACAAAAGGATCCTTGTGCTGTGACGACATCCACGCCCGAACCTGCTCGCCGCAAGCGGCTGCCCATTTCACTGAGCCATGAGCGCCTCGCAGGACTTTTCTGGCAAATCGTGGTGGTGGGGATCGCGATTGCTGTCGTCGCCTGGCTCTGGTCGAATGCAGTTCACAATCTGTCGGCGCGGCGCATCTCGACCGGCTTTGCCTTTCTCGGTCGCGAGGCCGGGATGCCGATTGCGGACGCTTGGCTCGCCTACAGCCCCAAGAACACCTATCTGCGCGCATTCATCGTTGGCATCGTCAACACGCTTCGTGTCGCCGTCATCGGCATCGTGGTTGCGACCGTGCTCGGGACGATGATCGGCATCGCGCGGCTGTCGTCCAATTGGCTGCTGTCCCGGCTGGCAGCGGTCTATGTCGAAGTGCTCCGTGATCTTCCGTTGCTGCTGCAGCTTTTGTTCTGGTACGTGCTGATGCAGGGACTTCCAGCGGCCCGCGCCGCATGGATGCCGATGGACGGCGTATATCTTTCAAATCGAGGTCTGGTGCTTCCGTCGATTCCGATCGAGGAAGGAAACCTTTGGGTGATCGGTACCGCCGCGGTCGGGCTGGTTGCGTTATATGCGCTGCGCCGGCGATTGATCGCGCGGCAGCTGCTGGATGGTCAGCCGCGTCCCCTCTGGCCTTACGTGCTTGTTCTAGCGGTGGGACCACCAGCGCTGGTGTCGTGGGGCCTGGGCGTATCCTGGACCATCACCATGCCGGAGCTGCGAGGCTTTAATTTTGTCGGCGGATTGACGTTGACGCCGGAATACTTCGCGCTCCTGGTGGCGCTCGTCACCTATACCTCGGCCTTCATCGCCGAGATCGTACGCAGCGGCATACAGGCTGTTCCCAGGGGGCAATGGGATGCCGCCATGGCGCTCGGTCTACGCCGGAGCTTCGTTCTTCAGCACATCGTCATGCCGCAGGCACTTCGCGTCATCATTCCGCCGATGACCAGCCAATATCTGAATTTGATCAAGAATTCATCGCTGGCTGTCGCGGTCGGCTATCAGGACATCGTGTCGATTGCGAATACGACGCTGAACCAAACCGGCCAGGCCATCGAAGCCATTGCGCTCATCATGCTGGTGTTCCTGACCATCAGCCTTGGCATTAGTCTACTTATGAACTGGTACAATGCGCGCGTCGCGCTGGTGGAGCGCTGATCGATGACCTCAGTGACGGATGCGCCGGAAAATCCGCTTCCCTTCGGTCGATCGCGATCGCGCAGGACCGGAAGCGGCGGCGCGATCGGATGGCTGCGCGCCAATCTATTCTCGTCGATTCCCTCGACCGCCATCTCGCTGCTGCTGATCTTCCTGCTCGCAAAGGCGTGTATGAGCCTCGTGCAGTGGGGTTACTGGAACGCGATCTGGACGGTTCCCGGCAATCAGACCAATGCTTGTCGGGCGATCCGTGGACTTGGCGCCTGCTGGGCGGTTATCCCCGAGAAGTATCGCTTCATTCTGTTCGGAACGTATCCCTTCGATCAACAATGGCGGCCCGCTCTTGCGATCCTCACGTTCATTGCGCTCTTCTTCCTGTCAAGCCGGCAGAGCTGGTGGCGCAAGGAGCTCGTGCTGGTGTGGGTCGCTGCGCTGGTCGTGATTGGCTTGCTGATGTGGGGCGGCATCTTCGGGCTGCCCTATGTTTCCCAGGATCGCTGGGGCGGGCTACCGGTGACGCTGATCCTCGCAACATTCGGGCTAGCCTTCGGCTTTCCGCTCGGGATTGTCGTCGCGCTCGGCCGCCGTTCGAAGTTGCCAGCGATCCGGTCACTTTGCGTGCTCTATGTCGAACTCATCCGCGGTGTTCCGCTGATCAGCCTGCTGTTCATGGCGAGCGTCATGTTTCCGCTGTTCATGCCTGATGGCGTCAACATCGACAAGCTGCTCCGGGCCCAGATCGCGTTCGTGCTTTACGCTGGCGCCTATCTTGCGGAAGTGATGCGCGGCGGCTTGCAGGCTGTTCCCAGGGGACAGCACGAGGCGGCCGACGCGCTCGGCCTCTCGTACTGGCAGAAAAACGGGCTGATCATTTTGCCGCAGGCCATCCGGCATGTGATCCCGCCGCTCGTGAATACGTTCCTCGCGTTCTTCAAGGATACCAGTCTGGTTCTGATCATCGGCATTTTCGACCTGCTGACGACAGCGAAGACCGCCATCATCGATCCCGCGTGGCAGTCGTTCAGCGTCGAGGTCTACCTGTTCGTTGGATCGATTTATTTCGCTTTCTGCTTTGCGATCTCGCGCTACAGCCGGCGCCTTGAAGCGCAGGGCAAGTCGACGTAACGGGCAGGGTGGCTTTCGCTCGTTGCGGCGCTGCATAGGTGCCCAGCAAAATGGTTCGGCGCATCACCGCGCGCAATCACTGGCATGGAAATTGCTGCGCTGTTGGCTCAGTTCGTTCAGCCAGCGGCGCGGAGATATGGCAATGCTTCAGGGAACCGAAGTGCGGCTGGCCGTCGATATCGGAGGCACTTTCACGGATCTCGTGTTGGACGTGGGTCAGGATCGCAGGACGCGCAAGGTGCTGACGACGGCCTCGCGACCCGAGCAAGCGGTGCTGGATGGGATGCGTCTCATTCTGGCCGACGCGCGCGCGCACATCTGCGATATCGACGTCTTCATTCATGGCACGACGCTCGCAACCAACGCCATCATAGAACGCCGCGGCGCGAAGACGGCGCTTGTCGCGACGGAAGGTTTCCGCGACGTGCTCGATATCGGTACTGAGAGCCGCTACGATCAATACGACCTTGCGATCGATAAGCCGAAGCCATTGGCGCCGCGCTCCCTGCGCTTCACCGTCCCCGAGCGCATCGATGCGCATGGTGCAGTGCGGCTGCCGCTCGATGAAGCCGCCGTGCGCGCACTCGCGCCCGACCTGCGCGCGCAGAACGTGGAGAGCGTCGCCTTCGCGTTCCTTCATTCCTATGCCAATCCCGAGCATGAACGGCGCGCCGCCGCGATCCTGAAAGAGGAATTGCCGGCCATATGGGTGACGCTGTCGTCGGCGGTGTGTCCTGAAATTCGCGAATATGAGCGGACTTCAACAGCCGTCACCAACGCCTATGTGCAGCCTCTCATCGACGGCTATCTCGCACGGATGGCCGAGGCGCTGCAGGTCGAGCAGTTCCGCGGCGCCATCTATCTCGTGACCTCAGGTGGCGGCGTCACGTCGATCGAGACGGCGCGGCGCTTTCCGGTGCGCCTTGTCGAGTCGGGCCCGGCGGGCGGCGCGATTTTCGCGGCACAGATTGCGGCTCGTCTCGGCGAGACCAAGGTCTTGTCCTTCGATATGGGGGGCACCACCGCGAAGATCTGCCTGATCGAGCAATATCGGCCCGAGACCTCGCGCGTGTTCGAGGTCGATCGCGCCGCGCGCTTCCTGAAAGGTTCGGGCCTGCCGGTGCGTATCCCCGTCATCGAGATGGTCGAAATCGGCGCCGGCGGCGGCTCGATCGCGCGGGTCGACGCGTTGAAGCGCGTTACGGTCGGGCCGGAGAGCGCGTCGTCCGAGCCTGGACCTGCCTGCTACGGCCGCGGCGGTCAGCGTCCCGCCGTGACCGATGCCGACGTCGCGCTCGGCAAGATCGATCCCGACGCATTTGCCGGAGGAACGATCAAGCTCAGTCCCGAGCTATCAAGACAGGCCTTGTTGCGCGCCATCGGCGAGCCGCTGGGACTGACGGCGGAAACGTCGGCCTACGCCGTGCATGAGGTCGTGTGCGAGAACATGGCGAGCGCAGCCCGCGTGCACGCGGTCGAGCGCGGCGCTGTGGTCGGTCAGCACACCTTGATCGCGTTCGGCGGCGCCGCGCCGCTGCATGCGGCGCGCGTTGCCGAGAAGATTGGCGTCTCGCGCGTGATCGTGCCATCGAACGCCGGCGTCGGCTCGGCCGTCGGGTTTCTTGCAGCGCCCATTGCCTATGAGCTGGTGCGCAGCCGTCATGTTAGGCTCGACGATTTCGATGCCGGAGCGGTGTCCGATCTGCTGCGTGAGATGGCTACGGAGGCGCGTGCCCTGGTGGAGCCCGGCGCTGCCGGCGCGCCGGTGCGCGAACGGCGCGCGGCCTTCATGCGCTATGTCGGACAAGGCCACGAGATTACGGTCGAACTGCCGAACCGGCGGCTGACCGAGGCGGATCTCACAGGTCTGCGTCAATCGTTCGAGGCGCATTATGCGGCCTTGTTTGAGCGGCCGATTCCAGGCGCTGCGATCGAGGTGTTGAGCTGGTCGGTGCTCGCGACCACCGAGCCGCGAAATCCGCCGCGCGTCGCCGAGGTCACGCGCGAGCCGGCCGGGAAAGCTGCAGGCAGCCGCAAGTTTTTCGACGGACGCGCAGGGCAGGTTGTCGAGATTCCCCTGTACCGCCGCGACCAGATGGCACCCGGAGCGACCATCGCGGGACCGGCCGTGATCGCGGAAGATGAAACCTCGACATTCGTCTCGATGAGCTTCAACGCCCATATCGACGGTGCCGGCAGCATCGTCATGGAACGGAAGGCGGCATAACCATGAGCGAGGCAACCGGCGCGAGCCTGATCGATCTGCAGATCATGTGGCACCGGCTGATTGCCGTGGTCGAGGAACAGGCGCAGGTTCTGCTGCGCACGGCCTTCAGTCCGATCGTGCGCGAGTGCGGCGACCTCTCGGCCGGCGTGTTCGACGTGAAGGGGCGGATGCTGGCGCAGGCAGTGACCGGCACGCCGGGGCATGTCAATTCCATGGCCGAGTCGGTCAAGCATTTCATCGCCCGTTTCCCGATTCTGACGATGAAGCAAGGCGACGCCTACATCACCAACGATCCCTGGATGGGGACCGGCCATCTCAACGATTTCGTCGTCACCACGCCGTGCTTCAAGGACGGCAGGCTGGTCGCGCTGTTTTCCTGCACCAGCCATCTGATGGATATCGGCGGCATCGGCTTCGGGCCGGACGCCACCGACGTCTTCATGGAGGGGCTCTATATCCCCATGCTGAAGCTGATCGATCAGGGCGTCGTCAACGAAACGCTGATGGCGATGATCCGCAGCAACACGCGGTTGCCGATCGACACCGAGGGCGACACCTATTCGCTGGCGGGCTGCAACGATGTCGGCTGCCAGCGTCTTGTCGAGATGATGCGCGAATTCGGCATCGAGTCGCTCGATCAGCTTGGGGATCACATCTGCGACCGCTCGCGCGAAGCGGCGCTGGCGGAGATCGCCAGGCTGCCGAAGGGGGTCTGGCGCAACAGCATGGTCGTCGACGGCTATGACGAGCCTGTGACGCTCGCGGCGACGCTGACGATCTCGGACGACGGCATTCACGTCGATTATGCCGGCACATCGGCTGCTTCGAAGTTCGGCATCAATGTGCCGCTGTCCTACACCACGGCTTACACCGTGTTCGGCCTCGGCTGCGTGGTCGCATCGCAAATCCCGAACAACGCGGGCTCGCTGCTGCCGCTGACCGTGGCGGCTCCCGCGGGCTCGATCCTCAACGCGCCGAAGCCGGCGCCGGTGGCGTCGC
>WNFA01020293.1_pt1 | contig 10714 bp, 1 predicted proteins | sample 5400481 | NCBI WGS metagenome assembly WNFA01 (sample SAMN13153340, study PRJNA577476) | soil metagenome | isolation source: 120 cm saprolite under Douglas fir tree site 2 hole 1 replicate 2 | place: USA:California | collected 2015-04-18 | reverse complement strand
ATATCCGCTTTCCGAACGCATCGAGGATTACACCAATTCAAGCGTATGCCTTTCGGTTGGCGAAATGGACCGCCAGAATTCCAAAGGGTCATGCAAGAAGTACTGGCGCCGTATCTATGGGTGTTCTCACTGGTCTACATCGATGACATCGTAGTCTACTCGCGCACGTTCGAAGAACATTTGAGACACGTAGAGCTAGTGCTCAAAGCGATAGCCGCTTCAAAAATCACCTTGTCACCTCCAAAATGCCACCTGGGATATCGCAGCATAGTCGTACTCGGAAACAAAGTATCAAGATTGGGACTATCCACTCATCACGAGAAACTCAAGGCTGTCTGGGAACTAGAAGCGCCACGCGACCGAAAGAAGTTGGAATCTTTCCTAGGTCTCGCCGTTTATTTCGCGAGCTACATTCCTTATTTCTCTTGGATGGCGACTCCTCTCTTCAAATGTCTAAGACTAAAAGAAATACCTTTCGAATGGACGGACGAACTGCAAAACTGTTTCCAACTTATAAAATCCGCTTTAATTTCAGCGCCTGTAAGAGGCCATCCAGAAGCTGGACAAGCATACAGGTTATACACAGACGCTTCAGACTACGCAATTGCAGGCGCCCTCCAACAAATACAATATATGGACATTAAAGACCTTAAAGGAACACGCGCATACAAAAGGCTTCAAGAAGCATATAACAAAGGAGACAAAGTACCCGACCTGACCACCAAATTGTCCAAAGAGTTTGACGACAAACGTCCCTTACCTGACTGGGCAACCAACTGGGAAGAAACGCAAATTCCAGTGGAAAGAGTTGTGGCATACTGGAGTCGAGTCTTACACTCTGCGGAAACGCGATATTCAGCCACAGAACGAGAAGCGCTCGCTGCGAAGGAAGCGCTCGTACGTTTCCAGCCCCTTATAGAAGGGGAGAAGGTGTTACTAGTCACAGATCACTCGGCACTAACCTGGGCAAAAACGTACGAAAATGCGAACAGAAGACTAGCAGCCTGGGGCCTAGTATTCGCCGCCTTCCCAGAATTGGCCATAATCCATAGACCAGGCAGAGTGCACTCAAACGTAGACCCGCTTTCGCGACTACCTAGAATACCGGAATTCGTGTCTCCTGCTCGAGAAGACCTACCAAGTCAAATGCTGTCTACAGAGCACGGCGAACTGCAGCGATTGTGGCATGACTTTATAAAAGAACGGGAATTAGCGATTGACAGCTATCCCGTAACTACCAGAGCGCTACGAAAAAGAAGCTCCAAGCAGAAAGCTCCAGCAACGCAGTCAAAAAATCCAGGATCCATATCAGAAACTACAAGTAATCGAGAAGCGGACGAACTACGTGAACCAACCCCTAACGGATTACAATCAACGGCACCTACCAATCTACACATATTCGCCAGCGATGAAATAGTACTGAGATTCACGAACGGCTACAAGGGCGACAAAGAATTCGCGCCGCTAATCGCTCGCACTCTGGAAGAACCACAAGACGCTAGGAAACACCGTGCCTATCGAATGGGAAATAAAGGATTACTCTACTTTGAGGATGCCGACCATAAGGCCAGGTTGTGTGTGCCTGCTACGGAACGACTCAACCTCATCAAAGAAGTGCATGACAGCGCTCATGAATCAGCACACGCCGGATGGGAACGGACCCTAGCTGCTTTAAGGGACAGGTTTTACTGGCCGCGCATGCGTTCCGACGTAACCGATTATGTGCGCACCTGCGACCCTTGTCAAAAAATCAAGCACGATCGAGGATCCGGCACGGGATTCTTACACCCCCTGGAGATTCCTACCTATCCTTTCGACCACCTATCTTTGGATTTTATCACGGGATTACCCTCGTCGAATGACAAGGACGCTATACTAGTGGTGGTTGACAAATTCACGAAATACGCCCATTTCATTGCCACGACTGCAGATGTCACTGCCGAAGAATCAGCCAGTTTATTGTTCAAATGCGTAATCAAATTCTTCGGAATGCCTTCGAGAATCATCGGCGATCGAGACCCTCGCTGGACAAGTGCCGTATGGAGCTCCCTCGCGCTGCTATTCGGAACTCGGTTGGCTCTATCTACCTCCAAGCACCCTCAAACGGACGGACAAACGGAAGTAATGAACCAACACCTGGAAACCATGTTACGAGCTTACGTGCACCACGACCGAACGGATTGGTCCAAATGGCTAGACGTCTTACAATTCGCCTATAACAATTCGACTCATTCGTCCCACAAGAGTAAACCTGCAGAGTTACTCTTAGGCTACAAACCTCGCTCTCCATTAGATTTCCTGAAAGAGCAAGGCTTAACCGTTTCCAAAGGACAACCCAATCTCCGTGTAAGGTTGATGGAGCTAGCAGCTCATCGCGATGCAGCCAGAGACGCCATCAAACGCAGCACGGACCGGCAAGCCTTTCAATACGACAAAAGACGAAAGGCTCCTCTATTGGAAACAGGCGACGAAGTTCTCATAAACCCTCACGCGCTTGAATTAATCGAAGCCAAAGGCAAAGGGCGTAAACTCATCCAAAGAAAAATTGGCCCGTTTGAGATTACCGAAGTCATAAGCCCAACGGCATATCGATTAAGGCTCCCTGACTCGTACCCTATGCACAATGTGGTGAACATACAGCATTTGACCAAATATCACCGAAGCCGGGACAAATCTCGACCAATAATGTCTAACCCGCGAGACTTGCTCAAGAGCACGGAAGAATATGAAGTCGAAAAAATTGTCGGCGAAAAAAGGAGCAAAGGAAAGAATTATTACAAAGTACGATGGAAGGGCTACGATGCGGAAAACGACACCTGGCAGTCTGCGAGAGATTTGAGAAATGCTCCCGAATTGCTCAAGGAATGGAAAAATCGATTATGACGCCTATGGCGATGGAGGTCACGGTCACGCGTTACCACGCAAGCGTTCAACATCTTCCATCGCGTCAACTTCTGTTTCATCTACGCCGATCTACCCCGCAAAACGAATTTTGATATGTCTCAAATCCCCCACGATCACTATCGCGCTCGAGTAACCACCGATCCGACCGCGTCTTCACCCGCGCCGATCGACCAAGGTCCAAAAAAAGGGTACTTCGACGACAAGGCCACTCGACAGCTGTTAAGCTTGAGCCACGACGATGTCATGTTACACTCGGGTACTTACGGCGACAAGGAATTGAGCGTACACCCTATCAAATTCTCGGTATTGCGAGCTCCTATCTACGATCAACGACTATTACCCTTCACTCCAGCAAATCACGCGTTCACTTGCACTTATATAGCCATGCACGAGGCGAACGGACAATACCCTGTTCTCGCGCAGACGCGTAAGAATTTAGAGGAAAACTTCAACCGCGCCCTAATAGACGCGCAGATAGCTGCTAACGTGGCTGGAATAAGCCTCCCGGACTATGCCATGGTTCTCATCCCTCGACTCCAATATAGCGAAGGAGGAGACGAAAGGCCTTACCCGTACCAATTCTTGGTGTTTTTCGCGCCTTCAGCGAGTCGAATGCGAGGAGGACGTATTGGTAGAGTCGGCGCTATTCTTGACGCCACCACCAACGGAGCTACGGCCTTAACCCACAACATCATCACTTGGCCCAAAGGAGAACCCATTGGAATTACAATCGACTTAACTGAATTCTCCGAGGACGACAAGAAACTTATATCGGCCTATCAGACATTCAAAGTGCCGATAACTGGACAGCTGCCTTTAGAATTGGAGCTACCTCCTCTGTCGCGAGAGGAGGCTAGGGATATTTTGATTGGAAAAGCGTTGGGTAAATCTATCCCCAACACCAAAGTCCCGGACGTTTCTCCCGGTTTTGACTCGGAGTCCGGTACCGACGACGACGCCCTTTTTTATGCCAGCATCGCCCCGGATCATGACGACCATAACCTAAATGCGGACGGTGTAGCCAAGACTCGAGGACAACGTCGGGAAGAGGCTGATTTTGCTTTTATGAACGAAATTCACGAGTCGCGATCAGAGGATGCGCACATGGAAGATCCCGTTCCCCCTTATGAACGAGTGCAATTGGAGAACGAATCAGCATTCGCAACTACCACCTTACAAGCGTCGCTAGTTGAACCAGTGAACAACGCGCTTGTGCCAACGGAATCGGGTAGCTCTCTTACGCAAGTTGTAACTCCGTCTTCCGTTACCCGGTCTATCCCTTCGTCGGAAGCTGTATCCGCGGCGTCGTCGGCTCCGGAAGCTTCAATTCCCCGTAATAGGAGGTCCACTGTCGCTGCTCAACGATCGCGAAACTACCAAGGGTCGTACACGCAACCCGCGTCCTCTTCCTCCTCGTCACGCTCCCGTCGTCTACCTCCGCGGAGATCTCCTTCGCCTATACGTCGAAATTCTCCTTCGCCTCGTCGCTATTCTCCTCCTCGCCGTCGCTCTCCACCTCGTCACCTTTCGTCGCGACACCACTCGCCGCAAGGCCGTCGTTACCAGCATCGTTCCCCCTCGCCACGATACGATCAGAACAGGCGACGTTCACCCTCGCCCCCGATTACAACTCCAGAGTTTTTCCAAGGAAGAAACGTCTCTCGCGTGCCAGGAGTACGAATAATTCAAACTCAGGAACAGCACAGAATAGTGCAAGACACCGACACAGGGATCTCCGCGCTCGTGCCGGTACTACAAGTATCGAGCTCGCAAATGGGATTGGACCTATCCGCATTAATGCAGCCCGCAATCCCCCAAGGTCATTCAGGAAGAATAGGCCTTACTAGTCGTACACCTCGCTCGATCCAAGGTTCTCGTGAAATCAGCGAGCCTCGCTACCGCTCTCGATCCCGCTCCCCTCGACGTGGCCACCATCCACGTCGGCAATCTCCTCGTCGCCCTTCTCCGCCGCGTCGGTACAACCCTCCTCCCCTTCGTCGGCACGACGCTCCGCCTCCGCAGCGAAACCATCCACCTCCCGGCCATCGTCAGACCGGCCCTCAACGTGAACCGTCCAGGCGCTACAGCCCAGTACCAGCCGCTGGCCAGACCTTATGGGGGGAAACTCCTACTCTCGAACAACCGGCTACTTGGGGAGAAACCATCATGGACTTCACGCCCTTACCTCCGAGCTCCTCTCAACTGCCCCCAGGCGTCGAACAACCTCCGGACAGCAACGCCACTGCGGGTCCGTGTTACCGGCGGATTAATAGAATTGAAGGACCATTATTCAAGCCTATGTAATTCTACTTCTTGGCCTACGGCCATCTACCGCGCTTATGCTTTTTTCCCTTGGCAAAGACCAAGGTTTTTTAATGCAGAGTCGCGTTGTAATATAGCCTTTTAAGTACTAGCTTAGTTACTTATGATTGGCTGTGTTGCAATGTGATTGGCACTTTTGTACCCATCACCTTCTCGCGCACGCTTGACTAAGTCTCGCTTGTTCACGTGAAACTCACGGTTCTGATACGATTCACCGCAGTTACCACGGCAGCAACCGCTCCTGGATACTCGTGATAAAAGATTGGCATCTATTATCACGTTGGACAACACAGCCTTAGCGCTTAAAGCGACTCAGAGCCGCAGGCATTCGACATCCTCGCTCATCTTTTATACTCTCGCTCCTCTGTCTCTTCAAAGGCTATCTTACAACGCTACGCATTGACTCTCAACTCTCCGACGCTCAATAACTTTAGCGCCGGCGTTAACACTGGTGGAGAAACAGGGAACTGAACCCTGTTAAACGATCGATTCTACTTGCTACCGCTACTTCCAAAAAATCGTTCAATCTACGAACACGAGTCCTATCTTACTCCTTATTCATCGCTCCACAATTATAACCGTACTCCATGTCTTCACGCGAAACTCGAAAGGATCCAGCGAGACCTGCCACGCGCAGCAATTACGTGGCCACGCCAGCTGTCAATCCACTCAGGAATATTATGCTACCGCAGGGTTTACAAGAGGCTGACCCTCTAGGCTACGATCACCCTCGAGTATTGGAGTCATCTAGAAAACCGAACGACCGGGACACCGAGTTGCTGAAAGGCGCTCGAGATGCCGGCCCACCTGGCGGGTGGGTTGATGATCCGAGCACTCCAAATCAGAAATGGGACACCGAGGTACCGCAAGGCCCTCGAGATGCCGGTCCATCGGGCTCCCGACGCCCGTGGATTGATGAACCTCCCGGGTTACAGCAAAACTGGGACACCGTGAAGCCGTCAGGCTCACGAGATGCCGGCCCTTCGAGTTCGCAGCACTCAGGGGTTGATGTAACGCCACGACCGCCCATACTGGAAAGCCCAACCCTCAACAAAACGCCACGACGTCGTTCAGAAATCGGATTCAGAGCCTTACAAATTGACTCTAAGAGTAGCTACGAACAAAAATATGGCAAGTTACCGGACTTTTTGGTACGCCCTAAGACCGTAAACTCGGACGTCATTACGCCTACTCCGTTCCGTGCCCCTTCAATTCCGTCAGACGACGAAAGTCCAGGATTACCCAAGAGGAACATGTCAGGACGGCGTAAACGATTCGATGGCAAATTAACGGATTTACCACGATCGAGCGCTTCGGAATCATACGCGTTCGTGCCCACGCCATCCAGCGAAGAGGACAATCCTTTGTTTAGACCCGACCCTACGCTCTATAAGGTCCGGAAGTTGACGGAAACCTTGAGGAGGGCTCGAGGACAAGGCCTAAAGTTAGCGGAAGCCCTACGCGTTTTATTTGACAAGAACGAGAGATCGCAGTCATTTCCATCTTTTATAACCGAAACCAGGGATAAAGATGGAGTTAAACGATACAAATTCCAACCAGACTATGCGGATCATCTCACGCTCGCTATGCAACTAGTGAGCAGCGTCCTTAACGACTATTTGCAGGCAGCAGGAAAGACCAGGACTTTCTCGTTTGGGAAAAGCTCCCACTACGAAATGGAGTTTTCGGACCTCGTCTATAGACAATGGGCTACACGTCTGATACTCGAATCTTTCGAGAACTGGCTGCTAGGACGGATCCAACTAGCCAAGGAGGCGATTGAATCGTTCATAAAAGAATCTGAGTTCAAACCAGGAGAAGGACCGCCTCGCATAGCCTCTCCCACGTTCTCTACTAGCACTATATTTGCAAACGACATGCGAAATTTTATCGCCATGGATCAAGGATCAGTTCCAAGGAACTCCCCCCAAGCTGAAGATCGACGCTGGACGCAACAGCTCCAACAAGATACCGACGTGGCATTTTCCAGTATGGTCGCCTTCGCAGCCTGCAACATAAGCCAAAGCGCCAGTGCAGTGGAACGCGCGAGAGAACCTTCCGAACCACTTAGAGAACAAGAATTGGAAATCACGATTCCACAACCAACACGGCAAGACGGATTGACGCAAGAATTCCTGCACAAGTGGAATGCTTCCCAACTACAAGGATTACCCAGAAGCCTATCCAGAGCCACGTCTACGCGACCGTTGGACCTTAACCCGACAGAAGAATACAACCATCTTCGATTCAATCCGGAGCAATTTACAACCATTGGAATTCCAGAAAGAGCAAAATCAGTACCAAGAACTTCCAATATGCACGCTCCTCTATTTCGCGCCTCGAGTGTCGCTGCTTCGATGCCAACCCTCAATGTAAACATGCCTCAGACGAATTACCCGGCGCCAGGGAACGAACGCGCGCCGCCAAGCCCCTTCCTCACCCAAGCTCGACTTCCAAATCAAGCCGCTCCCCCAACGAACTATGCCCAGCAACAGATTCAGAAGTTGCCTCAAGTCCCTACACAAACAGCTTACGCACCACAACCAACTAGCGCGCCCCACTCTGAATATCCAGGGGAATTGAATGCTAAAGGAAGAAGAGGACAACGCGGAGCGGATGGTCCACCAGGACCCAAGGGCGACTCCGGAGACCCCGGAGCAGAAGGACCTTCGGGGACTAGAGGTCCACAAGGTCCCACCGGTCCCCGAGGACCACAAGGTCCCCAAGGCCCACAAGGTCCGTCAGGCCCAGAAGGCCCATCAGGAACTCCTACAGGAACGACTGGTGAACAAACCAAAGGAGGACCTTCGTTTAAGGAAGAAGTCAAGGCGTCAGATTTTCCAAAATTCGACGGGTCCCAGAAGACTTTTGGAGCTTGGTTATCCAAAGGAGATCATTGGTTCCGCTACAGTGAAGCGCGACGATGGCGTGAATCTCTAGGACGAGTATCCACCTTCAACTTCGAAGGCTTAGCTGCTACGTGGTGGGCTGGGCTAACTTACGAACAACGCTTGGAGAAAACGCAAGACTGGCCCACGATACGAGAGTTCGTACGCCGAGAACTCATGTCCATCCGATGGATCGAAAAGGAATGGCAGGAATTCAGAGCCTTGCGATTCAGACAACACGGCTACGAAGACGAAACTCCGGCCGCCTTCTTAGCACGCAAGCAGCTACATAGACGAAGATTGCTACCTATATACACGGACGCGGATCCAGAGCAATGCGCCTTAGAAGTAGGCGATTTGTGGCTCCATACGCCAACAGCGTGGAATGCTTGCATTAACATCGATGAATGCCCCACGTCGGCGACACTCATTAAGTTAGCAACTGACAGAGAAGAACAACTCTTGGCCAGTCTAGCCACTACTTCAAGCAGCGTAGCAAGATTAGTGAGGCAAGAAATCCAAAGGATCGGGGTTCAAAGCGCAGGATCGCGTCGACAATTCACATCCCACCTAGCCGAAGTGGAGGAAGAAAATGAAATTACAGAAGCATCCAGTCTTGCGGTTGACTCCAAGAACCCCACAGACAAAGGTCTACACAAGGCGCCAGGCAAATACCCCTACCCGTTCGCCCCCAACCGCTCGAAGAATACTCCTCCACGGCCGTGCCGAAATTGTGGCAGCAACTTGCATTATGATAGGGATTGTGAATCTTGGCGCAAACGCGACAAAACCGACAACAGAAGGTTACCGGTCAACGTTGCTAATACGGCATACGAGGAAGCTTATATCGCCATGCTACAAGGAGACGACGAAAATTGCAGCATACACTGCGATACGTATTATGCTGCAGTGGACTCTCTCACAGCAGTCGACGCCTTAGTCGTCCACACAATGGTTAGCGTAACGGATAGCGAAACCTCACCACTCCAAATTTCAGAAGGAGCGTGGACTACGATGGAAGCTAATGCAGCGGAACCAGAATCAACAAAGGAGAATCAATTTGAGGATATCTACCAGCCGGAACCAATATGGCAAAGGCCAATGGGCCAGGCTGCGAAAGGAATAGACGCTTTTAAGATACTATGTCATGTTAACTGCCTCAAGGAAGCGGCCGCTATAGTCGTGGGAGACTCAGGAGCGGCACTCACGCTGATCGCGGAAAGATTCCTCAAGAGCCTCAAATGGTCGAAACCAAAACCTCGTCCCGGCCAAAAACTTGAATTAATCCAATTAACCGGCTCCACTGGATGCTCAGAATACGTTAAACTCAAACTATACTTCCGCAGTCAATTTGGACCCGTCTGTTTGAAAGGAGTAGAAGCCTACGTAGTTAAGGATATGACCGCAAACATGCTAATAGGAGAAGATACGCAGTTAGCTTGGCAACTCAACACTATTCGAAACAATGGGAGAAGATTTTGGCAAGTTGGATTATCAGCGCACCAAATCCCTACCTTAGGAGGACTGGTGCCGAAGGAATCGTTCTCTGTTCAACCGAACCTGAATCCGATAAGCCGAAAGCAGCGCAGCAGAAAACGTGCTGCTAAAGCACGTTCCGAATGGAAAGCCACTGCGAACCAAGACATATGGATCAAGCCTGAATCCATAATGACGGTGCCTATTAACTCCAAAGGAGCACCCACGAAGGAAAACTTGTTCTTAGAAACTTCGCCTTTGGATAGAGGAGGAGACTCGTTCATTAGTGCTCCTCATGGTTTGATAATCACAGACGAAGCAGGGATCGCCCATGTCAAAATGGCGAATACTACAAGCAGAACAGTGCTGTTGCGAGCGGGCGAACTAATCGGACGATTGACCAAGGCTGAGGATACCCTCGAGAGAGCAGATCAGATCTCAAAGGCAGAACTAGAACAATTCGCTCGGCAAGCCGCACAACTTGCAGCATTGATTCCTATACTTGACAGCAAATCCACGGTATCGGAAGCTAATGACGTTGGGCGTCATGCCGCGGAAGAAGCTCAGACTCCGGACGCAGAAGAGAATCATTGGGGTCCTAAAACCTCCGACCCGGGGCCGGACCAGATCTACCCGTCTGACAAGTTAAGGGAAACAATCGACGTAGACCCTGAATTAGAGTCTTCGCAACGCGAAGCTCTTTACAAAGTAGTCGAAAGAAATCAGACAGCTTTCGGATTCGACGGAAGATTAGGCCACTACAAAACCAAAGTGCATATCGAGCTCGTACCAGGAACTAAGCCTATATCGGCCCCACCTTACCACGCCTCTCCAGCAAAAAGGGAAGCTATAGACAAACAAATCGACCTGTGGCTAGCGCAAGATGTTATCGAAGAAAGCAAAAGCCCATGGGGAGCTCCCGTCATTATCGTATATCGCAACAGCAAACCAAGAATGTGTATTGACTACCGAAAGATGAACAAGGCCACGGTAGCCGACCAGCATCCTATTCCAAAGCAAACGGATATTCTGGCAGCCCTATCAGGAGCTCAATATCTATCAGTCTTCGATGCTCTATCTGGATTTACTCAATTGGAATTCGACGAAGAGTCAAGACCTATATC
>WNFA01006419.1_pt1 | contig 10714 bp, 6 predicted proteins | sample 5400481 | NCBI WGS metagenome assembly WNFA01 (sample SAMN13153340, study PRJNA577476) | soil metagenome | isolation source: 120 cm saprolite under Douglas fir tree site 2 hole 1 replicate 2 | place: USA:California | collected 2015-04-18 | reverse complement strand
ACAACAATTCACCAACGAAGACCACTCGGTCCCGCACCGGAATCGACCAGGGAAACGAGACCGTAGGGGTGTGCGCAAGAGCTTTCACCCGAACGCACAATTCCCCTTGACACGGCCGACTTCGTTAGAGATGTGCTACTGGACCGCGCCGGACCCGTGCTGTAGCTGCCTATGGTAAGCCCGTCCGGGAACTTCCGCATAATGCTTGTGAGAAACGCGCGCTAGGCGGGGCGGTCACGAAGCAGGCGGAGCATGTCCGGATCCGAATTTCTCTGGACGGGGCCGTCCGCTTCCGCGGGTTCGGGGATTTCTCCCTCACCCGTTGCCAAAAACAGATTGGCTTCCAGGCCGTGCTGCTTGTCGTAGAGTTCGCGATAGCGTCCGGCAGCCGCATAGAGCGACGTGTGGGTCCCGCGCTCGACAATTTTTCCCGCCTCGACGACCAGAATCTGATCGGCGCGGCGAATCGTCGAGAGGCGGTGGGCAATGACAAAGGTGGTCCGCCCGCGCATCAATTGAGCGAGACCCTCCTGGATGAGCATTTCGGATTCGGAATCGAGGCTTGACGTGGCTTCGTCGAGAATCAGGATGCGCGGGTCCGCCAGTATGGCGCGCGCAATTGAAACACGCTGGCGCTGCCCGCCGCTTAATTTCACGCCGCGTTCGCCGATAATCGTATCGTATCCATCCGGAAAGCGCTCCGCGAATTCGTCCACGCGGGCGATCCTGCACGCCGCCAGAATTTCTTCTTCACTTGCGCGCGGCCGCGAAAACGCCACGTTCTCGCGGATCGTGCCGTCGAACAGGAATGACTCCTGCAGCACGACACCCAGGCGCGTGCGGTACGAATCGAGGCGCACCACCAGCACGCGGCCCTCAAGTGGAACATGAAATGCCGCCACGAGGCCAATGATCGTGGACTTCCCCGAGCCGGACGAGCCGACCAGCGCCGTGACCGTGCCTGGCTCCGAGCAGAAGCTGACCTGCTGAAGCACGGGCTTGCCGGCGTCGTAAGAGAAGCTGACGTTGTCGAACGCCAGCTCGCCCTCGATGTCGAGGAGCGTGACCGTGCGGCGCGGATCTTCATCCTCGGGACGCTCATCGAGCACTTCGCGCGTGCGTTCGAGTCCCGCGACCGCCTCGGTCAATTGCGTGCCGATGCCCACGACTTGGAAAACAGGCGCAATCATGAATCCCAAAAACAATGTGTAGCTCATGAATTGACCGACGGTGATCTTCCCTGCAAGGACTTCACGGGCACCGACCAGCATAATCAGCGCACCGACGATACCGCCCAGAACGCTCGTAGAAAGGCTCATCATCGACATTGTCGTCAGCGACCGCAAAACATTATCGAGCAACCGGTGGACGCCTTTCGTAAACACGTCGTGCTCGCGAGACTCCGCGTGATATCCCTTCACAACGCGCACGCCGGACAGCGACTCCGTGAGGCGCCCGCTGACCTCGGCGTTGATTTTTGAACGCTCGCGAAAAATTGGACGGAGGACGCCAAACGCCTTGCGCAGGCCAAACATGCTCACCAGAAGCAACCCGAATGCCAATCCGGTCATCACGGGACTAATCCGCAGGAGCATGATCAGCGCGATGATAGCCGTCAAAAGGCCTCCCAGGAACTCGACCAGGCCTGTGCCAACAAGATTTCGCACACCCTCGACGTCGCTCATGATTCGCGAGACGAGTGCACCGGTCTTGTTCGCATCGTAATACGTCACCGGGAGCCTGCCCACGTGCTCTTGCACTTTACGCCGCATCTCGGTGATCATTCTTTGCGCGGCCTTGGAGAGCGTTTGCGTCAGCGTATAAGAAGTCACGCCTTGTAGCATCGTGGCAAGGAGCACGATTCCGACCAAAGGCAGTAAGAGCCCCACTTGCCGGTGAATCATCACGTTGTCAACCACGTACTTTGACGAAGCAGGAAGGACCAGTCCGGAGACTCGGTTGATGGCCATGAGCACCAGACCTAGCTCGAGCAGCCCCCGGCGTGGCCGAACGAGCGCCCACACTTCGGGCAACTGATCGACCAAGCGCGATACCTTTGCATCGCTGCGCGCGTTCGCGGGCGAATCCACGCGCGCCCTAGCGCCCGGACTCCTCTCGGCGTGCGCTCCCACGCCGCGTTGCGTCCCAATCCCCCCAAAGCCGCCTGCCATTCTCATCTCACAATCATATTAGAGTATCCAACGTCGGCACCGCCACTTTTCCCCTGCCCACATGTTCTTGATTAGATGCGACGCATGGTGTTTCAGTACAAGAATTATCGTCAGGCAGGAAGAGCACCGTCGAAGAGAGTTCAAGCACTCGCCGCGCGTTGGAAGAGGGCATGATATTTACCTGCCGCTTGCCGAAATCCTTGACAACAGTGTCTGCCCCGCGCTCTCATCACAACTGCCCTGGGCCGATTTTGCGCGGTGCTGTATCGCGAATGCGGAACAATGAAAATTAATATCGTCGGTGGCGGGCCTGGCGGCCTCTACTTTGCTCTTTTGATGAAGAAGCAAGACCCGTCGCATCACATCGTTGTTCACGAACAGAATCGGCCTGACGCAACGTACGGCTGGGGGATCGTCCTGTCGGATCGGGCGCTTTCTTTTCTCCAATCCGTCGATGCCGGGTCGTACGCCGACTTATCGGCTGCCCTTGAAATCTGGCACGACCAGATTCTCGTTCTTCGCGGAGAACGAGTCGCGGTCCATGGAAGCACTTTTTCAGGCATGCAGCGTCTCGCCCTGCTGCAAATTCTGCAAAGGCACTGCGCCGCCGCTGGTGTCGAGATGCGCTTTGGCTCGCGCATCTCTGAAGTCCAGCCGCTCGTGGATTGCGATTTACTGGTGGGAGCCGATGGCGTAAACAGCGTGGTCCGCCACGCATTCGAGGAACATTTTCAACCTTCTCTCGAAAGGCGATCGAACCGGTACGCGTGGTACGGCACGCACCAATCCTTCGATGGCCTCTCTCTCATTTTTCGAGACGGCCCCGCCGGCCCTTTTGTGGGACACGCCTACCGCTATAGCATGACCGACAGCACGTTCGTGGTCGAATGCGAAGAGGCCACCTGGAAAGCCGCCGGATTTGCTGAAATGTCCGAGGATGAAACCCGCCGGTATTGCGAGGGCGTGTTCGAGAAAGACCTGGACGGGCACCCGTTGCTTTCAAACAACTCCGTCATGGGCAACTACACGCGCGTGACGAACCGCCACTGGCACTACAAGAACGTCGCCCTTATAGGCGATGCGCTGCGCACGGTGCACTTTTCAATCGGCTCCGGGACGCGCACGGCACTTGAGGACGCGATTGGGCTGCGCGACGCTTGCCATGCCCATCGGAACGTGGAATCGGCGCTTGCGGAATTCGAGCGCGCGCAACGCCCGGCAACCGAGCAGCTCTTGCGCGTGGCCTACCGGAGTATTCTTTGGTACGAGCAGTTCGGCCGGAAGATGCGGCTCGCCCCAATCGCATTTGCCTACGACTACATGGTGCGAGGCGGACGCCTCGATGAAAACCTCATCCGCCAGCGCGATCCGCAATTCGTTTCCGCCTACGAACGGCACAAGGCTTCACAACCTCAGAAATGACGGGATTAGAATTGGGATCGAATGCTCTAAGACTTCTCTGACGTCCTTAGTCGATCTCATCGGATTGTCCGACGGCGACTTGATCGCGGCCCTGGGCTTTGGCTCTGTACAGGGCTTCGTCCGCTGCATGCAGCAAAGCTTCACCCGTGGAACCATGTTCGGGATAGACCGCCGCTCCCAGAGAGATGGTTGGAGGGTTGAGATATTCCTTGCCGTGCGGCACGCGCAGGCGCTTGATTCCTTCCTGCAATTGCTGGGCCCGCCGAATGGCAACATCCAATGACGTACCCGCAAGAATGATCACGAACTCATCACCGCCGTAACGGCACGGGATGTCCTCTCCCCGTGTGCGCCTTTGGAGAAAACTCCCCAATTCATGAAGAAGTGCGTCGCCGGCGTCGTGCCCGAGAGTATCGTTAAATCCTTTGAAGTGGTCGACGTCAATCATGATCACGGCGAGAGGCCGCTGGCTGCGCGATGCGCGGCGCACTTCGCGTTCGAGCGATTCTTTCAAATAGCGCCGGTTGTAGAGTCCTGTCAGCTGATCTCGAATCGACTGGATACGCAAAGTATCCCGCAATTTCAAGTTCGCCAGAGCCAGGGCGATGTGTCCCGCAACAGTCACGGCGAGCTGTTCTCTCGCAGCCAGCATGGATGCCCGTACATCTTCAGGCTCGCTCGCGTTGCTCTGTTCGCGCCGCAAGTGGAGCAGGCCAAGCGTTTCCCCTTGCGCCATCATGGGGACGCACAAGGAATCAATCGGTGTATCCTCGCTCAAATGCTGGCAGACCAGCGGACTCTTCACGCCCCGGTTGGTATGCACCAGTCCGCGGCGCAAGGCCCAGCATTCTTGCGCGCTGAAGACTTGTTCCACGGGTGGCGTCTTTCCCCATGTGCTGACCGTCTCGACCAGTTTCACGGTAGGGTTGATCACGCTCACCGCGCCGGAATCGCCCGGAAACAGCAACTCGGCATATTGCCGGGTGGCGGCATAGACTTCCGCGGACCCTTGGCAGATTTGCAGCAGATGAATCAGTTGGTTCAGCAATGCGATCTCACGTGTTTGCTGTTCCAACCTGCTTACCCAGGCTTTGAGTTTCTCGTTGGCCTCGTGCGTTGCGCTTTCAATCTGCTTGTGCTCCGTGATATCGCGGGCGATCGCCGAGGCTCCAACAATCCTTCCCTGGGCGTCGCGGACGGGAGAAATGGTCAGGGAGACGTGTATGAGGGCGCCATCCTTCCTTTGGCGCACGGTCTCGTAATGGTGGATCACTTCATCACGCCTCACTCTCGCCAGGATCCGCGGAATCTCGTCAGGCAAGTTCTCTGGGACCAGTATGGATATTGGCCGGCCGATCGCATCCCCGGCGGCGTATCCGTACATTTGTTCAGCGCCTTTATTCCAACTGACGATGATGCCGTCCACGGTCTTTCCGACGATTGCATCGTAAGAAGACTCAACGATGGCAGCCAAGTGTGAAGCCTCTTGTTCCAACCGCTTGCGCTCCGAAACACTCGCCGCGACAGCTAAGGCCATCACGCTTGTGACTCCGGTGGCTGCTTGCACAAGCAGGAGAGTGTCCTGGGGCGTTCCCCGGGCGAAGGGACCCACTCCGTGCAAAGCGCCGTGTACAGCCAGCGCGGACATCACAAGAATAGCCACAGCCGTTTCCCGCGGTCCGAAGCGGAATGCAGCCCAAAGCAGCAATGGAATGCACAGAAGCCCCAGTGGAAAATGAGCAACGGATGAAACCGAAACCCGATCGAACACCACCTCGCTCACGATCACCAGACACGCGAGCAACGTGGTGGCCTCGAAAATACGATCGCGATTTTCTCGAATATTGCTGTTGTTAGCCCAGAGAATCAGCGCGGGCGCAACAAGGACGATGCCGACAGCATCCCCCAGCCACCAGGTAAGCCAGGTGTCCTGGTAGTTGGACCACATGGCGAACCCGCCCAGACACAGGCTGGTGACGCCAACAGTGGCGCTTACTGCCGTACTGAACATTCCGTCCAGCGCGGCGAATTTAATGATATTCCTCGCCGATTCGAAGGCACGGCGCCCGCGGGCGAAGCGAGTCAGCAAGTAGGCGCCTAACAACGCCTCGATCGTGTTGCCGGCCCCAATGCAAATGGATGTGACAACCGAGCCGGCTGTGCCCACGTTTACGAAGAACGCGGCCACGAAAATGGCGGGCCACACCCAGTATCCCAGAAGAAGCAAAGCCGCCAGTGCGAGTCCCGAGGACGGCCACACACTCGTGGCGCTGGGATGCACAAATGCCAGTTTCAAACTGAGTTTGGCGACCAGGAAGTAGACGGCGGCCAGCGCTACCAAAACCGCGGGCTTCTTGAGCGATTGTAAACGCATGGTCATTCTCTGCTCGGGCTGAGGCCGGGAGAACGAGCGACAGTCAGTGCGTGAAGAAGCGCACGAATTGAAGACCGAGCAACTTCTAGTTTAGGAAGGACCTAACGCTGTTGAGGCACTTTTTGTGTCAACCTTTGTCGAATCGGTTAAGAACGCATAAGGAAGCGGAGAAATTCGCAGCACGCGCATCACGGGAAAAAAGAAAGATCGCCGTGTACGCTGTGGTTTGTCGCGTAAAAGTGCACACGCTGTTGAACTATCTGCTCGCGCTCGCCGTCCCTCCAGCGAGGTAAAAGTATCCGACCTTGTTATTCGCGGGCGACCCAAACCACATTCTCCCCTGCGCATCGAGATAGAACTCCCGCATCGTATTCTCCGCTTGCGGGAAGGGATATTCGGTAACGTGGCCGCTCTTGGGATCCAGATTTCCGATCACGTCCAAATGTTCAGAGGAATACCAAAGGCTGTGATTCTTGTCGATCGCGAGCGCGTAGGGAGTCGCCTCCGGACCCGGTAACGAATATTCCTTGAAAGTCTCCGTCTTGGGGTCAAACTGGCCGATCTTGCCCGCTTCAAATTCGGCAAACCAAATGGTCCCGTCGGAATCAACTTGAATGCGCCGCGGCCGGGCGTCCGGAGTTGGCGGAGACCACTTCGTAACCTTAAGCGTTTTTCCATCCACTTTGCCGATTTTTCCGTTCGGCGTGTACTCCGCGAACCAGCAATTGCCTTCCTTGTCGATCGCCAGGCCGTACGCCGTGGGAACTTCCGGAAATCGCGTGAATTTTCCAGACTTCGGATCGAATACGGTCAACGGGCCGCCAGTGGCCCATACTCTCCCTTGCGCATCAATGCGTAGAGTGTGCTTGGACCCGCCGGCAACCGTGCCTTCTTTTCCAGGAGTGTAAGCATCCTGATATTCCGTAATCGTCCGCGTGGCGGGGTCCCATCTCCCGATCTTGTTCGATCCCTGCTCGGTCAACCACACACTGCCGTCGGGCGCAGGCACGGCCGAATGAATCGCGGCTGTGCCTTGATTGGGTACTGGATATTCCTGGACCTCGCCGCTTTTTGGATCCAGCCTGCCGATCTTGTTCGCCTTCCCGTAATACGGCATCCAGTAATTCCCGTCCTTATCCGGAAATGCACTCCAGGGCATCCGGCTCGGTCCAGGCAAGTCATACTCGACGTACACAATCTTCATCGCGTCGTCGCCGAAGGACCGCACCAAATCTTTGTACGCCGGCATTTCCGCGGGAGACTTGGGCAGAACCGAATTCTCTCCGAACAGCGAATTGATATACGCGGTGACGTCAGCGGCATTCTGGTCGTTAAAAGGAGCTCCGAGGCCCCCCAGGAAAAAATGCATGGATTCCATCATGTAGTTGACGCGGTCCCGCCATCCTTCTTCGTCTCGGCGCACGGGAGCCATGCGGGATTGAAACCCGTGGCACGCGAAGCATCTCCCGACCAGCAAATCCTTCCCTTTCGCCTCCGGGAACAATTTCTCTCCCTGATACTGGGAAAGGTCGCTCCAGCGCACCGCACCTTTCTGCAAGGCAAACTCATAGGAGGCGTTCTGGTCAGCCGCCAGGCTCACGCCGGGGCGCGGATCGGTACGATAACCGACTGCCTTCACCTGCAGTTGATACTGGCCGGCCGGCAAATTCTCGATCCGATAGCGCCCGTCTTTGTCGGTCAGCACGCTGACCATGATTTTCGTATTTGAATTCTGTGCCTGGACGAAGGCCCCCCGAAACGAGGCTCCGTCCGGGCCTTTCACCGTCCCCGTCACCGTCGCGCCGTATGCGAACGGAACGAGAAACAGGACCAGCATCAGGAGACCCAAATACTTGGAAGCTGACTTCATAGCTCCTCCTTCTTATTCGGTACGCGCGATCGTTATCGGCTCAAAGCGGGATTGTACCCCATTCTTAATCCAGCAGGATGGGCATACACAGAACGGGTTCCACGTGGAAATCGAGCCGGTTGATTTCCTGGAGTGCGCGCCCCAGCATCGCGCTGGTGCACGTTTCCAAAGTAATGATGAATGGAAGCGCGGAGTGCGGATAGCCCGGCCTCTGCAGAACAGCATCGATGCTGATGCCGTACCTGGCAAGCACAGTCGCCACCGCAGCCAGGATCCCGGGCCTGTCTTTCACGACGAAACGCAAATAATAAGGCGCGGTGAACTCACCGCTCACATCCTTCGGCGCCTCGACGGCCAGGAGAGCGCCGCCAGACGGCGCCGCGCCGCTTCGTGCGATGGAATACAAATCGGAAACCACCGCTACGGCCGTGGGATCTCCTCCCGCTCCAAAGCCGGAAAAAACCATTTGCCCGGCATATTTTCCCGTCACCATGACAAGATTCTTGCTGCCCTCCACATGCGCAACTAAAGAGGAGACCGGCACCAGCGCCGGGCGGACGAACCCGTGGATGCTCAATCCATTTTCCGTTTCCTTCTTGGCCAGGGAAATCTGGCGAATCGTGCAGTTCAGTTCTCGTGCGTAGGCAAAATCCACGGCTTCCACCGATGAAATCGGCCAGCACGGAATTTGTTCGGCTCGCACGCGGGCGCGCAAACCGGCTTGCGTCAAAATCACGAGCTTTGCCCGGGCGTCGAATCCTTCCACATCATCCCGCGGGTCCGCTTCGGCAATTCCCAAATCCTGTGCTTCCTTCAAAGCCCCCTCGAAGCTCGCTCCGGTCGCTTCCATTTTGGTCAAAATGAAATTGCAAGTTCCGTTCAATACACCCGCGATCTTGTAGAGTTGATCCCCGGCCAAACCTCCCTGGATTCCGATGATCGCGGGTATCCCGCCGGCAACAGAGGCTCCAAATTCGATTCGCTTCCCGCTTTCGCGAGCCAGTTCCAGCAATTCGGGCCCACTGTGGGCGATCAGAAGTTTGTTTGCGGTGACCACCGACTTGCCCGCTCGCAGAGCTTTCCGAATCCAATCGCCAGCGGGTTTGATGCCTCCAACCAGCTCTACAAAAATATCAGCGTCGGAAGAAAGCACTTCGTTGATGCTCTCCGTCCAACGCACACTGGAGGGAACCCAATCCACTTTTTTCCGGCCCACTTTGCGGTTGAAAATATGCGTCAATTCAAAGCTATCGTTCGCTTCCTGGCAGAGCAGCTTGGCGACGGAACGGCCGACGGTGCCAAAGCCGGCAAGGGCCACCTTCAATTTCCTGTAGGCAGCCTTTTTCTTAATCTTGGATTCCGGCTTGTTTCCGGACTTGGATTTCGCGCCGTTCACTTTTGCCGCCAATTCATCACCTCGCTCGAAACAGGGACAGGTATCGTCTTCCCTTAAGACGGCAAGGATTATAAGGTATTTCGGTATTCAGTCCTTGGAATCTGATGGTATGGCTGGGAATGCGACCTCCCGTGCCCGGGCGGAATCTAATCGCATATGGCACAGACGGACCAACGATTACCGCAGAACGTGGAAGGCGAGTTCTTCGTGGACTCGACCTGCATTGATTGCGATACCTGCCGGCAGATTGCGCCCGCGAGTTTTCGCGATCATGGCGGACAGTCCAGCGTTTACCGGCAGCCGCAAAATCCGGGCGAGTTGCATCGCGCCCTGATGGCGCTGGTCGCCTGCCCCACGGCGTCGATCGGAACAGCTTCCCGGCGCAGCGCCCGCCCGGGCGTCGAAGCATTTCCTCTGCACGTTGTGGATGAAGTTTATTTCTGCGGCTTCACGTCGGAATCAAGTTTCGGCGCGTGGTCGTACTTGATTGTGCGATCGCCGGAACATGGCGGCAACGTGTTGGTCGACTCGCCGCGGTTCACAACTCCGCTAGTGAAGCGCATCGAACAAATGGGCGGCGTGAGCCTCATGTTCCTTTCGCACCGTGATGATATTGCGGACCACGCCAAGTTTGCCGCGCATTTCCAATGCCCGCGCGTGATGCACGAGGGAGATGGCGCCACTGCGCGTGGTGTCGAGCGCGTGATCTCTGGAGTGGATCCGATGCAGATCGATGATGATCTCTTGTTGGTTCCCACGCCTGGTCACACGCGCGGCCATCAGGTTCTTCTCTATCGCGACAAGGTGCTATTCACCGGCGACCACCTGGCGTGGTCGCCGGTGCGTGAAACGTTGACCGCCTTCCGCGACGTCTGCTGGTATTCCTGGAAAGAACAGACGCGTTCGATGGAGAAGCTGCTCGCCTATCGCTTTGAATGGGTCCTGCCGGGCCACGGCCGCATTCACCACGGCACCGCCGAACAAATGCACGAACATCTCGAGCGCTGCGTAGCGCGCATGAAGAAAGAATGAAGCCTTTGTGTTGTGATCCGGCCGTGTAGCGCCCGCCTTCAGGCGGGCATATGCTTAGGTGTACAGTGCGCGCCTGAAAGCGGCCTCTACAATTTCCGGATTTACACCCGCTCGAGCATGATGGCGATGCCCTGTCCGACTCCAATGCACATCGAGGCCAGCGCGTAGCGCTCTTTGCTGCGTTGAATCTGGCGCGCCGCGGTCAAAACCAGCCGCGCCCCGCTCATTCCCAGTGGATGCCCGATAGCGATAGCGCCGCCATTGGGGTTCACTTTTTCGCTGTCGTCCGGAAGACCAAGCTCGCGCGTCACAGCGAGCGACTGCGCAGCTAACGCTTCGTTCAATTCGAACACATCCGCATCCGCCATCGACATCTTTAATCGCGCGAACAGCTTTCGAACGGCGAAGATCGGGCCGATGCCCATGTAGTCCGGCTCCACACCCGCCGT
>WNFA01005361.1_pt1 | contig 10714 bp, 8 predicted proteins | sample 5400481 | NCBI WGS metagenome assembly WNFA01 (sample SAMN13153340, study PRJNA577476) | soil metagenome | isolation source: 120 cm saprolite under Douglas fir tree site 2 hole 1 replicate 2 | place: USA:California | collected 2015-04-18 | reverse complement strand
GCATCAGCCTGAGTGAAATGCGCGCCAAGGCGCGGCGTCTGCAGCAGTCGCAGGGCAAACTCGACCTGCTCATCGTGGACTACCTGCAACTGATGTCAGGCGGGGGCAGGCGATATGAAAACCGAACCCAGGAAGTCTCGGCGATCTCGCGTGGGCTGAAAGCGCTGGCCAAAGAACTCAAGGTACCGGTGGTTGCCTTGTCCCAGTTAAGCCGTGCTCCGGAAAGCCGGGGCGGCGACCACCGTCCCCAGCTCGCCGACCTGCGCGAGTCCGGGTCCATCGAGCAGGACGCGGACGTGGTGGCCTTCATCTTCCGCGAGGAAGTCTACAAACCGGACGAGCCCGAACTGGACGGGCGCGCCGAACTCATCATCGCCAAACAGCGCAACGGTCCGACCGGCAAGGTCAAGCTGGCTTTCGTCAAGCGATCCACCCGGTTCGAATCCATGGCTCCGGACGGCATGGGGCCGCCGGAATAGCGCATTTCACACCTCTGTTTGCGACAACAACTGTGGTTCCACATTCTGTGGAAAGCTTGTGGAACGGTGGGCTGCACCTCATTGAGCAGGTCGCAAGCGCTTGCAAGGTCGGCTTTTCCATGGACATCCAAGGTCTCGTAACCCGCATGGATGCCGATATTTAGTCACACCGTCAGTTACGGACGCTGGCCCCGCCAGATTTCGGCAGAACGGGTACAACGTTTGGGATTTGCACATCTGGAAGGACAGTGCCCTAGTGTTTTGCGGCGGCTTCCCGTGTGGGGCTTGGTCTCCGACCCGTCCCCCACACGGGCTACCCCAAAAACGAAAGCGCCCAAGACCCAGGTTTGAGTCTTGGGACGCCCGTCGAACAGCCCTCCCCCAGAACTGCTCAAACACAGATTAGATTTCGGGCGCCCAAACGTAAATGGCCCTGTCGTGCCAGCGCGACAGCACCACCGGGCTATGCCGGCGAGTTGGGTGACAAGGATCAAGCGGAAGAGTTAGAAATCGTAAAGCGCGACGGGGAACTTCTTCGGCAGGCCTAATGTAGCTGGGGCTCCGCATCTCCCAGCTTCTTTCATGCGGAGCCCTAGAGAACCACTGAATGTATTTTGTCATCGGAAGAAGTGGCATTTTACAAAAGAGAGTTTTTGGTCGGTTTACCGACGTGTCATTTCTTTTTTGGCAGCGGCTGTGTCGGGCCGCGCAAAAGCCTGGCTGCTTTTCGCCCAACGCCAGCCCTGGCGAGCTTCGCTCGCCCCCCGGACGGGGCGTCCGGGCCTACGTGGTTCGTGGTGAGGCTGACCCGCTACGCGGTTGCATTTCCCGCGGATAGCGGCAGTTCGCGAATCCGCTTTCCCGTTGCTGCGAAGATGGCATTGCAGACAGCGGGCGCAAACGGAGGTACGCCCGGCTCGCCCACGCCCGCAGGGGGCGCGTCGCTGTCCACAATATAGACATTGGTTTTGTAGGGAGCTTCGTTCATCCGGGCCACAGGATAGTTATCGAAGTTTGACTGCTCGATGACCCCGTCCTTCGCGGTGATTGCCCCGCTCCGCACAATGCTGGTGCCGAACACCGCCGCACCCTCAAACTGAGACCGCGTAGCTTCGGGATTTACCACCAGACCCGCGTCTACTGCAGTGTGTACCGACGGAATTTTCACGTTGCCCTGATCATCCACTTCGACTTCGACAACCGTGGCCACGTAGGTCAGGAAACTCCGGTGCACCGCGATGCCCATTCCTGATCCCTTGCCCAGCTTGCGTTTTCCCCAACCTGATTTTTCCGCCGCCAGTTCAACCACCCGGCGCATGCGGGCCGTGTCCAGGGGATAGGCTTCGGGCGAGGCACCGTAATTCTCGTATTTAGGTGCGGAGGCCTTTACGTCCACAATTCGCGGGGGCCCGATCAGTTCAAGCAGGTATTCCACAGAATCGCGCCCGGCCGTGTGGGCCAGTTCGTCGGCAAAGGACTGGGCCGCGAAGGCGTGATAGATATTCGCCACCGAGCGGAACCACCCGATGCGAACGTGGTTCACCGCCGGGCCATTCTCGGCGCGGTGATTGGGAATGTCGAAGGGCAGATCGGTCCATCCCAGTCCGAGTTCACCGTCGCTGCCGTAAATGTCGTTCAGCGCGAAGGTGGAGCCGATGGACGGAAACACTGAGCGCTGCAGCCACGCTGTGGGCTTTCCCTTTTCGTCCAGGGCCGCCTTCATATACATGGCGGCCACGGAGTGGTAGTAGCCGAACTTGATGTCATCTTCGCGGCTCCACACCACCTTTACCGGCCGGCCCACCGCTTTCGAGAGGATGGCCGCTTCGGCCGCATAGTCCGGTTTCGACTTGCGCCCGAAGCCGCCTCCGAGCAGGGGTACGTGGCAAATCACGTTTTCTTTAGGGATGCCAAGCTCTTTGGCGACAGTCTCCTGCACCGCCTGCGGATTCTGGGTCGGGGCCCAGACCGTGACTTTGCCGTCGCTGTAATCGGCCAGAGCGACGGGCGGCTCCATGGTCGCGTGCGCCAGATGGGGTACGTAGTAATCCGCCTCCACAATCTTTCCGCCCTTGGCAAACGCGGCATCGACATCGCCGATGTTCCGCGCCACCTTCCCCGGTTTGCGCGCCGTCTCCTGCAATTCTTTCTTGTACTGGTCCGAGTTGTAGCTGGCATTGGCGCCGTTGTCCCATGACACATTCAGCTTCTTGCGTCCCTGAAACGCGGCCCAGGTATTGTCGGCGATCACCGCCACTCCGCCGAGGGGCTGGAAATGATGCGGTGGGGTGAAAGGCTTGATCGGGATCGTCTGCTTCACGCCCCGCACTTGCAGCGGCGCTTTTTCGTCATACGATTTGACTTTGCCACCCAGCACGGGAGGATGTTCGATCGAGGCGTAGACCATGCCATCGAGGCGTGCGTCCATGCCGTAGCCAGCTTTGCCGGTGCAGATATCCGTCAGATCGTAGCTGGAAGCGCCTTTGCCGACGTATCGCCACCCGCTCTTCGGCTTGAATTGCAGTTCTTCTTTCTTGGGGACGGGCAGGGCCGCAGCGGCCGCAGCTAGTTCTCCGTAGCCGGCTTTGCGATTGCTCGGGCTGTGAACGATCACATGAAGATCGGAGTGGCATTCCGACGCCGGCACTCCCCATTGCTGGGCCGCAGCCCGGATCAGCATCAGGCGCGCGGTGGCGCCGGCCTCGCGCATCGTGTCGTAAAAGCTGCGGACCGAATGCGACCCGTCGGTGTCCTGACTTCCGTAGCGCTCGTCGCCGATCGCCTGTTCCAGTTTGACCCGTTTCCAGTCCGCGTCCAGTTCATCGGCCAGAATGAGTGGGACAGATGTACGGCTGCTGGTGCCCATCTCGGACCGGTGTGCTACCAGATGCACGGTTCCATCGGTGTCGATTCCAACAAATACGCTGGGGTGGAGGACGGCGTGGTCCGCGTGACTGCCGGGCGTGGTCGCGTCTGCCCACAAGAATTCCGGAACCAGGCGCACGCTGAGGACCAGGGCGCCGGTGGAAACTATTCCCTGCAGAAAACCGCGACGGCTGACGTTCAGGATGTTGTCGCTCATGCGTTTTCTCCCGCGGCCGCCTTGATCGCCGCACGAATCCGCTGGTAGGTGCCGCAGCGGCAGATGTTCCCTGACATGCTGGTCTCGATGTCGGCGTCGCTGGGTTTGGGTTTTTCTTTCAGCAACGAGATGGCCTGCATGATTTGCCCGGACTGGCAGTAGCCGCACTGCGGCACGTTGAACTCGATCCACTTTTGCTGCACCGGATGCAGCCCGTTCTTCGAGATCGCCTCGATGGTGATGATTTCTTTTCCGGCCGCTGCGCTCATGCGGGTGCTGCACGAGCGAATGGCTTTTCCGTCCTGGTGCACAGTACACGCTCCGCACAGCGCCATGCCGCAGCCGAATTTGGTTCCGGTGAGTCCCAGAACATCCCGCAGATACCACAGCAGCGGCAGGTCGGGATCGCCATCGAAGGAATGTTCCATTCCATTCACTTTGAGTTGGATCATGTTTGTCCCTCGTACTTCGTTATTCCGCAATATTGTTCCAGAGAGGGCGCCGGGTGTCCAATGGTTCGTCGCCCACAGCTCCTCGGCGCATTGCCAGGCGCCTGGCCACCGGCGGCTGCCGGACGGAACAGGTGTACAATGGCCGCCGTTTCAGACCTGAAGAAATCAAGGAGTCGCGGCCAAAGTCAGCAAATCACCGTAAGGCCTTAGACCATGGACAAGAGAACCTTCATCAGACTTTTCTCGGCGCTGATTGCCAGCCCTGTCATCTCGAACCTGCTCGCCTGGGCATCAGGGGACAAGCTGAAAAACTGGGCAGGCAATCTCGAGTACAGCACTGAGAATTTGTACCCCGCCAACTCGCTGGACCAGATACGGGAATTTGTAAAAAAACAAAGCCGCCTGAAGGTTCTGGGGACACGTCACTGTTTCAACAACATCGCGGACAGCAAGTACAACTTCCTCTCCTTGAAACCGATGGACAAGGTGGTTGCGCTCGACCCCGGGGCGCACACTGTGACCGTCGAAGCGGGCATGAGTTATGGCCAGTTGTGCCCGTATCTCGACAGCAAGGGCTTCGCGCTTCACAACCTGGCGTCCCTGCCGCACATTTCAATCGCCGGCGCCTGCACCACTGCGACGCATGGCTCGGGGGTCAAGAATGGCAACCTGGCAACTGCGGCATCTGCGCTGGAAATCGTGACCGCGGACGGCGAACTGATTAAGCTGTCCCGCCAAAATGACGCCGAAACCTTTCGCGGAGCCGTGGTTGGACTGGGCGCGCTGGGCGTAATCGCAAAAGTTACGCTCGATATCCAACCCACCTTCATGATGCGGCAGTATGTGTATGAAAATCTTCCCCTGGCCCAATTGAAGGAGCACTTTGACGCGATCGAATCCAGCGCCTACAGCGTGAGCCTGTTTACCGACTGGCAAAAACAGCGTCTCAACGAAGTGTGGATAAAAAGCCGGGTCGAAGCAGGACACGCGTTTGACGCAACCCCGGAATTTTTCGGGGCGAAGCTTGCTACCAGGAATCTCCACCCCATTGCCGAGCTTTCCGCCGAGAACTGTACCGAGCAGATGGGCGTGCCCGGCCCCTGGTACGAACGACTGCCGCACTTCCGCATGGGCTTTACTCCGAGTGCCGGCAAGGAATTGCAATCGGAGTACTTCGTGCCCCGGGAGCATGCCCTCGAAGCGATACTGGCAGTGGAACGGCTACGCGACCAGGTGACTCCGCACTTGATGATTTCGGAAATCCGTGCGATTGCCGCCGACGACCTGTGGATGAGTCCGTGTTACAAGCAGGCCTGCATAACCCTTCACTTCACCTGGAAACAAGACTGGCCCGCAGTCAGCAAGCTCCTGCCCGTGATCGAAAAAGAACTGGCTCCGTTTAACGCACGGCCGCACTGGGGAAAGCTGTTCACCACATCCCCGGCGAGTCTGAAGTCCATCTATGCAAAGTTGCCTGAGTTCGTTCAGTTGAGTAAGAAATACGATCCGCAGGGGAAATTCCGCAATGAATTCCTGGAGCGGAATATTTTCGGCTAGGTTCCGCGAGCGCACCTCACGACGCGAAGAAGCCGGGTGCGGCTGTCGCGGCGCGTGCGCGTTGCGATTCTTCGAAGGTGTAATCCTGAGCGGCGGGCAGACGACGGTAGGTGACGAATGACCCAGCGGCTAGGTTGCCATACCCAGTATTGTTTCGCCAGTTCGACGGAGCCGCATTGTTCAGGCTCACGATCGGGTACATCAGCCTGCGGCGAGAGATCAGATCATCGCGAGTGTGCGTTCCTGCGGCGACGTTAAGGTCGCCGGTGCTGTGGCCCTGGTTCGGCAGTCCGGTCAGGCTCATGTAGTGACCCATTTCGTGCTCTATGGTCTGAGGAGTGGCGGGCGAGCTGCTATTCAGGAACAACCCGCTTCCGAAATGCTGCACCGCCGGTGGAGGCGGAGGCGCAGCCGGCGATACCACACCGAATATTCGCGCCATGGCAGGCGAGATACCCATCCCGGTGATTCCATTTGGCGGGCTGGTGACGTTGGGTACGATGAATACGTTGACCGCCACCGCCGAACGGTTGGGCGAGGTCATTCCGGCAGTCATCAACTCATTGAGCGTTGGCGATTGCGCTAGAGATGGAATTTGCGCGGCCCCCCAGACGGTATCGACGAATCCCGTGATGGAAAATACTATGCCGTGCGAGACCCATGATTCATTGGCGCGATTGATGAAGTCAGTAACGCGAGCTACCCTCTGGGCGCGATTGCCGCAGGCCTTGCTGAAGAAGGGGTTGGGCTGGCCGAGTCCGTTCACGGTCAGAAGGTGAACCTGCATCGGAATCTGGACCCGAGCGTACACCTGCACATAAAGACGGCCAAGGACAGGTCCGTCTTCCCAGTTATATCGGATTTCGATGGCGGCGCGCCCAGCAGCAACAGCACTGAATTCGATCTTCTGACTGCGGCTTGCACCCAATGGCGTAGCCGCGGCCGGGCTGGTGATCTTGACCACGGCCGGGTTGGTGCTGACGGCAAAGAGCTTGGCCCTGGTAGAGATCTCGGTGCGGAAGAAGAGCACTGTGACTCGTGTTTGGCCCACCATGGCGCTTGTGATCGGTCCGTGCTCGGCGGCAAATGCGTCATCCCGGTAACCGGCGTTATCCACATCAGGGAATCTGCGGTGCGGCAGCCCCGTCTTGGCGCGGCCGAAATCGACCAGGTAGATGCGTTCGTTTGTCCAGACTGTAGTGTTGAAATCGGGCATACTGTCTTTACCTGCTTACTCCAACTTTTCGAGGCCGGTGACGATTTGGGTCGCTTCTAGAATCTCTGTATCTGTGAAGCGCCGCATCGGCGAAGTGTCGAACGAGAATTTCAAGCCGAGTGCAGCCAACGCCTGAATTGCCAGGTCGCAAATGCGTCCTGCCACCACCGGGTTGTGCGGAAGAGAAATCGCAATCACGTCGCGCCGGTCTTCGAGAACGGGCCCGAAGTACCGCGCCAGGCGCGAGTCCCCGACATACGGAATATCGCGAAGGGCGTTCACCCGTCCCGTCGCGTCGAGAGCCGCCAGTTGCTGAATCAATGCCTTACGAGAGTTTTCGTCGCCTAGCCGCGCCATGGCGAGGGCGAGGTCCGTTCGCAGACCGGGTTCGGTGGTCAGACGGTATTGCGCACGCAGCTGCGGGAGATCTCCGGCGTCGCCGATCATCCCGATTTGACGCGCGAGAGCCCCCTTAACCACCGGATCGAGATCCTGCCCCATCGCCTTGAACATTTTCGGCACGAGGTTCTTCTGCGCAATTCCCCCAAGCAGGCTATTGGCAATGGAACGGACCGTGAGATTCTGGTCCTGGAGCCGGCTTAGAATAGCGATCGAGGCGCCTTCGGAAGGATACTCGGAGGCCAGTTCGAGAACGAGCATCCTTACGGAGGCTTTCTCGTTACCCGCCGTGTCTTTGAGCACATCCCCGATCGCCGGCGCAGGCAGCTCGCGGGCCAGCATTTTGGCTCCCTCCTTGTTTCCGATCGTGATCTGCCTGGACAACTGATTTTTCGGAGCCTCGCCTTGATTCATGGCAACCCTCGTCGTTTGTGACTCGCCGGCAATGGCAGCGAGCGCAAATAATCCGCAGAGCCAAACACCCGCCCATCGCATCTGCTACGCTCCCACAATTGCCACCAGGGCGGCCTGTACCAGCGCTGAATCTGCGGCGGAAGGATTGGCGGCTGTGCCGGCGGGCACCCCGTTGTAAGAGTCCAGGTCGCCCTGAATGCCTGGGTTAGAGGCCAATTCGCCGCGTACCACAAGGGGCCCCGCGGGAGAGGCACCCGGAGCACCTGCCGGACGCCGGTAGTCCACCTGGAAGGATAGAACAGCGCGCTCGGTCTTGGCTCCGTTGAGGTTGTCGATCCCGGCCGCCGCCGCTCCCGGCGCCCGCAGGTGATAACCGAGAATATTCAATCGCTGCTGGACACCTTGGATGCCACCGACCCCGCTCAGCGCTACGCCCGCGGCGGCGCGCGTGATCCGCCACTGAGTATCGAAAATGGTGAGCACTCCACTCGACCCCGGCGCCAAGGGCAATATGACCCGGCCAAAAGCAAGGTTACGATTGATATCGGCCATGCCATGCCGCGACCAACGATAGGGGATCTCACGCGGCGCAGCCGCTGGGGTCGGCAACGGCAGAATGACATCGATAAGGCTGTTCAACACGTTGTCCGCCCCCGGATACCAAACGAAATCCAGCGTGAGCATGTCCGCCAAGTTGAGCGTGTTCACGTAGACCGCTTCCGCCACGCCACGCGCCACCCGACGGACGCCCATCTCCGTGATTTGCGCCGCTGTCAGGGCCATGGGCTGTCGACTCGTCTACTGCTATTCATCAAGACTGGTAAAGCGCGCCATCTCGGCTTGGTCTTCCTGTGCATTAATCTCAGCTGCGATCTCTTCCGGTTCGTCAGAGGTCGAACTCGCCTCAGGCGGAGCTTCGTTTTCCTCGGTGTGCTGCGGGTGTGTCTGGTCATGCATGTGCAAGAGTTTGTCACGTGTCGCGTCGTCGAGATCGCCAGTCGGGGCTAGATTGACTGACGACTGAAAATAGGTCAGAGCGGCTCGCGTCTCCTCGTTCATCTTGCCGTCCGGCTCACGGTGCAAAAGCCCCAGGTTCTGCAGCCGTTGCTGGACGCCCTTAACCTCTTCAAGCGGGTCCAGATGGCCCAATTCAAGCTGGCATTCCAAATGATCGTCAGGCAACAGCAATCGTCCGGTTCGCGCGGCAGGATTAATGGCTACCTGCAGCATTCCGGTGCCGTCCGTCTTGCCTTCGAAAATCTTGCCCTCGACATCGAGAAAGTAGCGTCGGTTCGCCAGCGGCACGTTATGTCGTTCAAGGACAAGGCGGAAGGTCGCGGGTGTACCCTGCTTTACAAAAGTGTGCTGTTGATCGGTCGCGCATGACTCGTTTTTCTCAACCTGCGCCGGAATCTTAACGATGTCCCCAGGAAATAGGACATTTGGATTTTTGCGGAGGGACTTTAAGGGCGGGTTGGCGTTCCAGATGGTTTGCCATAGAAAACCATACCGTTCAGCGATACTGGATATGCAGTCGCCTGGTTGCACCACGTAGTCGAATCCTGGCTTCATAGATCTGGCGTGATGGCGAGGCCAGTGAGTTTGCTAGGTCAATCGTAAATCGATGGCGCGGAGATGCAACATTGTACGACACCGAGCGATCAGAACAAGATCGGCATTCCCGGCAGCTGCAGAGCTAGCGATTCGCGCATGTATACACGGGCGGCGTGCTACATGTCAATGCACAACTGGCAGTCTCAGGATCAGCTATCCACGCTGCGGGGAGATGCAAAGCGCTGCGAGTGCTTTGGCGAGCGGTCCCGCCTTCTGGAGCGTGGAGTGAAACTCGATCATCAGAGACGGATTCAGTAGTTTAGGCTCGAATCAAATCAACCGCCAGTCCCTGGCAGACCCCTTTTCGAAGCGGGGCAGGCGCTTAACTTATGGACTGCTGACAATCCGGGACCTATCGCATAGTTGTCTCGAGCCGAAAACCATTCCATGGGAGTTCTGGCACTGCTCAACCAGGTGGAATTCTTGATGTACCACGAACGAACGGTGGCTCGCCCCGAAACGAAACAATTTCGGCCCAAGGATTAGTTGAGCCAGCCTTCCTCGCAGCGCTACGCTGCGGCCAGTATGAGCCAGCCTGCCAAGGTTGCGAGTTTCTCATCCTGTCGCCACGGAGGACCAATTGGCCGCCCCAGGTCGAGCATTCGGCCTTGGATTTCTTCGAGGGGAAGGTCAAGCTCGGCGACCCCGCGGTCCAGGATTTCGCGCTCCTTTATGCCGGTCACGGGCAACCCACAGGTTTCGTTCGCGCGTCTGATTGCCGCACGAAAGAATTCGCCCTCCGCGGTGTGAATCATGGCGTGTGACGCGAGTATCGATTCAAGAGTCCCCAGGGGTCGACCTGATCTCCCCAGGATGCACGAACCGATTGCCTGATAACCCAGCTGGCAGAGGTTGTCGATCAGCAGCCGCAACGACTGCAGCGCCAACGCATTTGTAGAATCGGTACGCTGCTTTATCAGCTCTTCCGCCGCTACCCGATTCAGCCCGGCAGCAGCGTGGAAGGGTTGCAGAGAGCCTCTGATTGCCGGATCTGCGAGCTCAATTCTCCGGCGATCGACCACCGCAGGCGAGCTTGCAGGGCCTTTCACCGTCACAACCGCTGCCCATCCCGAGTGCACTCGAAAACCCAGCCCGACACTGGCTAGACTCTTCGTTTTCTTTAGCATGGTTGTTTCCGGGAAGTGCCTAGACTATATCGGTTGGCAAGCTAACCTTTTGCGCACAGAGAAAGAGTTCCCTGGAGTTGGACCTGGTGTACCCTATTATTTACTTAGCGACATCCTTCCCACAATAGTGGCGGCTATGTCCTCAGTGCTCATCCGTGGCGTGCTCCTCTGTTATTTGATGACCATCAAATTGGTTGCCCAGTCGCACCCTGAAGGAGAGAAACAAAAGCCCGCTGCCCTGGTCACATCACAGGGTCAGAAATTCGCGCGACTGACTCCTCGCCAACAGAGAGGCCTAAAAATGCTGCAAGCAGCCGAAGCTGAGGCCAAGGCATTACCGGCTCCAATGAGGGCCTACCTGCTGCTGGAGATCG
>WNFA01035919.1_pt1 | contig 10715 bp, 14 predicted proteins | sample 5400481 | NCBI WGS metagenome assembly WNFA01 (sample SAMN13153340, study PRJNA577476) | soil metagenome | isolation source: 120 cm saprolite under Douglas fir tree site 2 hole 1 replicate 2 | place: USA:California | collected 2015-04-18 | reverse complement strand
CGTCGGCCAACCGGCTGCCCCGCGCGACTAGAGGCCACTTCCACGTGTGTTGAGTGCGCAAGTCCGATCAACCGACTTGCGTGCCAACCGTGCGCACGATCATCGCTAAAAGCCCCGGTTGACCGGCGGGGGCGCCATCCGAGGCGCGCTTATTCGGCCGCCATCGCGGCCCTGCGCTTGGCTTCGATCTCATCGATCGCGGCGGTCACCGCATCGAACGTCAGCATGGTCGAAGCATGGCGCGCCTTGTAATCGCGCACGGGCTCGAGCACGGCGATGTCGGCCCACTTGCCGCTCGGCGGGGCGCCGTTTTCCTTCAGCATGCGCCGCACCGTCTCGCGCAGGCTGCGCAACTCGTCGGCCTTCGTGCCGACCACGTTGCGCGCCATGATCGAAGAGGAGGCTTGCCCCAGCGCGCAAGCCTTCACCTGATGGGAGAAGTCGGTCACCGTGTCGCCGTCCATCTTGAGGTCGACGGTGACGGTCGAACCGCAGAGCTTGGAATGGGCGGTCGCCGTCGCGTCGGCATTGTCGAGCCGGCCAAGCCGGGGAATATTCCCGGCCAATTCGAGGATTCGGCTGTTGTAGACCTCGTTCAGCATCAGCTTCGACAACGGTTGACGACGCAGTCGCGCGATTGCGCGCTTCCCGTGAAGCAATATATAGGGAGCGCGCCGCCGGCGCGAGCAAGAAGGCTTGCGAGCCGAAGGGCAGGCTTTGCACGGGAGCGAACCTTCCGATTGAAGCCATGTAAAATGGGAATGCGGCGTCCGGTCGTCGTGCATGGGTCGAATCCGCCCAAAGCGCGTATGACTGATGCGGCCGCCCCGGTGACACCCCCGGCCTCAAGGCCGGTCGAACGGAGAGACCGCAATGGATGCCGTCGTCAAGCCTTGGCCCAAACCGTCCCCGGCCGACCAGCCGACACTGTCCGAGCACGTGCGCGCGGCCCCGGCGACGGTCGTGCCCAAGCCCACGCGCGAGCAAGCCTTGGCAGCGGTGCGCACGCTCATCGCCTATGTCGGCGACAATCCCGATCGCGAGGGTCTGCGCGATACGCCCAAGCGCGTGATCGACGCCTACGAAGAACTTTACAGCGGCTATCGCGAATGCCCGGTCGATGTGCTCGAACGCACGTTCACTGAGATCGGCAGGTATGACGACTTCGTGCTGGTGCGCGATATCGCCTTCAATTCCCATTGCGAGCACCACATGATGCCGTTCATGGGCAAGGCGCACATCGCCTATAAGCCGGTGGACCGGGTGGTGGGACTTTCCAAGCTTGCCCGCCTCGTCGACGTCTATGCGCGCCGGCTGCAGACGCAGGAGCGTATGACCTCGCAGATCGCCACCGCTATTGAGGAGATCTTGGCCCCGCGCGGCGCGGCGGTGATGATCGAGGCCGAGCACATGTGCATGTCGCTGCGCGGGGTGGAGAAGCCGGGATCGTCCACCATTACCACGCAGTTTACCGGCAGCTTTCAGCACAATCCCGACGATCAGGTCCGCTTCATCACCATGGTGCGCGGGACCGATCGTTGAGCGGCGGCGCAAGCAAAGCTAGCACCGCAGCCGAAGGTCATACCCGCGCGGGCAGGCCATCCCGCACGCGCAAGAGTTCGATATAATGCGCCGCCCGCGTCTGACATGCCGGGCGATATTTGGATCGCCCGCCCGCGCGAGCGACGCCACTCTTGGATTTCTGCGCGAGGTTGTTCTTGTCCGATGAACGCTCACCCTTCGCCCCACGCGGTTCGACCGACGAGGTCGAGGAGGGCCGCGCATTGGCGCCGAAATTCGACGCCGACGGTCTCGTCGTCTGCGTCGCGACCGATGCGCGATCGGGCGATGTATTGATGGTCGCCCACATGAACGCGGAAGCCTTGCGCCAGACGATCGCAACCGGGCAAGCGTGGTATTTCAGCCGCAGCCGTCGGACGCTTTGGCGCAAAGGCGAATCCTCCGGTCATGCCCAGCGCGTCGTCGAGATGCGCATCGACTGCGACCAGGACGCGGTATGGATCAAGGTCGAGCAGGAGGGCGCCGGCGCCTGCCACACCGGCCGGCGTTCGTGCTTCTACCGCGCGGTGCCGCTAGGCAAGTCCGGCGCGGTGATGCTCGAATTTCGCGACGGCGAGAGGACGTTCGATCCGGACGCGGTGTACGGGAAAAAGAAGTGATGCCTGCGCCGGCCGCCGCCCGCCTTGCGTCCTTACTCCTCATAAAGTCAGCCCTGCCGCCGTCCCCCGCGCCAGCACCTGCCGGGCGCGCTCGAGATGCGGGCGGTCGTACATCACCCCGTCGATGCCGACGGTGCCCTTGCCGGGATTGGCGTCGAATGCGGCGACGACGGCGCGCGCCGCGGCGATCGCCGCCGCTGACGGCGTGAACACCTCGTTGATGACGGGCACCTGCGCCGGATGGATCGCCATCTTGCCGGTGAAGCCGTCGCGGCGCGCCTCCTCGGTCTCGCGGCGCAGCGCGGCGGCATTGCGGAAGTCGACCGCGACCGTGTCGATGGCTTGCACCCGCGCCGCGGCGGCGCCGGCAAGGCAGAGCGCGCGCGCCAGCCGGTAAGGATCGAGGAAGCGGCCGTCGCCGTCGCGGTTGGCCTGCGCGCCGAGTTCGGCCGAAAGGTCCTCGGCTCCCCACGTCAGTCCCTGGAGCCGGGCGCTCGCCCCGGCATAGGTGCCGGCGAGAAACAACGCGGTCGCGGTCTCCGTCGCGATGGCGACGATTTTGATGTGACCGTCGGGCAGACCCGCGATCGCCTCACGCGCTGAGAGCTTCGCGTCGGCACGAATGACATCGGCGCCGCCCTCAGCCTTCGGCAGCATGATGGCGTCGGGACGCGCGGGCACCACGGCGTCGAGATCGGCGTCGGCGAGACCGGTCGCAAATCCGTTGATGCGAACCAGGAGGCGAGGGCGGTGGGCGGCTTCGACGGCATCCTTGATGAAAGCCGCTGCCCGCATTCGCGCGTCGGCCTTGCCTTGCGCCGGAATGGAATCTTCGAGATCGACGATCACCGCGTCGGCGCCGCTCGCCATCGCCTTGTCGAGCTTTTTCCCATCATCGGCCGGGACAAAGAGCAGCGAACGCATCACCGCGGCCGCATGCGCATGAAAACCTGGCGCCGGCATTCGGCCACGAGCTTGTTGTCCTGGTTATAGGCGCGGTGGTGGAATTCGACGATCCCGGCGCCCGGCCGCGACGTCGACTCGCGCTTGCTGATGACCTCGGTGGTGACGTGCACGGTATCGCCCTCGAACAGCGGATGGGGGAATTTCACCTCGGTCATGCCGAGATTGGCGATAGTGGTGCGGCCCCACTCGGTCTCCTGCTCGCAGAAATGGCGATCGATGTGCAACGGCTGCGGGTTCAACGTCATGTTGGAGAACAACATGTTGTCCATCTGCGTGACCGTGCGCGTGAGCGGGTGCTCGTAGAGGTGGCCGACGACAAAATCGTCGAAATAGATGCCGCCGCGCTTGTGGCGGCGCAGCTCGGTGTCTTGAGCCATCGCCTTCCTCCCTGAGGTGTGCGGCGCAAAGCGACCGCCTGATGGCGCGCTTACCTAAAGATCGCAAAGCCTAGGCCGATCGCCCCGGCAGGTCCAGCCGATTGCCCCCTCGCCACGCCGGTGAGCACGGCACGCGGCTGGTGCTGAACATTTGTTGTGTAGGTGCGTCGCCGTCAACGTGTGGCCGGCTCCATGCCGCTCTTGCGAATGAGCGGGGCGGCCTCGGGCGCGGCCATGAACTTTGCCATCGCCCGCGCCGCTTCTGGTGCCTTCGAAACCGCCAGAATCCCGGCGGCGAACACGACGTAACCCTGTAGCTCCGATGGCAGCGGGCCGACGTAATCGATACCGGCAACGGGCAGAATGACGTTGATCTGCTGCATGCCGATCTCGATCTCGCCTTTCGCCACCAGTTCGGCAACGGGAACGCCGTCGACAAGCTTGATCTTGTCTTTGAGCTCGTCCGCGATGCCGAGCCGCTGCATCAGCTTCGCGACATAGACGCCGCTCGCGCCGGCACGCGAATAGGCGATGGATTTGGCGGCGAGCATCGAGCGCTTAAACGCATCGGCGCTGCCGATGTCGGGCTTGGGCGCTCCGGCTTTCACGGCGACGCCGATCCCGGCGCGGGCGAAGTCGACGCGCTCGCCCACGACCTTGCCCTGCCTGATGAGTTCATCGATCACGTCGGGGGTCTGGGTGACCACATCCGCCGGCGCGTTGGAATTGATCTTCTGCATCATCGCATTGCCCAGCTCGAAGCTGATGATGACTTTGTGGCCGCTCGCGCGCTCGAAGGCGAGCGCGAGGTCGCGCACCGCGGACACCACGCCCATATTCGTCAAGACGACGATTTCATCGGCTCGGCTCGGTCCCTGCACCAACCCTCCCAGCACTGCCAGCAAACATGCGGTGGCCGCATTCAAGCATCTCGTCATCGTCTCCTCCACCGTCCGCTTGACGCAACGGCTCATTGCAAAGCCACGCGCTGCGTTTGATCCCCCGTTGACGGGATGGCTCGAGCAAATCGATCTTGGCCGCGCCCTCCCGTAGCGCCGTTTGAAGCAGCGGCACCGTGATGCGCTTCTTCTGCGGCGCGCCGTATCGCCTCAGCCACCGTTGCTTTGCGCGAAGATGCGGTCGCCTTGCAGGTCGATGATCTGCTTGGCCTTCGAGACCGCGAAGGCAATCGCGTCGTCCCTGCCTTGATGGGTATCGGCGCGAATGAAGCGGTGCTCTTTCACGCCTTCCGGGGTGTCCTTCTCGATGATCCCGGCGGTCTGGTAGAGGCTGTTGTTCCGGTACGGAGTCGGCCGGATGCGGTAGCCCTTGTATTCGACCGCCGGCGCGGGCGGCCCCTCGGACTCGCTTCCTCCGCCGCCGGCGAGGCGGCTCCATGCCGCTTTGAGTTTCGAGAACATGGATCGCGGCTCGCTCTCGCAGTCAGCACGGATCCAATGCCGGTCCGCGCCGATGGTCGGCGATTATTGCGCGTCTGCCCCGGCGTGTCGACCGCCGGCGGTCCGCTCGCGTCGCCGCTGGAGCATCTCGCGCCGACGGAGCCGCATCTTCAATACCCGAACTGCTCGCGCACAATGCGTTCGTCGAGGCTGTGCCCCGGGTCGAACAGCATCTGCATGGAGATGCTGTGATCCATCTGGATGTCGACCGATGACACTGAGCGCACCTCGTCGTGGTCGGCGACGGCGGCGACCGGACGCTTCTCGGGTTCGAGCACCTCGACGCGCACGCGCGCACTGTCGGGCAGGAGCGCGCCGCGCCAGCGCCGCGGCCGGAACGGGCTGATCGGGGTCAGCGCCATCAGCGGCGCGCTGATCGGAATGATCGGACCTTGAACGGAGAAGTTGTAGGCGGTCGATCCGGCAGGCGTCGCCACCAGCACCCCGTCGGCGACCAGTTCGCTCAGCCGTTCCTCGCCATCGATCAGGATGCGCAAGCGTGCCGCCTGGTAGGTCTGGCGATAAAGGAAAACCTCGTTGAAGGCATGAAACTCCACCGCGTTGCCGTCATTGTCGTGGGCGCACATGAGCAGCGGGTGGATGACCGTGACCTGGGATTTGGCCAGCCGTTCCGGCAGCTGATCCGGGTGAAACTCGTTCATGAGAAACCCGACGGTGCCGCGGTGCATGCCGTAGATCGGCTTGCCCGTCTTCATGAACCGGTGCAGGGTCTGCAGCATGAGCCCGTCGCCGCCGAGCGCGACGATGACGTCGGCGTCTTTGGCCGCCACGTTGCCGTAGCGGGCGGCGAGCCGTTCGAGCGCGTCACGCGCCTCCGGGATCGGGCTGGCGACGAAGGTTATCCGCTTGAAGCTCGGGGTCGCGGGGCTCATCGCGGGCCTCGTCGTGGGACGCTCGGCGCCTCGGACATCGAGGCGCACTCGGCCGCGGGCGGCGCCCGCGACCGGCAAGGCAGGGAACATGGAGCGCGCGGTCTTCGTCTATACGACCTATCCCTCGATTGTCGAGGCGGAGCGGGCCGGGCGCGCACTCGTCGAGCAGCGCCTGTGCGCGTGCGTCAACATCCTCCCCGGTATGATCTCGCATTATTGGTGGCAGGGGGCGGTCGAGCGCGGCGAGGAGGTGGTGATGATCATCAAGACCCGCACCTCGCTCGCCGACCGCGTCGGCACGGCGGTCAAGGAGATGCATTCCTACACCACGCCGGCCATCCTCGTGCTCCCGATCGAGAGCGTCGACCGCGCCTATCTCGACTGGCTCATGGCCGAGACCGAGCCGGCGACGAAGGCGTGAGCCGCCATCGCCGCGCGCCTTGTGAGTGTGTGCACGCTAATTCTCCCCGGCTTGTTGTGGCGGCGAGGCGGCGATCGCTTCATTGGAGCTCCCCGGACGGAGATCAAAATGTACATCGCCGCCCCGCCCCGCTAGGCTCAATCGGATCGGCGTTGACGGCGGGCCACGCCTGCAGCGCTTGCGCGACGGGAGCAACACCATGAGCGACGATTTCGAAGACCATTGCTGGAAGGACATCGTCACGCCGGACGTGCTGGAGGTCTATTCCTGCTACCGCCCTGCTCGCGATCGATCTCTACGACGTGGTCTACCGCGGCGGGGCGCGGCCGCCGGCCGAGCTCGCCAAGACCCATCCCAACAGCTGCGGCGAATATGCCTTTGCGGCGATCGAGCCGACCAAGCGGCTGTTTGCTGCCGCGCGCGCTGCCGGCCTTCCCATCTTCTATTCGACCGGCGACGCGCGCGCGGAGAGCCGTCCGAGCCTGGTGACGGCGACCAAGCGCAACAAGCCGCCGGTCGATCCGGCCGATTACGCCATCCGGCCGGAGTTCAAGCCGCAGCCGCAGGACGTCGTCATCACCAAGCAGCGCGCGAGCGTCTTCTTCGGCACGCCGCTCATTGCGCATCTCACCCAGCTCGGCGTGCAGACGCTGATCATCTGCGGCGAGAGCACCTCGGGCTGCGTCCGCGCGACCGCGGTCGACGCCTATTCGCTGGGCTTCCACGTCGTGCTGGTGGAGGAGTGCTGCTTCGACCGCAGCATTCTCTCCCACAAGGTCAACCTGTTCGACATGCATCATAAATACGTGGACGTGATGCACGTCGATGAGGTGGTGGCCCATCTCGACGGGTTGGCGGTGAGGAAGGCGAGCTGACTGGGAGCGCAAGGTAGAAGATGAAGCCCGCGCCTTACGGCCCATTTCCCTATTCACCCATCATCCGGCGCCCGCGCCTGACCTGGCCGGATGGCGCCCATGTGGCGCTTTGGGTGATTCCCAATATCGAGTTCTTTTCGCTCACGGAGAAGGTGCCGGCCGGCTCCGGCGGCCCCGGCACGCCGGTGCCCGACATCCCGTCGTGGTCGGCGCGCGACTACGGCAACCGCGTGGGAGTGTTCCGCCTCATGCAGGCGCTCGACCGCCACGGCATCCGCGCCACCGTCGCGCTCAACAGCGACCTCTGCGCCTATCACCCCGAGATCATCGACGAAGGTCGAAAGCGCGGCTGGGAATGGATGGGTCACTGCGAAAGCAACACGCGCCGCCTCAACGAAGCGCCGCCGGGTGAGGAAAAGGCGATCATTCGGCGCGCGCTCGCGACCATCGCGGACGCCACCGGTGCGCGGCCGGTCGGCTGGCTGGGCTCGGGCCTGCAGGAGACCTGGGACACCCTCGACCTCTTGGCGGCGGAAGGCTGCGAATACGTCTGCGACTGGACCAACGACGACCAGCCCTACGTCATGAGCCTCGACGGCGGCGGAGGGCTCATCTCGGTGCCCTACAGCCACGAGATCAACGACAAACCGGTGTTCGAGCGGCTGCACCGCACCGCCGACGAGTTCCGCGACATGATCTGCCGGCAGTTCGACGTGCTCTATCGCGAGGGCGCCCAATCAGGCCGCGTCATGGCGATCGCGCTGCATCCCTACCTGACCGGCGTGCCCCATCGCATCGACGCCTTCGACGCCGCGCTCGGCTACATCTGCGGGCACGCGCGGGTGTGGAAGGCGACCGGCGCCGAGATCGCGCGACACTATCGCGCGCAGATCGCCAAGCGATAACGGGGTAGAGCATGGTCATGGGTCGATGGTTGAGACATGCGCTTGCGGGGCTGCTCGCGGGCGCGGCTGTCGCCATAACGCCGGCGAAGGCGGAAACGGTGACCGTCGGCTTGGTGGGCGCGATCTCCTCGACCCATTGGCCGATCTATATCGGCCTCACCAAGGGATACTTCGCCGCCGAGGACGTGAAGCTCGACCTCGTCTTCATCCAGTCGAGCGCGGCACTGGTGCAACAGCTCACCGCCGGCTCGATCGATCTCGCCTTGTCGACCGGGCTTGCGGATCCGATCCGCGCCGTCGACAAGGGCGCACCCATCGCCATCGTACGCATCGAGATTCAGGCGCCGCCCTATGCGCTGCTGGCCAAACCCGCGATCAAGCGTTGGCCGGATCTCAAGGGCAAGATCATCTCGATCGGCGGCCCGAAGGACATCACGCGCATCTATCTCGAGCGGATGGCGGATCCGAACGGGCTCAAGACCGGCGACTATGACACCGTGTTCGCGGGCGCGACCTCGGCGCGGTTCTCGGCGCTGCAATCGGGCGCGGTCGACGCCGCGATCCTGCTTCCGCCATTCAACTTCTACGCCGAGTCGGCGGGCTTCACCAATCTCGGCCTCACCGTCGACTATGCCAAGGAGCTGCCGTTCACCGGCACCGTGGTCGGCCGCGCCTGGGCGTCGGCGCACAAGGCGACGCTCGAAAAGGTGCTCTCGGTCAACGCCAAGAGCGTGGCCTGGTTCTCCGATCCGGCCAACCGCGCCGAGGCCATCGCGATCATGGTCGAGGCGAGCAAGCTCAAGCAAGAGGACGTGGCGAGGTCCTACGATTTTCTCCGCAAGAACGAGTTCTTCGAAACCGCCGGCAGGGTTTCGAAGGCGAAGATGGGCGCGCTGCTCGCCGCGCTCAAAGGCCTCGGCGACATCGAAGGCTCGACCAACCTCGAGCGCTTCGTGCTGCCGGGTGTGACCCAGCTGAGCGATTGAGTTGGAGCGCGTTTGTCGCAACTGAGTGACGGCCAGGCGGAAGTGGTGCAGGGGGAAGTGCAATCGCGCCCGGCTTCGGGGATGCGGTTGCCCCGCCTTTACCTCGCGGGCGTCGTGTCGGTGCTCGGCGGATTGCTGCTGTGGGAGGTGGTGAGCCGCTTTCTCGTCGCCAACACGCTTTTTCTCGCCGCTCCCTCGCAGATCTTCAGCGCGATTCTGGCGCTCGCGAAAAGCGGCGAGCTGTGGCGACACATGTCGATCAGCGCGATCGAGTTTGCGCTCGGCTACGCGATCGCGAGCGTGTTGGGCGTGATGATCGGCTTTGCCATGGCCGAAAGCGCCACCATGAAGCGAGCATTGCAGCCGTGGGTCTCGGGGCTCTACGCCACGCCGACCATCGCGCTCGCCCCGTTGTTCATTCTCTGGCTCGGGATCGGCATCTGGTCGAAGGTGCTGGTGGTCATTTTCCTGGTGCTGTTTCCGGTGACCATCAACACCGAGGCCGGCCTGCGCACCACCAGCGAGCGGCTGATCGAGATGCTGCGCTCGTTCGGCGCGTCTCCGCGGCAGATTTTCTTCAAGGTGTCGCTGCCGTCCGCGGTGCCTTTCATCCTCGCCGGGCTCAAGCTCGGGATCGGGCGCGGCCTGATCGGGGTCGTGGTGGCGGAGCTGTTCGGCTCGCGCGCGGGACTCGGGCGGTTGATCGCGCAGTCGGCCGACGCCTTCAACATGCCGGAGCTGTTTGCCGGCGTGATCGTGCTCGCGGTCGCCGGGATCACGCTCACCGCGGGTTTCGGCTGGCTGGAAAATCGGCTCGTGCCCTGGACCAAGGACTAGAGCCCAAGGACCAGAACCGATGGCGCGCAAGCTCCAAGTCTCCCACCTCGGCAAGACCTTCGGCGACTTGCGGGCGCTGCAGGACATCAACCTTGCGGTCGAGCGCGGCGAGTTCATCGCGCTCGTCGGCCCTTCCGGCTGCGGCAAGACGACGTTTCTGCGCATCGTCGCGGGTCTTGAACCCGCAAGCTTGGGCGAGGTGACGCTCGACGGGCGCGCCGTGCGCAGCCCAGGCGGCGACCGCGGCTTCGTGTTCCAGAGCGACAATCTTTTGCCGTGGCGCACGGTGTTCGCCAACGCGATCATCGGGCGCGAGGTCGCGGGTCACGTCGGCCCGGCCGAGCGGCAGCGCACGATGGAGCTCCTGAAGCTCGTCGGCCTCGAGGGATTCGAGCGCTACCATCCGCGCCAGCTCTCGGGCGGCATGCGTCAGCGCGTCAACCTCGCCCGCGCGCTCGCCATCGACCCGGAAGTCCTCCTGATGGACGAGCCGTTCTCCTCCCTCGACGCGCAGACCCGCGAGATCATGCAGACGGAGCTGATGCGCATCTGGGAGGATGGCCGCAAGACCGTCTTGTTCGTCACGCACCAGATCGACGAAGCGGTGTTCCTCGCCGACCGCGTGCTCGTGTTCGCGCGCCGACCGGGCCGGCTGCGCGAGAGCGTCGCGATCGAGCTGCCGCGTCCGCGCGCGCTCGCCATCAAGCGCACGGCCGAATTCGTGCGCTATGTGGATCACATCTGGCGGCTGATCGAGGACGACGTGCGCGCCAGCGTGATCGAGGAGAAGGTGTGAACTTTCGTCGCAGTTGTCG
>WNFA01012666.1_pt1 | contig 10715 bp, 6 predicted proteins | sample 5400481 | NCBI WGS metagenome assembly WNFA01 (sample SAMN13153340, study PRJNA577476) | soil metagenome | isolation source: 120 cm saprolite under Douglas fir tree site 2 hole 1 replicate 2 | place: USA:California | collected 2015-04-18 | reverse complement strand
AAATCTACTCCCATGCCTACTCCAACATCCAAATCCACTCCCACTCTCATGCCTACACCTACACCTACACCTACACCTACTCCCACGCCTACACCTACTCCCACACCTACTCCCACGCCTACTCCCACTCCCACGCCTACTCCCACTCCCACGCCTACTCCTACACCTACACCTACTCCCACGCCTACTCCTACATCCACACCTATCCCCAGCCAGTAGACCATGTTGTGCTTGACGGTTCTATGACCAGCGAGAGCGGCAATGTGGCCGTCTATATTTTTTGAGTGCCGACACTCACCGATGCTTTTGTTCTCCTTCGAGGTGGCAATGGCAAATTGGTCACAAAAAGACTTGAATATCAATATATTTTCATGCATAATACTTCTTATACGGAACAGCTTGTATGTGTATCGAACAGCTCGTATGCAGATTTACGCGCTGCTCATAGTCATTGAGCGGAAGTTATTTTTGCACGGCCCCTAACAGAAAGAAAGATGCAGATCAGCAAAAAGATTAGGCTTGAGATCTCTCCACAAGATGCTGCAGCCCTGGAATTCATGCAGGCAAAGTGCAGAGGACTCTACAACTGGTGGGTGATGCGCCTTCGCAACGGCGAGCTATGGCCTGGTACGCTGGTAGCAAAGAAGACGCTCAAGGAAAGTCGCAAGTATGATCCAGAGCTTAATTATGTCTATAACAAGCTTCTGCAAGAGGTTTTCTTTCGCTTAGGTGCCGCAATGGATGCATTCTTCAGAAGGCTCAAAAATGGTGAGAAACCCGGCTTCCCCAGAGTGAGACCCCGACATTGTTTCTTCACACTGTGCTATCCAGCTTCCTATCTCAAGATTGAGAACAACAGATTGATCTTGCCCACTGGAGGACGTGGCAAGAACAAGAAATACCCGGACATCCGAGCCAAGCTCACCGAGGAAGCCCCTGCAGAATTTGGTGAGGTAGCAATCTCCAGAGACGCACAAGGCAACTACTACGCATCCTTTAGCCACCAGCGCCAAGAGATTGAGCAAGAGTCAGGTGAGATTGTTGCCTTCGATTTGGGGATCAAGACGCTCGCCACTGGTACCAACGAGCAAGGCAGGTTCTACCACATCAATGGATTTAAAGGGTTGAAATGGTATAATCGACAACTCGATAAAATCCGATCAAAACGAGACAAGTGTAAGAAGAAGTCAAGACGCTACAAGCATATGAGCAAAGTATACAAACGTGTCTCAGAGAAAAAGCGCAACAAGCAAAAAGATAGTTTGCACAAAGCATCGCATTTGATAGGCCACAAGCTGGTTGAGAGAACTGTTGTGGTCGGAGATCTTTCACAGAGACAAATGGTCATGAAGGAACATCATGAGAAAAATAGGCAACGCAATCGAGCAGTCTATAATGATTGGGGCTTATATACCTTTATCGAGATGTTGACCTATAAATGCCAGTTGTACGGGAAAGAATTCATTATTCTAGATGAACGCAATACTTCCAAGATGTGCAGTGGATGTAAACGTCTACAAGATATGCCATTGTGGAAGCGGACCTACAAGTGTCCGCAGTGCAGACTCGTGATGGATCGCGACGACAATAGCGCAGTCAACATTCTCACGAGGTACCTTGCCCGGCTGGGGCCACACACTCCCTCTGAGGAGTGCAGTGTGCTGCAGGAGGACGGTCTTGAAGTAGCAAGTATAAGGCTTGCTCAAGTCGGCTGAATGCAGATATCGACAACATGAGTACTTATACTCACATTTAGAAAGGCAGGTAGGATGTTACTACCAGATGAGATTGACCAGACGATTGACCAGATCACCGAGGCCCTTGAAGAACTCCCTCGTATTGTCGACCATCGCAGTATTTTGAATGGACAACATGAGCACATACTTCACGAGAAGCAAACAGATGTTCTGCCATCATTGACGCTCGATACCTCTGGTGCGACAGTCACTTGGTGGCAAGCAAGGCAGTTTCGTGAAGACAACGAGAATTTGCGTCCTCTGCTAGAGCAGCAGCGTGCAGAAATGCAAGTGCTTATCGCTGAGTACAATAATTTAAAAGGCGAATTCGACAGAGAGATAGCAAGTATTCGTCACAGCCACCAGCAGGAGATAGCACATTACCAGCAACATCTCCAGGATGTCGTTGCAGAACACAATCGTTTGCATGATGCTTACGAAGAACTAGAAGATCGCTATCAGGAACTTTTTCATGATTTTCAGGGATCTGTTGAAGAAGAGGCGCAGCAGAAGATCATGGAAGCGACACAAACAGTTATCCAATCACCTGAGAAGGCTCCTGTTTTATTTCAAAATCTGGTGAAGACCATTGAGCTACAATGCAGGCAGGAGGAAGATAAACATCTGGCTGAGGCTCTCTATCTCAAGCGAGAAGTTTACCGCATGACACAACTGCTAGAACGCGAGCGCCAGCAACTGAAGAGTGGATATCACCAATTGTTCGCCCAGCAGTATAGTATACGAGAACAGGCAGAACTACGGCAAAAGACATTGCAGGCACGCTTGCAGGCACGCTGGAAATTGGTTTCTGTAGTGACGTCTTTAGGTTTGGTTGCTTCGTTAGTTATATTTCAGTTTCTTTTCCTCTCTCTCTTTCATGTTCCCATGACTGCTAAAGTATCACTTTCCATCATAGCTCCTATCGGTCTGTGTGCTATGCTAGCTCTCGCTCTAGCAACACCTATGAGCTTGTTAAGATATATGTATTTAAGTGCTCCACATAAGAAAAAGATCAAATAGGAGGGAAGCAGCAGCGATTGATTTACGTACCAAAGATGTGCAAATGTGTATTTTTCGCACATTGATGACTTTTGGCAGAACCTCTTGACAAATGAAGGCTCTTCCTTTATGATCAATGTACTGATGCAAAAGGCGAGTGTACACGCTGTACACAGCGGGACGTAGCGCAACCCGTGCCGCATGGGCTGACCGTGCAGCCACTCATCCTTACAGAAGCCGCGGATCACGGAGAAAGGCAGCGTCACTGCGCCACCCGGAGTTATCTCCGGTTTTCGCTCCCTTCGATACCAAGGGAGCGGTACTTTGCCCGGCTAGGGCCACACACGGGCGATCCCGTGCGGTGTGCGGTTGTTTTCACCGCAATCGAGATGTGAGTACATGTGCTCACATTGAGAAAGGCAGCGCATAGAAAGCACAAACAAAGTGGTAAATTAACTGAAGGGTGGACCACTTTTGCATCGAAGGGGGGAAATTTGCACTGAAGGGTGGAAATTGATGCTTCATTGCTTGGGAAAACCGCTTTGCATCTGGTGTGACTGCCATTGGAAGTTGTAAATAACTGGCTGTAACCAGCTTCAAAAGCTAAAGAATATCTGTTAGAATATTTTCATGACAAAGTATCCAATTGTAAAAGTAAAAACTACGGACGGTTTAACACTTCATGGTATCTTAACAGAGCCAGTTAAACCATCTAAAACAATACTAGTCCATCTTCACGGATGTGGTGGAAACTTCTATGGCAATAGTTATTTTGAATTGCTTACGAATGCAGTCATTGACTTAGGAATTGCTTACCTGGCAACGAATAATAGAGGTTCTGGTGTCTATGAACTTGAGGAAGGAACCGTACCGCATGGAGTTTCTCTTGAAAAGTTTGAAGACTGCGTGCTCGATATTGATGCGTGGATTGAATTTGCACGAAGCCTCGGGTATGAAAATATCCTTCTTGAAGGCCATAGCTACGGAACAGAAAAAAGTGTCTATTACATGAATAAAGGTAAAAATAGAGACAGGGTAAAAGGAATTATCCTTTTTAGTTTTTCCGATAATGTAGGCTATCAAATGAAATATGAGAAAGAGCATAGAAAAAATTATATGGAGGAAGCTAAAGAGTTAATGAATAAGGGAGAACCCCATCGTCTGTTACATGACCTCAACGCTTATTGTGGAGAATTTCCAATCAGTGCCCAAACGTATGTTACAACGTTTACAGAGGATTCAGCGGATGCTATGGCTATTCCCTTTAGAAAAGGAAAAGATTTAGTCTTCTTTCAAAATATCAGAGTCCCGATTTTGGGAGTAATAAGTGATAATGAAGATGGAGAATATACAATTCTACCTATTAAAGAGGCTGTTGAGCTTCTGAAATCTGAAAATAAACTTGCCGAGGCGTACATAATTGAAGGGACTGACCATGTATTTACAGGCAAAGAAAAAGAACTGGTAGATGTTGTTACAGATTTTCTTAAAAGAAGAATTTTAATGTAAATTTGCTTTAAATTCCCTCAGTCAACCACGTCCCAGTCTGTTTTTCCTGTGGCCGACCAACGTTTCTCTGTCAGAGGAGTCTGCTGCTTGCGTCGGGTGTGCGGTTTGAACCGGAGAACGCCCTTACTTGGGGAGAGCGAACGCATTCTTCCACAGTGAGGACATTCCACCAAGCTGACGGAACTTTCGGTCACCAATCCCTCTCTCTTTGTTTGTGCTAGGTATTCATAGCAGTTCTTCCATTTGCGAAAGATGAGATGCGAAGAGCTGGAAGGCTTGGCGCACAGGCTCAGGCGTGGTCATATCAACCCCGGCCTTTTTCAGCAATTCGATACTATAGTCAGAGGAGCCTGAGCTGAGAAACTTCAGATAGCGATCGACCGCAGGCTGTCCTTCGTGTAGAATCTGCTGTACCAGTGCCGAGGCTGCAGAGATACCGGTGGCATACTGGTAGACGTAGAATTTGTAATAGAAATGAGGAATACGTGCCCATTCGATGCCAATCAACTCATCAATTACAGCTTCTCCTCCATAATACTTCTCGTTCAATGCGGTATATATCGCTGTGAGCGTATCAGCAGTTAACGGCTCGCCCTGTTCTGCTTGGCTGTGAGTCTTTTGTTCAAACTCGGCGAACATAGTCTGGCGATACAGCGTCGTGCGGATACCTTCTAGCGAGTGATTGAGTAGCGAGATGCGCGTAGCTCGATCTTCAGTGTTCTTCAGTAAGTACTGGGTGAGCAGACCTTCATTGAGCGTTGAAGCAACCTCTGCAACAAAAATGGTGTAATCGCCATACTGATAGAGCTGATTGGTGCGCGTGAAGTAGGAATGCATCGAATGTCCCAGTTCATGCGCCAGTGTGTACATGCTCTCGCGCTTATTCTGGAAATTCATCAGGATAAATGGATGTGTTCCATAGGCCCCACCGCTGTAAGCTCCGCTCCGCTTGCCAGGTGTTTCGTAGACATCGATCCAGCGCTGTGTAAACCCTTCTTTGAGGATCTTACAATAGGCCTCGCCAAGTGGTGATAGCGCAGCAATAATAATATCTCGCGCTTCTTCGTAGGTTACCTCATCTGTTATCTCTTTTACAATAGGAGTATAGAGGTCATACATGTGCAACTCGTCGAGTTCGAGCATGCGCTTACGGAGCCTCATATAGCGATCGAGCAGGGGAGTATGCTCCCTGACTGTCGCGATGAGGTTATCGTAGACGCTAACGGGAATAGTGTAGCGATCTAGAGCACGCTCTCGGCAGGTTGCGTAGTTACGCTGGCGAGTATGGAAGATATTGGCTTTGATCTCTGTTGCAAGTGTCGCTGCAATTGTGTTACGCTGTTTGAGAAAGGTGCCATGCAAAGCCTCAAAGGCATCTTTGCGTACCCGGCGATCGGCGCTGCGAATGAACGTCTGATAATTGCCCTGTGTCAGTTCAACTGCTTCTCTCTGCTCATTCTCGACAGTGGGCAGTTTGAGATCAGCATTACTGATCATATCGAAGATATGATCAGGCGCCTCCGTGATTTCTCCTGCCGCTGCTAAAACGGCTTCCACTTCTACTGAGCGGATATGAGGGCGTTGGCGATTAAGAACGTCCAGCTGTTGTCTGTAGAGTGCCAAGCCGAGAGTCTCCTGGATGAATTGATCGAGCCTTTCCTGCGGTAAGGCCAGGATTTCTGGCTCTATATAGGAAGCCGCTGTGGAAGTATGGACCAAAAGCTGTATAGCGCGATCTGCCATTCCCTGATAGGTACTATTGGTGGTATCTTCATCCTTACGCATCGATGCATAGCTATAGAGGCGCTCAAGGGCTTCAGCTATTTCGTCGCGCTTCTGCAAAACCTTGAGTAGTGCTTGCCCGCTTTGTGCCAGGGTCCCCTTGAGGGCACCTACATCAGGAAGACGATTCTGAATAGACTGGAAACCTTGCTCCCAATCCTCATCACGTACAAAAATGGTTGATAGATCCCATGTGTATTCAGTTGGGATCTCTTCACGTTTCTTCAAATTTCAATCCCTATCGGGCTACAAACCTTTTTTCGACAAGCCGATGAAAGCAAGAAGGTTTCCGCCCATATAATAACACACTTTTAGCTTGGTGTGTCCAATTGACATCGGATCAGGCGCTATTATTGCACTTCCCATTTCACAATGTCAAGTACAATAAAGGCATCCCTGACACGGCCTTCTGCCGACTTGGGGTAAGGGGCAGAAAACCCAGCTAGGATGCAGCCAGGACTGTTCGTGTACTTCTTCCCACCTCATCATATCCCTGAAGAATACAATTCATTGCCTCGTGCCATGAATACTGTTGAGATTCCATATATGCAAACTGTCCCATTGTAGATCGTACATCATGATTATTGACCAGACGTGTTAATTGTTCTTGATAGCCAGCTACCTGCTTTTCTTCACTCACCCCATTGACATCAAACAAAAATCCCGTCCATCCATCGGTTACCAGATCACAGACACCTTCTGAAAGGAGTCCAGCAACCGGTAGACCTGAAGCCATAGCCTCCAAAACTACCTGACCGAATGTTTCTGTGTACGATGGAAAGGCAAATATATCAGCTGAGGCGTAGGCAGTAGCTAAGGCTTCTCCACGTAGATAGCCTGTGAACGTGACTCCCAGATCGGCAAGCTCTTGCTGCATCTCTCCATAGGCTGGCCCATCACCTACAATGACGAGGTGGCACCGCTCATGATCCGTCAGGCGATACGCATGAGGTACGAAGTTCTGCACTTCTGCGCCGAGGGTGAAAAAGCGTCGTATCGACACCACGAGGCCAGATGCGAAGATTTTGAAAGCCTTTTGTGCGCAGGATACGAGCAGTGGATGGTGAAGGGCAGTAGGTGACTGAACAGTGGTTATGAATGAAACGACTGTACGCCCACATAGGTTCTGTAAATGGCGAGAAACCAAAGTAACGACAATACGCGGCTAAATTTGTGTGATAAGAAGAAATCAGAGGTTTCTTGAGAAAACGTGCCACCGCCAATCCGGCAGCACCAAGAACGACCGGATCAACCAGATGAATAACGTCAGGCTGAAACTCATGCAAGCGACGCATGAACAGTGGACGAAAGAAGTTAAACTTGAGCTCTGGATAGAAAGGAAGGGGAAGTCCACGAGTGCCGATAACTTCAGCACTTGCATATTGCTCCATTCCAGAGTCTGGACCTAAGACAAGTGCTTGGTGTCCTGCCAATTGTAAGTGTTCCAACAGCACGGCTAAGGTGTGTGTAACACCATCCAGCTTCGGCAGGAAATTTTCAGTGATAATTGCAATACGCATAGAATTTCCTAACCAAATTCAATAGCTGCACTTAGAAGTAAACAAAACTTTTTACGCTACCGTCCAATCCTTTTTAGAGAAGCAAAACAACTACAAATCCCCGAGAGCGAGAGGCTTGAGGTGCACCTCTCGCTCGGCCAGGAGCACAACACCGATGAGTGCTACGTCCTTTATCGAGGTGCCTCTGTAGTCAAGGTAACAACTACATAGCATTATAGAAGGGTACCCGAGGATATGAGTGGAGGCACTAAAGGCTGTCTGCTCCTCTTTTGACAAAACCACTCAATCCCATCTCGAAGGAACTGCACTGTCTATTCATAGGATAGGAGATAAGTGTTAGGCAACAATTATCACATTGTTAATATTGCGTAAAGTGGTAGCGAGGAATGTAACCTTTCCTTTGTATTAGAAGATGGCACGTTCACCATTCTAGCTAGTCCTTCTCTTCTATTGAAGTATACCGAGCAAATATTGTATTCTATAGCTGAGACTACAGAAGCAGATGAATCTCCCTCCACATACTCCCTGTGTGCATCATACTTCGTGTGCATCATACTTCTATTTCTATGGACGCAAGAAAGGAAGGAAACCTTGCAAAGATACTCATTGAAGAGCTATCTTATTCCTATAATGGCTTCAGCACTGCTACTGCTAGCTAGTTCTCCAGCCAGTGCCCTGGCTGTTGGCACGCCTACTTCCCGGAGCACATTGTTCGTGTTTGTGCAGGGGATAGATAGTTTTTTGACATCAGCCCAAGCAGCAGCTCAGGGCGGAGATGGGAGTGATCCTTACTTCTTTGGAACTGATGCTGGCCTCTTTAAGAAGAGCCATCTTGGCACATATTTGCAAAGTCAGGGGTATTCAAATGCGCGTTACTTAGAATATAGTTACGCACCTCTCGGTTCTACTAATACTGGTCAGCCACAACCTTACACCTGCAAGGATACCTATAACTACTCCTTAGCTTCCCACATCATTGGACTGTCTCAGCAAATCAATGCTGCCATACAGAACAATCCCAATACAGATGTCTACCTCATCGGACATAGTATGGGAGGCATTGTAGCCTTTGGATATCTGGCATCGTTACTCGAACATGTCGGAAATGCAGTACCTCTTCCCCGTAATGGATCAAGACTGAAAGGAGTAGTCACCTTAGATTCACCACTGGGCGGTGTGACAAGCAATATTGCCTATAAGAGGCTGATTTTTGTAAGGAGTCTTGCCTGTGAAGGATTAGAAGCATGGAACACGGTTGCGGTAGCTCAGATGCAAGCCCTTTTCCGAACTGCTACCTCTAGTACAGCTAGAGGCACTACAGCAAGCATCGTCAAGGCCATTCTCAATGGAGGCTTTCTCCCAAATCAGAAGGTGGCTAATGATGCAAAGCGGGCAAGGGTAACCATTCTTACTATTGGTAACACCAATGACCTGCTGTGGAGACCAAGTGTATGCAATAAAACGCTCAAGACGAATATGCAAGACTTTAGCAGTACTCAGTGGCTACAGGATGAGGGTAACAACTCTCAGGTGTATAGTCGAATGTTTACTTTAGGCCCCCAGAACTGTTTTTTTGGATTTCTCGACCTTGCAAACCACTTTGATGTTTTCAATACACTTGCAGTAGAACAGGCAGTGGCTCAAATTGTGAATGGAAGCCCGCCTAGCGAGCTATTCCCTGCTCCTAAGGTTGCATGATAGATCTCAGCACAGAAATCTCAGAAAAACCTCTTTTATTAGCTATTCTCTGTCTTTGCAGTTTTTTGGACTGAGGTCAAGAGAAGAAAGCTCTATGAGATCACCCTCCCCCAAAGGTAGTGGGTCACCCTAGAAGGAACAGCAAAATCGTGCAGGAACCGAAGCACGGCCCACTTCCCTTGAGAGAGTCGATCTAAGAGGCCTTCTCCTACGCATGTCCTTTCACAACACTACATCCACATCCCCACGTTTACGAGATGATATCGACACGATCCGGATTGATGCCGTTCCAGGTTGCCAGGCTGTTCTTGTTGCCTGTGACTCGCACCTTGAGGGTGTGCTGGCCTGCTGTCAACACCGGGCTGACATATAACAACGTGTTTCCAGCATTCGTCGGCGAGTAGAAGTCCAGCGTTGTTTCAGGCCCACCATCGATCGAAAAGGCACCAATTCCATGTGGCGGACCGACCACCCCGTAGAACTCGATTTGCGTTCCATTGAAAGCGATGGTCACGTAGTCATTGGCGGTATTGTCCCAACTGTTGCTCCCATTGTAAAATCCGTAGTTATTGCCGTCACAGCTGGTACAGTGACCCCAGCCACTCCCAACATAGTTGAACTGGTTCAGTCCTGACCCCTGCACGCTGTCATCAACGGTGATGGTCCCCCCTCCGCCCATCGGGGTAACCATGATCCCATTCACCTGGGCATAATTAACGACCGAACTGAACTGGATTGTGATCTGCCCATTGCTATCAGCTGTAGCATTGAACTGTTGGATGATCGCTTTGTTCTTCGCGCCAGTGGCAGCAATGATATCGAAATTTGACAACACCTGACTGCCGTTGGCCGAGACATTGAAGACGCGTTGTCCTGAACTCGACCAGTAGGTTTCAGCGAAGTGCAGGCTCACGGTATACGATGCACCCGCTGACAAGCCAGGGAAGACATAGCTGAAGTTGCCATAGCGGTTGCTCTGATAGACGGCCTGCGGTGCCGGGTTGCTCACCCCGCTGGTGTCAATCGTATTGGTTGTGCTCGCCGTGTTGCTGGAGCCGCCCAGGTAGTAATTATCACCCTGGAAACTGCCACTGCCAGAGCCGCCCGCGTTGATTGCGTAACCGCCTCCTGAGATGGTGGTCTGCTGCGTGCCACTCCACTTAAAGGTCACAGTCGCGCCAGCCGGGAGAGTATAGTTAAACCCCTGGTTACCCCAGAGCACCTGGAAGGTACTACTGCTAGAGCCATCATTATGCGCAACCACTACCTTAGAACCATCGGGATTTATGAAAGCCACATCAGCAAGGTTACCCAACGTATTGGAGGCGATATGGTATGCGCCCGGCACGACAAACTTACTGAACTGTCCGAGTTGGTAGTAGTCGTTGAGGTGATATGTCACATTGCCCGTGGACTGATCGATGGTCACCGTACCCAAGCAGTCAGCGCAACCGCCTGTGTGCGGGCCTTT
>WNFA01005806.1_pt1 | contig 10715 bp, 9 predicted proteins | sample 5400481 | NCBI WGS metagenome assembly WNFA01 (sample SAMN13153340, study PRJNA577476) | soil metagenome | isolation source: 120 cm saprolite under Douglas fir tree site 2 hole 1 replicate 2 | place: USA:California | collected 2015-04-18 | reverse complement strand
ATCCTTTTTCTCCCCGCGAAGAATCCTGCCAAAGAAAAGTGGAACGGCGTGCGCATGTCGCCGAGCGATCCCGGTATCCAGGCGCACGCCGGCTTTGCCGACGTCCGGCCGTTCTCAGAAATGCGCGCGACGATTGAAAAGCTCGCCCGGTTCTATCCGGCGTACTACACCATTCTTCCTTACGAGAAAGAACTGGGCGGTTTTCCCCACGAAAAAGAGACAGTTGATTGGCTGAAGATGGCTGCGCCCCAGGTAAACCTGAAAGACATTCGCAGCAACATCACTGATTTGCGGTTAATCAAGTCGCCGACCGAGATTGCATTTCTCCGCGAGGCCATTGATCTGTCGCTCGACGCGCACTTTGCCGCCTTCAAAATGATGCGGCCGGGGCTCTGGGAGTATCAGGTGGCCGCGAAAATGGTGGAGGTGCACGCGATGGGCGGCTCGGAAGCCGAAGCGTACGCTCCCATCGTCGGCGCCGGACCGAACTCCACGGCGCTGCATTACGACAGGCTGGGCCGCAAGATTCAGGACGGCGACATCGTTGTGATGGACGTCGGCGCACAATATTCCGGCTATGCCGCGGACATCACGCGCACCGTTCCGGCCAATGGGAAATTTACCCCGCGGCAGCGCGAGATTTACGATATCGTCCTCGGGGCGCAGAACGCCGCGCTCGCCGCGTTGAAGCCCGGCGCGGACATGTGCCGCAAGGGCAGGCAGAGCCTCTACAAGATTTCCTACGATTACATCAATTCGCATGGAAAAGATCAGAACGGAAAGCCCCTCGGCCAGTATTTTATCCATGGCCTCGGCCACAATATCGGGTTGGACGTCCACGATCCCGGCGATTCCTGCAAATCGCTGATGCCCGGGCAGGTGGTAACCATGGAGCCGGGCATTTACATCCCCGAGGAAAATCTCGGTGTGCGCATCGAAGACGACGTGCTGATTACCGAAACGGGCTACGAACTCCTCAGCAGCAAACTTCCCCGCACCGCCGACGAAATCGAAAAAATCATGGCCGAAGCAGCCAAACAGCGCCCCGCCGAGGGCAAGCAATGAAGCCGTGCTCCATCCCGAACGGGGTTGCCGATCCATTGAATTCGGCGCAAACTTGCTTTTGTGAAGCCAAAAGCGAAAGCCAAAGCTCTCGACAAAGCAGTCAAAGCGCTGGCCAGGGCCACCGAAAAAAGTTGGTCCAGCTATACCGCCCAGCAGCAAGCCAAAAAACTCCAGGACTTCAAGAAGCTGATGGCCTCCTTTTCGCACAGAAGGCGCAGCACCCACGGCTCGAATCAGTCTGTTTGACCCTTGTTGCTGGCCGCCGTTATACTGATATTTCGCGTTGGGAGCGCATTACTTCCTGGCGTGCCTCGTGTCATTCCACGCGTCGCTCCTCAGGGCTGCCGTCTGGAATTTACGAATTGAATTTAACTTCGACAGGGAGTCTGCTGCCGCTCTGCGCGGCGCCACGAACTTATGAGCAGCGTTAAGGCCACACAACTTCGCCCCGGCATGGTGATCCAGCACGAGGGCCAGCTTTTCACCGTTTTCAGCACCGATCACCGCACCCCCGGCAACAAGCGCGGGTCGATGCAGACGCGCCTGAAAAACCTCCGGAACGGAATCATGATCGATTACCGGTTCCGCGCGGAAGAGTTCGTGGACCGCGCCATCCTGGACGAAATCGAGTTCGAGTACCTCTACCATGAGGGCGACGAGTTCCATTTCATGAACACGGAAACCTACGAGCAGATGCAGATGACCCGCGACGAGCTAGGCGAAACCGTCAACTACCTTATTCCCAATACGGTCGTCAAAATCGAATTTTTCGAGGAAAAAGCCATCGGCGTAGACCTGCCCGACACCATGGACATGAAAGTGGTGCAGACCGAACCGACGCTGCAGAAAGCCACGGCCAGCGCGGTGATGAAGCCCGCCACGCTCGAAACCGGCCTGGTGGTCAACGTACCGCCCTTCGTCAACGAAGGCGACCGGATCCGCGTGGACACTTCCGAAGCCCGCTACGTCCAGCGCGTCGAATAATTTCCGCCTCCGCAGCCGAGCCGCTTTCCCGCCCGCTCGGATGAGGCAAACGCAGGAAGAGCTCCCGCCGAGCCGGGAGCTCTTTTTGTTTCCCGATTCTTTCGCCCGCCGCTTGCGGGAACTTCAGGCCTTGTTCGCCACGCCTCGTTCACCTGCGGGATGCTCGCCGAATACACGGTCAAATATCTTGTCCACATAGCGCAGCTGGCGATTCAAATCAAAGGTGTGCTCGAGCTCCTTGGGCGTCAGATACTTCGTCACTCTCGCATCTTTCTCCACACGCTCCCTGAAACTCGTGTCCGTCTCCCACGAAGCCATGGCATTGTCCTGCAAGGCTTTGTAGGCATCGTCTCTCGGCATCCCCTTCTCGACGAGGTCCTGTAACAACGTCCCGGAGAACGCCAGGCCGCGCGTGGATTCCAGGTTGCGCAACATCCGTTCCGGAAACACACGCAACTGGCTGACGAGCTGAGTCATCTTCGAGAGCATGTAATCCACCAGAATCGTGGAGTCGGGCAGAATGACGCGCTCGACGCTGCTGTGGGAAATATCCCGCTCGTGCCACAACGCGATGTTTTCGTACGCCGCCACCATGTTCCCACGTACGAGCCGAGCGAGGCCGCAGATCTGCTCGGAAGTGACAGGATTCCGCTTGTGCGGCATTGCGGAGCTGCCGCGTTGCTCGTTTCCGAAGTGTTCTTCAGCTTCACGCACTTCGGTGCGCTGGAGGTGGCGGATTTCCAGGGCAATCTTTTCCAGCGACGCGGCGATGAGCGCGAGCACGCTGAGGTATTGCGCATGGCGATCGCGCTGAATGACCTGGGTTGCGACAGGAGTCACCTGCAGGCCGAGCTTCCGGCAGATTTGCTCTTCGATTTCTGGCCCGAGGTGCGAAGCATTGCCGACCGCGCCGGAGATTTTCCCGAATTCCATCGTGCGGGCGGCTTCGCGGAAGCGGGCGATGTTGCGTTGATTCTCGGCGAACCAGTTGGCGATCTTGAGGCCAAACGTAATGGGCTCCGCGTGAATTCCGTGCGTGCGGCCAATCTGAGGGGTGTGCCGGAACTCGTGGGCACGCACATCGAGAACTTCGCCGAAAATAACGAGGTCGCGCTCGATGATGTGCGAAGCGTCGCGGACGAGGAGTGCCTGCGCGGTGTCCACCACATCGTTGGAAGTCATGCCATAGTGGAGCCAGCGCGCGGCGTTGGGATCGCCGATGGATTCGCCGACAGCCATGATGAAGGCGATGACGTCGTGCTTGACGCGAGTCTCGATTTCGTTGATTCGATCGGCGTCGACTTTGGCGCGCGAACGGAGAGTTGCGGCGGCGTCCTTGGGCACGAGACCCGCTTCGGCAAGGGTGTCGGCCGCGGCCAGCTCAACGTCGAGCCATTTCTGGTAGCGATTGGCGTCGCTCCATACGTGGCCCATCTCTTTGCGGGTATAGCGTGGAATCACGTCGGAATCTCCCGTGCAAATCCTTTGTAATGATACGGTATTTTGACCCCGTGGGGGAATCGAGGGCGGAATCGGCCGACCTAACCGGGAGAGGGCTAACCTGTCTAATCGTTGGAATGAGGGAAGGCGTCGGAATGGCTGAAGAGGTGGCGGTCAGCGACGCGATTGCCGTCGAGCGCACGCTTGCGGGCGATCGGGACGCCTATCGTGTGCTCGTGGAGCGGCACAGCCGAACGGTATACAGGATGGCGTACCGGATGATGGGGAATGCGCACGATGCGGAAGAAGTTGTGCAGGAGTCGTTTTTGCGAGCGTATCAGAAGCTTAAGCAATTTGCCGGAAATGCGAATTTTGGGACGTGGGTTTACCGGATTGCGGCGAACTACGCGATTGACCGGATTCGACAGCGAAACGCCGACGAGGCGCGGCGCGAAGGGCCGAGCAAGCCAGGTGAGGATTCGTTGGAAGTCGATCCGCTGAGCCGGGTGCAGGACATGTCTCCTTCGCCAGAGCGGTTGGCGGGCAGCGCGCAATTGGCGGATCGGATGAGGGCGGCACTGGCGGAGTTGAGCCCGGCGGAGAGGACGGCAATTGTGATGCGGCACTGGGATGGTTGCGAAATTGAGGAAATTGCGGCCGTGCTGAAGTCAAACTCGAATGCGACGAAGAATACGGTTTTTCGGGCGGTACAGAAATTACGGCGGGCGATGGCGCCATTTCTCGAGGGGAAAGAGGCCCGCGCGATGGGAACAGAGGTATGAAACACAGAACGGAAGAAGAGTTGATCGGCTACCGGTTCGGTGAGGTGAAAGAACGCATGGAAATCGCCGCGCACCTGAAGGAGTGCGCCGAGTGCCGGGATGCGATGGCTCGCATTGAGGCTGTATTCGTTGCGCTGGACGCGATGCCGATTCCGGATCCTGGAGAAGACTACGGAGAGCGAGTGTGGCAGCGGATTGCTCCAAGACTTGCGGAAAGAAAAACGCGCTGGTGGGAAACGGTTTTTGTGCCGCAGCGTTTGGTGGCGCTTGGAGGTGTATTGGCCCTGGTGATTCTGGCATTTGTAGCCGGGCGATGGACGAAACCCCGGATTCCGGTAGCAGACCAGGTGGACGCGGCGAAGGTGAGCGAGCGCGTGCTGGTGGTTGCCGTCGGGGAACATCTGGGACGGACGGAAATGGTGTTGATGGAACTGGAAAACGCGCCGGCGCAAAAGGGGCAAAAGCCAATCGACATTTCGGAAACGCAACGCCGCGCGGGAGAACTGGTGGAGGAAAACCGGTTGTACCGGCAGACGGCGCTGAAAGATGGCGATCAGGCGATGGCGAGCACGCTGGATGAACTGGAGCGGGTGTTGCTGGACATTGCCAACAGCCCGGAAGAACTGACACCGGCCGCGTTTGAGACGATCCGGAAGCGGATTGAGGCGCAGGGACTTTTGTTCAAGGTGCGCGTGGTCAAGCAGGGGCTGGACGAGCGGAAGGCGAATCCTGACGCAAGACCGGCGGAAAACAAAGCGAGAGGCACGGAGAGGAAAAAAGTATGAGCATGGGGAAAACTTGTGTACGCGCAGGAATGATCTGCTGCACAGCAGCACTGCTGAACCTGGCGATTTGTTCGGGCGCGATGGCGGCGGCGCAAAACGGGGGCAAGGGGCAGGCGTCTGAAACTCTTGACGAAAATCAGGACGAGAAACAGGAAGCGGCACGAGAGCGACAGGCTGAGGCACGGGAAGCGGAGCAGGACAGAGCAGAGCGCATGCAGGAATTGTACGACCAGGGGCGTGAGGCGCTCGATGAAGATCAGTTCCGGGAAGCGGAGCGATCGTTCACCGAACTGGTGAAGCTGAACGGTCCGCAGACGGATGCGGCGCTGTACTGGACCGCTTACGCGCAGAACCGGGAAGGAAAGAAAGAAGCAGCGATCGCGACAATCGCCGAGTTGAAGAAACGCTATCCGCAGAGCCGCTGGAAGAAGGATGGCGAAGCGCTGGAGATCGAGGTGCGCTCGACGACGGGATCCAAAGCGAATCCCGAGGCTCAGAACGACGAGGACTTGAAATTGCTGGCTCTTCAGGGATTGATGAACAACAGTCCGGAGAAGGCCATTCCGCTGGTGGAAGGGATTTTGAATGGAGCCGGATCGCCGCGGGTTAAGTCGAAGGCGTTGTTTGTGCTGGCGCAGAATGGGTCGCCACAGGCAGAGGCGGTTTTGGGAAAGATTGCGCGGGGCCAGAGCAATCCCGATCTGCAGCGAAAGGCCCTGTCGTACCTGGCCACCTTTGGCGGCAAAGGCGCGGGGAAAATACTGGCGGAGGTGTACACCAGCAGCAACGACCCTGAGGTGAAGCGAGCGGTAATCCGTAGCTACATTATTTCGGGCGACCGCGAACAACTTGCCGCGTTGGCAAAGAGCGAGCCGAATCCGGAGTTGAGGAAAGAGGCGATTCGGAATCTGGGGATAGTTGGCGGCCGGGCGGAACTGCAAGCCATGTATGCAAAGGAATCGGATCGCGGCGTGAAGGAGGAGATTTTGAATGCGTATTTTATCGGTGGAGATGCGAAGGGCCTGATTGCAGTGGCACGAATGGAGAAGGACCCGGAGTTGAAGAAAAAGGCGGTGGAAAAACTGTCGCTGATGGGATCGAAAGAAGCGAATGAGTATTTGATGGAGTTGCTGCAGAAGTGAGGAAGCGGCGGAAGCGTCTCACACGCAAAGGTAGGAGAACAGCGCCCGCCTCAGAAGGCGCCCGCTACACGAGGCGGGGCCACTTGAAAGGGGCCGCTACGCGGGTGGATCCGCGTTCGACTTAGCGGAGGAAATCTTCGAGTTGGATGCGGGAGCCGGTTTTGGCGTCGCGGTATTTGACGATTACGGCGCAGGAGAGGGAGAGTCCCCACTTTTTGCCGGCGGGATGCGAGACGGCGCGGGAGCCGGGGATGACGACGGCGTCTTCAGGAATGGTTAGCGGCTGATCTTCGGTTGCCGAGTAGATGGAATCGCGCACGAGATCGTAAACGGGGATGGAGCGGTTGAGAATGGTTCCGGTGCCAAGCACGGCGCGGCGCTTGACGATAGTGCCTTCGTAGATTCCTGAATTCCCACCAACAAGAACGTCATCTTCGATAATGACGGGAAGCGCGCCGACGGGCTCGAGGACTCCGCCGATCTGCGAGCCCGCGGAGATGTGGCAATTGCGGCCAACCTGTGCGCAAGAGCCGACTAGGGCATGGGAATCGATCATAGTGTTTTCGCCAACGTAAGCGCCCACATTGACGAACATTGGCGGCATGCAAATAACCCCGCGAGCGATGTGGGCGCCATCGCGAATGCTGGAGCCGCCGGGGACGATGCGGACACCGTCGGCGGCGGAGAAGGAGTGGAGCGGGTAAGTGGATTTGTCGAAAAAAGGGAGCTTCGCAGAATCGACGGACATATCCACGATGGAACCCATGCGGAAACCGAGGAGGATTCCCTTCTTTACCCAGGCGTTGGTGCGCCAACCCGTGGGGGAAGTGGGATCAGGCTCCGCAGCGCGGATGGCGCCGCGATTCAGAGAGTCCTTGAACGATGCGAAGAGCGCGTGATGCTCCGCCGTATACGCTGCCGGCGGAGCATCGAAGAGAGATTCAATTTGATCTTGCAGCATGGACTCTCTCAAGGAGATTGAGGGATTCGAGAACAGCGCGGATGCGCGCGAGATTTTCCGGTTTGGGTGAAACGAGCGGCAGACGCCAGACTGGCTGGAGCAAACCCATTTCGGCGAGCGCGGCCTTTACGGGGATGGGATTGGATTCGACGAAGTTGATGTCCATCAGGGAAAGATAGTGGAAGTGGAGGCGGCGGGCCTCGGCAAAATCTCCGGAGAGCGCGGATTGCACGAGTCGAGTCATTTCGGCGGGAATTTCGTTGGAGGCGACGGAGATCAGGCCGCGGCCACCGAGGGAGATGAGCGGGAGCGTTAAAGAGTCATCGCCGGAGAGGACCAGAAAATCCCTGGCAACGAGGTTGAGGATGGCGCCCATCTGGGAGATGTTGCCGGAAGCTTCTTTTATGCCCGCGATGTTGGGGATCTGAGAGAGGCGGAGGACGGTGGACGGTTCGATGTTGACGCCGGTGCGGCCCTGTACGCTATAGAGGATGATTGGCAGGTTGACGGCGGAGGCGATGGCTTTGAAATGTTGGAAGAGGCCTTCCTGCGTGGGCTTGTTGTAGTAGGGAGTGACGGAGAGAATGCCGTCGGCGCCGAGTTTCTGGAGTTCCTTGGCGAGGGAGATTACTTCGGCGGTGTTGTAGCCACCGGCGCCGGCGAGGACCGGGACTTTGCCCTTGGCGATTTCGAGGGTGAGCTCGACGACGCGGAGATGTTCCGCGTGAGTGAGAGTCGGACTTTCGCCGGTGGTACCGCAGGGGACGAGGAAGTTGATGCCCGCGTCGATTTGGCGCTGGACGAGAGAGCGCAGGACGGTTTCGTCGAGCGAGCCGTCGGTGCGAAATGGTGTTACAAGTGCTGTGCCGGTTCCGGTGAACATGGGTTGCTCCTTTTTCAAAAACCCCAAACAAAGACTCTAAAATTGCAAGGCGCCCGCCTCGGAAGGCGGCCGCTACAAATTCTAGTTCTGGCCGGGCTAAAGCCCGGCCGCTACACGGAACTTTTTGCTGCTCCGAGTTCGGAGACGATGTCGCGAAATTCGTAGACGCCCTTTTTTTGCTGAAGCCAGCGGGCGGCCTGGAGGGCTCCGTGGGCATAGCCTTCGCGGCTGCGGGCGGTGTGGCGCAAGGTGATGGTGTCGGCGGGAGAGTCGAAGCCGACTTCGTGCGTGCCGGTGTGAGAGCCGGCGCGATTGGCGGCCAAATTCAGCGGGCCGGAATAGCCAGCCGCCAGGATTTCTTCCGCAAGTTTTTTCAGGGTGCCGGAAGGGGCGTCTTTTTTGGCGGAGTGATGGATTTCCCAGCCCCAGGCTTCGTACTCGGGATGCTTTGAAAGCAGAGTTGCGGCGCGCGCGACAATCTGGAAAAAGAGATTCACGCCAATGGAAAAATTGGGGCCATAGAGGAGCGCGGAGTCTGAGGCTTCCACGGAGTTGCGAATTTGCGGGAGGTGATCGTACCAGCCGGTGGTGCCGGAGACGGTGCGGACACCGAGAGCGGCGAGGCGGAGAAGATTTTCGGGGGCGGCGGAAGGCACGGAAAATTCAATGGCGGTGGTGGCTCCGGCGAGAGATTCGCGGGAGAGCGAGCCGGCGTTGGAGCTAGTAAATCGAGAGACCACGCTGAAGCCGTGCTGCGGAGCAAGTTGCTCGACGAGGCGACCCATTTTGCCGTGGCCGACGATGGCAAGTGGAAGGCTCATGCGGGCGGCGCTCCGGTGGCGAGAAGTTGGCGAACCATGCGGGCGTAAATATCCACAGCGCTGGTCAGCTCGGATTTCGGGATGCATTCTTCGGCAGTGTGGGCAACGTGGATGCTGCCAGGGCCGATGAGGAAGGGCTGGCCCCAAGAGCCGTCGAAGCTAGGAATGTCGGTGGTAAAGGCGACGACCGTTGTGGGGAGATCGAGGAGTGGAGAAAGATGAACAGCGGGGCAGTAGAGGACTTCGCGGGCTTCGATTTTGGCAGCGGCAGCGATGCGCGCAACGGCGGCGCGAGTGGAAGCGGGATCACCGACAAGCCGGAACATGATTTCGGAGCGTGCCTCGTCGGCAATGACGTTGGGAGCGCGGCCGCCGGAGATGGTGCCGACGTTTAGCGTGGAAGGACCGAGCAGGGGATCGGACGGCAAGGGGAAGGCGCGGATTTCCTGTAAGGCGTCCAGCAGCGAGTGAATTGCGGAATGGCCGAGTTGGGGATAAGCGGAGTGCGCGAGCTTCCCGCGGGCGATGAGTTCGTAGCGGAGGGCTCCCTTGGAGCCTAGAGCAAGATGATTTTCCGTGGGTTCGCCGTTGATGAGAAAACGCGAGCCGCGCGGAGAAGCCGCAGCGGTGATGGCGCCGATGCTGCTGCGCTCTTCGCCAACGACGAAGAGAAGCGCGAAATTGTGCGTGCCGCTGGCGAGAAGCGATTCAGCGGCGGAGATCATGGCGGCGATGATGCCCTTGGCGTCGCAGGAGCCACGGCCGTGGATGTGGGTATCGTCCTCGCGAGAGGGAAAGAAAGGCGGAACGGTGTCCATGTGCGTGGAAAGGGTGACAGTGGGCTCGCCGAATGAGATGAAAAGGTTGTCGCGATCGGGTTCGGCGATGAGGCGATCGAGGCGTGCGTTGTATTTTGATTCCAAACGGGAGAGGTAGGCATAGAGATAGTCCACCACGGGTTTTTCATGGCCTGTTGTGGAGTCAATGTCCACCAACGCGCGTGTTAGTTCAAAGAGTTTCATGATTGATGAAGCAAATCGGAGGGAGCATTCAGAAAGGAAGGAACCGCGAGCGAACCCCGTGGCAGCCACCTCTCGATAGCGCTCCACCCGTAAAAACGGATGACAGTGAACAGGCCTTAGACCATGTTCCCCAACCGCTTTGGATTCGGAAACCGCAGCGATTTCGGCGGACTTTGAAACTTGGCCCCTTTCTCCGGAGTGCCCCAAACCGAACTGGGACAACGCACCCGGTTACTCATGGCCGCCGCACCTCTACCAAGAACAATAAAAGTGTAAATGAAAACGGGAAATCGTGCCACGCGAATTTTTGTGGGAGGGGAAAAGTGGAGAAAACGGCCCAGCGCTTACGCGCTGGGCTAATATCTGCCGCGCCTCCGGCGCTGAAAAGAAAGGCGCCCCCGACCGAGTGGGGGCCGCTGGAAGGAACTGCTTACAGTTCGAGGGGTTTGAGGGGAACGTGTTGGGAGGCGATGAGGACTTCGCCCGTGAAGGGGGATTCGGCGGGGCGGCGGCGGAGGGCTTCTTCGGCGGAAATGCGAACGAGATCTGGGTTGTTGTTTTCCTGGGAGACGTGGGCAAGGACGAGATGCCGGACGCAGGAATCGAAACCTGCGGGATCAGCAAGGAATTCGCTGACGGCGTGATTCGAGAGGTGGCCGGTGCGGGAGAGGACGCGCTGCTTGACCACCCAGGGATACGGGCCGACCTTGAGCATGTCGAGGTCGTGATTGGATTCGAGAATGAGGCAATCGGTCTGGCGGAGATGGACTCTGACATGATTGGGCAGGTAGCCGAGATCGGTGCAGATGGCGACCTTGGTGCCGTTGGTG
>WNFA01005360.1_pt1 | contig 10715 bp, 14 predicted proteins | sample 5400481 | NCBI WGS metagenome assembly WNFA01 (sample SAMN13153340, study PRJNA577476) | soil metagenome | isolation source: 120 cm saprolite under Douglas fir tree site 2 hole 1 replicate 2 | place: USA:California | collected 2015-04-18 | reverse complement strand
CTGATGCGTGAGGCGGCCCTCCACCAGCAGGATCTCGGGCTCACCGTCGGTCGCGATTCGTGTCACCCGCATCATCGTGCCGGGCGTACAGGGCAAGCGCCGTGCCGCCGCTGACGGCTGGCGGCGGGATCGACGAAAGATTCGGAGAAACGGCGGTTTGGGCCTTCGCTGGCCACCGAGCCAGGCGCGGCGAGGGTTACGCGACATGTCGAGGATCCGCGAAATCTCGTGGCCGGTCCGCGGGATGCCGCGAGGGTCGAAACGCCGCGTTGATCGAAGGCATCGAAGGAGCCGAGATGGGGACGTCTGCAACGACCCTCGGGCAGCTGGCGGCGATCGGGTGCCGGACGGGCGTCGCCAACGTCCGCGGCGTTCACCTCTCCGGGTTCGTCGCCTGGTGGCTGTGGCGGACGATCTATCTCGGCAAGCTCCCGCGCCTCGAGAAAAAGGTCCGGGTGGCGCTCGACTGGACCCTCGACCTCTGCTTCGCCAAGGACTTCGCGTGCGTGACGGAGGGGGCACGGGCGAGCCGGGCAGCCGTCGGTCTCGAGCCGGCGGCGCGCGCTGCGGCGGGTGCAGCGTGACGCGCCGGTCAAGCGAGCTCACCTGCCGCGCGCTGGTGGATTTCCTGGCCGAGTACCTCGACGGGACGCTCGCGCCCGACGTGCGCCTGGCCTTCGATGCGCACCTCGCCGACTGCGCCGCCTGCGCCGGCTACCTGCGCAGCTATGCGGACACGATTCACCTGGTGAAGCGGGCATGCGGCGAGCCCGACGACCCGGTCCCGCAGGAGGTCCCGGAGGAGCTCGTGCGGGCGATCCTCGCGGCGCGGCGGGCCCACTGACACCCGCCGGCCGCGAGGGCATCGAAGAGGTCATGAACCGCATCGTCGCCTTGCTCGCCGCGCTCACCGGGCTCGCCGAGCGCGTCGGCACCGCGCTGCAGTGGCTGTCGCCGACGCTCGCCCGCCTGACCGTGGGGCTCGTGTTCCTGCAGTCGGGGTGGGGCAAGCTCCACGACCTGGACAAGATCACCAACTACTTCACCGAGCTCGGCCTGGCGGCGCCAGCCTTCCAGGCCCGCTTCGCCTCCACGACGGAGTTCGTGTGTGGCGGCCTCCTGCTGGTCGGGTTGGCGACGCGCTTCGCCGCCGTGCCGCTGATCGTCGTCATGTGCGTGGCGATCCGCACCGCGCTCTGGGAGCAGGTGGACGGCATCGCGAGCCTGGTCGGGCTCCTCGAGTTCGCCTACATCGTGCTCCTGGTCTGGCTCGGTACCAACGGCGCGGGGCCGCTGTCGCTCGACCGGCTGATTGCGCTCGGCTGGCGCCGCCGCGCCGCCGGGCGCATGCCGGCCGCGGCGCCGTCGCGGGCGTAGCGCCCTGCCGGACGACCACTACGACGTGATCCGCCACGTGCTCGACGAGCACGGGTTCGAGGACGGGAGCTTCTTTTACCGCTTCGCGGACGAGGCTCCCGGGGCCGTCGCCCGGGGTCGCCCGGCGGGAGGAGCCAGCACGGCAACAGGTTAGAGCCGCGAAAAAACTAGGGGTCACGTCGCTTCGCCGTTGACGGGTCGCCCCGTCTCGTGGGAATGCGCAGGCATGACGACCCGCCTCGCCATCGCCCTCTCGGCGGCCCTCCTGCTCACCGCCGTCTGGGTCGACCCGGCGCTCGCCCGCCGCCCGCGCGTGCGGCGCGTGTGCAACGCCTCCACGTTCCCGTGCCCGCGCGGGGGCCACTACAAGACGATCGCGCGTGCCGTCCAGCGCGCCAAGACCGGCGACTGGGTCCTCGTCTGGCCGGGCGTCTACCACGAGAAGCAGACCGACCAGGACGGCGTGCTCATCACGACGCCGAACATCCACCTGCGCGGTCTGGACCGGAACCTGGTGATCGTCGACGGAAGCAACGGTACCGCAGCCCAGGCGTGCCCGTCCGATCCGGCCGTGCAGGACATGACGGGCCGCAACGGCATCGAGATCTCCAAGGTCGACGGGACTTCCGTCGACAACCTGACCGTCTGCAACTATCTCCCCGGCCCTTCGGGCGGAGCGGGAAACCAGATCTGGTGGAACGGCGGCGATGGCAGCGGCCTGATCGGTATGGGGACCTACACGGGCAGCTACCTGACGGCCACCTCGACGTTCTACGACCCGAACTCGCCCCTGGCCGACTACGGCATCTTCGTGAGCAACGCGCGCGGGCCGGGCACGATCTCCTATTCGTACGCCAGCAACATGGCCGACTCCGACTTCTACGTGGGCGCCTGCCCCGACTGCAACGCCACCCTGAGCCACGTGCGCGCCCAGAACAGCTCGCTCGGCTATTCGGGTACGAACGCCGGGGGCCATCTGATCATCGAGGACTCGGAGTGGGACTGCAACAAGGTCGGCATTCTCCCGAACTCGCTCAACAACGACGACAAGCCGCCGCCGCAGAGTGGCCTCTGCCCGGACGGATCGGGTGCCTCCTGCACCTTCATCCAGCGCAACCGCGTGCACGACAACAACAACCCGAACGTGCCCTGCTCCGGCATCACCTGCATCGCACCCATCGGCACCGGCATCGAGATCTCGGGCGGGCAGTTCGACACCATCCAGGACAACTGCGTCTGGAACCAGTGCTCGTGGGGCATCGTCAACAACGACTATCCCGACACGGACATGACCGCCGACTGCAGCGGGGGCACCAACTCGGGTGGCGTGTGCCTGTTCACGGCCATGGGCAACGTGACCAGGGGGAACACGCTGCAGAACAACGGTGGCTTCGGCAATCCGACCAACGGGGATCTCGCCAACCAGTCGAGCTCCAACCCGCGGAACTGCTTCTACGGCAACATGGACCCGGGCGGCCTGAGCAGCGAGCCGCCGATGATCGAAACGGTCGACGGACAGCCCTGTGACCAGCCCGGCGCCGGCTCCGCGACGCTTGCCGGCGAGCTCGTGTGCGCCGCCAACTTCACCGGCACCAATCCTCCCCCGTGCCCGCCCGGCTCGAGCTACCCGCAGGCGACGCAGGTCCAGATGTTCCCGGTTCCCAGCGAGCAACCGATGCCTGACCCCTGCGCGGGCGTGCCGAGGACCCGCTGGTGCCCGTACGCCGGCCCGCATTCCACGTCGGCTCCCGCGCCCTCCTGCCCGGCTCCCGCGGCGCCCTGCGCCGCGGCTCCCCCGCCGTCCTGCGCGACGAGCTAGGAGCAGGCCAGGACTACGGCGCGACGACCACCTTGCCGTAGCTCTGCCGCGAGCCGAGCGCTTCCAGCGCCGCGGGCAGCTCGGCGAGCGGATAGGTGCGGTAGATCACAGGCGCCACCTTGCCCTCGCGGTGGAGCGCGAGCAGCGCCGCCATCGTCTCCGCGATCCGCTCGGGCTGGTGCAGCGCGTGCGCCCCCCAGTGCAGGCCGACGAGCGAGATGTTCTTCAGCAGCACGCGGTTCAGCTTCACCTCGGGGATGCGCCCGCTGGCGAAGCCGATCACCAGGAGCCGCCCGTTCCAGGCGATGCATTTGAGCGAGGCGTCGAAGACGTCGCCGCCGACCGGGTCGTAGATGACGTCCGCGCCGCGGCCGTCGGTCGCCGCGCGCACCTGCTCGACCCAGTCGGCGCCGCGGTAGTCGATGGCGACGTCGGCGCCCGCGCGGCGGGCGACGGCGAGCTTGTCGGCGCCGCCCGCGGTGGCGATGACGCGCGCGCCGAGAGCCTTCCCGATCTGCACCGCCGCGATGCCGACGCCCCCCGCCGCCGCGTGCACGAGGAGCGTCTCGCCCCGCTCGAGCCCGGCGCGGAAGACGAGGCCGGCGTACGAGGTCGGGTAGACGATGGGGAACGACGCGCCCGCCTCGAACGACATGCCCTCGGGCATGCGCCAGGCGCCGCGCGCCGGCACGGCGGCGCGCTCGGCGAAGGCCCCGAGCGGCACCGAGGCGAGGACCCGGTCGCCGGCCGCGAAGCCCTCGACGCCCGGGCCGACGGCGCGCACCACGCCGGCCAGCTCGGCGCCCGGGACGAAGGGGAAGGGCGGCTTCACCTGGTACTGCCCGCGCACCATGAGGATGTCGAAGAAGTTGCAGCCCGCCGCGCGCACGTCCACGGCGAGCGTGCCCGGGCCCGGCTCGGGCTCCGGCGCCTCGCCGATGCGCAGGTCCGCGGGCTCCATCCACTTGTCGACGACGATCGCACGCATGCGCTACTCTATCGCCGAGGACGCGGGGACGACGCAACCCCGCGCGAAGGGAGCGTCCAGCATGGCTGCCGAGCTCGGCAACGTCGCCACCCGGCTCCTGTTCGAGAACGAGCGCGTGAAGGTGTGGGAGATGCGCCTCGAGCCCGGCGAGTCCTCGGACCTCCACCACCACGGGCTCGACTACCTCCTCTACATCCTCGAGGGCACGACCATCGACGCCGACCGGCCGAACGGCGAGTCGCGGAGCTACCCGGTGCGTCCCGGCCAGCTCGTCTGGGTCGAGCGCGGCGGCACCGAGCGCGCCGTCAACCGGAGCGGTACGCGCTTCCGCGAGCTGCTGGTCGAGCTGAAGGACGGCGGTGCGCCGCGCTGACCGCCTGTTCGAGATCATCCAGCGCTTGCGGCGCGGCCGCGTGGTCACGGCGCGCACGCTGGCCGAGCAGCTCGAGGTGAGCGAGCGCACGGTCTACCGCGACATTCGCGATCTGATCGCCCATCGCGTGCCGATCGAGGGGGAGGCCGGCGTCGGCTACTCGCTGCGCAAGGGCTACGACCTGCCACCCCTCATGTTCAGCGAGGACGAGCTCGAGGCGCTGGTCTTCGGCGCGCGCATCGTGCAGAGCTGGAGCGACTCGGAGATGGCGCGGGCGGCGGACGCCGCGCTCGCCAAGGTCGAGGGCGTCCTGCCCGATCACCTCCGGCGCCTGCTCGCGGACCGCTCGCTGTGGGCGCCGGCGACCACGCGCCAGGCGCCCCTGGCCTTCGACCTGCCTCGGCTGCGCGCCGCGCTCCGCGACCGGCGGAAGGTCCGCTTTCGTTACCGCGACGAGAAGGGGGCCGAGACCCAGCGCACGGTGCGACCCTTGACGCTCTGGTTCTACGGCCCGGTGTGGCTCGCCGGGGCCTGGTGCGAGCTGCGCAACGATTTCCGCTTCTTCCGCCTCGAGCGCATGCGCGAGGTGGAGTTCCTCGGCCAGGCCTTCGCCCTCGAGGCGGGCAAGACGCGGGAGGATCTCCTCCGCCGCGTGCTCGGCCGATCCTGAGCGGCCCGACGAGTCTCCTGACACGACGCTGTCAGGAGGTGGTGCTCTGTCGCCGCGCGATCGGTGCTAGGCTCCGAGCGGAAAGGGGCCAACATGGCAGCAGAGAGGATCCTGGAGCACCCGGTGTGGGGAGATCGGCTGATCGTGCTCGTCTCGGCCGAGGAGTCGGGCGGCGAGCTCTTCCGCTTCGAGTACGTCTCGCACCCGGGCCGGTCGAGCGTCTGGCCGTCGCGGGTGAGCCCGGCCGCCCGCGCCGCCACCCCGGCGCCCGACGACCACGTGCACGCGGAGCAGGAGGAGCGCGTCCTGGTGCTCGCCGGAACGCTCCGCTGCCGCGTCGCGGGACGCGAGCACCTGCTCGGGGCCGGCCAGAGCGTGATCGTGCCGGCAGGCGTGCCCCACGCGGTGTGGAACGCCGGCGCATCGGGCTCCCGCTCCATCGGCGAGTTCCGGCCGGCTCGTGACACGCAGGCGATGCTCGAGGCATACTTCGTCGCAGCCTGAAGAGAGCGTGTTCCGGCGTGCCGTCGCCGCCGGCGGCAGGCCTGAGACACGGCGTCTGCGTAGCGCGCCGGGCTCGTGCACATGTGCCAGCGCCGCCCCGACCGGGCGCGGGCGCTACACGCATCGTCCCGATCGGATGGCTCGGGGCTGCGGATTTCCTCGCTCTTGGTGCGGGCTGGAGGGTGGCACGCGCGCTGCTCAAGTCTCCCGACACGATGGACGCCATCGACACACAACTGGCGACGGCCGAGTTCGAGGAGACCTGGCTCGAGGTTCGTTATCACGAGGGTCGCGCGACCGTGGCCGAGGTGGAGCAGGCGATCCGCCGGGTGAACACGCTGCGGCGCCTGGCCGACCGGGCGGCGCGTGCGTCCGGCTGCGAAGTATTCGCCAGACCGGCGTCGGCGGCGCGCTGGGCCACGCGCCACTGACCTTGGCCGTCACCGGGATCCGCGACGGCGCCCCCACGTCGCCCACCCGAGCGCCGGCCACGCCGCGAGCCATCCGAGCCCGGCGCCGGCGCTGAGCAGCTTGCAGTACCGGCGCGTCGGCGTGTCGCCGAAGCGGAGCTCGACCTCGGACGTCCCGGGCGGGACCGCGTCCACCCGGATGAAGCCGCTGCCCGGGTCGGGCGAGAGCGGCAGCTCCGCCTCGCGACCGCGCAGCATGGCCCGCCATCCCGGGAAGTAGTTGAAGGCGACGACCACCGGCTGGTCCATCCCGGTGCGGTTGTCGAGCGCGGCGGTGAGGTCGATGCCGTTGCTCCGGACATCGGTCGCGCTGAGCCCCTCGCCGCCGAGGATCGTGCCGCTCGCCCACGATGGCGGGCGGTCCGTCGGGCGCCAGATGGGGCCGTACTCGTCGAGGTCGGCGGTCAGGATGGGAAGCTCACGCCAGTGGGCGTAGATCGCCTCCGGGGTGATGGGAAGCGTGCGCGCGATCTTCGCGTAGTCCTCGAGGCTGACCGCGTAGAGCGCGCCGGCGGCCACGACCGTCCACCAGGGTGAGCGCGCGCGGAGCGCGATCGCGGCGGATGGCAGCAGGAGGCAGACGCCGACCGTCGCGGCGCCGAGCAGGCGCCAGGGAAACTGCGCGAACTGCAGGATCGTGACGCGGCTCCAGACGCCTGCGCTGACCTCCATCGTCATCGCCACGGCGGCGAGCGTCGCCACCGCCGCGGCGGTGGTCGCGGCGAGCACGCGGCGGTCGCGCCGCGCTGGGATCGCCATCACGACCCACGCGGCTCCGACGCTCACCAGCGCCGCGAGGCTCGCCCAGCCGAGATGCAACGGCATGCCGTCGTCCGGCCCCGGTTTGCTGAGTCCGAAGCCCCAGAACCGGATGCGGGTCAGGTTCTCCCAGGTGAGGAAGTGCACGCTGTAGTTGAAGTCACCTTCGCGCAGCACGCCGACGCGCGTGAACTTCATCTCGAGCAGCGCGGGAAGCCAGAAGAACGCCGTCAGCAGGAGCGCCCACGCCACCCCGCCGAGCCACGCCGCCGAGCGCACGCCGAGCCCGGCCAGCCGTCCCTCCGGCCGGGGACCCGCGCACAGCCGGAGCGCCATCACGAGCGGGACCATCACGACGGCGAGCGCCACGATCACGAGGGCGAAGAAATTGTGCGTCAGGATGCCCGTCGCTGCCAGCGCCTCGAAGCACAACCAGGTGGACCAGTCGCGACGCGTCCACGGGTGGCCTGGCCCCAGGAGCCGGACGCCCGCCCACACGATCCAGGGCAGGATCTGGAGCGCGGCGAACTCGGCGCCGTCCGCGCGCACGTAGACGTCGCAGAGGAGATAGGGCGACATGAGCCAGCCGATCGCGCACACGAGGCCCGGGCGCAGCAGGCGGCTGCGGCCGGCGGTCGCGAAGCTCCAGAACGCCTCGCCTGCAAGGTACATCCCCGCCGTCCCCACGAGCAGCCAGGACGCGAAGTTCGCGCGCACCGCTCGGCCGGAGGAGCCGAGGAGCAGCAGCCAGACGCCGGAGAGCCAGTGGAAGAGCGGGGCGTAGAAGGAGAGGAAGGGATAGCCGTACCCGTGGTCGAAGGTGGGGAACCAGCGTGCGTCCCAGAGGCCGATCTTCCAGGCCTCGAGCACGCCGAGCGCGCGCAGCGGCTCGGACCACTTGTTGTGCGAGGACCACCAGCCGTTCCCCAGGGTCTGGATCGGAGAGAACCAGAGATGCACCATCGCGGCCAGGAGAATCGCGGGCCATGAGGCCCGGAGCAGGGACCAGGCGAGGTGTGTCGGCGGTCGGCGCGCCATGCGGGTGCGGTCCGCTACCTACCGCGCGGAGCGTGTTTTTGGCGAGCGCGGCCGAACGTGCTATGCGCGCGACCGTGCGCCTCTTCGCCCTCACCTGCGGCTGGCTCACCGGCCCCGCGGGCAATTTCCTCGCCGGAGAGAAGGGCCGGCTCCGGGTGCCGGTGCCCGCCTACCTGATCGACCACCCCCGCGGCCTGGCCCTCTTCGACAGCGGCCTCCATCCCGGGGCGGGGAGCGACCCGCACGGCCGCCTGGGCGCCGCGGCGAGCTTCTTCGACGTCCACTTCGCGCCCGGCGAGGACGTCGCCGGGCGCCTCGCGGCCCTCGGCATCGACGCGTGTCGGGTGCGCTTCCTCGTCAACTCGCACCTCCACTTCGACCACACGGGCGGCAACGCATGCGTGCCCAACGCCGAGATCGTGGTGCAGCGCGCGGAGTGGGAGGCGGGGCACGACGCCGACGCCATCCGCGCCAACTACTATGACGCGAAGGACTACGACACGGGCCACGCGGTGCGCACGGTCGGCGGCGAGCACGACCTCTTCGGCGACGGCCGTGTCGTCTGCCTCCCCACGTTCGGGCACACGCCGGGGCACCAGTCGCTGCGCGTGCGGCTCGATGGCGGCGAGGTCGTGCTGACCGGCGACGCCTGCTATCTCCGCCGCACGCTGGAGGAGCTGCACCTGCCCGCGATCATGCACGACCGGGACGCGATGCTCGCCTCGCTCCACCGCCTGCGCGCGCTGCGCGCCGCGGGCGCGCGCATCTTCTTCGGCCACGACCCGGAGTTCTGGGCGACGGTGCCGCAGGCACCGGAGGCGATCACCTGAGCGCGTCCACCACCTTCGTCCCCGCCGGCGGGTCGAGGTCGACCGCCGTCGTCTCGAGGAGCCGCGCGACCAGCATGTAGTAGCCGACGGTCACGATCAGCTCGACGATCTCCTGGGGCGAGAGATGTCGCGCCAGCTCGGCGAAGGTCGCCTCGGAGGCGCGCACGTCGCACACCACCTCGGTGGTGAAGCGGATCACGGCGCGCTCGACCGCGTCGAAGGCTTCCGCCGCGATCTCGCCCCGCTCGAGCCCCGCGACCTGCGCCTCCGTGGCGCCCACCGCCTGCGCGATGGGCACGTGCTGCACCCACTCGTAGCGGGCCGGGGAGAGCGCCGCGACGCGCAGGATGGCCAGCTCGCGGAGCTTCGCCGAGAGCTTCTGCCGCGCGAGGATGGCCGTGCCGAGGCCGATCAGCGGGCGGAAGTCGGTCTCGGCGTGCGCCATCATGCGAAAGACGTTCAGCTTCACGGGGAGCTGCTCGAGGATCTCGCGCACGTGCGCCGGGGCGGTGGCGGGATCGACGTAGGGCAGGCGGGCCATGCGTCCTCCTTCAGGCCATGTAGAGGCCGCCGTTCACGTCGAGCGAGACGCCGTTCACGTACGACGCCTCGTCCGAGGCGAGGAAGGCGATGGCGGCGGCCTGCTCGTCGGGGGTCGAGATGCGCTTGATGGGCATGAAGTAGCCGTAGGCGGCGAGCCGCACGCTGCGCTCCTCCGACTTCTCCCCGCCGCGTCCGGCGCGCAGCAGCGGCGTGTCGACGCCGCCCGGGCAGATGGCGTTGACGCGCACTCCGCGCGGGCCGTAGTCGAAGGCCAGGTGGCGCGTGAGGCCGAGGAGCCCCGCCTTGCTCGCGGTGTAGGCGGGCCCGCCGTTGGCGCTCTTCGAGCGGCCGGCGAGCGAGGAGACGTTCACCACCGCGCCGCGCCCGCGCGCCGCCATGCCGGGGAGGAGGGCGCGGCACCAGTAGAAGGCACCGCTCAAGTTGACGGCGAGGACCAGGTTCCAGCGCGCGTCGTCGAGCTGGGTGATGTCGCTGCCGGCGGCGTCGCCGATGCCGGCCACGTTGGCGAGGACGTCGACGGGGCCGAGGTCGCGCTCGACGGCTTGCGCGGTTGCCACTACCTGGCCGCTGTCGGCGATGTCGCATGCATAGGCGCGCCCCTTGCCGGCCGCGGCGCGGATGGCGGCGGCCGTCTCCTCGGCGCCGGGCAGATGGCGGTCGACGGCCGCCACGGCCGCGCCCTCGCGCGCCAGGCGGAGCGCGGTCGCCTGGCCGATGCCGCTCGCCGCGCCGGTCACCAGCGCGACCCGGCCCGTGAAGCGGGCTGCCTCGCCTGCCATGGTGCCGCGCAGGCTAACGAAGGACACGCGCCCGAGTCAACGCGACGGGCGTCCTTGACCGGCGACGGCCATCCCGCATAAGCGGCGTCGCATGCCGCCGGTACGCCTCCTTGCGATCCTGCTCCTCCCGGTCGTCCTCGCCGCCGCGGTGCCGGCCGCGGAGTGGACCCCTCGCGCATGGACCGAGGCGAACACGATCGAGCTCCGCACCACGGCCCCCGGCGAGGGCGAGCACTGGTTCCCGGTGTGGGTGGTGGTGATCGACGACCAGGTCTACGTCCGCCTCGGGTCGCGCGCCGCGGGGCGGATCGAGAAGAACCAGAGCGCACCCTTCGTCGGCGTGCGCATCCAGGGGCAGCAGTTCGAGCGCGTGCGCGCGATGCCGGCGCCCGACTACGCCGAGCGCGTGGCGAAGGCGATGGCGGCCAAGTACTGGAGCGACGTCATCATCCACCACTTCTCACATCCCCTGACGCTCCGGCTGCTTCCAGAGCCAGGCGGCGGCGAGCAGCACTAGCCCGACCACCACCTGGGTCGCGAGCGC
>WNFA01005358.1_pt1 | contig 10716 bp, 8 predicted proteins | sample 5400481 | NCBI WGS metagenome assembly WNFA01 (sample SAMN13153340, study PRJNA577476) | soil metagenome | isolation source: 120 cm saprolite under Douglas fir tree site 2 hole 1 replicate 2 | place: USA:California | collected 2015-04-18 | reverse complement strand
GTCAAACAGGGTCTGCGCGAGGGCAGGACCGACGGCCCAGAAGCCGCTCGGCCACCCGAACCAGTTGGAACCCTGCGAGCCGGAGAATCCCGCGGTTCCGCCAAGAGTCACAGTGGGAAAATACGCAGCCCGGGCGATGCCGATTTGCTGGTTCGCCTCCGCCACTCGGCGCTCCGCGGCGGCTATGTCCGGGCGTCGCTGCAATAGTTCAGAAGGGAGGCCAATCGGAGTGCTGGGAGGTTGGTAGTTGAACGGTGCTGCCGCGAGGCTGAATTCTGCAGGCGGTTTTCCGATCAGAATCGCGATGGCGTGTTCGAATTGCGCTCGTTGCACGGTGACATCCGTGTCCTGTACGCGGGTGGTGTCCAGCTGGGTTTGCGCTTGCGCTAGATCGGCCTTCGGGGCCACCCCCCCTTTGAAGCGATTGAGTGTGAGCTGCACGTTGTCGGTATAGGCTTTTACGGTGTCGTCGAGAAGCTGCTTCTGAGCGTCGGCGCTGCGCAATTCGAAATAGTCCAAGGCGAGTTCCGCCTCGAGGCTGAGCTTTGCGGTCTCATAATCGGCAGCGGTGGCCTGCGCTTCTTCCCGCGCGGCAGCGACGCTACGCCGTACGCGGCCCCAAAGATCTAGTTCGTAGGAAAGGTCAAAGGGCAGCACGAAATTGCCGGTGCTGGCCTCTTGTACCTTGGACGGAAAGTTCTGGGAAAAGTCTGAACTCTTGACATAGCTGGCGCTCGGTGAAGTGGAGATGGTTGGAAACTGCGAAGCCCGATTAAAGCGAATCGCTGCTCGAGCTTCGCGGAAGCGTGCTTCCGCTACTTTCAGGTTCTGGTTGGAACCGGCGATCTGCTCTTCCAGCTTGTTGAGTTCCGGATCGCCAAAAATTTCCCACCAGTTTCCGCGGCTTCTCTGGTCGCCCGGCTGCGCAGGTTGCCACTGGTCTGACTCTTTGAATGAGCCTGGTACTTCTTCCTTAAAGGCCGGCGTCGTAGGCACGGTGGGCTTGACGTATTTGGGACCCACTGTGCAGCCATCGAGCGCTACGATCAGCAGCACTAGAAGCAGCGCGATGATGCCGGTGAGGATGAAACGCAAGATGGCAAGAAAGTGCTTCATCGCCCGGCTCCTCCTGCTGGTGGGTTGGTCAGGCGGACGGTCATGCCGGCGACCAGAGAGTCCGATGGGTCGACGATGACCGCGTCCGTTGGTTGCAGGCCTGAAACGATTTCGACGCTATTGCCGTAGTCGCGGCTGATCTTGACCGGGACCAAGTCGGCTTTGCCATTGCGAACCAGTCCGACCTGCAAGCCCTCTTTGCGGAAGATCAACGTATTCGATGGAATGGTTACCGAGCGAGTCTGGTCCGGTAGCTTCAGGTGTACAAAGACGTAAGCGCCCGGCAGTAGCTGGCCGGTCGGATTGTCAACATCGACCTCGACAAGCAGCGTACGCGACGCGATGTCAATGGAGTTGGCGTTGCGAACGAGAGTGCCGTGGAAGGTTTGGCCTGGGAATTCATCGAGGGTCAACGCGGCTTGCGCACCCGAGCGTGCAGCACGGGAGTACACCTCGGGGACCGCGACGTACAGGCGGAGCGTGCGAATGGCGGCGATGTGAAAGAGCTCTCTCGGCTGTGTATTGGCCCCAGCATCGATGAGTGCTCCGATGTCCGTATTGCGCGCGGTGATGATGCCATCAAATGGAGCATAGACCTTTTCGAACGATTGCAGCTGTTCGAGGCGCCGCACATTCGCGGCGCTGGATTCGGCCGCGGCCTTCACTGCGCTGAGATTGCTGACTGCCTGGTCGGTTTCCTGCTGGGACACGGAGCCTGTGCTCACGAGGTCTTGCCAGCGGCTCGCGGTGATCTTGGCGATGTTCAGGTTGGCCTGCGCGGTATCCAGGTCCGCTCGAGCCTGAAGCAGCTGCTGGTCAACTTCGGGAGTTTCGATCTCCGCGAGCAATTGGCCTTTCTGGACATGCGCGCCAATATCGAAATACCAGCACTTGAGATAGCCACTGGTTCGCGCATAGATCGGTGCGTCACTGAATGCCTGCGTATTACCGGGCAGGACGATTTCCTGTGTGGGGGCACCTTCTCGAGGAAAAACTACGGCGACTGTAGGAATCGCGGCGTCTTCCGTTCGTTGCTTGAGCCGCGATTCGGCTGCTGCTCGCGAATGGATGCCGGAGTAAATTAGGAAAGCGAGAGCAGCGAACGCGGCCGCGGCGACAAGGATTGCGGTTTGGCGCCGGAGTCCGGGGCCGGGGTGAAATCCCTCCGGACCCGGTTGAATGGGTGGCACATTGATTGTTTCTGGTTCGCGGGTGGTCGTCACATTTTCCTCGCTCGGTGTCATTCGTTTTCCTTTAACTCATGCTGAAATTGGTTCGGGCGCACCCTCGGAGTGCTGTTGAGCAACGGAGGGATCACGCCGCCGGTGAAGCAAACTGAAGACTGCAGGGACGAAGATCAGGGTGGCCACGGTGGCGAACAACAGGCCGCCAATGACGGCGCGCCCGAGCGGCGCATTCTGCTCGCCGCCCTCGCCCAGCCCGAGCGCCATGGGAATCATGCCGATGATCATGGCCAAAGCCGTCATGAGCACGGGGCGGAACCGCGTGACGCCTGCTTCGATGGCCGCTCTGACGGGATCTCCATGGCGCAGCAACAGTTCTTTGGCAAAAGAAACAACGAGAATACTGTTTGCCGTTCCGACGCCCATGCACATAATGGCGCCCATCAACGCCGGAACGCTGAGTGTTGTGTGCGTGAGGAATAAGAAACCGACGATGCCGGCAAGCGCGGCAGGAAGTGCGGTGATGATGATGAAGGGATCGAGCCAGGACTGAAAATTCACCACGATCAGGAGGTAGACGAGAACGACGGAGAAGACAAGTCCGCCCAGCAAACCAAGGTACGAGGTGCGCATCGTCTGCAGTTGGCCTCGGACAGTGACGAAGCTGCCACGCGGCAAGGATTTTCGGTTGGCATCCACAATGCGCGTGACCTCGCGGCCCACCGCACCCAGGTCGCGGCCTTGAACGGCGGCGTAAATATCCACCACGCGACGAATGTTGTAATGCGAGATTACTTCCATTTCGTTCGTCCGATTGATGGAAGCGACGTCCGCGAGAATCTCAGGGCGCGTGGCGGTCGCTGCATTGAGTGGAGTGTTCTGGAGGTCTTGCAGGGATTGAATCGAGTATTGCGGAGTCTGGGTAACCAGGTTGTAACTGACGCCGTTCTTGAAATTCAGGAAAAACATCGGCGTGATCTGGAAGCTGCCGCTGAGTGAGTTCAACATGCTGTTGGCAACGTCGCGCTCGGTGTAGCCGCCTTGGGCCGCCTTGGTACGATCCACGGCCACATCGAACTCAGGGTAATCAAACGCTTGCTGTATACGTGCATCGGCAATACCCGGAACCCGCTCGATTTCGTGCAGCATTCGGGCTGCGACTTCGCGATTGCCCTCGATATCCGTTCCTTCGATTTGGATATCGACGGGCGCTGGCAAACCAAAGTTGAAGACCTGAGTAACGATGTCCGAGGGTAGGAAGTAAAAGGTCGTGCCGGGGTATTCACGGGGCAGCTTTTCTCTCAGGCGCTGAACATAGTCTGCCGTGGTGTGGTGATCTTCTTTGAGAGACACCAGAATATCGGCGTCGCCTGCTCCGATAAGGCCTGATGTGCTGTGCATGAAATTGATGGCGCTGTAGGGCAAGCCGATGTTGTCCAGGATGTTGTCCACTTCGCGCTCGGGAATCTCACGCCGTATCGAGCCCTCGACGAGATCGCACAACTTCGCGGTCTCTTCGATCCGCGTGCCGCTCTTGGCGCGGAGATGGAGAATGAATTGACCGCTGTCCGTACTCGGAAAGAAGTCCTGACCGAGCCACGGCACAAGGAGAAACGCCGCAATGCAGGTCAGAAGAAAGGTGGGGATGAAAAGGGCGCGTCGATGGACGAGCGCTGTGAGCAGGGAGTGATAGGCGTTCCGAAACCGTTCGAATTCGCGCTCGAACGCCCGTTGGAACCGCACCAACGGATTTCGCGAACTGGCAGCATCGGCCTGCTTTGCTTTGAGCAGGTACATTGCCAGCGTGGGCACGAGCGTGCGGGACAAGATGTAGGATGCGAGCATGGCGAACACAACAGCTTCGGCAAGAGGAACAAAGAGGTAGCGGGCCACTCCGCTCAACAGGAACATCGGCAAGAACACGATGCAAATGCAAAGCGTGGACACCAGAGCAGGAACGGCGATTTGGGCCGCACCTTCCAGGATGGCCTCGCGCTGGGCATGCCCCTCTTCAAAGTAACGCTCGATGTTTTCGATCGTAACCGTGGCGTCGTCCACGAGAATGCCAACGGCGAGGGCCAATCCTCCGAGGGTCATGATGTTGATGGTTTCTCCGAGAAAGCTGAGGGTCATAACGGACGTCAAGATGGATAGCGGAATGGAGATGGCGATGATTAAGGTGCTGCGCCAGCTTCCCAAGAACAACAGAATCATCAATCCCGTGAGACACGCAGCGATGATGGCCTCGCGGATGACGCCGTTCACCGAGGCTCGGACGAAAATGGATTGATCGGCCAAAGGCAAAATCTTCAGTTCCGGGGGCAGGGTCTGTGCGACGCGCGGGAGAAGGCCCCGAATGCCGCTAACGACGTCGATTGTCGAAGCGTTGCCAGCCTTGAGGACGGACACGAGAGCGCCGCGACGGCCATCCTGACGTACGATGTTCGTTTGTGGCGCAAAAGCGTCCCGCACATTCGCTACATCACGAAGATAGATGGTGGAATTCCCAACGACCTTGACCGGGAGGTCGTTCAGCTCGGGGACGGTCCTCATGCTGGCGTTCAGCCGAACGTCGTACTCGAAGGAACCCATCTTCGCCGTTCCCGAAGGCAGAATGAGATTCTGCTGCTGGACGGCGTTGAGAACATCTTGCGGCGCCAGGCCTTTCGATTGCATCAACCCTTGATTCAAATCGATCATGACTTGGCGTTGTTTGCCACCGTATAAGAACGGAATGACGGCTCCAGGCACCGTTACCAGCTGGGGTCTGAGGAAATTCTGTCCGACGTCATTCAACTGCTGCTCCGTGAGTCCATTTCCGGACAAGCCCAACTGCAGGATGGGTACGCTCGAAGCGCTATAGTTGATGATAAGGGGAGGCAGAGTGCCTGGCGGGAATTGGCGAAGCGCAGTTTGCGATACGGCCGTTACCTGCGCATTCGCGGTGTCCAAACTCGCGCCGTGTTGCAGGTAAATCCTGATGATGGCTTGACCATTTACCGTAGTCGATTCGATGTGTTCGATGTTGTCAACGGTGGTGGTCAGCACGCGTTCATATGGGCTCGTGAGCCGGCCTTCCAATTCCTCGGGATTCATGCCGGTGAACTGCCATGCAACCGCGATCACCGGAATATCAATGTTCGGAAAAATGTCAGTCGGCGTGCGCAAAATCATCACCGGGCTCAGAACCAAAATGAGTATTGCCAGAACGATGAAGGTATACGGCCGGTCCAGAGCGACTCGAACAATCCACATAAGTAGGACTCCTTACACGCCAAGCGCACAATTTATCGCGCGAGGTACAACTATCAGATGAGACCGAACGGTCTCTCAGTACAACGAGTCTCTGTTTTATGGCGCGGCCGGAATGTCAGCTTCTGGACATCCTGGCTGTCAAATGACCCGTTAGAAGGCGTGGAACCAACCCTCATCGGGACATCAAGACCGGGAGGCCGGCCTCATATAAGACCGTCCGCGTGACGCCACCGAACATCCACTCTCTCAGGTGGGAGTGGCCGTAGGCGCCCATGACGAGCAGATCGGCACCGAAAGTGGCGGCCTGCGACAGCAGCAGGCGACCCACATCGTTTCCGCCGGACGAGAGGCGCCGTACCTCCACTTGCGCACCGTGACGCGCCAAGTGGCGCGCGATGTCCGCCCCTGGCTCCTGGCCGTGACCTTCCGGGCGGCGCTGATGATGGTCGGCGACTAGAACCTCGACAGCCTCGGCCCTCACAAGCAATGGCAGGGCGTCCGCCACGGCACGGATAGACTCGCGCGTGGCATTCCAAGCCACGAGGATGCGGCGGACTTGGGATACCGTGCCGCGTGGCGGAAACACGATGATCGGTCGGCCGGAGCTCAAGACTAGCGACTCCGCAAGGCCAGGGGGACCAGCGGTCTCGCCCGCAGATTCCGGGCGGGCGATCACCACCACGTCTGCGTAGTACGCATGCACCCCCACCTCGCTGCTCAGGTAGGACAACGATCTCCACTCCGACTCCGGGCGGATTCCGTGACGACGGACGATGTCCTCAAATTGGGCTCTGTGGTCCGCCTCGATGCGTTCGAGTTGAGCTTGGTGTACCTCGATCACGCTCTGCATGCCTTTACCGCGGGCGAACGTTTCCGCCGGGGTAACTGTCGGCTCGGGCTGCATAAATACGCTGATTAGGCGCGCGCCGTGCTCTTGGGCGAGTATGCCGGCGAATTCTAAGATGCCTGGAGTCTCCGTGCGCCCATCGATGAAGACCACGATTTCCCGCAGCTCAGCAGCGCCCTTGCCGATGCTCAAGGGGGCACGCTCACGTGTAGACGATACCGATTGCTTGTTGGCCATAGGTATTCCTCCTTTTCGTCGTGCGTTTCCTTAGCAGGCTGTCCGAAGCTCGAAAATGGTCCGTGAACGATCGCGAACTGATCTCTTCGCTCGCAACCTCTGGTTTCCGTACGTCCGTCTGGACTCGACATAAAGCTTCAACGTCTTCTGCAACTTCCTCCGCCCGTGGAATACTCGTGCCTTCACTGCTCCCACCGACAAACCCATGACTTGAGCGGTTTCTCCTGTGGAGAGCTCACCAAGTTCCCGCAGTTCGATTGCTTTACGCATTCCTGGTGTTAACTCATCGACCGCCGCGGAAAGAATTCGCTCCTGCTCTCGCTGCAGGTAACTGTCTTCAGGGTTCGGGCCCGCGTCCGGAATATCCAGAGGCAGCGCAGTTTCGTCTTCGGTGTTTGATTCCGCAATCGGCACCTCACGCGATCCACGCCTTCTGCGTAACAACATGAGTGCCTCGTTGATGGCGATCCGTGTTAACCAGGTGGAGAATAAGGACTCGCCCTCAAACTTCTTCAAATGAATGAACGCTTTCTGGAAGCTCTGCTGCACCACGTCTTCGGCGTCCTCCCGATTACGGGTTATGCGCTGAGCCAATGAAAAAATCTTTCCCTCGTGCCGTCGGACCAGTAGCTCAAATGCGCGAGCGTCCCCGGTTTTCGCGCCAGCAACCAGCGCCGCTTCTTCCTGCGTAACTAAACGATGGGAAGAACTCGGGGCGTGCGTTCCGCCAATCGCGTCTTTAGTTTCCATTGCCATAGTCCTTCTCCTTTTCGCATCGCATCAAACTGTTCTCGGTTGACCGACACCGCGGTTTGTCTCAATTGAATGGCAACGCGGAGTCCTCTTCCACTTTCTTCCAGCCACGCACCACGAACTACCTTCCTAGATTGAAGTGAACCGTGACTTCCATTTCGACGGCCACCGGCGTTCCATTAAGCAGCGTTGGTTCATACTTCCACTGCAGCACCGCTTTCAATGCCGCGGGTATCAGCAACGGGTGGCCGTTCAAAGCACGCGCTCCCACCACATTTCCGTGCTCATCGATCACCGCGTTGACTACCACGGTGCCCGAGAGGTGCGTCTGCCTCGCAAGTACTGGATATTCGGGTTCGACCGAATACGTCTGCCGTGGTGCTTTGAGGCTGGAGCCGACCCGAACAATTCGCTTCGCTGTGGGCTGCTGCGGAGGTGGGATTGGCACGGAAGTCCCCGTGCCACCGATCACTCCCCCGAGTGAACCACCGAGTTGTCCCCCGGCCACACCGCCAGGGACGCCTCCCGCTACCCCTCCCAAGTCCGGCTCGGCGGCTGCGTTATCCAGCGAGAGCGTCTTCGGAATGGAGGCCGGCGAAGTCACTTTTCCTAGCGTGTAGCTGAGATTCGGACGCGTAGACGATACGCGCGGAGCCATTGCCCGGCCTGCTGGTGGAGGCGGAGGCGGCGGAGCAGGTGGCGTCACCAAGGGGGTCTCTTCGTAGGTGCGCAGTTGAATCGTCTCGGTTGTGTACAACGGCACGATGATCAGCGTCGCGAGAATTACAACGTGCAAACCGGTCGCAGCAGCCCACTCGAGAGGGCTCCTTCGTACGGTCTTTGTAGTGCCAGCCTCGAGCAATGCTTTTAAAAAAACATCGTTCTGTGTTGTTGGAGCCAGACGAACTGGTCGTGTGGGCTTTTCTGCGAGGCCTTTTAAGCCCGAATCGAAAAGATGCATGGGATGAGTTGTCATTGGTCCTCCGCTCTTACTGTTCGATCGGCGGAAAAGCTCGTCGCATTCGCTCCGCTGACTTTCACTTGTTCAAGCACATGTTTTACGTACAGCCCTCTGGCAATAAGTTGCGCGCCTTTCTTGGACATAGCCCGCAGCAGCCGTTCCCCGCTTTTGTCGATGGACGTGACGTCATCGAGGTCGATAATGCAGGCCCGCTTGTCCTGGCTGCGGTGCGCCCTCTTCCAGGTTGTTCTGAGTTCGCTGACCCACGGCCCCACTAAGCGTCCCTGCACGATCCATTTCCTTTCTGTCGGCGTCTCCGTCATGGTGATCTTCAGCACGCCTACCTCTCATCTCTGCTACGCGCATGCGCCTGGGTAACCGCAAGGACAGTGCCACGCTGAATGCGGTCCAAAGAGCCGCGGTACACGGTTTCGTTGTTGCCGCGCAAATCTGTTCTTGGGTTGCGCGCCGGACCCTTCCGCATATGAACCTCAGTGCCTCCGCGCTCAAAAAAGACCTCGTCCATCGCCAACTTCATTAGGTGGAGGCCGCGACCGTGCTCCGCTCCCAGTCTTTCGATCGCCAACGGGTCGGGAACCGCTTTAGGATCAAACCCTTGCCCGTGGTCCGTGACGATGATGGACACTCCCTTTCCCAACTCACATTGACAACGAACCTGAACGAACTTGTGAGCGTCCATCCCATTGCCGTGAACGACTGCATTGCTCAGACCTTCCCGAAGAGCCAGTTCAACGGCGGGCTCGTTGCCCGCAACGCACCGCGATCCCTCGATCAGCCGCATCAGCCGATCCACCAGCGGGGAAATAGTTTTGATTTCACTCGGCATCCAAGCCTCGATTTCGAGCAAGGAACGAGCCGCGCGTACTCCGGCGAATGCTGGTCTCAAAGCCGATCGCTCATTCGCCGTTTGTGTTCCGCCCATGGCAAGACCTCACGCACAGCCCCGTGCCAGCCAAAGCCCATAGCGCACGGAATCAAACAGTCCAAATCCTTTGCTGTAGCGCAGGACGCGGTACCACCTGTTCCACTTAGCAGCGAAAATCAGGATCATTGACATAGCGCCCTCCGCCCATCTGTGTTCCATTCGGGCAACACTGGGAAAGGCAACACGGATGCCAAAACTTAACGTGTTTCGCCAACAACGGAACTCCTTGATTTGTTTTGAGATAACCGCAAGCGAGAGCTTCGTCAGATCAGAGTGCCAAAGTGTTACTGCCAATTATCTAGCAGACTGCTAACTTCTTCGCACACCGAGACAGCGGTGTCAGAAGTGAGAGCTTTTCAAAGAAGGAGCTTGAAGCGAGGAATGAAGACCTGCGATTTATGCAGTGCCGCGTGAGATTCCGAGTTTGCGTATTCGTACCTGGAGGGTCGATCGATTCATTCCAAGAAGCGCCGCTGCGCCGTTGGGACCTGCCACAACCCAATTACACTGCTTGAGGGCTTGGAGGACCTGTTGACGTTCAGTTTCCTCCAAGAGATTGTGCAATGCGCCGTTTGTCGTGGAATTCGGAGCAGCGGCTCTTTCTTCCGGATGACTGACCTTGGGAAATTTCAGATCACCCACGTCGACACTCAGGGCCGGACCCGCCGAGACAATTACGGCACGCTCGATTACATTCTGGAGTTCTCGTATGTTCCCCGGCCAGTGATATCGGCACAGGGCATCCATCGTCGGAGATGGAATCGTTTCCATGACCTTTTTCATACGTCTGGAAAACTGCTGCGTGAAGTGCCGCACCAGGAGCGGAATATCCCCCTGGCGCTCGCGAAGGGGTGGAACATGAACGGGAAAAACATTCAAGCGAAAGAAGAGATCGGATCGGAACTTCTGCTCGCTCACCATCGTTTCCAAATCTCGGTTCGTAGCGGCAATCAAACGCGCATCTGTTCGAAGTGTTCGCGAACTTCCCAGTCGCTCGAACTCCCTCTCCTGCAGCACGCGGAGCAGTTTGGTCTGCAATTCGAGAGGAATTTCTCCTATTTCATCCAGAAAAATCGTGCCGCCGTTGGCCACTTCGAAGCGCCCAATGCGTTGCGCGATCGCTCCGGTGAATGCGCCCTTCTCGTGTCCAAACAGCTCGCTTTCCAGCAAGCCTGTCGGAATTGCTGCACAATTGAGCTTGACGAACGGCTTCGAGCTACGGGGGCTCAAATCATGAATGGCACGCGCAATCAGTTCTTTTCCCGTGCCCGTCTCTCCATAAATCAGCACGGTCGAATCCGTCGGCGCTACCGTTCCCACTCCTTTGAGTACTCTGCGCAGAGAAGCACTATTTCCGATGATCTGGGCAAAATTCATTTCCGTGCGGATTTCATCTTCCAAATAGAGTTTTTCCTTC
>WNFA01005357.1_pt1 | contig 10716 bp, 9 predicted proteins | sample 5400481 | NCBI WGS metagenome assembly WNFA01 (sample SAMN13153340, study PRJNA577476) | soil metagenome | isolation source: 120 cm saprolite under Douglas fir tree site 2 hole 1 replicate 2 | place: USA:California | collected 2015-04-18 | reverse complement strand
CGGCGCGCGGGCTCAAGCAGCTGGTTGTGACCGAACCGGAGGCGAAACTGATGCGGACGCCGCATGGGCATGCGGTCGCCTACAACGCGCAGACCGCGGTCGATGCCAAGCACAAGCTGATCGTCGCCTTCGAGCTGACCAACGAGGGCAACGACTATCGGCAGCTCTATCCGATGGCGGCGCAGGCCAAGGATGCCGTAGGCGCCGATCAGGTGACGGCGGTGGCCGACACCGGCTATTCGAACGGCGAGCATGGCGCGCTCTGCGAGCAGGACGGCATCACCGCTGTTGTGCCCCGTGCCGAGACTGTCAATCCGAACGGGCCCCAATACTTCAGCCGTGACCGGTTCAGCTACGATCGTGAATCTGCGGGCGATCGCCAACCCGGTATGGATGAAGCATCGCCGGGAAACGGCCGAACATCCGTTTGGCACGATGAAGTGGCTGATGGCCCATCCCCGGTTCTTGCTGCGCGGATTGAGAAAAGCGAAAGCGGAACTGGCGTTGGGCGTGCTGTGCTACAATCTCAAACGGGTGGTCAACATCCTTGGGGTGGCGGCGCTGCTGCAAGCGCTTGAGCCTTCCCCCGCCTGAGAAGGATTTCTCTGCCGCAAACATCGTCGAACCCCTCAGTCGCAAAACCCCCGACTTTTGATACAGCCTGGAAGGCGGGACGACGATGAGGGTGGGCGGCGTTTGCGAATCCTCACCGCGACAAAGTCTGCAGCAAAAAATTCAGTGCCGTCGCCGCAAACACCTGCATGTTGGCGACGCGGTCGGCGCTGCCGGTTTCCAGCGTCATCGCAGACGCCCCCAATCCCGCCACGCCGATGCAGCTGTGGCCGGCGGCGTCGCCGTAGCGGTTGCCGGTCGGGCCGGTGGCGCCGGTTTCGGACAGGCCCCAATCGGTGGCAAAGCGTGTGCGCATCTGGCTCGCGAGCAATTTGGCGTAAGGCTCCGAGGCCGAGCGGATTCCCTTCATGGCGTCGTCGGGAATGTCCATCAGGATCCGCCGCGCATCGCGGGTATAGACCACCGCGCCGCCGAGGAAATAAGCCGACGCGCCGGGCACCGCGAGCAGTGCCGCCGAGATCAGGCCACCGGTCGAGGATTCCGCCACCGCGATGGTCTGGCGCCGCTCAATCAGGTGAGCCGCTATTTTTTCGGCAATCGCAACGAGATCCTGCATCACGCACCTTTCTTGGTTTTGTCCTTAGGCTTGTCGGCGAGCGAATGGTAAACCACGCGAACAAAATTCTTGGCGGCCAACTCGGTCGGCGCCCATTTGGCATCGAAATCCCCAAATGGTTTTGCCGCGACCACGTCGTCCTCGCTCTTGCCCGCCTTGACCAGCTTTGCCATGCGGTCGCGCGCGGTCACCAGCATGGTGCGGTAGTCCATCAGCGCGGCCTTGTCGGCGAGCGGCCCGTGGCCCGGCACGATCCGGGTTTTCGCATTCGTCAGCTTCAGATAGGTATCGGCGGCGGCGATCATGCCCTTGATGTTGCCGCCATTGGCGAAATCGATATTGGGATAGCGGCCGTTGGTGAAGGTGTCGCCGGTCGCGAGCACATTGGCGGTCTTGAACCAGACGTAAGTGTCGCCGTCGGTATGCGCATTGGCGATATGCCTGAGGTCGGCGACGCGGCCCCGCAGCCTGATCTTGTAGGCGCCGGTGTAGGTCTTTGTTGGCAGCGCGCCCTGCGGCGCCGGCGGCGTTTGAACGCCGGTCAGGCCGTTGGTGGTGCCGGCGGCGAGGCGATTCTTGACGTTGATCTCGGCCACAACGGTGGCGCCGTCTTTCGCAAAAGGCTCGTTGCCGCCGGTGTGGTCGCCATGAAAATGCGTGTTGACGAGATATTTGACCGGCAGGTTGGAGACCGTCGAGATGGCGGCCCTGATCTTGTCATGCAGCGGCGCGAACTCGCCGTCCACCATGATGATCTCGTCGTTCGCGGCCGCCACCGTGATGTTTCCGCCCTGGCCTTCGAGCATGTAGCAGTTGTCGCCGAGATCGGTGGTCCTGATCTCGACCTTGGAAAAATCCGGCGGCGGCGGGGTGGTCGGCGGCGTCTGCGCGAAGGCCGGCGCGGACCACGCCATCATGGTGGCTACGACGGCCATTCTCACTGTTGTCATTCGGGTCCCCCAGCGACGATTTTGGGATGTCCTAGCACAGGATTGCATGGGTGCCGACTCTGAGGTGCATCGGCCCGCCGATGGACGGCGCTGCCTGCGCGCCATATGCTGTCTCGAACAAGCGGTCCGCGCTGAAGCCGACGGGCAAGAGGAAACGAAAATCATGACGTCACCGATCGCGGGCGGCGTGGATTGCGATCTGCATCCCGCCGTTCCGCATTTGACCAGCCTGTTGCCCTATCTCAACGATTACTGGCGCGATCAGGTCACCACGCGGGGCATGACCGATCTGGTGTCGCAATCCTATCCGCCCCATTCGCCGATCAGCTCGCGGCCGGACTGGCGGCCGGCGCGGGGCAAGCCGGGCTCCAACCTAGAAGACATGAAGGCGCAGGCGCTCGATCGGTTTGGCGTCAGCTACGGCATCTGCAATCCGCTATACGGCGTGCAGATGGTGTTTTCGGAGGATATGGCGGATGCGTTCTGCCGCGCGCTCAACGATTGGCTGGTGAAGGAATGGCTCGACAAGGACGCGCGATTGCGCGGCTCGATCGTGATACCCGTGCAGAGCATCGAGAAATCGGTCGCGGAGATCGAGCGCTGCGCCGCGGACAAGCGCTTCGTTCAGGTGCTGATGCTTGTGATGGGCGACATGCCCTTGGGCAAGCGCGCCTACTGGCCGATCTACGCCGCCGCCGAGCGGCTGGGCCTGGCCGTCGGCATTCACGCCGGCAGCAATTATCATAACCCGCCGACGTCGGTCGGCTGGGGTTCCTATCACATCGAGGATTACGTTGCGCAAGCGCAGGCGTTCCAGACCCAACTGACCAGCCTGATCGTCGAGGGCGTATTCGCGAAATATCCGAAGCTGAAAATGGTGATGCTGGAGTCAGGCTTCACCTGGCTGCCGTCCTATCTGTGGCGGCTGCACAAGTTCTGGCGCGGTGTGCGCATGGAAACGCCGTGGGTGGACCGCGCGCCCTTGGAAATTGTGCGCAGCAACATCCGGTTTTCATTGCAGCCGATCGACGCGCCGCCGGATCCGGCAACCCTGAACCGCCTGTTTGACCATATGCAGTCGGATGAATTGCTCCTATTCTCGACCGACTATCCGCACTGGCAATTCGACGGCGACGCGGTGCTGCCGGAAGGAATGTCCTCGGATCTCGTGCGCAAGATCATGATCGACAACCCGCACGCGACTTACACGCGCCTGAAAGAGCCGGCGCACGGGCATGATCCCGAAAAGCATGCCCTCGGGCCACGACCCGATGGGTGGAATCCGGTTTTCGGAAAAGATCATGCCCAAACAAAATAATTTCGACGAGTCTAATTCAGCGAAGCTGGATTAGACTCTGGAGAAGGAGACGACGCCATGAACGTGCAGTTTCGCAGCGGTGCCGAACCCGCCTCATCCGTTGGCGTCAAAACGGCGATTGCCGATTGCGATATCCATCCGGCGCGCGCGACGGCGACGGAGCTTTATCCGTACCTCGCAAAACGCTGGCACGAGCATCTCGAAACCTACGGCAAGCATCCCTATCAAGGCATGATGGAAGGCCCGCCCTACCCGAAGGCGCAGCCGAACGCGTCGCGCCGCGATGCCTGGCCGCCGGAAGGCGGGCCGCAGGGCTCCTCGCTGTCGTTCATGCAACAACAGCATCTCGATCCGAACAACGTCGCGCTTGGTGTGCTGTGTCCGCTCAACACCGGGCAGGGCATCCGCAACCAGGACCTGAGTGCCGCGCTGGCGACCGCCATCAACGACTGGCAGATCGACAAATGGACCAGCCAGGATTCGCGTTTGAAAGGCTCCGTCGTGGTCGCCAACGAAGATGGCCTGGCCGCGGCCGCCGAAATCCGCAAGCGCGCAGGTGATGCGAATTTCGTCCAGGTGCTGCTGCTCAGCCGCAACGTCGAGCCGCTGGGTCAGCGCCGCTACTGGCCGATCTACGAGGCGGCGGAGGAGGCGGGGCTTCCGATCGGCGTGCATGCGTTTGGGTTTGGCGGCAATCCGATCACGGCATCGGGCTGGCCGAGCTATTACATCGAGGAGATGGTCGGTCATTCGCAATGCCAGCAGACCGCGCTCGCCAGCATCGTGCTGGAGGGCGTGTTCGAGCGGCACCCGAAGCTGAAGATGGTCATGATCGAGGCCGGGTTCGGCTGGGCGCCGTCGCTGTCGTGGCGGCTCGACAAGAGTTGGCAGCGTTTGCGCAGCGAGGTGCCGCACGTAAAACGGCCGCCGTCGGAAACGATCCGCGAGCACATCTACTGGACCACGCAGCCGATGGAAGACCCCGAGCGGCGCGATCATCTGTTCGAGGTGATCGACTGGGTCGGCTGGGACAAGTTGCTGTTCGCGACCGACTATCCGCACTGGGACTATGACGATCCGTCGCGGGTGCTGCCGGCCGGTGTCAGCGCCGCCAACCGCGAGGCGTTTTATCTCGGCAATGCGCGGAAGGTTTATGGGCTCGCATAGCATGATCCGGAAAAGTGGGAACCGGTTTTCCGAAAAGATCATGCGTCAGAAAATAACATGACTCGTCATGTCATCGCCCCGGTGGACGAGCTGCCGCCGGGCACGCGAAAATTTCTCACCATCAATGCGCGCCCGATCGCGGTGTTCAATATCAAGGGCGAGTTCTTCGGCCTGTTGAACCGCTGCCCGCATCAAGGTGCTGCGTTGTGCGAAGGGCCGCTGATCGGGCTCGCGCAATCGTCCGATCCCGGTGAGATCGAATATACCAGGCCAGGCGAAATCATCCGCTGCCCCTGGCACGGCTGGGAATTCGATATCCGCACCGGCCAGTCCTACTGCGACCCCAAACGGTTTCGCGCAAAAACCTATCCCGCCAATGTCGAGCCGGGTGCAAGCGTGGTGAAGGGGCCCTACGTGGCGGAGACGATCGCGGTGTCGGTCGAGAGCGATTATGTGGTGGTGGATTTGTGATGTCATTCCGGGGCGCGCGCCAGCCACTTTTCCCATCACTGCGAGGAGCGAAGCGACGAAGCAATCCACTCTTTGCTAGTCATGGATTGCTTCGCTTCGCTCGCAATGACGGCGCTAAACATGCCCCAACATCCGCCGCTCCCGCGCATAGCGCACCAGCGCGACATAGCGATAGATGCCGTGCACGAACTTGCCGTAGGGCATGGTGATGAACAGGGAAAACACTAAGCCTAGATGCAGCGCCAGCAGCGGCCCCATCGCAGCCGTATCGCGCAAAAGCAACAGCGCCATGCCGGTCAAACTGGCGAGGAACAGCATGGCGATGAACGCCACATCCATGCCGGTGCGCTTCTCGTCGACCAGCGCCGGGTCGCGCTTCCATTTTTCGGCCAGCAGTCCGGCGGGTCCGATCAGAAGCCCAATGCCGCCGAGCGTGCCCAAGACCACCGGCAGGTCCCACCACGGATAGGGCGCCTCGCGCGCGATCAGGTAATGATACAGCGTCGCCACGCATGTCGCGGCGAAGCACAGCAAAAAACCGTAGAACGTAAAATGGTGAAAAATCTTGCGTCGGTCGGTCGGCCGTTCGTCCTCGTTGACGCAGCCGACGCCGCCGCCATCGAGATAGCGCAGCTGTCCGGCATCCATCATCGCCTGCCAGAGCGAAGGCGGATCCACCAGCATGCCGATCGGTTCGCCGATATCGCGCCAGAAGGCGCGCACACCCATCGCCAGTGCCGCGATCGCATAGAGGAACGCGGCGCCGAACAAAGCCGCCATCGCGTTATGCGGCATCAGCGCGTAGAAGGCGCCGGGCCCGGTATGGATTCCAAATAGAACTTGCCGATCGTTGAAAGCGGCAAAACCGAAAATAAATGCCGCGACGCTCAAGGCCGCGATGATGCTGATGGCAAGGCCGTTGCGCGCGAATACGCCCGAAAAGGCGCGCGGCCAGGCATAGGCGGCGTAGGAGTCGGCGCGGGCGACGGCAAGCGTCTTCGGCACATTGACGTTGAATTCGTGCGGCGGCGAGAACTGGCAGTCGGTGTAGCAGGCGCCGCACGCGTGGCAGAGATTGGCGAAATAATTCAGGTCGCCGTCGGAGAACGAGCGGCGCATTTCCATCGCTGGAAATACCGCGCAAAGGCCTTCGCAATAGCGGCACGAATTGCAGACCGTCATCAGGCGGTTGGCTTCCTCCAGGATCTTGGTTCCGTGCATGTTGTGGAGTTTCGCTTTCGAAAAATGGCTCAGGGCTTTTTGGTCAGCCCTTTGCCTTCCAGCCAAGTCTGGATCAGCGCGGCAACCTCGGTGTTGTTCTTGTCCATCATCATCATGTGCGAATTGCCGGATATGCCGGCCTTGGGCAGATCGACGACATCGGCGCTGCCGCCGCCAGCCTTGATGCCATCGGCAAAGGCAATGCCGGTGGCGCGAATTTTCGGCCAGCGCGAATCGCGTTCGATAAAGTCGCCATAGATCAGCAGCGACGGGATGCTTTTCAACGTATCAATCTTTGCCGGATCGCCGACGCCGGCAGGCTCGACCGCGATCAGGGCCTTGACCTTGTCGGGCCGCGCTTGCGCCGCCTTGAAGCCGAAAGTGCCGGCCTGGCTGTGAAACAGAATGATGCACGGACAGACCCGATCGATCTCGGCGATGTAGGCGGCCAGCGTCGCATCATCATTGGTGGTCCAGCGCGGCACGTTCTGCTTGACGAAGTTTTCGTAGCCTTCGTTCGGGAACTGGCTGCCGGGCATCAGCTTCCGCTTCGTCGGGTTCGGATCGTAGGAGCCCGGACCGTCGCCAATGCGAAACCGCTCGAACGGATTGCTGGTGGTCAAAAATACCGGTTCGCTCTTGAATATGTCGGGATACTGCGCCCAGCCGGCGCGGCCACGCTCGACGGCGTCGGAATTGTAGACGCTCCAGCCCTTGCGCAAAAAGTAATTCAGCCAGCCTTCGCGGCCGTCCGGGGTGGTCTCGTAGGTGACACCTGTCAGACCGCCGCCATGCCACAGCAACAGCGGGTAGGCGCCGGTCTCGTTGGCGGGCAGAAAATACTGCACGTACATCTGCTCGACTTGATAGGTGCCGTTGGGATCGACCCTCGCCGGCACGCCGCCGGGCGTGAAGGTGATTTCCTTGACCGGCTTGCCTGATATTTCGACCAGCCGGCCGCCGATATGGAATGAACCCATGTCGCGCAGGGCGATCGGCTCAGCGGCATATGCGGCGCCTGATGCGGCAACCGTCAAAGCCGCGGCAAGGATGACTTCGGGAATGCGCGACATGATCCCTCCTCGAGTTGCTTGCCCAGTTGCTCGTCTAGTTCCTTGCATTTTGCGCCGCTTCCCGTCCAGCGATCCGTCCGAACACGCTGCCGATGGTCATGCCCATTCCGGCCGCGTAGCCTTTGCCCAGCACATTGCCGGCCATGATCTCGCCGGCGGCGAACATGTTGGCCGCAGGTTTGCCGTCCTTCATCAGCATGCGCGCCTGCTTGTTCACGCGGGTGCCGAGATAGGTGAAGGTGATGCCGGGCCGGACCGGGTAGGCATAATAAGGCGGCGTTTCGATTTTCCGCGCCCAGTGGGTCTTCGGCGGCGCGAGGCCCTCGGTGCGGCAATCGTCAAGGATGGTGTGATCGAAGGTGCCGGGGCGCACCGCCGCATTGAAGTCGCCGACGGTCTTTTCCAGCGCCGCCGGATCGAGCTCGAATTTGCCGGCCAGCTCGGCGATCGAGCTGGCCTCGATCGGCGGGAACAGCGTCGGCATGAAACTGTTGCGCGAACTCGCGTCGAAGATGATGTAGGCGATCTGGTCTGGCTGGGCTGCGACGAGGCGGCCCCAGATCGCGTAGCGCTTCGGCCAGATGTCTTCGCCCTCGTCGTAAAACCGTTCGGCGTTCTTGTTGACGACGATGCCAAACACCACGGAATCGTGCCGGGTGATGATGCCGCCGTCGAATTTCGGCGCGCGGGCGTCGATCGCCACCGCGTGGCATTGCGTGGGATCGCCGATCTCCTGAACGCCCTTGTTCAGCAGCATCTTGAGGATCGAGCCGCGATTATAGGGCGTGCCGCGGATCAGGAAATTATCGGCGGCGTCGCCCCAATACTCCTTCAACCATTCGATGTTGGCCTCGAATCCGCCGGCGGCGGCGACCAGGGTCGAGGCGCGCACGGTCACACGGCCGTCGCCCTGCTTCAGGTCAGCGGAGAGGAACATGCCGTGGTCGATCTGGAGATCGAGCACCTCGGCGTCGTAGAGGATTTCAACACCGAGCTGCTCGGCCGTCAGATAAAGCGCATTGAGCATCGCCCGGCCGCCGCCGAGGAAGAACGAATTGGTTCGGCCGAGGCTCAGCGTGCCACCCAGCGAGGGTTGCCAGCGCACGCCCTGTTCGACGACCCAGCCCAGGATGTCCTTGGACTCCCTGATCATGTGCCGCGCCAGCTCCTCGTCGGTCTCGCCGCCGGTCACGCGCAAGAGGTCTTCCCAGAATTCCTGCTCGGTATAGGGCCCGGTGAGAATGTCGGTTGCGGCGTCGTGGGCGCAGCGCATATTGCGCGTATGCCGGGTATTGCCGCCCCGGTAAAATTTTGGCGCGCCTTCGAGCACGAGCACCGAGGCGCCGGCACGCCGCGCGCTGACCGCGGCGCACAGCGCGGCATTGCCGCCGCCGATCACCAGCACATCGAATTTACGATTAAAATCGACCATGCCGTCTTGTTATCTTTGTTTGCATGGAAATCAAACCGGCGGCCAGGCGAGCGCCTGGCCAGCGCCTGGTTTCAGGCGGCGACGGCTTGGCGTGCTTCAATGGTTTCACCGCCGCGGAAGATGGCCAGGGTGGCGATAATACCGCTGGCCGCGGCGAACATCAGCCAGAATCCGGGCGAAGCCTTGTCGCCGGTTCTGTCGATCAGCCAGGTCGCGGCCAGCGGGGTGAAAGTGCCGAACAAGGCCGCGGCGAGACTGAACGCCAGCGAGAAGCAGGTGGTTCGCACATGGGCTGGAACCACTTCGGTCAGTGCGGCAACCATCGCGCCGTTGTAGACACCGAAGTAGAAGGAGAACACCAGCTCGACGATGAGCATCTTGGTGAAGGTGGGTTCGACGACGAGCCACGAGAGCATCGGATAGGCCGTGATCAGCGACAGCCCAGCAATCGCCAGCAGCACCGGTTTGCGGCCGATACGGTCGGAGATGGCGCCGCCGATCGGCAGCCAGATAAAGTTGGTGACGGCGACGCACAAGGTCACCAGCAGCGCGTCGCGCGTCGTCAGCTTGAGCACGTTCTTGCCGAACGTCGGTGTGTAGACCGTGACAAAATAGAACGTCACGGTGGTCATCGCGACCATCAACGTTCCAAGGAGAATGATCTTCCAATTTGCCGCCGCTGAACTGAAAACCTCCGATGTGCTCGGATGTTTCTTCATGGCCAGGAACGCCGGCGTTTCTTCCAGCGTTCGGCGAAGCACGAAGATGAAGGGAATGATGAGGCAGCCGATGAAGAACGGGATCCGCCATTTGCCGATTCCGTCTGCCCCAGTCCAGAATGCGACAAGGGTATCGCCCTGCACGGCCTCGTTCAGCGCGAAACCGATGATCGCCGCTGCGAAAATCGCCACCTGCTGACTGGCGGATTGGAACGAGGTGTAGAAGCCTTTGTTGCCGGGCGTCGAAATCTCGAACAGATAGACCGAGACGCCACCGAGCTCGACGCCGGCGGAGAACCCCTGCAGCAGTCTTCCGACCAAAACGAAAATCGGCGCCGCAATGCCGATGCTCGCATAGGTCGGACAGATCGCGATGAAGACCGTGCCCATGGCCATGATCGCCAGCGTCACGATCAAACCGAGACGGCGGCCGATACGGTCGATATAGGCGCCAAGCACGATGGCGCCGACCGGGCGCATCAGCGCGCCAAGCCAGAATGTCGTGAACGTCAGCAACAGCGCGGTGGTTTCATTGCCGGGCGGAAAGAACGCCTTGGAAATCGCCGTGGCATAGAAGCCGAACAGGAAGAAATCGAATTGTTCGAGGAAATTGCCGCTGGTCGATCGCAGAATGGCGCCGATGCGCGATTTTATCTGGGGTGGTTGTGATGTGGACATCTGCGACATGGCGAATCTTCCCGGCTTACGAAGCAGCCGGTGCGGAAAGGCTTCTCTCCGGCCGACATTTGCTCTTCTTGGTGCGGCAATCTGCCATGCCGGCGTGGCACGACCAACCGGAAAAACGCCGGCTAAACCGGATATCGCGTCAGGTGCGGATCGTTTTTCAGGTTTTGTTCTGCACCGAGGCGCTCAGCCATTGCCGGAATGCGGCGAGCTTGGGCGCATCCGCTCTGGCCTCGGGTGAAACCAGATAGAAGCCGGCGTCCGCCGGCAGCGTGATCTTGAACGGAACCACCAGGCGGCCCTTGGCGATGTCAGCCTCGACATAGGAGGTCCGGCCCATGGCAACCCCGATCCCGTCGATCGCGGCCTGCACGGTCATCAAAATCAGGTCGAAGGTCAGCCCGGGTTGCTTGGAGATATTCGTCGGCAGCCCCGCGGCGGTAAGCCACAGCCGCCAGTCGTCGTCATAGCCTCCACTGCTATGCAGCAGCG
>WNFA01005353.1_pt1 | contig 10721 bp, 10 predicted proteins | sample 5400481 | NCBI WGS metagenome assembly WNFA01 (sample SAMN13153340, study PRJNA577476) | soil metagenome | isolation source: 120 cm saprolite under Douglas fir tree site 2 hole 1 replicate 2 | place: USA:California | collected 2015-04-18 | reverse complement strand
GGAAATGTAGCCGCGTACGCCGAATTCTGCGCCACCGTTGCCGATCAAAACTTTGCCTTTGACTACACGCGGCGCACCGGTGATGGTGTAAGGATATTTCGGGTCGATGGTTAGAGTTTCCCAGACAGGTTTTCCGGAGGCGGCGTCGAGCGCGACGAGACGGCCGTCCAAAGTACCGACGAAGACTTTACCCTGCCAAACAGCAACGCCGCGATTGACAACATCACAGCATGCATTGACGGCCCACTCGGGAGGGACTTTTGGATCGTACGACCAGATTTTCTCTCCAGTAGCCGCTTTCACGGCAAAGACTTTGCTCCAAGCGGTGGTGAAATACATGACGCCATCAACCACGATGGGAGTGGCTTCCTGGCCCCGGCGAGTGTCCAAGTCAACGTACCAGGCCAGAGCGAGCTGGCCGACGTTTTGGTCATTGATCTGCTTTAGCGGGCTGAAGCGCTGTTCGCTGTAGGTGCGGCCGTAGCTCATCCAGTTGCCGGGCTGCTGATCCGCGTTGATCAGGCGTGAGGCGTCCACGTTAGCCGGGGCGATTGCTTCCTGCGTAGGCACAGGCGATTTCGAGCGGCAGCCAGCGGCACACAAAATCACCAGTGCACTAGTGAGGCAGAGAAGCTTTTTGCTGGGCATGAAGTCTCCTGCGTCTGATGGGAAAGGCCCCAGGCCCTTAATCAAATTGGCGAGGGCGATGACGACGGTTCACGCCAACTGTCTGGACGCGGAGCGATCAATGGAGAGCGCTCCGGATCCCTTGATCATAATGGCCAGGCAAATGATGATGGCCAGGATGTGGTATTCGTAACCTTCACCCTTCTGAGTGCCATACCAGTTGGCAAAGAAACCGACATGCCGGTGGATAAGGACGATAGCGACCACCATGTTGGTGGCGATGCCAAAAGCGGCTACGCGGCCAAGAAATCCGAGTAGCAGGCCGATGGCGCCGAGGAATTCGGCGGCAATGGCCAGCACCGCCAACACAGCGGGGATGTGCATCTGCTGGGTAAAGAAGCCCAGCGTGGCCCGGAAGCCGAATCCGCCGAACCAACCCAGGGCCTTTTGCGCGCCGTGCGCAAAAAATACGACACCGAGCGCGAGCCGAAGAAGAGTCACCACGAAATCGTTGGAAGTGTTCATGAGCTTTTGAAACATGGTCTTCTCCTTCTCTGTGAATTTTGAGGGATAGGCAACTGGCTGCCAGAGAATAGCATTTTCTTGGCTATCTGCGGAGTATTCAGAAAGAATGCCATGCGGCCAGTGGAACTGCGCTAAGCAAGATCTGAATCACCGGTCGAGGGAAAAATACTTACGCCGTTAAATGGTAGAGGGCGCGAAAACGGCAGACGGGTGGGTCCGCGGGATCTATTAGCTCGCAGAGAATTGCTGAGCAATTCGCATCAGGAGATTGGCGAGCGATTCATCTCATGCGATTTTGTTGGCGGTGCGGACTTTACAGTGAACTCCGCAGTACGAACAACGGCTTCATTGGTGAGCAGATCGATGGCAGAGACTTCGATAGTGTAGCGGCCGGGAACAAGCGAGGCGATTGGTATTAGTCTTTCGACGGTAAGTTGCTCACCGCCTTGATGAAGATGATCAGGGGTTTCTACCGTGCGCCAGATTTCTTGTTGATCCTTGGTGATGCGATAGACGACGGAGACTTTGGTCTTGTGGAGAGTCTCGTCCAGCTTCAAGTTGTAAAGCTGAAGGAAAATGCCCAATTTGTCAGTGCTAGAAAACTCTTGGCTGAGGCGAGGGCGGACTTTGTAGGAATTGAGAACGAATTGGCCAGTGCCCGTCTGCGTTGAGGGGACCGTTTCAATCTGGTCGGCGAGAATCAAGGAACTTGCGTCGAGTTTGTCATCTTCAAAGTGCGGGACGCGCACAGCAGTGTTGAAGACGCCGAGGTTGCCGCTCAGGGTGTCTTTGATGACGAGGTCGAGCCGATAGAGGCCGGAACGTAGTGGGACGGATTTTTGATAGATCGAATAGAGATTCAGGGATGATTGAAAGAGCGACTCTGGAAAATCGCGCGAGATCAGATCCTCGAAAGTCTGAACGACGACACCGCCGGGCGTGGTGATGCGGCCATAGAGATTCAGGACCGCCGAATGCACGCCTTGTTTGGTTTGGAAACTGAGTTCGCGATTGAGAACTTGCACGGTGATGGGGACGAGGACAGTGTTGCTGGTTACGCGGAGAAAATCTGCCCGATAGGCCATGTGGATATCGTTATGGACGACGTTGACGGTGACCAGTTCGGACATACCTTTGAAGCGTTCGGGCGGACGCTGGACGCGGAAGTAGCGATCAAGCACGTCGAACTCGTTCATGCTTGCCGTTGTTCCACCGATAGGCATGGGGCAGGTGCTACCGCTGGCGTTGGTGAAGCGGCCAGCTTTGGAGGAGCTACCCATGAGTTCGCTCAGACTCAAGCCAGCACCGGGAACATGTGTGAGAGCGTCTTTTTCGCAAGGGTCTCGCGTGATGTGGTATTCGCCAGTACCGCTGGGATCTACAAATTCAATTTCTATGTTTTCGCCAATACCTTCCAGATGGCGATAACGCCACAGCTCCCAAGCATAGGCAGTGGAGGAGCCACCACCTTGCTCGGGAGAACGTTCGTAGGTGCCGCCAGTAGGATGCGACTCGATCTCATCGGGCGGGCCCCAAATGATGTAGATGTGGCCGCGGTCCGTTTTCCGGCCGGGAATGCCGGAGGCAAAGTGTTCGTCGGCGTAGGCGAGACGTCGGTAGTGCTCTTCCCGGATCGGATTGATAGGGGAATCGGGGTCGGGATTGCGGTCGCGCCAGAAAATCTCTTTGAATTGCTCACGCTCTTCTTCAGTACCTAGCTCGAGAAAAGCCCGGCGCTCTTGCTCGGTGATGATGTCGGGGACGATGTTTCGCAGCCAGTCGCCTCCCTGAGAAGCCAATTCTCTGGAGAGTTTCTTCTCGCGCTTCTTAGCTTCTTTGGGGCTCTGTGGTTTTGCCGCGTTGTCTTGCGGCACGGTTTGATCTTGAGCGAGGGAAAGCGGGGGCCAAAGCAGGCTGCTACAGAGAGCAAGCTGGAGGACGTGGCGGCGGCAACAATCCATGAGGACACCTCACTAACACAGAGTCGGGGATGCAAAGCAACCGTACAGCCTCTCCCCATCGCGGAGCCCGGAGAAGGGTCGTTACCTCACTCTGAATCAAGGAGTGCAATTCGGGTTGCCCAATGCCAAAGGAATAAGCTCTCGGTGATTAGGATCCCGTGGCAAGGGCGGAATCAAAATCGCGGTAGGGGAACGAGGGGCAAAAGCGGGGGTTTCAAGTTGGATAAGGCCCTTCTGGGATGCTTGAGGCTTGTCCGCCAAAACGTCATATTATGTTGGCAGGGTTACCCAGCTGGAGGCAGCCATCGCATATCAAGAGAAACGCCGTTCGCCCAGGTACTCGTTTATAGCAAGCGCCGAGTTGATTGAAGTGAAGGCCGATGTGCGCATCGCTTCGCGCGTGAGCGAACTCAGCCGGCACGGGTGCTATCTGGACATGTTGAATCCCTTCCCTAACGGGACACTGGTGTTGGTAAAAATTGCCGCGGGGGAGGCGTTCTTCGAGGCCAAGTCCAAGATCGTCTACGCGCAGCACAACATGGGTGCGGGCGTAACGTTTCTGGAGATGACGCCAGATTCCCAGACAGTGTTGGAGCGGTGGCTAAGTGAGGCGGAGCAGGAACGAAAACGGCAGGCAGGATAGGCCGACCAACAGTCTCAGGCAGGGTCGCACCACAATCGCAGTAATTCATCTTTAAAAATCAGAATAAGAGCTTGAAGAGATGGGCCGGCGAGGTGTATTGCTGGTCGGAACTCGTAATGAACGAATTGGGTTGGACAAGGGATTGTGTGTTTGTGACTTTTCCGGGTTGCGAATATCCACAGGAAATCGCTGAGAGGATGCTGGCATGAACGAGCTTACGAGCCGCAGAGAATTTCTTCGAGCCGCGACGCTGACGGGTGCAGGCCTGGCGCTTTCGAATCGGCTGGTGGGGGCGTCGAATAAATCGGTGCTGGTATTCACGAAGTCATCTGGGTGGGAACATGACGTCGTGAAAAGGGTTGGTGGGAAACCGAGCCTGGTCGACGACACGGTCAACGATCTGGGAAATAAGCATGGATTCAAAGTCGGTGTTACCAAGGACGGGCGGATTTTCGACTCGAAGGAGTTTCACTCGTACGCAGCCGTGGTCTTTTTCACCACTGGAGATCTGACGACGCTGGGCACGGATGGCAAGCCTCCGATGTCACCGAAAGGCAAGCAGTCACTTTTGGACGCGGTGCGAAAAGGAATGGGGTTTGTCGGCGTGCACGCCGCGAGCGATACATTTCACACGCCACCGGACCCCAAAGACCTCTCCAATCGGTATATCGCGCATGGAGATCAGGAAGACTCTTACCTGCGGATGCTTGGCGGCGAGTTCATCGTGCATGGACGGGAACCACGGCTGCAGGATGCGGATCTCGTCGTGAATGATCCCAAATTTCCGGGTCTCGAAGGTGTAACGTCGCCCGTAAACTTCAATGAAGAGTGGTACTCGCTGAAGGATTTCATGCCCGATCTGCACGTGATTCTTACCTTAGACACGCGGGGAATGAAAGGAGAATGCTACCAGCGCGGGCCGTACCCGGTCACTTGGGCGCGGCAACATGGGAAAGGCCGCGTTTTCTACACGGCGATGGGAGATCGACCGGAGAATTGGAAGAATGAGTTCTTTCTGAATTTGCTCGCCGGTGGAATTCGCTGGAGCATTGGAGACGCCAACGCTCAACTGGATGTGAACCTGAAACAGGCCGCGCCTGGTTATGCGGAAATTCCTCCCAAGTTTCCCCCTGAGAAGTGAGTGCTTTTCTGACTCCACATTGCTCGACTGAAATGCGAAAATCGGGGCGACTACATTGGGATGGGCTGGTTGATCCTTGGCTTGACGTACCAGCAAGGCGAGTAGCCGAAGTGCGGGAAGAGCGAGTGGACGCAAGTGACGGCTTGCTCGGGATTCAGAGCGTCAACTTCATATTCCGTCTTGCCATTCTTTTCTGGAATAGCGAGGACGCGCAGAGATTTCATGGATTCGAATGGATCGGCAGGTTTCGGATGGAGCATGCGGACCCGAACGTAAAGATAGTCACTGCCGTACAGAAGCCCCAATGCGACTACTAAACCGATCAGAACCCTTCTTGCGAAAATGGTTGCAGAAGTCAAGACGATCATGGTGGAGAAGATGGGATTAGCGTTCGCGTCAAATGTTTGTTACTCGCGCGCCCACCCCGCGGGTGCGCCTGCGTGTCGCAATGCGTCCTCTAGGTCATCTCGCTGTTTCTTCAATTCCACGAGTTCTTTTTTCTTGTCCGCGATAGCCTTGCGGTGTTCATTGATCTCTTTCCGCGTAATGCTCTCCTTCATTGCAGTACCCGGATTGGGGTAATACTGGGCCAGCCCCAAATTATGCTCCCGCTGCAAAATATCCAGTTCCGTTTGCGCGGTCCTGATCTGGTAATCGAGTGCCGCGAACTTTTTTCTCCAATGCGCCTCAGTCTTCTCCTCGTGGCCGTTTTCCAAATTCGTTGATTCACTTTCCGCGGCAGCTTCGGGTTCACGCTCTGCGGGAGAGTTCTGAATCAAATCTTTCAGTCGATCTTCGAGTTCCGCGACCTTTTGCTCCTCTTCCTGGACCTCCGCCTGCTTCTCTGTCAAACGCGCGGTCATCCCTGAAAGGTCTGATGGTTTGTTTCTCCGGGACGGCGGTTCGGGATTCGAATATTCCTGTTGCACCTTGAGTTTCTGATCTCGCAGAAGCAGTTCGGCGTCCTTCCGGGCATGCTCCAAATGCTCTTTCTCTTGTGCCAATGTGTTCTCTAGTTCCTTGGCCTCCCGGTTGAGTTTTCGCCCGCTGGTCGTCTCCGGTTCTTCCGGTCCATACTGCGTTCGTAATTCTCCCGGAACAATCGCATTATGCCTGGCCTGCTCTTCCAACTCGTCAATCTGCCGCACCAAAAGAACGCGCCGCTGCCGCAGTACCTCCATTTGGCCTTCGGATGTCACTCCCTCCGGCTCCTGGTCCAGAGCGACGGCATCGGTTATGCCCTTTCCGGATTTACGTGCTTCCACCAGCGATCTGATATCCGCATCGATCTTGGCGACTTCTTCCCGCAACGACTGAAGCTGTCGCGCATACCACTTTGCGTCCCTAACCCTGGAATAATGGCTCATTTCTTGAGGAAACGCAGGCCAGGAAAGGAACAGAAGAGCCAAGAAAGTTCCGGCCAAGCGAATTCGTCTCTGTGTGCGCATACGAATCCTCGCTCTGAAGTCGTGCATCGCTATTCCTACGGGAATTATAGATTGGGACATCGCGGATTAACTATAGTACTTAGATTGGTGGAGCCGATGGGATTCGAACCCACGACCTCCTCGATGCCATCGAGGCGCGCTCCCAACTGCGCCACGGCCCCACCGGAGGAACAACACCAATCCTAACATCGCGGCCAAGTCTTCGTCTACGACTCCACTCAGTTGGTCGTAAAGAGGCGCAACGCAGCACGAGCACCACACTTCTGGTACTTGTTTTAGGCTTGCGCGGCGCGTTGACGGATCGCTTGGTCGTCTTCGTTGGCGATCCAGCCATTGAGCGCGGCCTTCAAAGTGTACGCTTCCGGAGCCATCAGGCCGGTTGTCCAAAGCAGAGGCTCGGCGCCAGTTTGGTGGATGTAGGGACTGAAGAATGCTTTGCTGGCGCAGGCCAGGATAATGGTTCGGCGAGGTTTGCTTCCTTTAGTCCCCGCAATGGGAGAAATCTGAAAATCCATGAAGGCGTCATGTCCAACATAGGCAACTATATCCGCCGCGCCTCCCGCGGCGATCGAAACGTCGACTGAATTTAGTTTGACGCGGATATTTTCTGAACTTATGCCGGCGGCCGCGGAGAGGAAGTCGGTAACCGCCGATTTGATTTCGCTGCCTTGATAGGCGTCGGCAACCAGGTAGACATCTTCATTGCGATTTTTAAACACGCAACGGTCAAGAATCGTCTCTTTGGGACCCCGTCCGGAGAAAAGCAGCTGCCATTCGTCGCTGGACTTGAAAAACGTTTTAACACCGAACCTGGCGCCCCAATACAAGTTGCGCTGCGGGTCGCTCCCATTGCCAAGAGCAGGCGGGACCGGAACGATGCCTTGATGCTGATTGTCCGCTAAGGCGACAAAGACGTGGACGACCCTTGGTGAGGCTTGCGCCGCGCAAAGACCTGCAAACGAGAAAAAACCTAGAATCGCAAGGGCGGTCAAGCGCGAAACGATGTGGTTCACTTGCAGAGGAATTCTTCCTGTTACGATTCTACCGCTCGAAACGAGTTGTGTGAACGGGATGTTCGTTTAGAATACTCGCCTATGGCAAAACTGACTTTTCTGGGCGCGGCAGGAAGCGTTACCGGTTCAAAATATCTAGTCGAAGCGGCGGGCAAGCGGCTGCTCGTGGATTGCGGAATTTTTCAGGGCTCGCAGGAACTGCAAGACCGCAACTACAAGCCGCTGCCAATCGACCCGAAGACCATTGACTACCTGGTGCTGACACACGCGCACCTCGACCACACCGGATGGCTGCCGGTGCTGGTGAAATCGGGTTATCGCGGGCCGATTTTTGCAAATCCCGCCACGATTGAACTTACGACCATCCTGCTGAAAGACTCGGCTCATCTTCAGCAAGAAGACACGCTGCACGCACGAATTCATAAGGACAGCCGTCACGCCCACCCTGAGCCGCTCTACACCGCGGAGGATGTTGATCCCACCTTGAAGCTGATCAAGAGCATGCCACGCAGCGGTAGCTTCGATATCAGCCCGGAGTTCCGCGTATCGTCTTATGACGCTGGGCACATCCTGGGATCCTCCAGCCTGGAGCTGACGATTGCCGAACGTGGAAAAAAGACGATCGTAGTTTTCTCGGGGGATATCGGGCGATACAACCAGGCAATTCTGAAGGACCCGACCACGCCGCCATCGAAAGCAGATGTGCTGATTTGCGAATCAACCTATGGCGATCGCGAACATCCGGACGGCGACCCTGCGGAAATGCTGGCGCAAATCGTGAATCGAATAGTGAAGCGCGGCGGATCGATTGTGATTCCGTCGTTCGCCATCGGACGGACGCAGACGTTTATGTACTACTTGCGTCAACTGGAAGACCAGCAGCGGATACCGCGCGTACCCGTGTATGTGGACAGCCCGATGGCGTTGAGCGCGACGGACTTGTATTTGAAGCACAGGGAAGATCACGACCTGGAGTACGTGCGGGAAGAAGGCAGCGACGGTAAAGGGGATCCTCTGAATGTGCATGAGTTCCATCTGACGCGGTCGGTGGAGGAATCCAAAGCGATCAATAACGTCAAGACCCCCTGCATCATCATTTCGGCGAGCGGGATGGTGAGCGGTGGCCGGGTGCTGCACCATCTCGTACAGCGGCTTCCGGATGCGCGCAATGCGGTTATCCTGGCGGGATTTCAGGCCGAGGGCACGCGTGGGAGAGCCCTGCAAGAGGGCGCGAAGTCGCTGAAGATCTTTGCCCAGGATGTGCCGGTGGCAGCGGAGATCGTAGAGATGGGGCAATTCTCAGCACACGCGGGGAAAAGCGAACTGCTCCGATGGCTGACAGCGCTTCCGGCGCCTCCCAAGCAGACCTATCTGACCCACGGGGAACCCTCAGCAGCACAGGCGTTGCAGGCGGCAATCTCTCAAAAGTTCCAGTGGAAGGCAGCGGTTGCCAGATATTTGGATTCCGTGCCAGTGGGCGAATAGTTCCCGCAAGGACCACAAATTATTTTGCTGAAGTCAGGAAACTATTTAAGGCCCCGCCTCGTCTATACAAGCAAGACCACTCGCGGGGTAGGGGGCTAACCACCACAGGGCAACCGACCGTCAGTCTCCTACCCCTAAAAAATCCAGAAGCACGTGAAACTGGGCAATTTATATAGAATTTAGACAGTCTGAATTCCTGCCGCCGCGGATTCCCTTCGACCCGCCCGATTCTTCAAAGTTGTGACCTATTTTGTCGCAAGCGCGATTCGTGCTGTGGGGGTCTCCCGAGACATGGGCGGGATCTCCTCCAGCTCCAGCCCGGCGACAAACATGGGCGTCGGCGCTACCCTACCCCATCGGAATAACTCCCAGCGAGCACGAATGAATTTGGTCTCCAGACGTAGTGAGAGATCGAGGATCAGTTTAGTCGTGCCGCGGTAGAACTGTTGCGGCAGCATTAGCAGCGGCTTCTTCGACCACGTTTGCCCGTCGGCCGAGCCCCAGATGGACACATCGAGTGATTCTTGTTCCATCTGATCGGTGACGGTGAGGCGGCAGAGAAACGTGCGGGTCGGGCTTTGGGAGATGTCGAACGCGGCGCCGTCGCCATTGGCTTCCATACGAGTGTTTTCAGGAATCAGCGGTAGGTGATTTGCCATGGAGCTCCCGGACGACTTCCCAGACGGCGAAGATTCTAGCACAGGAAAAACGTCCTTCTGAGCACTTGGTATGGAATATCGTTCGGTCCTCGACCTTTTTCAGAGAACCGTCTTACACTGGCTTGCATGCCGAATCGTATCCGGAAACTAGCGCAAATAGGGATAGTAGTTCAGTTCGCGGCGCTGATCCGCTGCCTCGGTGAATACTTCCGCTTGAAGTATTTCGTTGTCGACAAGTTTTCAATGATCCACGTCGAGCCATTCATAATCGGCGCATTGGTGACGGCTATTTTGGCGTTTGTGGCGATTCTTTTCTATTTCGCAGAGAAGTATCAGCTGTCCGCGATCACATCGGCAATCACCGTGGTGATCCTGTTTGTCCTGCGATTTACGCTGCTCTAAAGCGCGACTAATTCGTCCAGAGATCGCTCTCAAAAAACTATTCGGCTAAGGCCGCAATTTGGCCAGTCGCTCTTCGGCAGCGGCGAGCGTCTCTTCTTTCTTGCAGAAGGTGAAGCGGACCTGCGAGGCGCCATCCTGTGCGTTGTTGTAGAAACTGGAGCCAGGGACGACGGCGACTCCGATGGATTCGACGAGGAACTTGGCGAAACGCACGTCTTTTGTGTCGGCCTTGAAATGAACTGGGTCGGGATCCGCAAAACGCGAGATGTCCGTCATGATGTAATACGCACCGCGCGGCTTGAATGCCGTGAAGCCAGCGCTAGTGAGGATTTTCAGCAGCCGTTCGCGTTTGGCAGTGTAAGAAGCGGCAAGCTTGTCGTAGTAACTCTGGGGAAAGTGCAGGGCGCTGGCGCCGGCTTGCTGGAGCGGTGCAGCGGCGCCAACGGTCAAAAAATCGTGTACCTTGCGAATCGGTTGCGTCGGCTCCGGCGGCGCGAGCACCCAACCCACGCGCCATCCGGTAACGCTGTATGTTTTCGACAAACCATTGATCACGATCGTGCGATCGCGCATGCCGTCGATGCCCGCCATGGAGATGTGCTCCGCATCGTCGTACAGAATGTGCTCGTAGATTTCGTCGGTGATGCAGTAAGCGTTCCACCGGACGCAGAGGTCGCGGATGAATTCGAGTTCCGCGCACGTAAACACTTTGCCGGTAGGATTGTTCGGCGTGTTCAAGATGATTGCTTTGGTGTGCGGACCAAACGCGGCCGCGAGTTCCTTTTCGTCGAATGTCCAATCGGGAGTGCGGAGCTTC